>QFCS01000528.1_pt1 | contig 45322 bp, 42 predicted proteins | sample 3576561 | NCBI WGS metagenome assembly QFCS01 | reverse complement strand
TGCAGGTTGCTCAGACTGACATTGCCGCGCTGCCTGGGCAGACAGTGCTCGATGGTGGCGAATTGTTCGGGCGTGATTTCCATACCCGAGAGTGTCTGTCGCCGGCTTAGTAATTGCTATTAGTGTTAACACGCCCTAGCACGAAGAACGCCACGATCAACACCAGCCATGCGAGGAACAGCACAGCGATGGTGTCCAGGTGCGCGAACACCTCCGGGAAGCCCGTCATGTCGCTGATCTGTTCCATGATCGGCCGGCCCGCGTCGATGCCGACCTGCGCCAGCCGCCCCGGCTGCAGCAACTGCCCGTGCGTCATTGCCGAACCGGAAGCCGTCAGCCCGAGTCCGGCGAAGGAATTGAAGACGATGGCCGCCAGCCGATTGAAGTTGCCCAGGATGTAGGCAAACGCGCCCACGTACAGCACCTTCTTGATGAGCTTGGCCATCACGTCATCGCCTTGACCCGAAGCATGGCTCATGGCCCAGAAGAGACCGGCGAGCGTCATGTCGATCGCCACCAGCGTGGCCGTGAGAAAGGCCACTTCCCCACCGAGCAGGCCAAAGCCCGAATCGATGTAGCGCGAGAAGACGTCGAGGAAGCGGTCGATGACCGACACGTCGTTCATGGCGTCAGTCCTTCGCTGCCGGCGGCGATGGCGGGCGTACCGGATCCTTTGCATAGGGAGAAGGCGTCGCTCGCATGAAGCGCTGCCGCGTGGCCTCGGCTACCGCGTTGCACTGCGCATCGCCCACCTTGGCACGATCGGCCTTGCACTGCGCGCGCAGTTCCTTCAGGCGCTCCGGATTGGCGACCAGCGATTCGGCCGATTCGATGGATGCCGGTTTGCCACAAGCCGCCAGCAGCAAAGAAACAGCAGTAACCAAGACGATGAAGACTTCATTCATGACGACCTCACGGGTTGCTGTAGAAGTTCACCGTGTAGGGTGTGTACGGCGTGCCCGATCCCATGAAGCGCCGGCGCACCTCCTTGGCCCGCTCATGCACGGCCACCTGCCGCGCCTGCTCCAGCGCAGTGGCTCGGTCCTGCGTGATCTGCAGTTGCTGCGCCTGCATGGACTGGCGGGCCTGCAGCGCCAGCAGTTGGTTCGTTGCCTGTGTGACCTGCAGGGCGCCTACGGCCGACTGGCTGCGGTTCACCAGATTCGTGAGCGTGGATTCGTCGGAGGCGAAGTTCTGCACCGCTTGTGACTGCACCTTGGTGGCGGTTCGCAAGGCTTCCAGCGAATTCGTCCAGCGCTTGCGCGCATCGAGCACCATCTGGGCACTGGAGACTGCGGAACTGAACGACTCGGGATAGAGCTGCTGGAACTGCGTCTCCATCTGCTGCACATTGAAAGCCAAACCCTGTGCCTGCTGGATCAACTGGTTCGTCGCCGCGATGGCTGCACGTAGTTCCGCCAACGCACTGAAGTCCAGGTTCGCCAGGTTCCTGGCCTGGTTCATCAGCGACTGCGCCTGGTTTTGCAACTGCTTGATCTGGTTGTTGATCTGCTCCAGGGTGTTGGCGGCGGTCAGGATGTTCTGCGCGAGGTTCGTGGGGTCGACTACCACCCACTGCGCGTGCGCGGCTGGTGCGAGCCCGATCAGCGAAGCCGCCGCAGCGGCAATGATGGATTGGCGGAAGTGCTTCATGGCAAGGTCTCCTTCAAGGTTGAGGGCGAGGACGGAAACGAGTGAATGAGATCTGCCGCCCAGTCGAGGCCGCGGCGGCGCAGCCAGGTGGCGGCGAATGCATCGGCGCCACCATTGGCGAGCACGTCATCGATGGCGCGCTGGTCCTCGGGCGAGGACGCACCCGCGAAAGCCAGCGCCACAGGCCCGAGCCCGAAGTCGAACACCCGGTTCCCGAGACGCGATTGGTAGTAGTAGTCGCGCTTCGGCTGGGCCGTGGCGACGATCTCGATCTGCCGGCTGTTGAGGCCGAAGCCCTCGTAGATCGAACGGATCTGCGGCTCGGTCGCCTGCGGGTTCGGCAGGAAGATTCGGCTCGCGCAACTCTCCACGATGGCGGGTGCGATGCTGGAGTTCTGGATGTCCGCCAGGCTCTGCGTGGCGAAGATGACCGACACGTTCTTCTTGCGCAGTGTCTTGAGCCATTGCCGGATGCGGGCTGCAAAGACTGGGTCATCCAGAAACAGCCAGGCCTCATCAAGGATCAGCAGGGTCGGCGCACCGTCGAAGCGTTCATCGAAGCGGGCGAAGAGATACCCGAGCACCGCCAGCACTGCGGCCTTGCTGTGCATCAGCTCCTCCATCTCGAAGCACTGGATGGATCCGGTGCCCAGGCGATCCGAATCCGCGTCGAGCAGCTTGCCGTGGGCACCGCCCAGCACATAGGGCTGCAGCGCCTGTCGCAGCGCGTTGGACTGCAGCAGCACCGACAGGCCTGTCATGGTGCGCTGTTCCACCGGCGCGCTGGCCAGGCTGTTCAACGCCGACCAAACGGCATCCTTCTCGGGCGGCCCGACACCGACGCCTTCCTGTACCAAGCGTCCCTCGATCCACTCGGCCGCCCAGGTCCGGTAGCCTTCCTGAGCGATGCGAGCCAGTGGCTGGAAGGCGATCTCTCCATCGGTCCCAAGGTCGTAGTGCTCCCCGCCCAGGCCAAGCGCGGTGGCCCGCATCGACCGTCCCATGTCGAACACCAGGATCTGCGATCCCGCATACCGCCGGAACTGCATCGCCAGCGTGGCGAGCAGTACCGACTTGCCCATGCCGGTTGGCCCCACCACCAGTGTGTGGCCCACATCGCCCACATGCGTGACCAGCCGGAACGGTGTGGCGCCATCGGTGCGCGTGACGATCAGCGGCGGCCCGTCGAGGTGGCTGTTTCGGTCCGGCCCTGCCCACACGGCCGACACCGGCATCATGTGCGCCAGGTTCAGCGTCGAGACGATGGGCTGGCGTACGTTGGCGTAGACGTTGCCCGGGATTGAAGACAGCCAGGCCTCCACCGCATTCAAGGTCTCGGGAATCGTCACAAAGCCACGGCCCTGGATGGTCCGCTCCACCTGCCGCAGCTTCTCGTCGGCGGTGGAGGCGTTGTCGTCGAGCACCGTCACCGTGGCTGTGACATAGCCGAAGGCGACTTGATCGCTGCCCAGTTCCTGCAGGGCTGCATCGGCATCCGAGGCCTTGTTGCTGGCATCGGTATCGACCAGCGGACTCTCCTGATTGAAGATGGTCTCGCGCAGCAGCGCCACGATGTTCTTGCGCTTGGCGAACCACTGGCGGCGCAGGCGCACCAGTTCCTTCTCGGCCTCGGCCTTGTCCAGGCAGATGAAGCGCGTGGACCAGCGGTAGGCGAAGCCCAGCCGGTTCAGGTCGTCGAGCAGGCCAGGCCAGGTCGACGTCGGAAAGCCCCGCACCGACAGCACGCGCAGGTGCGCATCGCCCAGCATGGGCGCCAGGCCACCCACCAGCGGCCGGTCCGCCAGCAGCGCGTCCAGGTGCATCGGCACCTCGGGCACCACAATGCGCTGGCGCTGCGTGGAGACCGTGGAATGCAGATAGCTCAGGGTTTGGCTGTCGTCCAGCCAGCCGATCTCGGGCATCACGCCTTCGAGCAGACCGAGAAAGCGCTCGGACTCGGCGATGAAGGTCTCCAGACGCTCGCGCCAGTCCACCCTTTCGGTCTTCTGGTTCTCGTACAGCAGCCGCCCCGCGCGTGCCCGCGACTCCTCGGGCGGCAGGTACAGGAGCGTCAGGTGGTAACGGCTCTCGAAGTGGCTTTCGGCCTCCTCGAAGCCCGCGCGCCGCTCCTCATCGACCAGCCAGGACAGCGGTTCCGGAAAAGCGGATTCCGGGTAGTCAGCGGCTTCGCGCCGTTCGGCTTCGACGAACAGCGCCCAGCCGGACCCCAGGCGGCGCAGCGCGTTGTTCAGCCGCGCCGACGTGGCAATCAGTTCGCCCTGCGTCGCACTGTCCAGGTCTGGCCCTCGGAAGCGGGCCGAACGCTGGAACGATCCATCCTTGTTGAGCACGACGCCCGGTGCGACCAGCCCGGCCCAGGGGAGCCAGTCGGCCAGTAGCGCCGGGCGTTTGCGGTATTCGGTGAGGTTCAGCATGGGGAGTTCTCCATACTCGCCTCACACGTCCAGCAGCGGCTTGTGCTTGATGTGCCGCGCGAACACCGCCATGAACTGTGCATCCATGCGCGCGCCCCAGACCGCGAGCGAATGGCCGACGATCCAGAGCGCCAGGCCCGGAATCCACAGCTGCAGCCCGAGGCCCACAGCAGCGGCCAGCGTGCCGTTGGCAATCGCCACCGTGCGCGGCGCACCGCCCAGCAGGATGGGCTCGGTCAGCGAGCGGTGCAGCGGCACCTCGAACCCCGACGCGAAGCCTGCTGCGGCGTTGGGCCCGGTCGAATGCGTGCCGTTCATGCGATCACCGCCCCGCCCGTGAAGCTGAAGAAGCTCAGGAAGAACGAGGACGCTGCGAACGCGATCGACAGCCCGAAGACGATCTGGATCAGCTTCCTGAACCCCCCCGAGCTGTCGCCAAATGCCAGAGCCAGGCCCGTGGCGATGATGACGATCACCGCGACGATGCGCGCCACCGGTCCCTGGATCGATTCGAGGATGGATTGCAATGGCGCTTCCCACGGCATGCTGGAGCCGGCCGCGTGCGCGGGCAGCGCGACGGTCAACAGCAACGCCGCGATGACGGCGGTCTGCAGAAGCGGTTTTACGGAAATGCGTGGAATCGCAAGGGTGGATGGCGTCATGACGGTTCTCCTGTGGTGGATGACGGGTGGGTGGAAATCAAAGGAAATGCAGGTCCAAGCGAGGTATCGAGCTGGTAGCCATGGCTGTCGAAGCCGATGACGCGCGCAATCTCGCGCACGCCGCGTGCATGGCCGCGGCCGGAGATAAAGACGATCACGTTGACCGCCTCGGCGATCAGCGCCCGCGGCACGGTCACACTGACCTCCTGCACCAGCTGTTCGAGGCGCAGCAGCGCGCCCGCCGCAGAATTGGCGTGGACGGTCGCGATGCCTCCGGGGTGGCCAGTGCCCCAGGCCTTGAGCATGTCCAGCGCCTCGGCGCCGCGCACCTCGCCCACCACGATGCGGTCCGGACGCAGCCGCAGCGTTGCGCGCAGCAGGTCGGCCATCGTGCTGACACCTGGCTCGGTGCGCATGGCCACAAAGTCGTCGCTGCTGCACTGCAGCTCCACGGTGTCTTCGAGGATGAGTACGCGGTCATGGGTGCGCGCGATCTCGTCGAGCAGCGCATTCGCCAGCGTCGTCTTGCCGGTGCTGGTGCCGCCGGCCACCACGATGTTCATGCGCTCGCGCACGGCCAAACGCAGGAACGCCGCCTGCGCCTCGGTCATGACGCCATCGGCCACGTAGTCCGCCAGGGTCATGATGCGCAAGGCGCGCTTGCGGATCGCGAAGGTAGGCGCTCGCACGATGGGCGGCAAGGCGCCCATGAAGCGCTCGCCCGTCTCGGGGAGTTCGGCCGACAGCAACGGTGCGCCCGGATGGACCTCGGCGCGAACATGGGCGGCGACAAGCCGGATGATGCGTTCGGCAATCGGGGGCGGGATCTTGTGCCCCGTGGGCGAACGGCCCGAACCCAACCGGTCCAGCCACAGCGACCCGTCCGGATTCAGCAGCACTTCGACCACTTCAGGATCGTCGAGTGCCATCGTGATCTCCGGCCCCATGGCCGTGCGCAGCATGCGGATACGTCTCTGCGCGGACTCCGTTCCTTTGTCTTCGGATGGTTCTCGCCCGCCGCCGGGGTGTTCGCCCGGCGCATCGTCGAAGCGCTTCATGGTCTGTCTCCTTCGGATCTGGAGGGATCGCCTCCGGGAATGGGAGCGCTGGCGCTCGACGGCGGGTCGCCCTCCACGTCAACGGGCCCCGTGGAAACTGTGCCGATCTCATCCGGTTCGATCTCTTCGTGGATCTCCCGAACCAGGCTGCGCCCGCGCTGGATGTGGCGGGCGAGCTGTTCGATGAACTGGGCATAGCGGGCGCGGCCCTGGGCGCGCAGGGCCTCCTGCTGGTGTTCGGGCACCGGCAGGGCCACCGTGAGGTAGTGGCGCAGGTACAGCGCCACGGTCTCGATCAGCACGCTCTGGTCGCGCTCCAGCCGGTCGAACTGACGCGAGAGGCGGTCCAGGCGCTTCGCCAGCGCTGCTTCGCGCTGGTCCATCGCATCGGGCGACAGGAACGAAGCCAGCGCTGCCGCGATCACCGACGACTTCGAGGCCCCGCGGTGCGCGGCGAAGTCCTCCAGGCGCTTCGCGTGTTCGGGCTCGATGAAGATGTTCAGGCGAGCGCGGGTCATAGCGCGATCCCATCGTCAGGGTCCATGGCCGCCAGACGTGCGGTACGCATCAATTGCCGATCGAGATCTCGCGGCAGCAGCGGCGCGCCGTCGTCGTCCCGTTCGTCATCGAGCACGATCAGGTCGCCGGCCTCGGGCTCGTGCGCGGGCTCTTCGGAGATGTCCAGCTCGGGCTTGCGTTGATGCCCACCTTCGTCGGCGAAGCCTCCCAGCTCATCGACGGTCGATGACGCGGCAACAGGAGACATCACCAGGCCGCTCCAGTCGTCCGCACGCGCAGCAGGCTTGTCCGCATACGTGCCCGCTGACTGCGCTTCGAAGACCGGCGCCGGGAGCACCCGGCAGATGAAGTTCCGATCCTGGTAGTAGCGCAGCTTCTTTGCGCGGATCGGCGGATGTCCCGAGACCATCACCACCGCATCGTCGGGCGGCAATTGCATTACCTCGCCGGGGGTGAGCAGAGGCCGGGCCGTCTCCTGGCGCGAGACCATCAAATGCCCCAGCCACGGCGCGAGTCGATGCCCCGCATAGTTGCGTTGCGCCCGCAGTTCGGTCGCTGTTCCCAGCGAATCCGAGATCCGCTTGGCCGTGCGTTCGTCGTTCGTGGCGAACGCGATGCGCACATGGCAGTTGTCCAGGATCGAATGGTTCGGGCCGTAGGCCTTGTCGATCTGGTTGAGCGACTGCGCGATCAGGAAGGCGCGCAGGCCGTAGCCGGCCATGAAGGCCAGGGTCGACTCGAAGAAGTCCAGGCGGCCCAGGGCCGGAAACTCGTCGAGCATCAGCAGCAGCTTGTGCTTGCGCTGGATGCCGTCGCTGCCATCCAGCGCTTCGGTCAGGCGCCGGCCGACCTGGTTGAGGATCAACCGGATCAACGGCTTGGTGCGGCTGATGTCGGAGGGTGGAACGACCAGATAGAGCGACACAGGATGCTCGGCCGAGATCAGGTCGGCGATGCGCCAGTCGCACCGGGACGTGACTTCGGCCACCGTAGGGTCGCGGTACAGGCCCAGGAAGCTCATCGCCGTGGACAGCACGCCAGAGCGTTCGTTGTCGCTCTTGTTCAGGACTTCGCGTGCGGACGAGGCGACGACGGGATGGACCTCCTCCCCCAGGTGCTTCGTCGTCATCATGCGGTGCAGCGTCACCTCGAAGGGACACGCCGGATCGGACAAAAAATTGGCGACGCCTCGCAGGGTCCTGTCCTCGCCGGCGTAGAGCACGTGCAGGATGGCGCCGACCAGCAATGCATGGGAGGTCTTCTCCCAGTGGTTGCGCTTCTCCAGCGCGCCTTCGGGATCGACCAGGATGTCGGCAATGTTCTGCACGTCGCGCACCTCGTGCATCCCACGCCGGACTTCGAGCAGCGGGTTGTACGCGGCCGACTTCGCATCTGTGGGGTTGAACAGCAGGCAGTGGCTGAAGCGCGAACGCCAGCCGGCCGTGAGATTCCAGTTCTCGCCCTTGATGTCGTGAATCACGGCGGACCCAGGCCAGGTCAGCAGGGTCGGAACTACGAGGCCCACGCCTTTTCCGGAACGCGTCGGCGCGAAGGCCATCACGTGTTCAGGGCCTTCGTGGCGCAGATAACGGCCGTCCTTCGGTGGCGCGCGACCCAGAAAGACCCCGGCATCGCCCGTCAGGTCGGCCTGCTCGACCTCCTCACGCTCAGCCCAACGCGCAGAGCCGTAGGTAGTGACGCGACGGGCCATGCGCGAGCGCCACACCGCCATGCCGATGGCCGCGCCCGTGGCCAACATCCCGCTCGATGCGGCAATGACGCCACCGCGCTGAAACACATCCGGCGCATAGGCGTCGTAGAAGTACCACCACTCGAACAGCTTCCACGGCTCGTAGATCGGCACGCCTGCCACGTCGAACCATGCGGCACCCAGGCGAGGCTGGTTGCCCAGGGCATGGGCGGTCCACTGCGTAGCGCCCCAAACGCCGCCCAAGGCCACGCCGACCACGACTGCGATCTGACCGAACAGGATGCCCGTATGGGCGCCTGTACTGGTACTTCCACCGGCTTGGGATTCGGATGACATGCTCGCTCCTTCCGACGCTTTTCCAGCGCACGCTCTTTGCGCACTTCTGCGCAGGCGTGCCCCCACGGCACGCATCGCACGAGTCTGGAATCGATGCGCCGCGCGGCCCACCCATCGGGGCGCAGCGCAGCGCGCGCTATTCGGGAAAAGCGAAAGAAGCGTTCAGGCGTCGCAGCCGCGCCCATCGGGAGCGCGGTGCGGCGTCATGTTCTGGTGATGAGCCCGGCCAGCCGTCGCGGCAGCGCGCACTTGTCTCTTGGAGGCAAGCATCGACACGCGGCGTCATCCTGTCCAAGGATCATTCGTCGAAGTCTTGATGCGCAGGCCAACGTACAGGCGCGCCCGTCATCGGCGTAGATCAAGGCGCATCGCGGGGGATGCGCCGCCCACGTTTACTGCGGGTGTTTCATGTGGGCAATGAACTGCTCAACGACCAGCGGCACACCCGCGCTCAGCCGCTTGTGCAGCACATAGGTGGTGAGCGACGCCGTTTCGTGCCGCAGCGGGATGGAGACGATGTCCGGCCGGTTCACGGTCAGCATGTGGCCCGCGTCCGCCAGACCGATGCCGCAACCGCTGCCGATCTTGGTGATGAAGCCCGCCAGGCTGGATGCATGGTCCACGACGTTGGGAGTATCAGTGAGGCTGCGTACAAGATCGTCGATCTGACGATGCACGCCGGGCTTGTAGTTCGGATCGCACATGATCATCGGCTGGGCCACCACCTGCGCGAGGGTCAGTTCCTTCTGCGCAGCAAATTCATGGCCTGCCGGCACCAGGACGACCAGGGGATAAGACCATGCAGGCTCCTGCGCGATCGTGGGTTCCTCATCGACGCCGAAAGAGAAGCCCACATCCAGTTCTTCGCGCCGCAGGCCGCCCGCCAGTTCGTTCGCGCGCATCTCGCTGATCTCCAGCCCGGTGCGGGGCACCGTGGCGCGCCAAGCGGCAAAACGCTGGGACAGCAGGGGCTGCACCAGACCGTCTGCGATGCCAATGCGCAGTGCGATGCCGGCTCTGGCGTCGGTGTCGCGCATCATGCGCACCATGTGTTCGAAGGACGTGAGCAGGTCGTCGCTCTGTGCCTGCAGTTGCTCGCCCGCAGGCGTCAGGCGGATGGTGCGCTGGGTGCGCGAAAACAGTTCGATGCCCAACCGTTCCTCCAACTCCCGGATGACGCGCGAGATGCCGGACTGATCGGTGTGCAGGACCTCGGCGGCTTTGCGGAAGCTCTTCTCTTGAGCGACGACCCGGAACCAGTGGACGTGACGAAGCGTGATGGAATGGATCATCGGCGCCCCCCCGCTAACGAGGCAATGTGTTCGCGGAGAAGACAGTGGAACGGAGGATGAAGAGGATCGGGAATCGCGTGGAAGCCGTTCATGCTTGCCTCTCCTTTTTTCAAAACTCAGGCCCAGAGCGCCATCAAATGAGGCGCAGCGATGAAAGCCGTGTGTGCTTCGCTCCAGTCGCGAAGCCTCCTCCAACAGGTCATGCCGCTGCCAAAACCCATTTCCTGGGGCAACACTTCCCAGGGGATGCCTGTGCGCAGCGCGGCGGCCAGACTTCCGGTAACGGTTGCAGGCGGAGCTCCCGCCTGCAACATCTCCTCTAGGCCAGTGCGCGCAGTGTCTTGGCCGCCGCCACCATGTTGGTCAGCGCCGGCAGGACCTCAGGCCATCGGCGGGTTTTCAGGCCGCAATCCGGATTCACCCAGAGCCGCTCGGCGGGAATGCGCTCCGCCGCTTTCTTCATCAGCTGAACGATGTGCTCCTGCGCAGGGATGTTGGGCGAGTGGATGTCGTACACACCCGGACCGATCTCGTTCGGGTACTTGAAGTGGTCGAACGCATCGAGCAGCTTCATGTCCGAGCGTGAAGTCTCGATCGTGATCACATCGGCGTCCATGTCCGCGATCGACGCGATGATGTCGTTGAATTCCGAGTAGCACATGTGTGTGTGTATCTGCGTCTCGTCGCGCACGCCGTTGGCGGTGATGCGGAAGGACTCGACCGCCCAGTCCAGGTAGTCCTGCCATTGCGACTTGCGCAGCGGCAGGCCTTCGCGCAAAGCCGCTTCGTCGATCTGGATCACCCGCACGCCGGCTTTCTCGAGGTCCAGCACTTCCTGGCGAATGGCCAGTGCCAGCTGCATGCACGATGCCGAACGCGGCTGGTCGTCGCGCACGAAAGACCAGTTCAAGATCGTCACCGGTCCCGTGAGCATGCCCTTCATGGGCTTGCTCGTGAGCGACTGCGCGTAGGTGATCCATTCCACGGTCATCGGCCGAGGACGACTGATGTCTCCGAACAGGATGGGCGGCTTCACGCAGCGCGAACCGTAGGACTGCACCCAACCGAACTGGCTGAACACGTAACCTTCCAGTTGCTCTCCGAAGTATTCGACCATGTCGTTGCGCTCGGCCTCGCCGTGCACCAGCACATCCAGTCCCAGCGCCTCCTGTTCGCGCACGCTCCGGGCGATCTCCGCCTGCATGGCGGCCTTGTAGCCCACCCCATCGAGGCGGCCGGCCTTGAACTCGCTGCGGGCGTGGCGAATCTCCGCGGTCTGCGGAAACGAGCCAATGGTGGTGGTGGGGTAGGCAGGCAGATTCAGCAGCGCGGCCTGCTGGGGCGCCCGCTTTCCATAGGCGCTGTCGCGCTGGCCCAAATGCGCGCCGATCTTTGCCACGGCGGTCTGAACCGCAGGGTTGTTCACCCGCGCAGAGGCGCGGCGTGCCGCCAACGCCGCCTCGTTGGCAGCCAGCTCGTCCTTGACCGCCTCACGGCCCTCGCTGAGCGCCCGCGCCAGCAACCTCAGTTCGTCGAGCTTCTGAAGCGCAAATGCGAGCCAAGACTTAACTTCGGCGTCCAGCGTCTGCTCGCTGTCCAGGTCCACTGGCACGTGCAGAAGTGAGCATGAAGGCGCAACCCATAGCCGATCGCCCAGGCGCTCCGCCAGGGGTTCCAGCCAGTCCAGCACGGCGGTCAGGTCGGTCTTCCAGATGTTGCGCCCGCTGATGACCCCCAGGGACAGCACCTTGTGCGCCGGCAACAGGTTGATCAGCGGCAGCACGTCGTCGCGGCCGTTGATGGTGTCGATGTGCAAGCCGGCCACCGGCAGGTTCGCCGCCAAGTACTTGTTCTCCAGCAAGGGGCCGAAGTAAGTGGCCAGCAGCAACTTGACGCGGCAGCTCTTCAGGTGGTGATAGGCCGTATTGAAGGCGTGCTGCCAGTCCGCATCGAGCTCCGTGACGAGCAGCGGCTCGTCGATTTGTACCCACTCGACACCGTGCTCGGCCAGCGTGTCCAGCAATCGGGCGTAGACCGGCAACAGACGCGGCAGCAGCGCGAGCTTGTCGGAGTCGTCCTTGGACTTTCCTTGGGCCAGGTAGGTCACCGGGCCGACGATGACCGGTTTTGCCTTCACGCCCTGAGCCTTCGCCTCGGCGAGTTGCGCCAGCAGGCGCGAGGCATCCAGTTTGAACTCGGTGACCACCGTGAACTCCGGGACGATGTAGTGGTAGTTGGTGTCGAACCACTTGGTCATCTCGCCGGCGGCCACTCCACCACAGCACGCCTCCTGAGCCTCCGCTGTTTGGGCAGAGCGGCCGCGGGCCACACGGAAGTAATTGTCGAGGGCATCGCCATGAAAGCCACGGACGCGCTCGGGCAGGTTGCCCAGCGTGAAACTCATGTCCAGCACCTGGTCATAGAACGAGAAGTCGCCCACGGGCACGAAATCGAGGCCCGCCTGATCGGCCCAATGGCGCTGGCGCAATTGCGTGCCGAGCACCTTCAGGGCATCTCGCGAAGATTCGCCTTTCCAGTAAGACTCCAACGCGAACTTCAGTTCACGCCTGCCGCCGATGCGGGGAAAGCCGAGGTTGTGGATGGTGGTCATGTGCCGCTCTAAGAAGGTAAGAAACGGCGGATGGTAGGCCCCACATTCAATGAAGTAAAATGGTCTTATCTCACATATCCATGAGCCTCACTCATTCATCATGCTGGAACGCATTCATCTTGCCGTTGTGCAGGAAGTCGAGAAACAGGGGTCGCTGACCGCCGCCGCAGACGTCCTGTGCGTGACCCAATCGGCACTGAGTCACAGCATGAAAAAGCTGGAGCAGCATCTGGGAACGGACATCTGGCTGCGCGAGGGCCGCAGCCTGCGCTTGACGCAGGCCGGGCAGTACCTGCTGGCCGTGGCCAACCGGGTATTGCCGCAGCTGACCCTGGCGGAAGATCTGTTGCGCCAGTTCGCGCAGGGCGAACGTGGCAGCCTGCGAATCGGCATGGAATGCCACCCGTGTTATCAGTGGCTGCTGAAAGTCGTGTCGCCCTACCTCGCGGCTTGGCCGGACGTGGATGTGGACGTGAAGCAGAAATTCCAGTTCGGCGGCATCGGTGCTCTCTTCGCCTACGAGATCGACCTGCTCGTCACGCCGGACCCGCTGTACAAGCCCGGGCTCCAGTTCGAACCCGTGTTCGACTATGAGCAGGTGCTGGTGGTGGCGCGCGACCATGCGCTGGCAGACGCGCCCTACGTCAAACCGAAACAGCTGACGAACGAGGTGTTGATCACCTACCCGGTGGCGACTGATCGCCTGGACATCTACAACCAGTTCTTGCAACCCGCCGGCATCACACCTAAGCGCCACAAGACCATCGAGACCACGGACATCATGCTGCAGATGGTGGCCAGCGGCCGTGGCTTGGCGGCACTGCCGCGCTGGCTGGTGGAGGAGTACGCTGGCAAGCTCGACGTGGTGCCGGTGCGGCTCGGACCGCGTGGCATCGCCAAGCAGATCTTCCTCGGCGCGCGCGAAGCCGATTTACAGACCGAGTATCTTCAGGCGTTTATCGAGCTTGCCCGCCAGCCGATGGCGGCTCTTGCGATGGAAGCCCCATCATGACTTCTCAACGCCAATCCTCCTAGTAGCGAAAGTGCCCGGGGCGACAACTGAGGGGTCAGCGCCATGTCGAGAAAAGTCAAGGCCAAGAGCAAGCTCAAGACGCTCATTGGCGAACGCCTGCGCATGCTGCGCGTAGAACGAGGCATGTCGCAGATAGCAACGGCGCATGCCCTTGGCCCGTCGCCAAGTTACGTCCAGCAGCTCGAACGGAATCGGCAACCGCTGACGGCATCGGATTTTCTCAAAGTACAAAAAGCGTTGAGTATCGACTTACTACCATCCGCTGAGATGGCCAAGGATGAAACCCACTCAAAAACCAGTCTCACCGATCCATCAAGCGACCGCGGTCACAACAAGGTTTGCCGCTTCTGCACCAACCGAAGGATGCTCGAGAAATCCAGTGCGCCGTGCCCCGCCAGACTGTGGGCGGCGTACAGGCTGCGGGCCAGGCCACCCAGTGGCGTGGCCGCGCGAACGGCGGCGGCGCTTTCCTGCGCGAGGCCCAGGTCCTTGAGCATCAGATCGGTGCCGAAGCCACCCGCGTAGTGGCGGCTAGCGGGTGCGCTCTCCATCACGCCGGGTACGGGGTTGTACTTCTCCAGCGCCCAGTTGCCACCCGAACTGCGGCGCATGATCTCGGAGAGCACCTTCGGGTCCAGTCCGTTCGCAACACCGAGCGCCAGCGCCTCGCTGGTGCCAATCATGAGGATGCCGAGCAGCATGTTGTTGCAGATCTTGGCGGTCTGCCCGGCGCCGGCCTCGCCGGCGTGGAAGATGTTCTGACCCATCTTCTCCAGCAACGGGCGTGCGCGCTCCAGGTCCCACGCAGTGCCGCCGACCATGAAGGTGAGCGTGCCGGCGATGGCGCCACCGGTGCCACCAGACACAGGCGCGTCGATACTGGCGATTTGTGCCGCGGTAGCCGCGGCCGCAAGCTTGCGCGACGTGGCGGCGGCAATGGTGCTGCTGTCGATCACGATCGTGCCCGGCGCGATCTGTGTAAGCAGGCCGGGTCCGCCGTTGCCCAGGTAGAGCGCTTCCACGTGTTGGCTCGCGGGCAGCATGCTGATGACGGCCTCCACCCCTGCCACCGCCTCGACGGCCGAGGCCGCGATGCGCAGGCCTTCGCTGCCCCAGTGGCGGCAGGCATCGGCCGAGAGGTCGAAGGCGGCGAGTTCGTGGCCGGCCTTGTGCAGGTTGTGGGCCATCGGGCCACCCATGTGGCCCAGGCCGATGAATGCGATCTTCATGTGTATCTCCTTGCTCAGTTCAGGGCAGCCAGCGGATGTAAGGCTGCGAAGCGCGGTTTGAAGTGGCCCTCGATCCACTCGGGCAGCACGTGGTCGAGTGACGCGGGGTTCCAGCGCGGGTTGCGGTCCTTGTCGATCAGCAGAGCGCGGATACCCTCGGCGAAATCGCCGTGCGCGCAGCAGCCCAGCGAGGCGCGGTACTCCAGACGAAATACCTCGGCCAGCGACAGACGCGGCACGCGCTGCCACAGCGCGAAGGCCAGCGCCGCCGAGGTGGGTGAACCCTTGGCGAATCCGGCCGCCGCCGAGACCAGCCACGGGTCGTCGCTCTGCAGGCTGCGCAGGCGCCGGGCGATGTCGTGCAGGTCCTCGCCTGCCACCAGGGCATTGATGGTGTCGAAGTGCATCCTGAGTTTCGATGGCGCCGCATCGGCCGCCGCCGGGCTGGCCAGCAGCCTTGAGAGAGCCGCGCGGTTTTCGCCGCCGTCGTCGCTCCAGCGCGCCTCGCCTATGGCCACCAGCACGGTTTCGCGGCGGTCTGACTCGAGATAAAAATCCGCCAGACCGCAGAAGATCGCGTCGGCCGCGTTGAGCGGCGCGCCGGTGAGCGCGAGGAACAGGCCCACGCGGCCGGGCATGCGGCGCAGGAACCAGCTGCCACCCACGTCGGGGTAGAGGCCGATGGCCACCTCGGGCATGGCCAAGCGGCTGGTGGATGTGACAACGCGGTGCGAGGCGCCCGCCATCAGGCCGATGCCACCGCCCATGACGATGCCCTGGCCCCAACAGAGCACCGGTTTTGGGAAGCTGTGGATGAGGTGGTCCAGCGCGTACTCCTGCGCGAAGAAGCCGTGCGCGTAGGGGTTGGGGCCGGCGCCGCACTCGCGCATGGACTGGTAGAGCTCGCGCAGGTCGCCGCCAGCACAGAAGGCTTTTTCGCCCGTGGCCTGCAGCACCACACCGGCGATGCCGGGGTCGGTCGCCCACTGGCGCAATGCAGGCGTGAGCAACTGCACCATGGCCAGCGACAGGGCGTTGAGCGAGCCCGGTGCGTTCAGCGTGGCCACGCCGAAACGCCGGCCACACGCGGTGGGGTGTTCCTCGAGCAGGACGACTTCGGTCATCGCGCCCCCTTCACGCGTTGCGCCACACGGGCGCCCGCTTGGCCAGGAAGGCGTTCACACCCTCGCGCTGGTCTTGCGTGGAGAACAAATCGACGAATGCCTCACGCTCGGCCACCAGCGTGGCCATGGGTGATTGGTCGCGCGCGCCGTGGATCAGGCGCTTGCACGCCGCCACGCTGGTGGGGCTCTGCTTGTCCACGCGCGCGGCCAATGCCAGTGCCTGGGCCAATGCCTGCCTGCGCGGCACCACCTCTTCCACCAGGCCGATGCGCAGCGCGGTGGCCGCATCCACGCGCTCGCCGCACAGCACCAGACGCTTGGCCCAGCCTTCGCCCACGAGCCACGAGAGCCACTGCGTGCCGCCCGCGCAGGGCAGCAGGCCGACACCCGCTTCGGGCAACGCGAGCTGCGCGTGTTCCTCGGCGATGCGCAGATCGCAGGCCAGCGCACATTCGAGCCCGCCGCCCATGGCGTAGCCGTTGAGGGCCGCGATCGTCAGGCCACGAAATGCCGCCAGCGTCTCGAAGGCTTCGCCGAAGCGGCGTGCCATCTCGCGCGCCACGGCCGGGTCGCCGTCGGCGAACAGCTTGAGATCGGCACCGGCGCTGAAGAACTTCTCGCCGTCGCCGGTGACCACCAGGCTATAGATGTCGCGGTCGGCGTCGAGGTCCCGCACCAGCGCGGTCAGCGCGGCGAGACTCTCGCGTGTCCACGTGTGCGCGGGTGGGTTGTTCAGGGTTACGAGCGCGGTGTGGCCGCGCTTCTCCAGTCGGAGGCCGGTATAGGTGGATGAGGTCATCGGATGGTCTCGGTCGCCAGGTCTTGCAGCATGCGACGGGCGACGATCGTGCGCATGATTTCGTTGGTGCCTTCAAGGATCTGGTGCACGCGCGTGTCGCGCACCAGTCGCTCCAGCGGGTATTCGCGGATGTAGCCGTAGCCGCCGTGGATCTGCAGCGCTTCGTTGCAGACGTGAAAGCCGGTGTCGGTGGCCAGGCGCTTGGCCATGGCGCAATACACGTTCGCATCGGGCAGACTGGCGTCGAGCTTGCTCGCGGCCAGGCGCACCATCTGGCGCGCGGCCACCAGCTCGGTGGTCATGTCGGCCAGCTTGAACTGCAGCGCCTGGAACTCGCCGAGCTTGCGGCCGAACTGGCTGCGCTCGAGCATGTAGCGCGCGGCGGCGTTCAGCGCGCCCTGCGCCGCACCTACCGAACAGGTGGCGATGTTGATGCGCCCGCCATCGAGCCCGCGCATCGCGATCTTGAAGCCTTCGCCTTCTTCGCCCAACAGGTGGCTCACGGGAACGCGCACGTCGTCGAAGTTCACGCTGCGGGTGGGCTGGCTGTGCCAACCCATCTTTTCTTCGTTGCGGCCGTAGCGAATGCCCGGGCTGTCCGCCCCCACCAGCAGCGCCGAGATGCCCGCCGCGCCAGGGCCTCGGGTGCGCACCATCACCACCAGTGCGTCGGTGGCGCCCGCACCCGAGATGAAGGCCTTGCTGCCGGAGAGGATGTATTCGTCGCCCACGCGCCGCGCCGTGGTGCGCAGTGCCGCCGCGTCGGACCCCGCGCCGGGTTCGGTGAGACAGTACGAAGCGAGGCCGTCGCCGCTGGCCAGCAGTGGCCCCCACCGCAAGGCCACATCGGGGCGCGCGAACTGGGTGACCATCCAGGTCGCCATGTTGTGGATGGTCAGGAAGGCGGTCGTCGACGGGCAGGCAGCGGCCAGTTCTTCGAACACCAGCGTGGCGTCCAGCCGCGAGAGCCCAAGGCCGCCGTAGACCTCGGCGGCATACAGGCCGCAGAAGCCCAAAGCGCCCGCAGCCGACAGCGCCTCGCGCGGGAAGGTGCTCTCGGCGTCCCAGCGCGCCGCGTGTGGTGCGAACTCACCGGCAGCAAAGTCGCGCGCGGTCTGCTGGAAAGCCCGCTGCTCGTCGGACAGCTCGAAGTCCATCCCGCTCTTACCTCAGGCTGATCGTGGTGTTCACGCCGGAAGACACGCTGCTGTCATCGAACCAGCGCTCGGTGATGGTCTTGGTCTGCGTGTAGAACAACACCACCTGCTTGCCATAGGGGCCGAGGTCGCCCAGCTTGGAGGCGCGCGAGCCGGTGAAGGAGAACAGCGGCACCGGCACGGGAATCGGCACGTTGATGCCCACCTGGCCGACGTCGATCTCCTCCTGGAACTTGCGCGCCGCCGCGCCTGACTGGGTGAACAGCGAAGTGCCGTTGCCGTTCGGATTGGCGTTGATCAGGGCAATGGCCTCTTCCAGGCTGGCGGCGGCGGCGATGCACAGCACCGGCCCGAAGATCTCCTGCTCGTAGATGGCCATACCGGGCTTGACGCCCGAGAAGATGGTCGGGCCGACGAAGTTACCTTCCTTGAGCGCTCCCGGCAGAGCCGCCAGCCGTCCGTCGAGTTCCAGCGTCGCGCCTTCGATCTCGCCTTTTGCAATGAGACCTTCCACGCGGTCCTTCGCGGCACAGGAGATGACCGGACCCACGTCGGTGCCGGCACTGGCGCCGTTGCCCACGGTGAAGGTACTGGCGCGCTGCACCAGCTCGGGAATCCAGGACTGGGCCTCGCCCACCATCACCGCCACCGACACCGCCATGCAGCGCTGACCGGCCGCACCGAAGGACGCGCCCACGAGGCTGTTGAGTGTCTGCTCCTTGTGAGCGTCGGGCAGCACGATGGCGTGGTTCTTCGCGCCCATCATGCATTGCACGCGCTTGCCGCTCTGCGAGGCGCGGTGGTACACGTGCGTGCCCACGCGGGTGGAGCCGACGAAGGACACGGCCTTGATGTCGGCGTGGTCGCAGATCGCGTTGACGACCTGCTCGCCACCGTGCACCACGTTGAGAACGCCCGGCGGGATGCCGGCCTCGATGGCGAGTTCGACCAGGCGCATGGTGCTCATCGGGTCCTGCTCGGAGGGCTTGAGCACGAAGGTGTTGCCGCAGGCGATCGCCATCGGGAACATCCAGAGCGGGATCATGGCGGGGAAGTTGAACGGCGTGATGCCCGCGCACACGCCCAGCGGTTGCTGCAGCGTGTAGGTGTCCACGCCGGTGGCCACGTTGTTGGCCAGTTCGCCCATCTGCAGGTTGCCGATGTTGGCGGCGTGTTCCACCACCTCCAGGCCGCGGAAGATGTCGCCCTCCGCGTCGGCCAGGGTTTTTCCCTGCTCGGCGGTGAGGATGGCTGCCACCTCCTTCATACGCTCACGGATCAGTTGCTGGTACTTCAGGAAGATGCGCGCGCGCACGCCGATGGTGGTGTGGCGCCAGGTCTTGAAGGCGGCCTGGCCGGCGGCCACGGCCGCGTCCACTTCGGCAGTGGTGGCCATGGGCACACGGGCCAGCACCTCCTGCGTGGCGGGGTTGACGATGTCGCGCCACTCAGTGGTGGTGGACTCGACGAACTGGCCGCCGATCAGCAACTTGACGGTAGGAATCTGGCGCATGGAGGTCTCCGGTTGTTCTTGCGAAAGAAGGGTTCAGGCGTAGCGCCGTTCGAGCTCGTCGAGAAACGGCTTGCCGACCAGCCGCTGTCGCTCGGCGAACGGCGCGACCAGCGCGGGGTCTTCGTCCATGCGGCGCGTGTCGCGCAACACGGTGAGTGCTTTCTGCATGCCCGCCAGTGCGCCTTGCAGCGCGGCGTTGGCGTACAGCACCAGGCCGTACCCCAGACCAGCGAGTTCTTCGGCACTGACGATGGGCGTGCGCCCGCCGATCACCATGTTCATCAGTTGGGGCCGCTCCAGGCGCTGCGGTAACGCGCGGATCTCGGCGGCGGTAGTGACGGCTTCGACAAACAGGATGTCGGCGCCGGCCTCGCTGAACTTCTGCGCGCGCTCGATGGCGGCCTCGAAGCCTTGCGTGGCACAGGCGTCGGTGCGCGCCATGATGAGCAGATCGCGGTCCTGCCGCGCATCGACCGCGGCCTTGATCTTGTTGACGGCCTCGTCAAGGGCTATCACGTCCTTGCCGGAAAAATGGCCGCAGCGCTTGGGCGCGATCTGGTCCTCGAACTGAATGCAGTCAGCGCCAGCGCGTTCGAGCGTGCGCACCGTGTGGCGCACGTTGAGCGCGTTGCCGAAGCCGGTGTCGGCGTCGACGATCAGCGGTAGGGCAACCGCGTCACGGATGCGCGCGGTGTGGTCGGCGATGTCCGCCAGGCCCATGAAGCCCTGGTCGGGCAAGCCGAAGTGCATGTTGGTGACACCGGCGCCGGTGATGTAGATCGCGTCGAAGCCCAGGTCTTCGATGACCCTGGCGGACAACGCGTTGAACGCGCCAGGCACGAGCACGCCACGCCGCGCCTCGGCGAGGGCGCGCAGTTGTTTGCGCGTGTTCATGTCAGATCACGTACAGGTCGACGTAGGCGTGCACCGGAATCGCTTCCAGCGCCTGCTGGTCCAGCGAGACGGCAAGGATCGCGTCCTGCTGCTTCTTCGGGAAACGCCGCGCGAGGTTGGTGCGGAACTTGGCTTCCAGCAACGGGATGCCATCGGCGCGGCGGCGGCGGTGGCCGATGGGGTATTCCACCACCACCTCGGGCAGCGTGTTGCCGTCGTTGAAGCGCACGGTGAGCGCGTTGGCGATGCTGCGCTTGTCGGGGTCGTGGTAGTCCGTTGTGAACTGCGTATCTTCGACGCAGTGAATCTTCGCGCGCAGCGCGTCGATGCGCGGATCGGCTGCGACCGCGTCTTCGTAGTCGGCGGCGGTAAGGCGGCCGAAGATCAGCGGCACGGCCACCATGTACTGGATGCAGTGGTCGCGGTCGGCCTCGTTGTTGAGCGGGCCCTGCTTGTCGATGATGCGGATGCAGGCCTCGTGCGTACGGATCGTGACCTCGGCGATGTCCTCCACAGTCTTGCCGACTTTCTCCAGCGCACCGTGCAGCGTCATGGCTGCTTCGACGCCCGTCTGGCTGTGGAACTCCGCCGGGAAGCTGATCTTGAAGAGCACGTTCTCTGCCACGTAGCTGCCGTAAGGGCGCTGGAACTGGAAGGCCTTGCCCTTGAACAGGACGTCGTAGAAGCCCCAGGTCTTCGCGGTGAGCGCCGAGGGGTATCCCATCTCGCCGGTCTGCGCGATCAGCGCCAGGCGCACCGCGCGGCTGGTGGCGTCGCCCGCGGCCCAGCTCTTGCGGCTGCCGGCGTTGGGGGCATGGCGGTAGGTGCGCAGGCTCTGGCCATCCACCCAGGCCAGCGAGACGGCGGCCAGCGTCTCGTCACGCGTGAGACCCAGCAGCTGCGAGACCACGGCGGTAGAGGCCACCTTGACCAGCAGCACGTGATCCAGCCCGACCTTGTTGAAGGAATTCTCCAACGCGATCACGCCCTGGATCTCGTGCGCCTTGACGATGGCGGTGAGCACGTCCTTAATCGTCAACGGTGGCTTGCCGGTGGCCACCGCGTTGCGGCTGACCCAGTCGGCCACGGCCAGGATGCCGCCCAGGTTGTCGCTCGGGTGGCCCCATTCCGCCGCTAGCCAGGTGTCGTTGAAGTCGAGCCACCGGATCAGCGCACCAATGTTGAACGCGGCCTGCACGGGGTCCAGCTGGAACTGCGTGCCCGGCACCTTGGCGCCGTGCGGCACCACGGTGCCCTTGACTACCGGGCCAAGCAGCTTGCAGGCGGCCGGGTATTCCAGCGCCTCCAGGCCGCAGCCCAGGGTGTCGATCAGGATGTGGCGTGCCGTGGTGCGGGCGAGTTCGGACTTCACTTCATATTGAAGAACGTAGTCGACGATGTCGACGATGACGGCGTCCCATTCGGGACGGACATTGCTGATGTGTGCGGACATGAAAGTGATGTGAAAGGGAGGGGGAAAGCGACTTCGTTCAGGCGCGGTCGGCCAGGGCGACGAAGGCCTGGTCTTCGGGGCCGGTGTAGTTCGCGCTGGGGCGGATGATCTTGTTGTCGATGCGCTGTTCGACGATGTGGGCGGCCCAACCACTGGTGCGCGCGATCACGAACAGCGGCGTGAACATGGCGGTGGGCACACCCATCATGTGGTAGCTCACGGCGCTGAACCAGTCAAGGTTGGGAAACATCTTCTTGACGTCCCACATCACGGTCTCCAGCCGCTCGGCGATGTCGAACATCTTGGTCGAACCAGCCTCGATCGAGAGCGCTTTCGCCACACCCTTGATCACCACGTTGCGCGGATCGCTCACGGTGTAGACCGGGTGACCGAAGCCGATCACGACCTCCTTGGCGTCGACGCGGCGGCGAATGTCGGCCTCGGCCTCGTCGGGCGAGTCGTAGCGCTTCTGGATCTCGAAGGCCACCTCGTTTGCGCCGCCGTGCTTCGGACCACGCAGCGCGCCGATGGCGCCGGTGATGGCCGAATACACGTCGCTGCCGGTGCCGGCAACCACGCGATAGGCGGCCGCACCTCGTTCTTCACGACACCTCGACGCCCAAGGCATTCACGGCCCATACGCCGAACGGTGGGAGCAAGCCAACCATTCCTGATTTGCCGCGCCAGCAACATGGCCAGGCACTGCAGCGCCAGATTCAGGATCTCAAACCGTTGGGGACCGCTGCGGTGGCGGCACAGCAAGAGCAAGAGCTTCAAAGCGGCTTGGGCCTGCAGATCCACTTCGTCAGTCAACCCAATGTGGAACTTGCCTTCCAGAGCCTTGCCGACGATCGCCAGAAGATCGAGTTGCTCAGCGTGCGCCAGGAAGGCGAACACACGGTCGCCAACGTGTTCGTTCCCGATGGCAAACTGGAGCATTTCGAAAAATACGTTGCAGAGTACCTTGAAGAAAAGAAAGACAAGAATGGGAACGCGAGAGACCACCGGACACTGCTGAACACTATCGAGTCCATCCGCGCGGCCGAACTGCGCGCGTTGTGGACAGATGACATCTCGCTGTTACCCGCAGACCCCACCGTGCCGTTCTGGTGGGAGGTCTGGCTTCCTGTTCGTGGGCAGCGACAGGCCGTGGTCGGAGATTTCAGGAAGCTGGCAGCGCTGGCCGAATGCGTGGTCAGCGACCAGCAGGCCGATTTTCCTGAGCGCACGGTCCTGCTGATGTACGGCTCCGAGCGGCAGTTCTCGCGTTCAGTGATGACGTTGAATTGCGTCGCGGAGTTGCGTCTGGCGAAAGAGACCGCCAGCTTTTTCGACGAAATGAATGGAGGGGAGCAGCGCGAATGGGCGGATGAGCTTCTGCAGCGCACGCGCTTTGCACGGGAGGACGACGATGCGCCGCGCATCTGTCTTCTCGACTCGGGCGTCAATCGTGGGCATCCACTGCTGGCCCCGCTCATGACGGCCGAAGACATGCACAGTGCCGATCCGACGGGCCTGGCCGATGACACCGCCAATCACGGGACCGGCATGGCAGGCCTGGCCGCCTACGGCGACCTCACTGGGGCCGTCTCCACGGCCTCGCCGATTGACATCGAGCATCGCCTGGAGTCGGTGCGACTCGTGGCGGCTGGAGGCGCCAACCCTGGTCCGCCGTCCTTTCACGCTTCGCTGTTCAGCGACGCCGTCGCGCGACCCGAGATATCCTTTCCCAAACGCAAGCGCGTCTTTTGTTCGGCGATCACTGCGTCGGACTATCGAGACCGGGGTAGGCCCTCTTCCTGGTCATCAACCGTGGACAACCTCGCCTCCGACGCTGACGGCGGCGGGCAATTCCCCCGCTTGTTCGTCCTCTCCGCGGGCAACACGGACGACCCAGCCGCGTGGTCTGACTATCCGGCAAGCCTCTCGACCAATCTCGTTCACGACCCTGGTCAGGCATGGAACGCTCTGACTGTTGGCGCATGCACCTCCAAGTCCGATACTGGGGACATCAACTACACGGCGTTGGCGCCAAGCGGCGACCTGAGTCCGTACACCACGACCTCGGCTGCGTGGGAGAGCGCTTGGCCGCTGAAGCCCGATGTGGTGTTGGAAGGTGGGAACCTGGGCGACAACGGCCTCGGGCCGATGGGAATGAGCAGTCTGCACCTGCTTTCCACGAACAACGAGCCCCTGGCTCGGCTCTTCACGACATTCGACGCCACCAGTGCCGCCTCTGCCCTGTGCGCCCGCATGGCAGCACAGATCGCTGCCGCGTACCCCAGCCTGCGTCCCGAGACCATCCGGGCTCTGATAGTGCATTCCGCGGAATGGACTCCGGCCATGCGCGCCCGGTACCTGCCAGCGGCGGGAACGCCCACCAAGAACGAGTACACGAACCTCATCCGGCATTGCGGTTGGGGTGAACCCGATCTGGGGCGTGCGCTATGGAGCGCAGGAAATTCGCTCACGCTGGTGGTCGAAGATTCGGTGCACCCCTACAAGAAGGAAAAGGGCAAGAGCCCTGCTAGTCGCGACATGAACCTGCACGCCCTGCCCTGGCCCCGCGAAGAGCTGGAGGCATTGCAGGCTGCCCGCGTGCAGATGCGGGTCACGCTGTCCTACTTTGTCGAGCCCAATCCGTCAGCCCGAGGCGCCACCTCGAAGTTCTACTATCCGTCGCACCGACTTCGCTTTGACGTCCAACGCCCGCTCGACGCATCCACAGCCGACTTCGTGGCCCGAGTCAACGCAGCCGCGCAGCGCGAAGACGAAGGCGATCCGGTGAACCCGCGCGACCCCGACTGGTACCTGGGTGAACGGCAGCGGCATCGTGGCTCGCTTCACCAGGACGTGTGGGAAGGCACAGCGGCTGACCTGGCAAGCCGAGGGTTCCTGGCCGTGTATCCCGCGGCGGGCTGGTGGCGGACTCGCCCAGCCCTCGAACGCTACAACCTTCCGGCTCGCTACAGCTTGGTGGTGTCGATCCGGACCGACCAGACCGAGATCGACCTGTACAACGCGATCGCCCAGAAGGTGGAAATCGTGACGTGACCTCGTATGCGAGCAGACTTCAGGATGAATCACTCGTGAAGGTCACGGACGCTGGCATCAATTTCGACGCTCCCCTCCAGGTTGCAAACGCACTACAAAGCTACAAGCTCTTGAGCGTTGTCTTGTAGATGTCGGCGAAGTAGGTTGGCTTGGCCGAAGACCATCGGTCGAACATGACGCCTTCCAGGCATGGACAACCTGCCGTCGAGATCTAATCGGCTCTAGCCTACGGTCAGACGCCAATCCCGCGCCCTCTCCTGCCGCTGCCATAGCCGCGCATACAAGCCGGGATGGGCCAGCAGTTCGTCTCTGGTTCCACGGTTGTTTGGCTGCCCGATGCCATAAGCTCCTATTCGATCGGCATTTCCTCTGAAGAACGCGACAGCGCCTGGCGCGTCTTCCTGGTGTTCCTGCGACTGGGAGCCGATGCCGACGATGGCAGCCCGCACCAAAACCTTGATGCCCGAGGACACCACGTTGCCCAGCACCTTCTTGGCAAGGACGTTGTGCCGCTGCTCGCGCTGCTCGGAACGTTGGCCGCAGCGCTCGCCACGGCGATTTGGGCGAGACAAACTGGTGTCGACCGGCTGGGATGGTAGGTCGGGTGAATTTTGCAGGACCGACTATTTACCGCCGCCTACGTGAACCACCGGCTGGGGAGCGCTGCCTCGCCATGAGGGCCTGCCAACCCACTTGGCTGCTGGCCATCCAGCTGGTGCAACGCGTCTCCCCTCGGCCACTCCACCGCCACGTCGAGATGCCCGCACGGCTACTGAACGGAATTTCGGTATTCGCTCTGGACCGATGGCTTCGCCCAGAATGGCCACCACTGTTACAGCCGAGAAAGTAACGGTACCTCGCTAGTCTTTGCGGTGGTGTGGCGTGAGATAGGCCCCCCACGCCGCGTGGCTCGAATGCAGACCCCGGACAATCGGCACAGCTATCGTCAGCAGAGCCGCCAGCCCCAGCAAAAGATGCCAACCTTCGATGCCCCGGATTCCGACGGCGACCACGGCAGCGCCCAGAACGGCAACAAGCATTGCGCTCGTCGCAATTCCAGCGAACGACGGCGCACGAAGCCCTGCCTCGGCGGACTCTGGCCGTGCGGCCCAGCCGAGACTCCATGCGCTCCCGTGCGCGAGCGCAACACCCCACCAGACCGTCGCATCGGGCGCGAAGAGCAACACCAGTGCACCGACGACCAGTAGACATGCGCAAGCGACCGGGGCAACGGCAACGCCGGATGGACGATCGGCCAGCAGCACTGCCGGCATGAACATCGCAGCAAGGTGGAGGCCAAGAACCCATTGAGGCGAAACCGCCGTGCTGCGGCAGAGCGCCACCATCTGCGGCAGGCTGCTCATCATCGCCGGCATCGCGAGCGATGCGATGACGAGCGGCCCGCGTCTCCATGCCGTCGCGCGCCCCGCGAGCCAGATCAGCGATGCGCAGTCGTCTGCGGGGCCGTCGGTTCCGGGCGCAGGCCTCCTCCGAGGCATCAGTGCGGCCAGCAGGAGGCATGCAACGAGGGTGCCCGAGGTCAAGTTCGTTTGCAGCACATTCAGATGGCCGATGTCACCGGCGACGATCCAGACTAGGAAGGCGCCGCTTGCCGCAGCTAACGCGGAAGATCGCCGCCGTAAGCCTTCGCTTCCGGCTTCGCGGCACGCGCGCACACTGACCATGGCAATCGCGCAGATCCATGCCCAGGCCAGGGACGCCAGCCACAATGCGGCGAAGCCCCGACCATGCAATGCGGCGTGCAAGGCCCACGCAACCAGCGCCGGTGCGCCAAGCAGCAACCCACGCAGTGTCCAAGGACGCAAACGCAGCGCATCGATGCAGGTCTCGAAGATCGCCGTGGCAAGCAGCCAAGCCGCCAGCAACCCGAAAGGAGAAAACGTCCCCGGCGCGAGGGCCTGCGCAAAACTGCCCAAGCCAACCCAGCCGCCCAGCAACAATGCCCAGGCAAGGGCCCGAACTGTATGCAGGCGCCACATCCTTATGGAGGAATGAGACGGCATGGTGCGGGCATTCCGACGTGTCAGTCCGTGGCCAGCTCGGCGGGCCAGCACAGGGTATGACCGGTGCGTAGCGTGAAACGCTGCATGTCCTCGGGCGTGTCGATGTCGATCCGATAGCGTGAGTTGTCGGTGTCGAGCCACAGCAAGCGTTCTGGATTCGCTTCACGCCATCGGCGGCAGGCGGCATTCGCTTCACCAGCCTGCCATTCGTCGCGCAGTGCGGCTTCGAAGATCACGGGATTTCCCGGCTCACCGTTCACGCGGGGCACCACCATTGCGGCGGCGCCCCGCTTCTTGAAGGCGCCGATCAGTGCGGTGACGTCCTGCGCATTGACCAGCGGCTGGTCGGCCAGCGCCACGATCACCGCATCGAGCCTGCCGCTCAGCGCCGCCAAGCCGATGCACACCGAGGAGGCTTGCCCGTCGTCGGGCGAGGGGTTGCGCGCCAGCGTGACGGGAAACTCGCGCACCGCCGCCTCGATGACCTCGGCATGGTGGCCGAGTACGACCACAACCTCGTCCACGCCGGCACCCGAGAGCGCGATGAGTTGGCGCCGGATCAGCGGAACCCCGCCGAGTTCGAGCAGCGACTTGGGCCGGCCGCCCAGCCGGCTGCCAGAACCCGCCGCCAGCAGCACCGCACCGACCGCCACCCTTGCGTAGAGGCCGCCGCCGCCTTTGAGGATGCAGCCCATGTCAGACTCTCCCGGCAGCCGGAAGGTGCCGGCGCGTTCCGTCGGAAGGAAACGGCAAGAGTGAGCGTGGCGTCATTTCAGTCTCCGCAGCAGGAACGGCCGGCCACGACGGGAAGCGGCGGCAACTCCGCCATTGCATTCCCACCCCCACAGCACGCGGGCATTTCCGCGTTCGCGCCCGCGCCCGCGCCCGCGCCGGACAGCGTCGACACAGTGGGGACTGCCCATGCCGATGTCGCGCCCGTGCCGCGCCGGTTCGACACCACCGCAGCCAGCACCGAGAGCGCGATCTCTTCGGGAGTCGTGGCCGAGATCGGGTAGCCGGCTGGTGCCACGATCGCATTCACAGCGTCGGGATCGGCGCCGCCCGCGATCAGAGACTCCTTCAGCACCTTCGCCTTGCGCGAACTGGCGACGAAGGATACATGGCGGGCCTGAAGCGCCAGCGCCAGGCGCAACGCCTGCAGGTCGCGCCGGCCCTGGGTAGCGATGATGACCCAGGCGTCGGGGCGCACCCGCGGCAGCACCTGTTGCTCGTCGTCTCGCTCGATCACTTGGGCAGCATCTGGATAGTCGGCCGCCTGCCCGCCGTGGGCGACCACCGTGACAGAGAAGCCGACCCGCGGCGCCAACTGCGCGAGGCTGACCGCCACAGGGGACGATCCAATCACGATCAGTTGCGCACGGGGCAACTCGGGATCGACGAAAAGCTCCAGCGTGCCGCCGGAATGACAGCTCATGCCGAACTCGAGCACGTCGCCCAGGTCGCTCTCATGGCCGTCAGCGGTGGGGGCGATGCGGATCACCCGCGCCTGGCCGTCGGCCAGTACGCGGCGCACCGTTCGCACCACGGCCGGCTGCGCGCAGCCACCACCGACCCAGCCGTAGAAATCGCCCTCGGCCGTGACAACGGCTTTGTCGCCGGGCCGCGCCGAGGCCGGGGCGAGCGCCTTGATCACACTGACCAGGGCGTAGGGTTTGCCGGCCTGCTTCAGCCGGCGTGCCGCATCGAGAACCGTGTCTGCGTTGTCCATGAAAAACTCCTTCTGTCGGAGACAAAATCAATGCAGGTGTTGCGAGACGACGGCCAGATCGTGCAAGCTGTCGAGCCGCAGAAAGCGCTCGACCAGACCACCGTGTTCAACCACGCCCTGCATCGCCTGCGAAGCCGGCAACTGCGCGGAGGGGTGGAACCATTGCACCGTGGCACCGCGGGCGCGAACCCGCGACAGCTCCTCGGCGAGCCGTTCGGGCGGGTCGGCATCGAAGCCGTCCGACAGAACCCAGACGCGCGCGTTGCGCGCCAGTTGCGCGCGCGCGTGCACCGTGTGGAAATCGGCCAAGCTGGTCGAGATGCGGGTGCCGCCGCCAAAGCCCGCGGTGACCGCGTTGACCTTCTCCTGCACCGCCGCCGAGTCGCTGCGCAGCAGCGGCGTGACCTCGGCCAGCCGCGTGTGAAAGACGAACACCCGCGCGTTCATCGCCGTGACGAAGGCGCGCGCGATGCGCAGGAACAGTTGCGCATGGGTTTCCATCGAACGGCTCACATCGACCAGGATGAACAGCCGCGGCCACTCGCGCCGCGGCGCGCGCCACACCGGATGGACCGGCAGACCGCCGGTACGCAGGCTCGCGCGCAAGGTGCGCCGGATGTCGAGTCTGCGGCCATGCCGGTCGTCGTGCTGGCGACGCACCAGCCGCTTGCGCAGGCGCCGCGCGATCTGATCGGCCAGGCTCTGCAGCAACGCCAGATCCTGCGGCAGCCACTGCGCGAGCGAGCGGTCGTGCAGCGCATCGGTGCGGCTCGATCCGCCCTGCGCCCGCTGCAGCGTGTTGTCGTCACCGATCGCCAGTGGCGCCTCGAGCGCGGCGTCCGACGCGCTCGGGCGCGATGTCGGCATGCCGCCGGCCATGGACTCGTGCAGGCTCTGCACGAGCTGCTGCAGGTTGCGGGCAGGCCGGGTCTGGCCCCCTACCCGGGTGCTTCCCTTGACCCGCTGCGGATGCCAGTAGCTCTCGAACAGCTCGGGCCAGCGCTTCCAGTCGCGCAGGTCGTGGCAGGCGATCGCGCGCCAGGCCGCATCGAGCCGCGCCGCGCGCTCGACCGGCAGGCGCAGCGCCGCCTGCACGAAGGCTTGCTGCTCGGCGATGCCGACCTTCATGCCGTGGTCGCGCAAGAGGGCCGCGAACCCGGCGATGCTCTCGAGCGGACGTGCGGTCTGGTTCATGGTGACACCGGCTGCGGCGACTTCTCGGCCACGCCGACGGAGCGCCTCCCCTCGATGAGCTGCCGCACACGATCCTCGCCGAGCTGGAAACGGTCCTCGCGCGTCTTGACCAGGCAGGCGAGCGTGCCCACGAGCGCGTGCGGATCGTCCGGCAGCGCCTTGAACGACAGCCGGTGCAGCGCCCGCACCCAGTCGAGCGTCTCGGCCACCCCGGGTGTTTTCCCCAGGTCCTCGCGGCGCAGCCGCTGCACGAAGGCCACCGCCTGCTCGACCAGCGCGCCCTCGGCGTCGGGCAGGGTGACGCGCACGATCGCGATCTCGCGCGCCAGGCTCGGGTAGTCGAGGAAGTGGTAGAGGCAGCGCCGGCGCAGCGCGTCCGACAGTTCGCGCGTGCCGTTGCTGGTCAGCACGACCTGCGGGATGTGTCGCGCGCGCAAGGTGCCCAGCTCCGGCACGGTGATCTGGTAGTCGGCCAGCACCTCGAGCAGAAAAGCCTCGAAAGCCTCGTCGGCTCGATCGATCTCATCGATCAGCAGCACGCACGGCTGCTCACTCGAAATGGCCTGCAGCAGCGGCCGCTCGAGCAGGTAGTCGCGCGCGAACAGGTCAGCTTCCTTCATGCCGTGTGGCTGCGTCTCGCTCAGGCGGATGGCGAGCAACTGGCGGCCGTAGTTCCATTCGTAGGCGGCCTGCGACAGGTCAAGGCCTTCATGGCACTGCAGCCGCACCAGCGCCTGGCCCCGCGCCCGTGCCAGCGCGCCGGCCAGCGCGGTCTTGCCGACCCCGGCATCACCCTCGATCAGCAGCGGGCGCTCGAGCTCGCCGGCCAGCCACAAGGTGGTCGCAAGCGCCTCGTCGGCCATGTAGCCGGCGCGGTGCAGGGATTCGCGCAACTCGGCTTCGGTCATGGTCTTCGCTCAGGCACGCTTGCCGAACAGGCCCGCGACCCAGGACTTGAGCAAGTGCCAGAAGACGGCCAGCGCATTGATCTCGTTGGCCTTGGCTGGCACGGGCTGGGCGGTGGCCGCCGGTCCGGCTACGGCCGGCTGTCCCTGCGCCTGGGTTTGCGGGGGCGTGGCGGCTTCGGGCGCCGTGGCCGAGGACCCTGGCAATGCGGCCGCCGCGACGCGGAAGTTGTCGACGAACTGGCCCAGCAGCATGTCTGACACCTGCACCATGAGCCGGCCGCCGAACTGCGCGAACTTGCCGTTGACCACCACCTCGGCATGGCCGACCAGCACCGAACTCGCGGCATCGCCGCCCGACTCGATGGTGGCCGTGAGGTTCATCGACGCCGACGAGCCGCCGCGGTCCGCGCCCTTGCCGAGCAGTTGCAGCGTCCGGGTCGTGGCGTCGAGCGCGAGGACTTCGATGTCGCCGGCGAAGGCCGCGCTGGCCGGCCCGACCTTGACCTTGACGCTGCCCTTGTAGTGCGTGTCGTCGAGCTTCTCGGTGATGGCCGCGCCGGGCATGCAGCCCGCGGTGGCCGGCACGTCGGTCAGCAACTTCCAGGCGCGTGCACTGTCAACGTCGAGGGGATAACGCTTGTCGAGTTTGACTTCCATGTGTCTCCTGTCCGGTGCCACGCTTCAGAGCGCGACGCCGCTTTCCTTGAGTTGTTGCCAGACGCGGTAGGCGTTGTGCGGCATGACCATGTGTTTGACACCGAGGTGCGCGAACGCATCGACCACCGCCGAGGTGAAGGTCGGGATCGAACCCACGTGCGGCGATTCGGCCACGCCCTTGGCACCCAGCGGGTGGTGCGGCGACGGCGTCACCGTGAAATCCGTCTCCCACTTCGGTGTCTCCACCGCGGTGGGCAGGAAGTAGTCCATCAGCGTGTTGCCCAGCAGGTTGCCCTGAGCATCGAAAGGCATCTGCTGGCCCATCGCGACCGCATAGCCTTCGGTCAGTCCACCGTGGATCTGACCCTCGATGATCATCGGGTTGATGCGCGTGCCACAGTCGTCGAGCGCGTAGAAGCGGCGCACCTTGGTGTCACCGGTACCGCGGTCGATGTCGACCACGCACAGGTAGACGCCGAACGGATAGGTGAAGTTGGGCGGATCGTAGTAATGCACCGCTTCCAAGCCAGGCTCCAAGCCCGCGGGCGGTTGGTTGTAGGCGGCCCAGGCGATGTCCTTCATCGACTTGAACTTGGCATCGTCGCCCTTGACCTTGAAACGGTCGACCTCCCAGTCGAGGTCGTTCTCGTTGACTTCGAGCAGGTGGGCCGCGATCTTGCGCGCCTTGGCGTGGATCTTGCGCGCCGCCAGCGCGATGGCCGCGCCGGCCACCGGCGTCGAGCGCGAGCCGTAGGTGCCCAGGCCGTAGGGCGCGGTGCTGGTGTCGCCCTCCTCGACCTGGATCACCTCCGACGGGATGCCGAGTTCGGTCGCGATGATCTGCGCATAGGTGGTCTGGTGGCCCTGCCCCTGCGTGATGGTGCCCATGCGGGCAATCGCGCTGCCGGTCGGGTGGATCCGGATCTCGCAGCTGTCGAACATGCCCACGCCCAGGATGTCGCACATCTTGCTCGGGCCGGCGCCGACCACCTCGGTGAAGGCGACCAGGCCGATGCCCATCAGGGTCGGGCAGTTCGGGTCTGCCCGCTTGGCCGCCTGCTCGGCGCGCAGGCCCTTGTAGTCGCAGGCCGCCAGCACCTTATCCAGCGCAGTCTGGTAGTCGCCCGAGTCGTACTCGAAGCCGAACGGCGAGGTATAAGGGAACTGTTCCTTGCGGATGAAATTCTTCGCGCGGATCTCGGCCTTGTCCATGTTGAGGTGCTGCGCCAGCACATCGACCATGCGTTCGATGATGTAGACCGCTTCCGTCACGCGGAACGAGCAGCGGTAGGACACGCCGCCGGGGGCCTTGTTGGTGTAGACCCCCTTGACGCTGCACCAGGCCGCCGGGATGTCGTAGGAACCCGAGCAGATGTGGAACATGCCGGCCGGGAACTTGGTCGGGTCGGCGCAGGCGTCGAAGGCACCGTGATCGGCAATCACGTTCACGCGCAACCCGAGGATCTTGCCGTCAGGTGTGGCGGCGAGTTCGCCGTCCATGTGGTAGTCACGGGCGAAGGCGGTGCTCGAGATGTTCTCGATGCGGTCCTCAATCCACTTCACCGGCTTGCCGAGCACGATGCTCGCGACGATCGCGCAGACATAGCCCGGGTAGATGCCGACCTTGTTGCCGAAGCCGCCACCGATGTCGGGCGAGACGATGCGCACCTTGGATTCCGGAATGCCCGACAGCATCGACACCACCGTACGCACCACGTGCGGCGCCTGCGAGGTGATGAAGGTCGTGAGCTCGCCACGGATCGGATCGAACGAGGCCACACAGCCGCAGGTCTCGAGCGGGCATGGATGCACGCGCGGATAAAAGATGCGCTCGGCCACTTTCACCGGCGCCGCATCGAAGGCGGCATCGGCGGCGGCCTTGTCGCCGGCTTCCCAGGTGAAGATGTGGTTCGGATGGTCGCGCTTGCCGTGCGGGCCTTCGGTCTTGCCCGCCAGGTCTTCCCGCAGCACCGTCGCGCCGGGCTCGAGCGCGGCGAACGGATCGAGCACCACCGGCAGCTCCTCGTACTCGACGATCACCGCCTCGACGCCGTCGGCGGCCGAATAGCGGTCCTCGGCGATGACCACCGCGACCTCCTGCATCTGGAAGTGCACCTTCTCGTCGGCCAGCACTGCCTGCACGTCACCGGCCAGTGTCGGCATCCAGTGCAGCTTGAGTGGCTTCAGGTCTTCGGCTGTCAGCACCGCGATCACGCCTGGTACCTTCAAGGCCTCGCTCTTGTCGATGCTCTTGATGCGCGCATGGGCCACCGGGGAACGCACGATGTCCATGTGCAGCATGCCGGGCATCTTGATGTCGTCGACGTAGTTGCCCTTGCCCTGGATAAAGCGGGCGTCTTCCTTGCGCAAGCGGCTCTCGCCCATCCCCTGCAGCGCGGCCGTGCGCTCCAGCAGTTTCGGATCGATCGGCGCGTTCATGCGGCCACCTGTTCGGTCTGCTGCAGCTTCGCCGCCGCGTACAGCACCGCCTTCACGATGTTCTGGTAACCCGTGCAACGGCACAGGTTGCCGCTGATGCCGGCGCGAACTTCCTCCTCGCTGGGATTGGGGTTCTCCTGCAGGAAGCGGTACGAGCGCATCAGCATGCCAGGTGTGCAGAAGCCGCACTGCAGGCCGTGCTCCTTGTAGAAGCCTTCCTGCACCGCGTGCAGCAGCGGCCCCTTGGCCAAGCCTTCGACGGTGAGCACGTCGGAGCCGTCGCACTGCACCGCGAGATGGGTGCAGCTCTTGACCGACTGGCCATCGACGTCGACCGTGCAGGCGCCGCAATGGCTGGTCTCGCAGCCGATATGGGCGCCGGTAAGGTGGCATTCCTCGCGCAGGAAGTGAATGAGCAGGGTGCGTGGCTCGACCACCTTCTCCATTCGCTTGCCGTTGATACTGACATTGACGATTTGCTTGCCCATGAGCTTGGCTCCGTTCTGTTTTTGAGGTGGGTTACTTGCAGCGAGAACGCGCGAGTCGCAGCGAGCGCTGCACCATCTGGCCAGCCATCGCGGTCTTGTACTCGCGATCGCCGCGCAGGTCCTCGGCCGGATCGCAGATCGCCATAGCCCGCTGCGCGGCGTCGGCGATCGCGGCATCGTTCAATGGCTTCCCAAGCAGCGCGGCTTCGGCATCGTGGACGCGCAGTGCCGTCGGCGCGAGGTTGGTCAGCGCGATGCGCACATGGCTCACCTGGCCCGCCACCATGCGCAGTACGACCGCCGCGCCCGCCGTGGCCCAGTCGCCGGTCTTGCGCTTGAGCTTCTGGTAGGCGTAGCCGGTGCCCGGCACAAAAGCAGGAACGCGGATCGCGACCATCACTTCGTCCTCGGTCATGTCGGTCATGTAGGTGCCCTGGAAGAAGCCGTCGGCCAACACCCGCCGCGTGCCGTTCGGGCCCTCGAGCACGATCTCGGCGTCCAGCACCAGCGACAGCGCCGGGTGGTCGTTGCCCGGGTCGCCGTGCGCGATGTCGCCGCCGATCGTGCCTCGGTTGCGCACCTGCGGATCGGCGATCTGCTTCGCGGCCTCGGGCAGCAGCGGCACCTTCTGCTGAAGCAGGGTCGATCGGATTAGCTCGTTCTCGACCGTCATGGCACCGATCACGACCGTCCCGCCCTCCTCGCGGATGCCACGCAGGCTCTCGATGCGGTTGAGGTCAATCAAATGGGCCGGCGCCGCGAAGCGCAGCTTCATCATGGGCAACAGGCTGTGGCCGCCGGCCAGCAGCTTGGCGTCGCCGCCATACTGGCCGAGCAACGCGATCGCGTCGCCGACCGAGCGGGGCGCGTGGTAGTCGAATCCGGAGGGAATCATCGTGGGTGTCTCCTGAACCTGCATCAGCTCATCCAGGCCCCTGGATGAGATGCGGTGTGAGACTGAGCGTATTTGCGCTGGGGATTGGCCAACCAACGCGTGCACGAATGGCGCGGTGACGCGCACGAAATGCGCCCTCGACCACGTGACTGGCGGGCGGCGAAGGGCCGCCGCGGGTTAACCCTGATCAGCCGCGCGCCACGTCGGTCTCGGTGATGCCGAGCCGATCCATCAGGAGATGCACGCTGGCGCGCGCCACCGGCAAGACAGTGCTTTCGCCGCGCAACTTGAGCCCCACCTTGCCCTCCTCCCGCAGGATCTTCTCGGCATAGTCGAGGTTTGCCAGGTAGCTGCGGTGGATGCGCATGAAGGACGCGCCGTCGAGCCGGTCGGCTATGTCGCTGATCGTCAGGTTGCAGAAACTCGAACCCTCGGCCGTGCTGACCCAGGTGTAGTGGCCTTCGGCGCGGATGAACGTGATGGACTCGACGTCGACCAGGGCAATGCTGTTCTGCGACACGGTCGGAATCTTGTGGAGCTGGCGTTTGCTCTGATGCTTGAGCATGGCGGCGTCGTCGACAGCAACCAACTCGGTGATGTCGTAGAAGATCAACGTGTGGCCCGCGGTGACGCCATGTCCATCCTGCAGTTTGGTCACCTTGATCAGCAGCACGCGTTCCGGGATGTTGATGATCATCGTCATCGGCGGTGGGTTACTCACCGGGCATTCCGCCTGGTCGAGCAGGAAGCGTACCTTGGGCTGCGAACTCTCGGGATGGAATGACAGCACCATCTTCTCAAACGGCTGCTTGTCTTCCACCGGCAGCACGCGGCGCGCAAAGCTGTTCATCGACGCCACCCTCAAGTCGCGATCCAGCTGAACCACGCCGACATCGAAGCGCTCGAGCAGGTACAAAGGGCTGCGCCCTTGCAATCGGTTCTCCATGGGCATGTCTCCGTCTATTGGAGCGGAACCGACATTCTCAACCCATCTAGGCCGAACGGCAGCGCGCTCACAAGAACACACATGATGCCTTATGCCGCGGTCGCAGTATAAAAATGGAACGATCACTGCCCAGAGCGGGGGCACGAAAGCTCCGCGTTGTGCACCAGGTCGCATAGGTCGGCGCCGAAGACGCGAGCTCCTTGATTGACTCGATCATCCTGCATCCTCTCAAGACATTGCCCAGCGCGTCATTTTTCAAAACTTCTGACGACCTACCTCGCATTCGATATGTGCAAATCGGCCATGACTGGTTAAGCCGTCTTCAGCGCCAACATCCAATGTGTGTCCATCGTTCACGCGCAAACAGTTGGAGAAATCCCGGCCAAAAGAGGCGGTGGGACCCGGGCGTGACTTAAGGCTACGCTGAACAAGTGACTGAATTGAGTGGGCTTCTGCGCAAGGGGTCGCTTACGTGGGGAAGCAGCGCGATTTGATCGCGTTCGCCGCTCCTACTGGCCGTGCTTTCGCACTTGGAGTGCACAGCGGGAGTACTCATGCCGCGAGGCGCTTTCGCGCCAGGTAGATGTTGGCCAGACCCAGCACCACGAACGAACGCGTGGCGTTCTTGGCAAGGCCTCGGTGGCGCACCTTGGCAAAGCCCCAGAGCCGCTTGACCACGGCGAAGACGTGTTCGACCCGGGCGCGGACCTTGGACTCGTTGTGATTCTTCGAGCGCGCGGCCTCGTCGATCTCGCCGTCCCTGCGCACGCGCTGGTTGGTGAAGTCCTTGGCCCGTGGCGCCTTCGATTCGATCAACGCTCTCTGGCTGGCGTAGGCGCTGTCGACGTAGACACGCTGTTCGTTGCCGTGCAACAGCTCGGGCAGCGGGTGTTTGTCATGCACGTTGGCCGCCGTCACCAGGGCGCTATGGGCCAGCCAGGTGCGGCTGTCCACCCCGATGTGCATCTTCATGCCGAAGTACCACTGCTGGCCTTTGCGGGTCTGGTGCATCTGGGGGTCGCGCTGCTTGTCGGCGTTCTTGGTCGATCTGGGTGCGCCGATGATGGTGGCGTCCACGATGGTGCCGGTGCTCACCTTCACACCTCATTGTTGCGGCTGGAGGGCGGGGCGCCGCAGGTGACGGCCGAAATGCAGACCCAGGTCGTGACGTTCGTGCTTAACAACGGTGGGGTTAATGTCGGAGGAGAGGCACCGGGGAACATCGAGCTGCCTTGATCCCTCTCCACGTGCGGTGCCCTGTGCGTTTCCTGGAATTGAGGGACCTGCTACCGAAGGCAGGTACTTCAAAACCAACGCTCAGGCGGGCCAATTGCCGGGAGCGTCAACGCGGCCATGGAGCGCTTCTTCAAGATCTTGAAGGTCGAACGGATCGACCAAGCACGTTACTCTTGCGGCAGGCTCGCCTGGTTCAGGCACTCGATGGCGGCGGCATCCAGCGTCAGTTGCGTGGCCGCGACCAGTTCGGCCAGTTGGGCGAGCGAGGTGGCGCTGACGATTGGCGCCGTGATGCTGGGGCGGACCAGCTGCCATGCCAGTGTGACCCGCGCCGACGTGGCGTTGTAGCGCGCCGCCACATCGTCCAGCGCGGCAAGGATGCGCAGGCCGCGCGCGTTTTGATACTTGGCAACGCCCTGTCCGCGTGGACTCTTGCCCAGATCGGCGCTGGACCGGTATTTGCCCGTCAAAAAGCCACTGGCCAGCGCAGAGAAGTTGATGACCCCCACGCCATGCTGGACGCACAGCGGCTCCAGCGCATCCTCATATTCGGCGCGGTCATACAGGTTGTACAGCGGCTGCAGGCTCTCGTAGCGCGGCAGGCCCTGCTGCCGGCCCACCTCCAGCGCCTGCGCCAGCCGGGGTGCGCTGTAGTTGGAAGCGCCGATGGCGCGCACCTTGCCCTCTTCCATGAGCTTGCCATAGGCCGCCAGCGTATCTTCCAGCGGCGTGTCGGCATCGTCGAGGTGGGACTGGTACAGGTCGATGCAGTCCGTCTGCAGCCGGCGCAGCGAGTCCTCCACCGCACGCCGGATATAGGCCGGTGCCAGTCCCTTGCGACTCTCTCCCATATCCATGCCGACCTTGGTTGCCAGCACCACCTGGTCGCGCTTGCCGCTGCGCTTGAGCCATTTGCCGAGAATGGCTTCGGATTCGCCGCCTGAATGCCCGGGCACCCAGCTCGAATACACGTCGGCGGTGTCGATGAAGTTGAAGCCGGCATCCACCCAGGCGTCCAGCAGCGAGAACGAAGTGGCTTCGTCAACGGTCCATCCAAACACATTGCCGCCGAAAGCCAGTGGTGAGACTTGCAGGCCGGATCGGCCCAGGGATCGCTTGTTCATGAGGCACTCCTTGTGAGATTTGGGACGCACACGCAGGCCGGCTTCTGCCGCCTGTTTTAGCCGGCGGAAAGAGCCCGACTTGCGCCAGCGATGCCTGCCACCTCGGCGATGATCTCGAACGATCGCAGCCGCTTGGCGGGATCGAACGGATCGGAGACGATCATCAGTTCGTCGGCACCGGTGCGTTCGAGCAGTTGCCCGATGCCCTGTTGCACCGCCTGCGGGCCACCGATGATGCTCAAGGCCAGCATCTGCGAGGCTTGCGCCTTCTCCTGCGGGCTCCAGTAGGTTTCGATGTCTGCGATGGGCGGCTGGGTCAGGCCGCGCACGCCCCGAAAAATGTCGGCGAATGACATCTGCTGTGAGGTCGCCAGGAACCGCGCCTCATCATCGTTCTCCGCCGCAATAATGTTGACACCCACGAGCGCATAAGGCTTGTCGAGTTGCGCGGACGGCTTGAACTGTGCCCGATAGATCTTCAGCGCCGCATCCAGCGACTGCGGGGCGAAGTGCGACGCAAAGCCATACGGTAGTCCCAGTTCGGCTGCGAGCTGCGCGCCAAACAGGCTTGAGCCCAGGATCCACAGCGGCACCTGCGTGCCCGAACCGGGAACGGCTTCGATGCGCTGCCCCGGCCGCACCGGCGCCAGATAGGCCTGCAGTTCCTGCACGTCCTGCGGGAAGTGCTCCGCGCTGGCCGGGTGGCGCCGCAAGGCCCGCAGCGTCGTCTGATCGGTGCCGGGCGCCCGGCCCAGGCCCAGGTCGATGCGGTCGGGAAACAGCGTTGCGAGCGTGCCGAACTGCTCGGCGATGACGTAAGGCGAATGGTTGGGCAGCATGATGCCGCCGGCGCCGACCCGTATCGTTCGGGTGCCAGCCGCGATATGGGCGATCACCAGCGAGGTTGCCGCCGTGGTGACGGCGGGCATGTTGTGGTGCTCGGCCACCCAGAGGCGCTGGTAGCCCCAGTCCTCGGCATGGCGTGCGAGGTCTCTGGCCTCGTCCAAGGCGGCCCGGCGGTCCGAGCCTTGCCGGACCCGGCCAAGCTCAAGAATTGAAAAGTTGGGCATCGTGAAAGGTTCCTGAAATTTGGGCGCCCGCGCGAAGCGCGATGGTGATGGTGATGGGGTAAGGGCCGATCCTCAACGGGAGATCAGCATGGGTATGCGGGTGTCGGACAGCAGCGATCGCGTGACCCCGCCGAACAGGAGTTCGCTCGCGCGCGGGTGGCTGTAAGCACCGATCACCAACAGGTCCGCGCCACGTTCGCGCGCCTGGGCGAGGATCACCTCGGCGATCGGTGCATCCTGGGAGGACACCGATGCGAGATCAACCTTGGCGTTGTGCCGCGACAGGTGCTCGACAAGATTGGCTCCCGGTGATTCGCCGAAGTGCTCGGGATTCCTGTCCCCGTTGATGACCAGCACGGTCACGCGGTGGGCCGCACCGAGGAAGGGCAACGCGTCGCCAACCGCGCGCCGGGCTTCCCTGCTGCGGTTCCAGGCGATCAGCACGGTGTCGCCAACCGTCTCGCCGGCCCAGCCATCCGGAATGAGAAGCACCGGGATGCCCGTGATCAACAACAGCCGCTCGGCCGACCAGTTCGCGGGGAGCTCCGCAAGCCGGGGGTGTGCCGACACGATCAGGTCGCAGTGCAAGGCGCGCAAGGTGGCTTCGTCCGTCGGTTGGTCACTCCATACGACACGAAATTCCGAGCTGATGCCGAATTCGCGCGACAGATCATTCAGGTACCGGCCCGCGCCCAGGATCTTCTGTTCATCCGCAGCGCGGCGCCGGTCGATGACCTCCTTGATGGCCTGCGCGCCTCGCGCATAGCTCTCGGCATCGTGGCCTTTTTCGTCGCGCGAAACCCCATAGATACCCACAAGATGCGCCTTGTGCCGCTGAGCCAGCCGGGCGGCATGCCGCCCGACCTTTTCCCCTGCTTCGGATGCATCGAGAAAAACGGCGATATCTCTCCAGTAAGACAGCATCGACAAGCCTCCAGATGTTGAGGGTGCGAACGACCTGGCGATCCGCCCTGTGTGGTTCGTCACCCGCCTCCATCATACAGTTGTGTATGAATAGGCGCGCTGAGCCTGCAGCGTCAGCTCAGCGTTCTCGCTTTCCAGGTGATGGACTGTGCTCGAACGAGTCGAGCAGTTGGTTGATACAGGCCACGCCGGTCTTTCGCACGTCGAAGCGCTCCGGCGCGCGCAGCCACTGGTCGAGCAGCCCCATGATGGCGCAGTAAAGCGTTGTCGCCGCGATGGGCGGGGTCCAGTTCGGCGACAGGCGACCTGCCCTCTTGGCGCGCTCGAGCAAGCGCTGGTAGGCGTGGCTGGAGCGGCAGATTTCCTCGCGGCGCGCTTGGGCCAGGGGCTCCAGGTCTCCCAGCGCTTCACGCCTGTGCATGACGATGCCGAACAGCCGCTGGCGAAGCCGGTCTTCGACGAAGCGCTCGAACACGCCAACGCAGAAGGCGCGCAATGTGGTCAGTGCATCCGCCCCATCGCCTTCGGCAACGGCGGGCAGGTCCGCATCCAGCGCGCGGGCGCGCTCGATCAAGGCCTCGAACACCGCCGCCTTGTCCTTGAAGTGGTAGTAGAAAGCCCCGCGTGTGAGCCCGGCGGTGCGTGCGATGTCGAGCACCGACGTGCGGGCCGCGCCCTGCTCCCAGAAGAGGGTCTCGGCAGCGTCGAGCAAGGCGAGTCTCGTCTGTTCGGTGTCAAGTTTCGTCTGGCGCATGGGGTTCTCCGATTTCTGATGTGCCGCCCTGAAAAGGTATCACGCCGCAATCAAGGCTTGCGAAGCCGGGCCGCTCGGAAACCGATGCAAGCCGTTATGCTCGAACGATGCATCTGATCCAACGACACCTTCGAGGCCGGACATGAGTGCGGGCCAACGACTGCCCGGAACACCACAACCCATGCACCATTGGGAGGGTGCCCATGGCGTGCGTCTCGCCGGCGACGCGTGGGGCGACCCCTCAGGTCCCCTGGTTGTGCTGCAGCATGGAGGCGGACAGACGCGCCATGCCTGGAAACGCACCGGGGAGGTATTGGGTGAAGCGGGCTTCCACGCAGTCGCCTTCGACGCGCGCGGCCACGGCGATTCGGACTGGGCCGCGGATGGCGCCTACAGCCAGGACGTGATGGTGCAGGACCTGCAATGCGTTCTCACAGCACTCGGCAGCCCGCCTGCTGTCCTGGTGGGCGCCTCCATGGGCGGTGGCACCAGCCTGGTGGCCGCCGGAGAGCGTGCGGTCGACGCCACCGCCCTTGTACTGGTGGACATCGCTCCGCGCATCGAACCGAAAGGTGTGAAGAACATCCAGGCCTTCATGTTCCGCAATCCGGAGGGCTTCGGATCGCTCGAGGAAATCGCGGACGCGATTGCAAGCTATCAGCCGCACCGCGAGCGGCCGACGCATCTGCAGGGCCTGGCCAAGAACGTGCGCCTGGGGGCCGACGGCCGCTACCGCTGGCATTGGGATCCCAGGTTTCTGCAGGGCCATCGGGATCTGGCGCTGCGGCAGGCCCGCCTGGAGGCCTGTGCGCGTGCGCTCAAGGTGTCTTCGCTGCTGGTGCGTGGCGGCAAGTCCGATATCCTGACCGACGAGGGCGTGCGACAGTTTCTCGAACTGGCGCCGAACAGCGAGTACGTCAACATCGCGTCTGCCGGCCACATGGTGGCGGGCGATCGCAACGATACCTTTGGCAAGGCGGTCGTCGAGTTTCTGATGCGCGTCGTTCCTGTGGCCGGCGCGGCGCTTCAACCCCGACAACGCTCTGAGCTCATAGACCGATTGGATGCAACGGGGCTGAACGACGTGCCGTAGTTGGCAGCAGCGACCTCGCTGCTTGCTGGCCCGGCGCAACACCGCCCCAAACGGAGTCAAGCTCAAGGTCGTCCAGAGCTTCTTGGCGTGCAAAGTTGGGGGGTACTGCCCTTGTGCGACTTCTTTCCCCACGCTGTTGACGGCTCTAAGACGACACTTACCAGTTCGTGGTGTATGTCATCTACAACGGGCCTTGGTTTCTGTACTGCTCCACGCTTTGAACAGCGTCGCCAGCGCGATCTGCAGTTGCGCGCCCACCTCGATCAAGCCGATCTGGTTGGCGAAATCGTTGCGCTGCGTATCCAGGTAGCGCAGGTGGTCGTCCACGCCGGCGCGGTAGCGCGCCTGCGACAGCCGCAGCGCCTCCTGGCTGCTTTGCACGAGTGCGAGCGGCGAAGCCTCCTCGCGGCGCAGCGTGTCCGTGGCGGCCAGGGGGCCTTGGGACAAGGACGGGGCCTGGATCAACAACAGAAAGTCGCACCGCCCCCCCGGCCGGTCAATGCGCTACGTCGTTTTGCGGAGGTAACGACGATAAAAGCCTCCTGGCGCCATGCTGGAGAACACCCCGTCACGGCGCACCCAGGCGTGCATGAGTGCGGCGGCCAGATGCATCAGAACAACGGCAAACAGCAGCCACGCCAGCAGTCCGTGGGCGTCACGCAGCACGGCGTACCAGACCGGATGTGTTGGCGCGATGGGCGGCAGCGTGACACCCGGGAACATCGTCACGGGCCATCCCCCCGCAGAGCGCACGCCCCAGCCAAGCAGCGGTAGCAACAACATCAGCGCATACAGCAGCCAGTGCGACGCCTTGGCCGCCAACACTTGCCAGCGCGGAAGGTCGGCGGGCAGGGCCGGCGCGCCATGACGCAGCCGGTTGACCAGGCGTACGATCGCCAGCAGCAAGATGGCAATGCCCAGCGGCTGGTGCAGGTCGAGCAGCCAGGGCCGCCAGGTCAGCGAGCTCATCATGCCCACCCCGATGAACAGCATCGCCAGAATCGCGACCGCCATCGCCCAGTGCAGCAGCCGCGCCAGCAGGTTGAAGTGTTCCGGCAGACCGGCTTCTTTCTCTTGAGAACGCTGTGTTCCGGTCGTCATTGTGCTGCCTTCTTTCCAACAGCATCGGTGGCCTTGCCGTAGCCGATCTCGCGTAGGCGTGCGTTGTACGAGTGGGCGTAGATGCCTGCCCGCGTGGCCAACAACGGATCGTTCGACAACGCCATGCCCGCCGGCATCAAGGTCGGGTCAAAGTTGATGTCGCGGCACACGCCATCGGTCTCGTCGAAAACCCGCCGCACTTCCAGCGTTCCGGCGACCACCTGTTCGCGCGTCTCCGGCCAAGGCTGCGAAGGATCGTCCACCGGGTCGCCCGGCGCGGCCAGTTGCAGCACCAGATCCCAATGCAGCGGAGCCTGCGTCAGACGTTGCGCCACCTCCTCGAACAAGGCGTCATGACTGGCCTGCGCGCGCTCCTCAACACTCCAGGCGGTGAATTTCGCGTGCGGGCGCAGCCACCAGCGCATGGCATGCCTTTGCCCGTCCTTGGCGATCAGATAGTAGGCATGGATGGCGTAGTACGTGGAACCGGCAAAGCTGCTGGACCAGGGTTTGAAGGCGGCGGCCTCCATGTATTTGCGCGCCTCCGGATAGTCCGTAAGGAACGCTGCCACGAGCTGGGAATCGGGTTTTCCGGTGTCGGGAACGGGCGCGAGGACCTTTAGCATCGCGATGAAACCGGGCGCATCGCGGGTGGGGAAATACGGCTCGTTGTTCATCTTCATGCGCCACTGCTGCCCGTCATCGGCAGTAAGCATCAGGGCCATGCTGACCGTGCTGCTGGAATTGTCCGCCGCATATGGACTGAAACCCCCGGTCGAGAAGCGCCCGATGGCGGGTGTCTCCGGCTGAGCGAAGACCCTGGCCTTGGAGAGTTGTGACGCCGCGCCGCTGGCGCGAAACACGCCGTCAAAGCACAAGCCCTTGCCGTGCGCGCGGCGATACCCGAGTTCCTGGCCAAGCTTCTTCGCCCTCACTACATCAGCGCACAGGCCGTATCGGTCGATGCTGCGTTCGTTCAACAGGGTATCGTGCTGGCGAAGGTGCAGGGGTTCAAGCGACTGCCACCGACGGGGCAGGCAGAGGTCGTGAGCACCATGGCTGACATGTTGAAGTCGATCGCGCCTGCCGACTGCCATCGGCTGATGCTGGGCGACATCTCGATGGAGGGTGCTATGCGGCTGGAACTGGACTACGTGATGGGGCTGTCCACAGCGAGATTTGAGCGGTTGGTTCGGCTGCATGAAGATGCTGCAGTGTCCGAGTTATCGCAAACCCCGCCTGTGCGGGTGATCACGGAAGAGCAGGTCAGGAGCGGGCAGCAAGCTCTGGAGGCCAAGGTGGCCGTGCTGCGGCGCAACCGGTTCCTTGCTGCGGACATTGAGCGTTTTGACGCGGACCCAAGTGCCGTGCACCCCAAGCTGGCGTGCGACATCGCTGTCTCGGACCTTGAAGCCATGTTGGCGCTACCGGAGCCACACCGCACCTGGAGCATTGGGACTTTCGTCGACGGCATGTGAGCGCCCGTGCGTGATGTGCTGCGTGAACTACTTATAACCCCCTCAGCCGAGGAAGATGTGTCCGATGCCGGGTTGTCGGCCATCTACGATGTCAGCAAAACTTCGGCGCAACCGATTCTTCGTCCTGATTGGCAGCAGCGGCGCACTATGGAAGAAGACATGCGCAAGCTTCGTGGGTTGCTTCTGCAGGAGTTCGCCTTCAAGGTGTTGAATTCCACCGATCTTTGACCCGAGGGGGATGCGGATAAAAACTTGGACTGGTTTTATGCCGCAAGTCCAAGGCTCACCCGGTATTCGATAGGGCTGAGAGAGCCAAGAGAGATCTTGATCCGCTTCTCGTTGCATCAGCGGATGTACGAGTCGACCGCCTCGGCGATGAATTGCTCAATCTCAATGGTGGCACTTTTCCAGTCTCGAGGCGTTTGACGTGGATATTCGAGCGCTGCCACCGGCTCGCGACCTCACCGTTGAGCCGATTGCCGAGATGCGCGGCGCGTTCATGTGCCGTCATGGCCGATTAGTGCATCGAGTTGCCGCTCCCGAAGCAGCGGCGAGAGCGCATCACTCGGCCCTCGCGTGATCTCGAACTGACCTTGCCCTCGTTCTGTGTAGCTCTTAGCCCGACGATTACGCGGCCTTTTTTCGCTGTGCCTCGTACCAGCGTTGCTCGAACTGCATCGGGCTGAGATAGCCTAGCGACGAATGCAGCCTGCGGTGATTGTAGAAAGC
>QFCS01001120.1_pt1 | contig 45425 bp, 47 predicted proteins | sample 3576561 | NCBI WGS metagenome assembly QFCS01 | reverse complement strand
TCCATTGACGGCGTTCTTGGCCACGGCCACTCATGGCGCCTCGTCGATGACCGGGGTTGCTTGTGGTCCCCGGATTCCGCAAGCGATCAGCTTCTTCGGATGCTTAGGCCCGACGCACGTTGGCAGGGACGCTGAGGGACCGGCTTCCGGACGGTAGCCCACCGCCTCAGGTGCAATGTGTACCAGCTCGATGGAGGCGACCAAGTTGAGGATGGTGATGCACCAGGAGGTCGCCTTCTCCGACAGCCTCTCCTAATAGCGCTCGTAGGACCGTAGTCGGCCGCGAGTCGGCCAACCCGGGAGTGCGCGATGGCCAATGACAGCACTCCGGCCGGATCGCGCGTGATCAAGCCGAGCACTCTCGAGACCTGAGCTCCGGGCCGTCGCGAATAACGAAACGCTGAGCGACCGGTTTCCGAACAGTCAGCGACCTGCGCTCGATCACGCCGCCGCTGCAGTCTTGATCCAGCAAATGGATTTTGGCGTGCGGAGGTGTCGTCAGGCGCAGCAGAACCGAGCTAGGGCGTGTCTCCCAATAGGGTCGCCCAGGTGAGGGCGGCGTGCAGGACGGCGCCGGCGCGGTAAGTGATGGCGAGCTTGTCGTAGCGGGTGGCGATGCCGCGCCATTGCTTCACAAGCGCGAAGGACCGCTCGACGACGTTGCGGTCCTTGTAGGCGTCGGTGTCGAACGCGGGTGGCCTGCCGCCGGCAGAGCCCTTGCGTTTGCGGGCGGCGATCTGGTCGCTCTTCTCCGGGATCACGGCGGTGATTCCGCGGGCGCGGAGCATGCGCCGGTTCACGCCGCTGGCGTAGGCCTTATCCGCCGCGACGGACTCCGGGCGTGTGCGTGGCCGTCCGCTGCCGACACGCGGCACCCGAATGTCGTCCAGCACTTGTTCGAGCATCGCGCCGTCGTTGCGCTGCCCGCCCGTGACCACGACCGCCAGCGGGAGTCCGCGGCCATCGACGGCGTGATGGATCTTCGTCGTCAACCCGCCGCGGGAACGACCGATGCCGTGACCCTCCGGCTCGACCTCAGCGAGCGGCAGATTCTTGTGATTCGACGAAGCCCCCTGTGTCCTGGTCGGGGCGGGTCGTGTTCGTCGCGTGCTGATGCGCACGCGCGATCGTCGCGTCCACCGACACGTCCCAGTCGATCAAGCCCGCCGCGTCCGCATCGGCCAGCAGCGCCTGCAGCACCCGATCCCAGGTGCCATCGCCGGCGTAGCGGCGATGCCGCTTCCACACCGTCTGCCACGGCCCGAACTCGCCCCGCGGCACGTCCCGCCACGGTACCGAAGTCCGGAACCGGTAGATGATCCCATCCACGACCCGCCGGTCGTCCCCGAACGGATGACCCCGCCGCCCCGCATTCGACGGCAGCAAGGGCCCGATCAGGGCCCGTACTACTCGGAGAACGCCCCCACTCTGCCGTGGAACGGCACGATTCCGATGCGCGACGACGAGCCGGGTACGCCCCTGCTGTTCACCGGCCAGGTGCGCGCGGTCGACGGCACCCCGCTGGGCGGCGCCAAGGTCGAACTGTGGCACGCCGACGACCTCGGCTTCTACTCGCAGTTCGCGCCCGGAGTGCCCGAGTGGAACCTGCGCGGCACGTTCATCGCCGATGAGAACGGCACGTTCGCGATCACGACGAAGCGCCCGGCGCCGTACCAGATCCCCACCGAAGGCGCGTGCGGGGTGCTCATCGACGCGGCCGGTTGGCACGCGTGGCGTCCGGCCCACCTGCACTTCAAGATCTCGAACCCCGGCTACGAGCTGATCACGACGCAGCTCTACTTCCCGGGCGACCCGCACAACGACGATGACATCGCCGGCGCGGTCAAGCCCGAGCTGATGCTGGAGCCCCGCGCGACCGAGGACGGATCGGGCGAGATCGCCGAGTACGACTTCATCCTCGATCCCGAGTAGGCACTCGCTCCGAAGACGGGGGCCCCGACGACGGGGTCCCCGTCGGGGTCGCGCATGGAGGGTCGCGAGCGCCTTCACGGAGGCGCATTGACACTCTGGGAGTCTCGGTCGGGACCCATCCGGTCCTTTTGCGAGACCGCGACGTCCAGTACGCTCCTGGGAAGGTGACCCAGCGCAAGGAAGCGGGTGTCGACCATGACGCGGCAGGCTCATCCTCCGGCCACGGGTGCTCCCGGCCATCCGCAGACGACCGGCAACGCGCCCACCGCCGACTGGGATGAGGCCTCCCACGCGGTGGCCTCCGCCTACTTCGCGCATCGGCTGCATCCGGAGCGGCGCTCCACCGCAGCCCACGTCGCGGTGAGCGGGTCGCAGTTCGGGCCGGTGCGCATCGCGACGATCGGCTGGGGTGCGCTCGTCGACGTCGAGACCCACCACCCGGGCGCGGTCGCCGTCAACGTCCCACTCGGCGGAACCCTGCGCTCCGTCGTGGGCGGCCGGGATCACATCGGCGATCACCGCTCGGCGACGGTGTATCCGGCGGACACCCCGGTGCTCATCCGCGGTTGGGCCCCGTCGTGCCGCATCGTCGGCGTGCGGTTCGAGCAGGACTTCCTCCGTCAGGAGATCGCACGGGTGACGGGAGATCCGCAGCCCCTGCCGACGAGCATCGACCTCACCTCGACCGCCGGTGCGTCATGGCTGCGCCTCGTCGAGTCGCTCCAGCGCCAGCCGAACCTGCCCCCGATCGTCGTCGACCAGCTGGCGGGGGCGGTGACGGATGCATTCGTCCTCGCGATGATCCCCGAGGACGCAGCGCGCGCCCCCGCTCCCCGAATCGTCAAGCGCGTCACCGACCGCATCGAAGCGGAGCCCGAGCTGCCGTGGACGGCGGGCGACATGGCCGAGGTCGCCGGCGTCTCGGTGCGACGACTTCAGGAGGGGTTCCGACGCTACGTCGGCGAGAGCCCGCGTTCGTATCTGATGCGGGTGAGACTGGCGCGCACGCGAGAAGACCTGCAGCGCTCCGACGCGGACACGGTGGCCGACATCGCACTGCGATGGGGCTTCACGCACACGAGCCGGTTCGCGGCCGCCTATCGCCGCGCTTTCGGCGAGCACCCGTCCGTGACCCTCCGACGCGGCTGACGACCCGACGCGCCCGACCCCCTCGGACGGGCCACCGATCCCCCGTGGAACGCGCCCACGCTGTCCGGCCCACGAACTGATCGCGCATTCCGGATGACGACCGCGCAGGGTGGATCGACCGCGAGCGCGCACCCGCCTACCGTCGAGGGCACGCCAGGGCACCGTCGCCCTGACCGCACCGATGGAGGGCATGATGGGCGACCGACGATCCGTGAGCAACGTGTTCGGCCAGTTTCCGAGCGGCGTGACGGTCGTCACGTGTGCGGATGGTGACGGCCGGCCGCACGGTGCGACGGTCACCGCCTACACCGCCGTCTCGCTCGAGCCCCGGCTGTGCCAGGTCACACTGACCCGCCGTTCGAAGGCCGCGGCCTATCTCGAGGACGCACCCTTCGCGGTCAACATCTTGGCCGCGGATCAGATCGACGTGGCCCTGCACTTCGCGGGAAGGCCTTGCCTCGAGGAGCCCCGCTGGGAAGAGGGCGGTGTGGCCCCGATCCTCGCGGGCAGCGCCGCGACCCTGTCGTGCGTGCCGTGGCGCCAGTACGACGGCGGCGACCACCTCATCATCATCGGGGAGATCGTCGACGCCGCGGTCCGCGAGGCACCCCCGCTCGTCTTCTATCGCAGCACCTTCCACGACCTCGGCGTGCCCTGCGCGAGTGCCTCGTGGAACGGTTCGTTCGACGACCCGCTCGCGGGCTGGTTCGACGCGCAGACACCCTTCGTCCCCTTCCACGCGTCGCTGGCCGCCCGCTGACCGACTCCCGCCCGACCTACCGATCCCCTACCCCATCGAGAACCCACGAAAGGAACCGCCATGACCATCACCGACCCGTCGACGTCGACACCCGGAACGAACTACGCGAGCAGGCCCATGACAGGCGACGAGTACATCGAGTCGCTCCGCGACGGCCGGGAGATCTGGCTGCACGGTGATCGCGTCACCGACGTCACCACGCATCCGGCGTTCCGCAACTCCGTCCGCATGGTCGCGCGGATGTACGACTCGATGCACACCGGGCCTCTCGTCGACACGGTGACCACCCCGACCGACACGGGCAACGGCGGCGTCACGATGCCGTTCTTCAAGACACCGAAGAGCTCGGACGACCTGCTGCGCGAGCGCGATGCGATCGCCGCCTGGGCGAAGATCAGCTACGGATGGATGGGGCGCAGCCCCGACTACAAGGCCAGCTTCCTCGGCACCCTGCACGCGAACCAGGAGCTGTATGCGCCGTTCCAGGCCAACGCCGAGCGGTGGTACCGAGAGTCCCAGGAGAAAGTCCTGTACTGGAACCACGCGATCATCAACCCGCCCGTCGACCGCCAGCTGCCGCCCGACCAGGTCGGCGACGTGTACATGAAGGTCGAGAAGGAGACGGATGCGGGTCTCATCGTCTCGGGCGCGAAGGTCGTCGCGACGGGCTCGGCGATCACCAACTACAACTTCATCGCGCACTACGGGCTGCCCATCAAGAAGAAGGAGTTCGCTCTCATCTGCACGGTGCCGATGGATGCGCCGGGGATCAAGCTGATCTCGCGCACGTCGTACGCCCAGAATGCGGCGATCGTGGGAAGCCCGTTCGACTACCCGCTCTCGAGCCGCATGGACGAGAACGACGCGATCTTCATCTTCGACCACGTCCTCGTGCCGTGGGAGAACGTCTTCATGTACGGCGACGTCGAGAAGATCAACGCGTTCTTCCCGCAATCCGGCTTCCTGCCGCGGTTCACGTTCCAGGGCTGCACCCGGCTCGCGGTGAAGCTCGACTTCATCGCGGGGCTGCTGCTCAAGGCGCTCGACTCCACCGGGTCCGGCGGATTCCGCGGCGTGCAGTCGCGGGTCGGTGAGGTGATCGGATGGCGCAACCTGTTCTGGGCGCTGAGCGAGGCGATGGCGCGCGACCCCGAGCAGTGGGTCGGCGACGCCGTCATCCCCAAGCTCGAGTACGGTCTGACCTACCGCCAGTTCATGATCTCGGGCTATCCACGGGTGAAGGAGATCATCCAGCAGGACGTCGCATCCGGGCTCATCTACCTGCCCTCGTCGGCGGCGGACTTCCGCAACCCCGAGGTGCGGCCCTACCTCGACAAGTACGTGCGCGGCTCAGAGGGAATCGAAGCCGTCGATCGGGTCAAGGTCATGAAGGCGCTGTGGGATGCGGTCGGGTCGGAGTTCGGCGGACGCCACGAGCTCTACGAGCGCAACTACTCGGGCAACCACGAGAACGTGAAGGCCGAGGTGCTGTTCGCCGCACAGGCTCGCGGCACCGCCGGCGAGATGCGCGGTTTCGCCGAGAAGTTCATGAGCGAGTACGACCTCGACGGCTGGACGGTTCCCGACATGATCGGCAATGAGGACGTGCGGGTCTTCGGCCGCGGCTGACTCCCTGAGCGCCCGCCGGTCCCTGAGCCTGTCCCTGAGCACCCGCCGGTCCCTGAGCCTGTCGAAGGGTCCGGCGGGTGCTCGTCGGCGCGCCTCGTACAGTGGGCGGGTGACCGACGACGTGCGCATCCGCCCCATCCGAAAGGACTGACGATGCTCTACCTCGTTCGCATGGATGTCGCCATCCCGACCGATCTGCCGGCCGCCGAGGCCGATGCCGTGAAGGCCCGCGAGAAGGACTACTCGCAGCGGCTGCAGCGCGACGGCCGCTGGGTGCACCTCTGGCGAGTCGTGGGCGAGTACGCCAATTACTCGGTCTTCCTCGCTTGTGTACGACTGGATAGTGTCCACTCAATCTCCTGCGTTCGCGAACGAGGCTCATGGGCATCGAGCGAGATCCGTCCAGATGCATGAGCCGCGCGAGGACGGGCGCTTCGGCGAGTTGAATGTGCTTGCCGCGATTGATGCCGCCGTGATTCATCCTCAACCGATCCGGACTCCGCTTTGCTGCGGTGCAGGGGATGTCGAGTCCTGGCAAGTTCGATCGGATGCGATGGTCGAGTCCGATCCCTGCCAGGATCGGACGACTCCTGCTCCGATCTAGACAGGCTCGACTCGCGGGGTCATTGGTGCAACGGGTCGTTGCACAATCTCGATGTGTGCGATGCTGGCAGGTTGCTCTCGAGGAGGTGGCCATGACGGATGAGTCGGCGGTGCTGGTGGAGTTCCTGCTTGCCCGGATCGAGGAGGATGAGCGGATCGCGTGGCTTGTCGAGTCGGAATCGCCGACGACCGATACCGGGTTCTGCGTGTGGGCGACGCAGTTCGCGTTCGACCCAGAGCGGATGATCGTCGCGATCGACTATCAGCGCGTGCGCGCGGAGTGCGCCGCGAAGCGCCGGATCATCGACGCGTTCCGTGCCGCAGAACCCTCGACCACGACGGCCGAGACGCTGGAGACGGTGCTGCGGGAGCTCGCGTCTGCTCATGCAGATCACGACGACTACCGGGACGACTGGCGAATCTAGCGAAGTCTAGGGATGTCTAGCGTTTCCCTAGACTTCGCGGGTCCGATCGCCTCACTCCGGCGTGTCACCGAGGGCCGCGAGGTCGATTCCGAGCTTCTCGGCCAGTTCCGAGAGCGGCGTGCTCTCGCCCATCGCTGTGCGTTCACGGACGATCGCGGCGATCTCTTCCTCCTCCCGGCGGAGGTCGTCGAGCCAGGCGTCGATGAGCGTGAATGGGATGGGCGCGTATCCGAAGGCGTCGACACCGACATGGAACTGGTGACCGACCGGCCCATTCTCCCGATCATGGGTGTGGCCGTGCAGCAGCGGAGCGCCGCGGTCGACCGGACGATGTGAGGTGTGCCGGTCCGCGTCCTGGGTGTCGCCGGAGTAGGGGTAGTGGGACGCGAGGAGAAGGGTGCCGCGACGGGTGCCTTGAATGATCTCAGGGAGCATGATCCAGCCGGCCTGCTCGTAGAGCGGAGCGAATCGCTCGATCGCGCGGCGGGACTGTGTCGCGGGTGAGACGCGGTCGTGGTTGCCGGGGACGAGGAACTTGCGCCCGTGGAGCTGCGCGGTCAGCGGCAGGGACTCGGCGATCGGTCCGAGCGCGACGTCGCCGAGGTGCAGGACGACGTCTGCGGGGGCGACGGTCTGGTTCCAGCGGCGGATCAGCTCGGCGTCCATCTCGCCGGCCGATCCGAAGGGGCGGGCAGCGAGCTCGCTGATCCGCGCGTGGCTGAAGTGGGTGTCCGAGGTGATGTAGTCGACCTGGTCGTAGTCGAACGTCGGATACTCATGGAGCACCGGGAGACTCCTCTCTGCTCGGCGCGCATGCCGAGCAGAGCAACCTATCAGACCGGGCAGTCAGGGGGACGCTCAATTCGCCAACGGGTCGTTGGCGAACCGGCGCGGCCGCGGGAACAACGCGAGGGTGAGGGCGATCCCTATGCCGCCGTCGACCTCGATGCCACGTAAGATCGCGTAAGATGGCACCATGCGCACACATGTGCGCGTAGCGAACATACGACGGGAGTTGACGTGATCGACAAGACTGTCTCGGACGTCGAGGCTGCCGTTGCGGGCATCGGCGACGGGTGCACCATCATGATCGGCGGTTTTGGCCGGGCCGGTCAGCCCGTCGAGCTCATCGACGCGCTGATCGAGCAGGGAGCGAGCGACCTGACGATCGTCAACAACAACGCTGGCAATGGTGATACCGGGCTGGCCGCGCTGCTCGCGAAGGGGCGTGTGCGCAAGATCATCTGCTCGTTCCCGCGGCAGCACGACTCGTGGGTGTTCGACGACTTGTACCGCGCCGGGAAGATCGAACTCGAACTGGTGCCCCAGGGGAATCTCGCCGAGCGCATCCGCGCGGCGGGGGCCGGCATCGGTGCGTTCTTCTCCCCTACGGGGGTGGGCACCGTGCTCGCCGAGGGCAAAGAGGCGCGTGAGATCGATGGCCGTGCGTACGTGCTGGAGTATCCGATCAAGGCGGACTTCGCACTCATCTCGGCGCTGCGGGGAGATCGTTGGGGCAATCTGGTGTTCCGCGAGACCGCTCGGAACTTCGGCCCCATCATGGCGACCGCCGCGGTGACGACCATCGCGCAGGTCGATGAGATCGTGGAACTCGGGTCGCTTGACCCCGAGACAGTCGTCACCCCAGGTATTTTCGTCGACCGCGTCGTCGCAGTGGGATCTCGCCGGTGGATCGACGGCGGCGTTTTCGTCGGCGGCGTCGATGTTGAGGGGAATCCGCTTCAGGACGCTCCGGCCATGACGGAGGTAGATCAGTGAGCAGCCGCATCACCCGTCAAGAGCTGGCGCGGCGCGTCGCCGCCGACATCCCGGAAGGCTCCTACGTGAACCTCGGTATCGGTGCGCCGACACTCGTGGCGAACTATCTGCCCGAGGATCAGGAGATCATCCTGCATACCGAGAACGGTCTCCTTGGAATGGGTGAGGCTCCTGCGCCGGACCGGATCGACCCGGACCTGACCAATGCGGGCAAGCAGGCGGTGACGGCGCTGCCGGGGGCGGCGTACTTTCACCACGCCGACTCCTTCGCGATGATGCGTGGCGGACACCTGGACGTGTGCGTGCTCGGCGCGTTCCAAGTGTCGCAGCGCGGCGATCTCGCGAACTGGTCGACCGGCGCGCCCGGTGCGATCCCCGCAGTGGGCGGTGCGATGGATCTCGCGATCGGCGCGAAGTCCGTCTACGTCATGACCGACCTGCTCACCAAGCAGGGCGAGTCCAAGCTCGTGGAGGTATGCACCTACCCGCTCACCGGCGTCGGGTGCGTGACCCGCGTTTACACCGATCACGCCATCTTCGACGTGTCCGCCGACGGTTTCGCGGTGCGTGAGGCGTTCGGCGACAACACTCTCGAGTCGCTCGCGGAGCTGACTGGCTTGCGGCTGACGCCGTCATCGACACCACAAGGCGAAGGAAACTGACATGACTGCGAGCTTCGTGTACGACGCGGTACGCACGCCGTTCGGAAAGGCCGGCGGCGCACTGGCAGGAGTCCGACCCGACGATCTCGCTGCGGTGGTCATGAAGGCGATGATCGAGCGCGCCGGCCTGGACCCGGCACGCATCGACGACGTCATCTTCGGCGATGCCAATCAGGCGGGCGAGGACAATCGGAACGTCGCGCGTTTCGGCGCGCTGCTGGCCGGCTTCCCATCATCGGTGACCGGGGTGACGGTGAACCGGCTGTGTGCATCGTCGGTCGAGGCCGTCATCCAGGCCTCGCGGGCGATCGAGTCGGGTGACGCCGACATCATTCTCGCGGGCGGCGTCGAGTCGATGAGCCGAGCGCCGTTCGTCGTGGAGAAGTCGCCGCGGCCGTGGCCGTCGGTAGGCAACCAGACGATGTGGAACACGTCGATCGGCTGGCGCATGGTCAACAAGGCGCTGCCGGTGCACTGGACGATCAGCAACGGCGAGTCCGCGGAGAAGGTCGCGCGCGAGGCCGGGCTGACGCGGGAGGAGCAGGATGCGTTCGCCGTGCGCTCGCACCGCCTCGCCGCGAAGGCATGGGCTGACGGGATCTACGATGGCGAGATCGTGCAGGTGCCCGGCGCCGAGCTGGCCCGCGATGAGGGGATCCGCGACGATACCTCGATCGAGAAGCTTGCGGGTCTCAAGGCGCTGTTCGCCGCGGACGGCACCGTGACCGCCGGCAACTCCTCGCCAATCAACGACGGCGCCTCTGCCGTGCTGGTCGCCGCGGAGGGCGCGGTTCGCGGCGAGCCGCTGGCACGCATCGCGAGCCGCGCAGCGCACGGCGTGGACCCGGATCAGTTTCCGCTCGCGCCGATCGAGGCCGCCAACAAGGCTCTCGCGCGGGCCGGGAAGACGTGGGCAGACGTTGATGTCGTCGAGTTGAACGAGGCCTTCGCGTCGCAGTCGCTCGCAGATATCGCCGGCTGGCCGGACTTCGATCCCGAGCGGGTGAACATCCATGGCGGTGCTCTCGCGATCGGGCACCCGCTCGGCGCCTCCGGCGGACGCATCATCGGCCATGCCGCGCACGAGCTCGCCCGCCGCGGCGGAGGCCTCGCGGTCGCCGCGATCTGCATCGGCGTCGGCCAGGGCCTCGCCGTCGTCCTCGAGCGCTGACGCGACCTGACCGGTGCCAGCTACCTGTTTGATGCCAGCGTGCGTCTAGGTTGAGTAGCGTTGCGTATCGATTCCGGCGGGAGCACCTATGGCTGAGGCAGCCGGCGACTTCGTCCAGTCGCTTGCGCGCGGACTGGCCGTCATCCGCGCGTTCGACGCGGAGCACCCCGAACTGACGTTGAGTGACGTGGCCCGCCGGACCGGGCTGACCCGGGCGGCGACCCGACGGTTCCTACTCACGCTCGAGTCGCTCGGCTACGTCCGCAGTGACGCCCGTTCGTTCGCGCTGACCCCTCGGGTGCTCGAGTTGGGATTCAGCTACCTGTCGGCCTTGTCCCTGCCGGAGGTGGTGCAGCCACATCTTGAGCGCCTTTCCCGTGAAGTCGGCGAGTCGGTGTCCTCGGCGGTGCTGGACGGCACGGACATCGTCTATGTCGCGCGCGTGCCTACGCGCCGCATCATGAGCGTGCGCATCACGATTGGAACGCGGTTCCCCGCGTATGCGACGAGCATGGGTCGGGTCCTGCTGGCAGGTCTGACGGATGCCGAACGCGATGCCGCACTGGCCGCAGCTGACCTGCGGCCCCTCACGGATCTCACCATCACCGACCAGGTGCGGTTGGCCGAGGAAATCGTTCGAGTGCGCACCCAGGGCTGGTCGATCGTCGATGGCGAGCTCGAGCCCGGCCTACGCTCGGTCGCAGCCCCGGTGCATTCGCGGAACGGTGAGGTGATCGCAGCGATCAACGTGTCCACCAGCGCGAGCCGGGACTCACTGGAGCACCTGATGGACCGGTACCTTCCAGCCGTGCGGGCAGCCGCCGCAGCGATCGACGCCGAACTCCAGCTCGTCTAGGGCGGCGACGGCCGGGGGCGGAGTCCTCGTGTGGAAGCGCACGCCAGTGCGCCGGCGAAGCTAGTGGCGCCGACGCGCTACAGATCTCCAGCGGGGGCGTGTTCCAGCGGGAGCGGCTCAAGCTCGCTGCGCATCCTGATCAGTTCCCGGGCATGGGAGGCCAGACGATGATCTTCCTCCGAGGACAGGGGCAGCGGTGGCACGGGCAACGCGCGTCCGTCGCTTCCGACATCGACGAAGACGCTCATGCACCTCGTTGTCAGAGTGAGTACCGACGGTGTGCGTGGTGAGCTCGAGCGCACGTGGATTGCGATGTGCATGCTGTGAGGGCCGGTGTGTATGAGGCGGGCATCCACTTCGACGATGTGGCCGATGTGGATCGGATGGTAGAAGTGGATGCCCCCCGAGTAGACGGCCACAGCGGACTCTGAACTCCACCCCGCAGCGCAGGAGTATGCGGCTTCATCGATCCAGCGCATCACCGTCCCACCATGCGCGTTGCCGCCCCAGTTCGCGTCGCTGGGGGCGGCGAGGAATCGAAGAACACTGCGCGGGGTCGTCCCCTGATCCGAATACACCTGCTGCTGCATCGCGTCACGGATCGCACGGCGGGGAGCCAGCCGTTCTTCCGCGCGGTCGTGCAGGACCTGGTCGGTTTCGCTCGACGGTGACCACGGGGGTACGGCGCGCGGGCGGCCGTCCTCGTCAACTGCCACGAACACCAGGATGCAATGGGTCGCAGGAATGAACCTGCGCGTGCGCACGTCCGCTGCCTCCACGGTGACGAGGACCTGCATGCTCGTGCGGCCGGTTTGAATGATGCGTGCGTGCGCCTCGACGATCTGGCCGGGTGCGATGGGTCGAGTGAACTGAACGTTGCCGACATACGCGGTCACGCAGTATGACGCGCTCCAGCCGACAGCGCACGCGTAGCCGGCCTTGTCGATCCACTCCAGCACACGTCCAGCTGCCACGGATGTGCTGCTCAGGGCGGCGTCTTGCGGTGATGTCATGAAGCGGAGAGTGATTCGGTCATTCATTCTTCGACTCCCCGGATGGGGCGGTGTCCTCTCCGGCAGGCGGGGGCTAGCGCTGGACGGTGTGGAAGAAGTCGCGTATCAACAACGCGGTCGCCGCGGGCTGCTCGGCGGGCGGCAGGTGGGCGGCACCGGGAATCCTGCTTGTCTTGCCATTCAGCGCTCCTTCGGCGAGCTCGACGGCCATCGAGTACGGTGCGACGGTGTCGTACTCTCCCCAAGCCGCGAGCAGCGGAGCCTGGATCTGTTTCAGCTGCCTGCGTGCGTCGTACGTGGCCAGCGCCTCGCAGCACCGCGCGTAGGATTCGTCGTCGGCGTCCCGCAGCGCCTGGAGCAGCTGCGCTGTCAGCTCTGGGTCTCGCCGCGTTGAATCGGGTGCGAACCAGCGTTGGATGGAGCCTTCGACGAGCGCTGTCGTGGACGCGGAGCGGACGAGCGCGGCGCGTTCGCGCCATCCAGTGGGGTCCCCGATCTTCGCCCCCGAAGCGATGATGAGGGCCGCCTCGACCAGCTCGGGATGGCGGACGGCGAGCTCGACTCCGACCGCTCCGCCCAGCGAGACTCCGGCGTAGAGGATGGGTTCCGCTCCGAGTTCGCGCACCTCGGCGGCGACCGCGTCGGCCAGATCGGCGACGGTGAACGGGCTGTTGGCAATCGGCGATGCGCCGTGGCCGGGGAGGTCCCATTCGATCGTGCGGTACCGCTCCGCAAGCAGGGGGGTTGTGGTCGACCAGAGAGCCGTCGATGTGCCAAGTGAGGGGCCGAGGATGAGCAGCGGGGCGTCGCTTGGCCCGGTGGCGTCGGTGAAGGTCAGAATCGGGGCTGTCATGGTTCGGCTTTGTGTTGACTCGGACAAGGTCCCGGTAGGCGGAGATGATCGATCCCCACCTACCGGGACGGCGATCGCTATTCGGGGTCGAGGACGAAGTCGTAGACGACGACTTCTCCCTCGCCATCGGTGCGGGGGTGCGGGTCGAGAACAAGCTCCGGCTTGACGGCCGAGGCGATGTCGTCGCCGTTGTGCGGGTCTCCGGGAAAGTACAGCTGGGTCGTGAGCAGTTCGTATCCAGGCGCGGAGACCTTCAGGTGAAGGTGCGCGGGACGCCAGGCGTGCCATCCGGCGGCCTCGATGAGCACACCGCACGCGCCCTCGGTGGGGATCTGGTAGGGCGCGGGTCGGACCGTGTTGAAGGCATACTTGCCGTCTTCGTTCGCGATGAAGACGCCGCGGAGGTTCCACTCGGGAAGGCCCGGCGCGAACTGGGAGTAGAACCCCAGGTCGTCGGCATGCCACAGCTCGATGCGGGCGCCCGCGAGCGGTGTGCCGTCGACGGCGCGGACCTGCCCGCTGAACAGCAGCGGGTCGCCGGGCTCGTTTTCGCGCATCGAGATCGTGCCGTCCCACGCATGCTCGGGTGCATCGGGCACGTAGTACGGCCCCTCGATGGTGCCCTTGCTGCCCTTGCGGTGCTCGCTTGCGACCTCCTCGACGGAGTGCTCGAGCCACACGTCGAGGAACAGCGGCCATTCGCCGTCCTCGCCGACCTTGATGAGCCACGCTTTGACCGCGTTGTACTCCGGATAGGTGAGCTTCTCCTCGACGATGATGTCGTTGAGGGCCTGGATCGCACGGCCGGCGAGGCGGCTCACACGCGCGTGGTCGACGACGACGCCATCGAACGCGGCGCGCGATCGCTCGAGGAAGTTCTCGGTTGCGTTGGCGCCGGACTCGGCCGCCTTCGCCGTCGTCTCCGCCTGAAAGCTGGCGTCAGTCATGATGAGTGCTCCTTTGCGTTTCTTCTGTGTGAGTGTGAGCCGGCGCGGGCACGTCGACTCGGGACGGGTGGGTGGCGAGCGGGATGACCGTGATCGCCATGTGCGGGAACAGCGGCAGGGCACTGAGGATCTCGTGCAGCTCTTCGTTCCCGGCGACATCGAAGACCGAATAGTTCGCGTACTCGCCGACGACCCGCCACAACTCCTTCCAGCGACCGTCTCGCTGGAGCGCTTGCGAGTACTCCTTCTCGCGCAGCTTGATGTCTTCGGCGGCCGCCGCTGGCATGTCAGCGGGAAGATGCACGTCCATCCGGACCAGGTAGAGCATCCCGGTCACCCCCTGTCGATCCGGTAGGCGGCGAGCTTTTCCTCGTCGATGGCGGTGCCCACGCCGGGACCGGTGGGGGCGGTGACGAAGCCGTCTTCGATGCGGATGGGATCGGCGATGAGGTCGTCGGCCATGTCGAGGAAGTTGGACAGCTCGGCGGCGCGGCGTGAGGAGTACTCGAACGCGGCCCCGAACGTGACGGTGGCGATGCTGCCCAGCTGGGAGTCGATCTGGTTGCCCATCAGCACATCGATGCCGAGGGCCTCGGCGTACCCGAGGATCTTCTGCGACTCGGTGAACCCGGTGCGAGCGGTCTTGATCGACAGGGCTGTCGCGCCGCCGGTCTGGATCTCGCGGGCGGCGTCGCCGAGCGACGGCGCGGACTCGTCCGCGACGATGGGGATGCGCGAGAGCTGCACGAGGCGCCGACGGCCCAGGATCTCGCGGGCGTCGTCGGGTTCCTCGAAGTACGTCAGGCCCAGGTCGGATGTGGCGTCGAGGACCTGCAGCGCCTCCGTGGCCGTCCATCCGCGGTTCGCATCCAGATACAGTTCCACGTCTGGGCCGAGAGCCTCCCGCAGGGACCGGGTGAGCTCGATGTCCAGCGCGAGCGGGCGTCGGCCGACCTTGACCTTGAAGGTGCGGATGCCGAAGCGTTCAATGTACGAGTGCGCTTCATCGACCAGGGCCGCTGCGGAGTCGAATCCGAGCATGTGCGAGACCGCAAGCTTCCGCGTGTACCCGCCGAGGAGGCGGTGCACGGGCACACCGAGTGATTTGCCGATGATGTCCCACACGGCGATGTCGACGGCACCCTTCGCTGTCGGATTGCCGACCGTGCGGGCAAGCCTCGCGTGGATCTGCGCGCGATCCAACGGATCTGCGCCCACCAGGACCTCCCGGAACAGGCCGGTGAGGATGCCGATGACCGATGCCGTGGTCTCGCCGTACGTGTATGGGCGCGGGGGCACATCTGCGATCCCGACGATGCCCTCGGACGTCGTGATCCGCAGCAGCACGTGCTCGATGTCGTGCACGGCGCCGCTGGCGAAGTGCAGCGGCTTGCTCATCGGGATTCGATAGGGGATGGCTTCGACCTCGTCGATGATCACCGGTTGACCTCCCCCCGCACGTCGCGGATCACCTCGGTGAGGAAGGTGACGAAGCGCTCGACCAGGCGAGAGCTGTCGTTCGTCCGCCAGGCGACGGCCAGCTCAGTGGTGGGCGCGTCCTCGATTTCGCGGAACACCGTGCCACCGAGGTTCAGCGAGGTTGCCGACTGCGGAACCAGCGCAGGTCCGATCCCGGCGGCGACGAGCGAGAGCAGCGCTGACGTCTCGCGCACGCGGTGCGCGTAGCGCGGGGTGAGGCCGTGGTCGAGGAGGCGGGCGGTGATGGCCTGTGACATCGAAGAGTCCTCGGGATATCCGACCATGACCTGATCGGCGAAGTCGTCGAACGTCAATGTCGCACGGTCGGCCAGTCGCGAGTTGGACGGAATCGCGGCCACGATCTGCTCGCGCGCAACCGTGACGTGGCTGATCTCGGCCGGCGGTACGGGCGCGCGCAGCACCACCACATCCAGGTGCTGATCCTCCAGTTCACGGACCAGCTGCGGGGTGAGCATCTCACCACTGACGGCAAGGGCCACCCCGTCGAACGCGCGGCTTGCCTCGCGGACCACGCGCGGCATCAGCCCATAGGTCGTGGAGCCTGTGAATCCGATGCGCAGCGAGCCCTGCAAGCCGTCACCGACCTTCTTGACCTCATCTTCCAGCGCGTCGAGCTCGGCGAGAATGCGGCGACCTCGCTCCAGGAGAAGCTCTCCTGCCGGTTTCAGCTCGACCTTCCGCGTCGTGCGTGTCAGCAACTCCGTACCCAATGACCTCTCCAGCACTCGGATCTGCTGCGACAGCGGAGGCTGGGCGATCAGCAGACGTTGGGCCGCGCGTCCGAAGTGGTGTTCTTCGGCCACGGCGACGAAGTAGCGCAATTGACGTGTCTCGATCGACATCGTGCCTCCTTGCGCCTTCGACCTAGAGGCAGGCTAAGCGGCGCACTCGGTGAAATGAATGACATAAAGCCTCTCTATTCATATTTACAGCGTCTGAATCATCCATGGTTGGTGCGTCGGCACCGATCCATCCGATACAGGTCTCGACTCAGAGGAGGCCGGTCTGGATAACGGGTTCCGGGCGCAGGGATCGCATGCAATCGTCGGTTTCCAACCCGAGGAGAGGAGCAATGCGGCGGAAGCCGTAGCTCCACGAGTGTGTAAGGACGCACATGAACAGAACACATGGACGTGTTGTCGCGCTGGGTGTGGTGGCGGCCGTCGCAGTCGTGCTGACGGGATGCCAGAGCCTGGATGCGCCGCAGTCCGGCGCGTCCGACGACCCCGGCACCTTCACGGTGGGATTCGTCACGCCGCTCACCGGGGCGCTTGCCGCGTTCGGTGAACCTGACCGCTGGGTGGTCGATGAGCTGCAGTCGTGGTTCGACGAGCATCCGCTCGAGGTCGGTGGCGACGAAGTCGCCGTGGACATCCGGCTGGAGGACTCCGGTTCCACCGCCGACGGAGCCAGCCAGGCGGCGCAGAAGCTGCTGGCCGCGGGAGCGGACGTGCTGCTGGCACACGCGACACCGGAGACGACCGTGCCGGTGTCGCTGCAATGCATCGATGCCGGGGTTCCCTGCATCACCGCCGACACCCCGCTGGAGCCGTGGGCGCTGAGCGTTCACGGAGCATCGAGCCCGGCGGAGCTGGCCGACAAGGAGCCGCTGGCGTGGGTGCATCACTTCTTCTGGGGTCTCGGCGATATCGCGACCGTGTACCAGGACATCTGGACGCAGGTGGACACGAACAAGAAGGTCGCGGGGCTCTTCCCGAACGATCCGGACGGTCAGGCGTGGAGCGGTGCGCTGCCCGGCATCTTCGAGGGCAGCGGCAACGGGTACACCCTGGATGTTCCGACGCTCTACGACCCCGGAACGACCGACTTCACCTCGATCATCAACACGTTCAAGGCGAACGGCGACGAGATCCTCACCGGCGTCGTGCCGCCCCCCGACTTCGCCGCCTTCTGGCAGCAGGCGCAGCAGCAGGGGTGGACACCGAAAGTCGTGTCGATGGCGAAGGCGATCGAGTTCCCCGCCGCGATCGCCGCATTCGATGATCCGATCGGATTCACGACCGAGGTGTGGTGGACGCCAACCGCCCCGTTCAGCTCCAGCCTCACCGGGCAGAGCGCCGGCGACCTCGCCAGCGCATACGAGGACGCGACCGGCAAGCAGTGGACCGTGGCGCTCGGCTTCTCCCATGCTCTGTTCGAAGTGCTCGTCGCGGCGATCGACAGCGCAGGCAGCACGAACGGCGCCGACATCGACACCGCCGTCGGAGCCCTCGCGATCGACTCCATCGTCGGCCCACTCGATTTCACCGCCGGACCGTACCCCAACACGGCGGCGAGCCCGCTCGTGGGCGGGCAGTGGGTCGAAGGCGACCGGTTCCCGTACGACCTCGTCGTCGTCGCGAACTCGACCGCTCCGGAGATCCCGCTCGGCGGGCAGGTCCAGCCGCTGCAGTAACGACGCCGGTGCTGGGGCATGCACGTGCCCCAGCACCGAGGGAAGAGCGAGATGAGCACGAACATCCTGGAGATCGATGGGCTGTCCAAACGGTTCGGGTCGGTCGTCACCGCAGACCGGCTGACCTTCGCCGTCGAGGCCGGTGAGGCCCTCGGGGTCATCGGGCCGAACGGCGCAGGCAAGTCCACGTTGCTCTCGCTCATCACGGGCGTCCTCCGGCCCGACGACGGACGCGTCACCTTCGCCGGCGCCGACCTCACCGATGTCAGCACCGCCCGACGCACCCGCGCCGGCATCGCCCGAACCTTTCAGATCCCGCGGCCGTTCACCGACATGACCGTCTTCGAGAACGCGCTCGTAGGCGCCTCGTACGGGGCGGGCGAACGCGGCCGGGGCGCGGCCACGCTCGCAGTGGAGGCACTGGATCGGACGAAACTGCTGCACCTGGCAGACACGCGCGCCGGCGACCTGCGGCTGCTGGATCGCAAACGGCTCGAGCTGGCCCGCGCGCTCGCGACGCGGCCGCGGCTCGTCCTCCTGGACGAGATCGCGGGAGGCCTCAACGACCATGAGCTGCCCGCCCTCGTCGGGCTCATCCGCGAACTCAAGGAGTCCGGTCTGACGATCATCTGGATCGAGCACATCGTCCACGCTCTGACCGCCGTCGTCGACGAACTGATGTGCCTGGCCTTCGGCCGCATCCTCGCGCAGGGAACACCCGCGAACGTCATGCACGCCCCCGAAGTGGTCGAGACCTACCTCGGCACCACGTTCACCACGGGGGAGGAGAGCGGATGACGCTGCTCGAGGTGCACGGCCTGGTCGTCCGCTACGGCCACTTCGAGGCCCTTCACGGCATCGACGTGCATGTCGATGCCGGCGAGGTGCTCGCCGTCATCGGCGCGAACGGAGCGGGCAAGTCGACGCTGATGAAAGCCGTCGCCGGGATACTCCCGCCCGCGGAGGGATCGATCGTGTTCGACGGGGATGACGTGTCCCGCGTGACGGCGCCGCGCCGCGTCCGACGCGGCATCGGGCTCACCCCCGAGGGACGGCGGATCTTCCCCAGCCTGACCGTCGAGGAGAACCTCCTGGTGGGCGGGTTCTCCCGGCGCCCGGGCCCGTGGGGACTGCGGACGGTGATGGACGCGATCCCGCTCGTCGGCGACATCCGCGGCAAGCTCGGCCACACCCTGTCAGGCGGCGAGCAGCAGGCCACCGCGATCGCCCGCACCCTCATGAGCAACCCGCTTCTCATGATGCTCGACGAAGTCTCGCTGGGGCTGGCGCCCGTCGCGGTCGAGGCGGTCTATGCAGCACTGCCGGCGATCACGAGCCAGGGCACCACGGTGCTCGTCGTCGAGCAGGACGTGCACCACGCGCTGGCGGTCGCCGACCGCGTGCAGGTGCTGCTCGAGGGTCGGACGGTCCTCGAGGGCGACAGCCACGAGTTCTCACGCGACCAGCTCGGGTCGGCGTACTTCGGAATGTGAGGGGGCGCTCATGGAGTGGGTGAACGCGGCAATCCAGGGGATCCTCGCCGGCGGCTTCTTCGCGCTGCTGGCGGCGGGCCTGTCTTTCGTCTTCGGTGTCATGCGCATCGTCAACCTCGCCCACGGCACGCTCGCCGTGCTGGGCGCGTACCTCGCGCTGTCGGTGATGACCATCACGGGGATGTCATGGTGGCTTGCCCTGCTCGTGGTGGTGCCCGTTCTGGCTGGTGTGGGCTGGCTGCTGCAAACCTTCGTGCTCAACGCGGCGATCGAACAGGGCGGGCTTGCGCCGATCATCGTGACGTTCGGCATCGGTGTGATCATCTCCAGTTCGCTGCAGGAGGTCTACTCCGCCGACAGCCGGGCTCTGCCGTCGGAGGGACTGGCAGCCTGGAGCATCCCCCTTGCCGACGGCATCTCGATCGGCGCGCTGCCGCTGCTGGCGGCCCTCGTCGGGGTGGCGGTCATCGTGGTGCTGCAGCTGTTCCTCGCGCGGACCCGCTACGGGCGGGCCATGCGGGCGGTCAGCGACGACCAGATGACGGCGCAACTGATGGGCATCGAGAACCGCCGCATCTACGCGCTGGCCACCGCGATCGCCTTCGCGACGATCGCGATCGCCGGTGTGTTCCTCGGGCTGCGCACCCAGTTCACGCCGGTCTCGGGCAACGACCAGCTCATCTTCGCGTTCGAAGCGGTGATCATCGGCGGGCTGGGGAGCCTGTGGGGCACGCTCGCGGGCGGCATCATCCTGGGGCTCGCCCAGGCGTTCGGCAACCAGCTCACCGGCGGGTACGGCGTGCTGATCGCCAACCTCGTCTTCCTCACCATCCTCGCGGTGAAACCCACCGGTCTGTTCCAGAAGGCGGTGCAGTGATGAGCTCGACAACCATCCCCGACTTCCGCTTGACCCGCGGCACCCGCGTGTCGCTGATCGGCGGCGTCGCCTCGGCTCCACTGGTGATCTTCCTGGCCGTCATGCCCTTCCTGTTCGCCTCGGATGTGCAGGACGCACTCGTGCGCCTGTTCTTCTTCATCATCATCGGCACGACCTGGAACCTCCTCGCCGGGTACGCCGGGATGGTCTCCATCGGCCAGCAAGCGTTCATCGGAGTCGGCGCGTACGCACTCGTCGCACTCGCCACGCTCGGCGGCGTCAACCCCTACCTCGCGATCGTCGGCGGCGCAGTCGTCGCCGCCGCACTCGCTATCCCGGTCTCCTTCCTGGTGTTCCGGCTGAGCGGCGGCTACTTCGCGATCGCGACATGGGTGGTCGCCGAAGTCGTCCGCCAGATCGTGTCGCGCGTGCCCGCTCTCAACGGCAGCGTCGGAACACTGACACTGCCCTCCGCCGCGCTCGGCACCACACCCGCGTGGCGCAGCGCCACGGTCTTCTGGGTCGGACTCGCCGCGACCGTCGTCGTCGTCGGGGCCGCGTACTTGTTGATGCGATCACGGCTGGGCGGCGGGTTCACCGCGATCCGCGACGAACCGGTCGCCGCCGCATCCCTGGGCGTCCCGGTGATGCGGGGCAAGCGCATCGTGTTCGTCGTCGCAGCAGCCGGTTGCGCTCTCGCCGGGGGTCTGCTTGCGCTGTCGACACTGCAAGTGCGCCCGGATTCGATGTTCCGCGTCGACTTCGCGGTCTGGATGATCTTCATCGTCGTCATCGGCGGGCTCGGCACGATCGAGGGCCCCATCGTCGGGGCGATCATCTTCTTCGTCCTCGAACGTTGGCTGTCTCCGTTCGGCACCTGGTACCTGGTGGTGCTCGGCGTCATCGCGATCGTCATCACCTTGCTGCTGCCTCGTGGCCTGTGGGGCATCGCCGCTCGCCGGGTGGAGCTGTTCCCCCTCCGTCAGCACCTCACTCTGACCGGGGAGCGATAACCGCCTCAGCCGTGCCGGCCGCTTCCTCGACTGGGCTGCTTCAGCGAGGCGAGAGGATGGCCGGTCCGACCGCTTCCCGCGATCGCGCGCCACGATCAGCACGCTCACTCTCATCGCGACCCGCGTTAGTTGCAGCTGCCGGTCAGATGGTGCCGCACCGGGCGCACCATCGAGTACTGCCCGCGCCGGATCCTCCAGCGCGGGCAGTACGTCAGGGGCGATCAGAACGGGAAGCCGTGGGCGGTTCGCCTCTGAGTGATCCACTGCCACTGAGTGAACTCATCCCAGCTGCTCTGTGTACCGAATCGGGCGCCGTTGCCGGATGCCCCCGTGCCCCCGAACGGTGCGTAGGCGTCGTTGTTGAGGGTCTGGTCATTGATGTGCACGATGCCGGTGCGCAACCGGTCGGCGACCTCACGGCCACGGTCCAGCGAGCCGGTCTGAATCGCGGCGACGAGTCCGTACTCTGTCTCGTTGGCGACGCGGACAGCCTCATCGTCGTCTTTGACGACGATGACCGGAGCGACAGGACCGAAGATCTCCTCGTAGAAGGCCGGCATGCTCGTCGTGACGTCGGCGAGCACTGTCGGGCTGTAGTAGGCGCCGTTGGCCACCCCACCCGCACGCAGCGTCGCGCCGGCGGCGAGGGTCTCGCGGACGATGCGGTCCACGTTGGCCACCTGCCGCTCGTTGATCAGTGGTCCCAGCGCGACCGGCTCGGTGAACGGGTCGCCCACCGGCAGACGGTTCGCCCGCTCGACCAGCAGGTCGATGTAGCGATCGGCGACCGATTCGGCGACGATGTGACGGCCGGCTGTCATGCACACCTGCCCCTGGTGCAGGAACGCGCCCCACGCGCCGGCCGAGCTGGCGACGTCGAGGTCGGCATCGTCGAGGACGAGCAGTGCGTTGTTGCCGCCGAGCTCCAGCGAGACGCGCTTCAGCGTGCGTCCGGCTGCTTCTCCGACGAGCTTGCCGACCGCGGTCGACCCGGTGAACGACACCATCCCGATTCCGGGGGCCTCGGCCACTGCCGCACCGACGTCTGCCCCGCCGGGGAGGACGTGCAGCAGCCCGTCCGGCAGGCCAGCCTTCTCGAACAGCGCGGCGAGGAGCAGTCCACCCGAGATGGCCGTGTGCACGTCGGGCTTCAGGATGACCGCGTTGCCCAGGGCCAGCGCGGGAGCCACGGCGCGCATGGAGAGAATCTGAGGGAAGTTCCACGGGCTGATGACGCCGACGACACCGATGGGAACGCGGCGGGCGAAGCTCTCGCGTCCCGCCTCACTGGTGGGCAGCAGCGCCCCCCACGGCTGGGTGGCAAGGGCGGCGGCCTCCCACAGTTCGCTGAGGACCAGGTTCACCTCGAACTGCGCCTTTCCCGGCACAGAACCGCCCTCGCGGATCAGCCACGTCTCGAACTCGCCCCGGCTCTCTTCCAGCACCGCCGCGACACGGCGGATGAGCGCCGCTCGCTCGGGCCCGGGGGTAGCAGCCCAGGACGGCTGTGCCTCGGTGGCGCGGCGAACGGCATCGAACACATCCTGTGTGTCGGCGACGCCGTACTCGGCCAGGCTCGCACCCGTGGCGGGTTCCACGCTTGCCGCGGCGCCTCGGCGTCCTTCCCGCCATCCTCCGCTGTAGATCTGGCCGCGCCAGGGGTGTTCGTCGAGCAGCTGCGGTGCGGCATCGAGCACATTCGTCATGGTGGTTTCCTTCCGGGTTGGTTGGGTTGGCGTCACGTCAGGCGGCGTGGGAGCGCTCGGCGGGGGTGCCGGCGAGCAGCAGCTCGGCGCCGCGCACGGCGATCGCTATGGTCGCGGCGTTCGGGTTCACTGCGGTTGGCGCGGGCAGGACTGATTCGTCGATGACGCGAAGCGCGCTCACGCCGTGGACACGAAGGTGAGAATCGACCACCGACGACGGAGTGATCCCCATCGCACAGGTCCCGCCTGCCCGCCCCGCCCGTCCTGCGATGCGCCGCACATACTCGCGCAGACCGGTCAGGCTGCGAGCGAACGGGGTGGGCGCGAGCTCGCGGCAGCCGACGGACGCGAATGCCGCCGTCTCTGCCAGGTCCCTCACCACGCCGAGGGCGTCGAGCATCCGGTCGACATCGGCATCATCGGTCAGGAGGCGGCGCTTGAGGATGTGGATCTCGCCCCACCCGGGTGGGGCCAGTCGCACTTCGCCGCGACTGAGCGGGGCCAGAGTGAGCGCAAGAACGAAGGCGTGCTCGGCGACCCGCGGACCCAGGACGGTCAGCTGCATGTCTGAAGAGTCCAGGCCGGCGTCGCTTCGCCACAGCAGGCGTCGCTCTTCCGTACCGCCCTGCCTGGTGAGAGGGTTCCACCATGCCCGACCGGGAATCCCTGCCGCCCACCGATGTGCTCGTGATCCGTGACGAACCGCTGACGAGCGGCTCGATGTCTGCGGCGGCCGAAGCCGAGCTGGCGCGATCGGTAGAACTGATGCGCGCTGTTGCGACGGGGGCAGTCGCGCAGAGTCGGGTGGTGCGGGTCTCTACACCACCGCCGACGGTCGCGATGAGCCGGCGCGAGAGCCGCATGACCGGGTTCGATGAGGCGTGCCAGGCGTCCCTCGGCCACCGTTTCATACCCGTCGTCCGCCCTACGGGCGGGCGTGCCGTCGCATACGACCAGACCTGCGTGGTCTTCGACGTGATTGCGCGAGAGAGCGACGGCGCGACAGATCAGACGAGCTTCTTCCGCGATATCGGCGGTCGGCTCGTCGCGGCGCTGCGAGGACTCGGAGTAGACGCACGGCTCGGCGAGGTGCCGGGCGAGTACTGTCCTGGCGAGTTCAGTGTCAACGCACGGGGCGTTGTGAAACTGATCGGCACCTCGCAGCGTGCTGTGCGCGGGGCGAGACTGCTGAGCGGGATGCTGCCGCTCGGCCCCACCGATCGGTTCATCGATGTGCTCGCCGCCGTCAACACCGCACTGGAGCTGGAATGGGATCCGGCTACTTTCGGAACATTTGGCCACGAGAACCCGGGGGTTTCGCGCCAGGTCGTGGAGGATGCCCTGGTCGCAGCCCTCGCCGAATGAGAAGTGCGCTCATTCATCGGATGCGGCTGAGCCGCGCGCTGCCAGCACGGCTGCCCGGCGACGACCGCGCTGCGAATCAGGGAAGCGGTCGATCAAGTGGCGAAGCTCTTCGGCATCGACGTCGGCGCCGAAGGGCTCGGTGCCCGGCTCCAGCCTGATTCCGTCGGCGAGCGTTCCGACGATGACGGGGTCGAAGCCGAGGTCGTCCACGATGCCTGCGACGATGTCGAGGTCGCGGACGAGGTCCCCGGCCACGCCGATCGCCTTGCGACCGGTCTGGCCGAACGGCCGCGCCTCGTCCTCGAGGTCGCGGTAGCCCATGTGGTTGAAGGCCTTCACGATCCGAGACCCCCGGAGGCGGCTCTGCACGAGCTCGCTGCTGGATGTCAGTGGGTCTGTGAATTCATCGGGAAATCCATCCACCTCCCACCAGTAGTTCATGGCGTCGATCACGAGCTTGCCGGCGAGGGCGTCCACCGGAACTGTCCGGTGCTTGCCGAGCGGGAGCGCGAGGATGACGACATCGGCCCGTTCGGCTGCATCCACCGCGGTGCTGACGGTCACGCCCGTGGCGAGCACATCCACCGGCAGTGCCACCCGCTTCGGGTCACCAGATCCGGCGATGACGACCTCGTACCCGCTGCTCGCAGCCAGCCGCGCCAGAACCGTGCCGACCCGCCCGGCGCCGAGGATCCCGATCACGGGCTTCACAATCCGACCATAGTTCGTGCGGGTCTGTCCGATAAACGGTGTGTGGGGTCCGGCGGTTTTCATCAGTAGGTGGTTCTCTCGAACCGTCCGGCGAAGGTGATCGCGAACGCGTTGAGCGCGGGCTTCCACCTCATCACCCAGCGTGCCCTCCCGCCGCCGGTGGGGTCAAGCGACCGGGTCACGAGGTAGAGGCACTTGAGCGCGGCTTGCTCGTTCGGGAAGTGGCCCCGGGCGCGTACCGCTCTGCGGTAGCGGGCGTTGATCGACTCGATCGCGTTGGTCGTGCAGATCACCCGGCGGATCTCCACGTCGTACTCGAGGAAGGGCACGAACTCCGCCCAGCTGCTCTTCCAGAGCTGGATGATCGCCGGATAGCGGTCGCCCCACTCGCCCGCGAACTCCTCGAACCGATCTTTCGCGGCCTGCTCACTCGGGGCCGTATAGACCGGCTTCAGGGACTTCACGATCGCGTCGCGGTGTTGTCGGCCGGCGTAGCGGAAGCTGTTGCGGATCAGGTGCACGATGCACTGCTGCACGACGGTCTGCTCCCAGGTCGTGTTGATCGCCTCAGGAAGGCCCTTCAGCCCGTCGCAGACGGCGATGAACACGTCCTCGACACCACGGTTCTTCAGCTCGGTGAATACCTGCAACCAGAACCGCGCACCCTCACCTCCATCACCGGCCCAGATACCCAGAATCTCCCGCTCCCCGGCCGTGGTGACGCCCATGACGACATAGAACGGGGTGTTGCGGACCTGCCCGTCACGGACCTTCACCACGATCGCGTCGACGAAGATCACAGGGTAGATCGCGTCCAACGGTCGCGAAGACCACTCCGCCAGCTCCCCGGCGACCTTCTCGGTAATGCGAGAGATGGTGTCCTTCGAGACCCTCGCCCCGTAGACCTCGTCGAAATGCGCCGCGATCTCACCGGTCGTCAAGCCTCGAGCGGAAAGGGACAGAACGATCTGATCGATGCCGTCCAGCCGGCGTTTCCGCTTCGGAACGATCACCGGCTCGAACGACCCATCTCGATCCCGCGGGACCTCGATCTGCACCGGGCCGATCTCCGTCAGCACTGTCTTCACTCGCGTGCCATTGCGCATATTCGCCGCCATCGGCGTACCGCCGTGCTCGTGTCCGAGGTGCTCCGTGAGTTCAGCATCAAGCGCCGCCTCGAGCACGTTCTTCGTGAGTTGGTTCAGCAGCCCACCGGGCCCGACCAGGTTCACGCCTTGCTCCTTCGCCTGCGCGAGCAACCGCTCCGCGAGGTCCTTCTGATCGATGATCTCTCCCGTCACGGGATCAATCATCGCGTCGCCCAACATCTCGGTCGTGTCAGTCACGGCCGTCTCCTTTCAGATCAGGCCGGACCCCACACACCGTTATTCAGACAGTCCCAGCGCTGATCGATCCGCGCATGCGTCAACCCTGTGCGAACGAACGGGTCGGGTTAGCGTTGCGGCTATGACGCGCGTGTGGCTGACCGAGTGGGAGTGGGCGTGCTGCGGTGATCCGTTCGGCGTGGGAGACGAGGTCGACTTCGGTATTGAGTCGCGGACCGCGCACCCGGTCCTGGCTGACGTTCTCGGTCCGGAGGTCCTCGCCACGGTGGATGCGATGGAGTCGCACCACGAGGAGGAGTTTCCCGATCGGGTGCGCGGCCGAGTGGTGGCCGTCTACACGGTTACGCGCGAGGTCATAGAGCGACCGTCATTGCGCAGACCCGGCCACGGCGCACCGCCGGACGCGACCATGCCGCCCGACGGCGGCGAGTGGCCGATGGTCGGTCGCGCGTCCGGAGAAGGCGTGTTCTGGGGTACGCGACCGTCGCGGTACATGATCGAGATTGTGCCAGTGCCCGGGACTGCCAGGCTGACGCCGACGCGAGGCGTCAGGCAAGCCATCACCGATCAAACTGAGCAACTTTGGTCAGCCGTGGACCCCGCTGCCGATCCACCACCCGAGCAGCGTCGACGCACGCTATCGGGCTGGTTGGTCGACGTCCAAGAGCAGGCGCAAGAAGTTCGCTGACCGATCCGCCTGCGCGACTGCTTGTCCGTGCGCGTTGTCAGGAAAATGAGGCCAGCGCGCGTCGGAAGCTTTCGCTGTCGGCTCGGGTGCGATCTGTTACGAGCAGCGCGTTTGCGCCAATCTTCCGATCGTGGACTCCGCGGCACGGGATCGTCACGATCTTTGTCAGCCCTGCACGCCACGCTGGGATCAGCGCATCGAGGTCGCGTCGCTCAGGACTGTCCTCGAGGGCGCGCGGCCGTGACGAAATGAACTCGTCCATGCCCTCCTGCTCCCACTCGCGGTAGGACGGGTCGGCGAAGGCATGCTGACCGAAATTGTCCCGGACATCCGGTCCCACGATCTCCCGCACCAGTGCCGCACGTTCTGGCGAGCCGTCGGCGGTCGCCTGGATGCGATCGAACAAGCTGGGGTCGGTATCGCGTCCCGCGTGCTTGAGTGCTTCACTCCACGCCTGCGGCCAGACACTCTCCCAGTCGGCTCGCACCGCAGCATCTGTTTCGATGGATGCGTCGGCTGGAGTCTCGGACAACAGCGGCGGAAGGTTCTCGCCGCGAGGTTCCAGATGATGTGCTTCCCTCAGCCAGAGAAGCTCGAGCAGCGCTTGTGGCCGATCCTCCACCGTGAGCGTCATGTCATGCGGCCAAGGGTTGCTGGAGTCCGGAGTGACTGATCTCATCGCTTCAGTTCAACCGACGGAAACGCTAAGCGCAACAGGATCCGTTTCCGGACTTCGAGCCCAGACGCGTTTGCGAGGGGTAGGGGCCTCACACTCTATTTGCCGCTTGCGTCTGTATCATCGGCTTGACACACTTACTGTATTGCCGGTTTGGTACAGAGGGTGAGGTTGTCGATGGTTGTTCTCATGGGGATTGTGCCGGCGGTCATGGGTGTCGTCGCAGCCGTCCTGCTGGTCAGGTCGCGACCGCGTTCGGTTCCGATTCTTCCCCCACGGCTGACCACGCTAGCCACGGTCGGGCTCGGAGTCGCTTTGGCGATGTCATTCGTGATGCTTGCCAGCGGCAGCTGGCCGTTCCAGGCGATTGGGAACTCGTCACTGCTGGAGTGGTTGTCGCGCACAGCCGCCGGGTGGCAGTTCGCGGTGCCATTGCTTGGCGGTGTGATCGCGACGGTTCTCCAATGTGTGCCGGCGTCCGCGGGACAGCGGCAAGGCGTCGCGGAACTCGCGCCGCGCACACCGTTCAGCTTCGCGACTGTCCCGTGGCTGCTGGGAACAGGGGTGCTACTTGGTGTCGCGTTCCTCGCGGCACTTCTTGGCGGACTGGCATCCCGACCGGACGAGGACGGCGCTTACACGATGTGGGTCCAGGACGTGGGCCTCGGAATCGTGGGCCGACTCATCTATGGCTGGTCCTTCTCCGCACCGAGCCTGGTGTTGCTGCTGCTGCTCACCGTCGCAACGGTTGTCGGTCTGACGCTGATCGCACGGCCGTCGATCGCAGAACCCGCCGCTGAGGACCTGGCGAATCGCCGGTCGCGAACCCGCACCCTCCTCGCCACAACGTCCGGTTCGGCGCTGATCCATCTCGGCACAGTGCTCATCTTCTTGGCCTATACCGCGAACTTGAGCACTGGGATCCCGGTGGGCGACGCGCTGGTGCCTGTCTATCCGCCGTTCGCAGTTCTCGCTCCCCTCTTCCTCGGTTCAGGCATCGGGGCGATCATCGTTGGCTTTGTGCTCTGGTTCCTGCTTCTCATCGAGCAGCTGACCGCCGCCTCCGCCAAACGAGAGAGCACGGCGACGCATGCGAATTGAACTGGCCGGCTCAACACCAGCCGCGGACCAGATCGCCGACCAACTGCGGGGCCTGATCGTGTCCGGTCAGCTGGCCGCCGACGATCGGCTGCCTTCCGTCCGCCAGCTCGCCCGCGACTTGTCAGTCGCACCCGGAACCGTAGCGAAGGCATACCGAGCACTTGAAGTGGATGGGATCCTCACGGCACGGGCCGGCGGAAGCACGCGCGTCAGCACGTCCGCCACCAGGACGAATCGGAAAGTGCTCGATGCCGCCGCGGCGTTCTCCGCGACATGCGCCCAAGCCGATGTTCCGCTCGAGGACGCCATGCGCATCCTCCGCGCGACCTGGGCGACCAGATCGACTACAAGCCACACCGCCGCCCGATAACTGATCCTTGGTGAGCAACGGAGTGCTCCGTCTGACGAATCACGTTTCCATTCCGCAGGTCGGAACGACAGCGCGACCAGTCGGCTTCCGCTTCGTTCTCGTGACTTGCACTCGCGCGTGGACAATCGGGAACGTCGCGGACATGAACTGTGCAAAGACAGTTCCGGCGAATGAAAGTGAGACTCCCCATGAACGACGCCGAGTTGGAGACGCTGCTGCGTGAGTCGGCCCCCGAGGTCACCTCGCCGCAGGGGTTCGCCGGTCATCAAGAGCGCATCCTTCGCGGCGCTCAGTCCCGTCGTGGCCGGCGCGTGCGCGTATGGGCGGCCAGCATTGGCGTTTCCGTCCTGTTGGTCGGCGGGGGCTCGGCGGCCATGGCCGGTGCGGGCATGGAAACACCGTGGGGGTGGGTCGCGGACAACGTGTTCTCGTTCGCTAACGGTGCGGAGATGTGTTTCGCCGGCATGCAGGTGCGGTTCGAAGGGGTAGGCGAGGAATCCGACATCGTGCGCGAGGCGCGTGACTTCGTCGGGACCATTGACGTCGAAACGCTGGACACCAGCCGGGCCAGGGCCGAACTGATCGAAGGCAACCGGAGCGCGACAGACAGTGACGGCAACCTCAGCCCGGTGGAGATGAGTGAGGCAACGCTGCGGCAGATGGCGCTGTCCCAGACCATCTCGACCATGCTGTGGGATCACCTCGAGGACGCCGGCTACCCGATGGATCCCAGCCCGATCAGCTTCTACACGCGCACCCAGGGCTGCAACGAATGAGCAGCGCCGAGACGCGCGACTCCTTCGACCAGATCGTGTCAGCCAATCGAGTCGCTTTGCTGAGCTACTTCCAGCGCCGCCTGGCCAACCCCGCCGACGCTGCAGAAGCCTTCGGCGAACTGCTTTTGACGGCATGGCGATCGCGCCGGCGCATGCCAGCTGAGGAGATCGCAGCGCGAATGTGGCTGTACGGGATTGCGCGCAACGTCCTCCGAAACACCCACCGAACTCTCGCCCGACGCTCCGCCGCCGTGCAGCAGTTCAAAGAGCAGCTCGCCATAGCTCCTGCCCCGACGACTGACCCGCTTCACGAGGACGTGCGGGACGCCATCGCCGCGCTGCCGGCCGAGGACGCCGAACTGGTACGCCTCATCTACTGGGACGGCCTCGCCTCCCACGAAGCCGCCCAGGTTCTCGGTATCAATCCCTCGACCGCGCGTTCGCGTCTCACAAGAGCCAGGGCGGCACTACGAGCGACCATGGAGTCCAACGCTGAGTCTGTCGGGCAACGCGATGCATAACCCGCAGCCCGCAGACATCGAACTCGTAGACACCCAGCCCATCGACCTGACTTGGCTGATCGAGGAAGCTCTGCATTCCGCAGCGCCAAGCGACCTACCGAGAGGACGCCAGCTGTCCCGATGACGGATCCGCTTGCGGACGCTCGTCCCAAGGGGAAGTGGACATCTTCACGCAACGATGATGCTGCGGCACGTGGACATTTCTCGAGTCGATAGCCCGCGCTGACGTGCGCGCGGTGGACAAGTCGCGCCGTTCCCTACATGTGACATTCACTAGAACGTACGTCACGTAGTACGTAATTGACCGATTCGCAAGAGCAACTCGGTATGACGTGTGTTACGTATTCGTGGTGGTTTCGTGCATGGATGCACGCGTGTGTGGGCGCCCATGATGGCGACATGTTCACAAACCGCCGGACCGCAGGGGCTGGTTCGTTTCCGTTGTCGTACCAGGGAGCGTCGGGGCTGTGACCGGGCTGGCGTCGACGGTTCAGATTCGCAGGTCAGACGATCACGTCGATGTCATCGCCTTGAATGATGTTCGTCTTCGTCAGTTCGATACCGCGGTGCCGTGGCGGGAGTTTCGTTGGTACCGCAAGCAGCGACACTTCTCCGGCTCGTACTGGTCGGCGACGATGGAGGCCCCGGTGGGGTACGAGTCGCGGTTGGAGTATGTGAACCTGCTGCTGGCCGACTTCGACCCGCGGGTGGTGTGGATCCTCTCGCAGCCGTTTCTGCTCGACGGCGATGATCGCGGCACGCGCCGCAAGCACGTCCCGGATTACCTGTTCGTCCACGCCGATGAGTCGGGGTGCGTGGTTGATGTGAAGCCGGCTGAGAAGTTGTCACGCCCGAAAGTGCGCGATTCTCTGGGATGGTCGCGGCGCGTGATCGAGGGGCACGGCTGGGAGTACCGGGTGCAATCCGAGCCCGATCCTGTCGTGCTGGCGAACGTGCGGTTCCTCGCCGGGTATAGGCGGCGCTTCCAGTTCCTCGAGTCCGAAGTCGATGGCGCAGCAGAGTTGCTATCCACTCCGGTCACATTCGGCGAAGCGGTGCGAGCTGTCACGGCGATCACTGCCGATCCGCGATTGGCTCGGTCCGTTGTGTTGCACCTGATGTGGACGCGGCGCCTGCACACGGACCTCACCCGCGTGCTCGACATCACCAGCCTCCTGGAGACATGAGTGTCGAGCGCGACGATCCACACACCCGCAGATCAACGAGAAGGGAAACGCGTCCGATGAAGAACACCTGGAAGGTCAGCCCGGGGGCCCAGATTGCCTACGACGGAAAGATGTGCACGGTCGCGGAGATCGGTGATGGCGCCGTCATCGTCCGCACCGCGGATGGGCGCACTCGCCGTCTCCGCATGATCGATGTGCTGCAACCGGAGTCGGAAGGCGGCAGAGTGCACGTGCCAGGCAGGGTGGGCGACGACGAGCAGACGCAACCTTTGATGCTTGTCTGGTCGGACGCAACCCAGTCCGCTCAGGCGGGTGCTCACCATCGGGCGGATCACGTCCGTGAGGTGCTCACGGGATACCGGTCGGGCAGTCGTGAGGTCGCCCGAGAGGGCGAGCCACGACTGGAGTACCACCCGCAACGGCCGCTCCGAGAGCGACAGAAGGCCAAGGCCAAAGAGCTCGACATAGGCCTACGGACCCTGGAGCGATGGGTCTCCCGGTATCGAGACACCGGGGAAGCGGGTCTCATCGATACCCGGATGTCACGGACGGGTGCGGCACTGACAAACTTCGACCCGCGGTGGGTTGACGCCGCGCGAACGATACTCGATGAGCAGGACGATCAGTCCAAGGTGCAGAAGAAGATCATCCTCGCCCGGATCCGCGCACGCATCGAGAGACTTCACGGCCCCGACGTCGTCACATTCCCGTCCACCGCCAGCGCATACCGGGGCTTGGACGAGCTCACCCGCGGACGAGGCACTTTCGCGGGTTCCACGAAGGCAAAGAGATCGATCGCGAACCGGCCCGCCGCTCCCTACGGACGGTTGACCGCGTCACGTCCCGGTGAGTTCGTACTTCTTGACACCACCCCACTGAATGTGTTCGCCGTCGCTCCGGTGACGGGCAAGTGGGTCTGCGCGGACCTCACGGTCGCGATCGATCTCTACTCACGGTGCATTCTCGGGCTGCGCTTGACGCCAGGATCGACCAAGTCCATCGACGTGTCCGGTGTTCTCGTCGAAGCGATGCTGCCGTTCGACCTACCGGGCAGTTGGGATACCGCCGCTCGTGTCCCGTATCACGGCGTGCCTGACACGGTGCTCGTCGACCCCACCCGAACCGATGTCGCCCGTTTCACACGCGCCGGCATCTTGCCCGAGACGATCGTCGTGGACCACGGTCGCCCTTTCCTCTCCGAGCATGTCACCACCGCGTGCGCCCGACTGGGCATATCAATCCAGCCAGCCCGTATCTACCAGCCCACCGACAAGAGCCCGGTGGAGCGCTTCTTTCGCACTCTCGACTCTCTCCTGCAGGAGCTCCCCGGCTACAAGGGTGCGGACGTGTCGGGTCGTGGGGACGATGTTGAGGGTGAGGCGGTGTATACGGTTCCGCAGTTGGAGCAGATCATCCGCGAGTGGATCGCGACGGTCTATCACCTCCGCCCGCATGAGTCGCTCGCCGATCCCAGCCTCCCGGGTGTGAAGTTGAGTCCGGCGCAGAAGTATGACCAGGGGCTCGCTGTCGCGGGTTCGCTGCGGATGCCGACGGACCGGAATGTGCTGTTGGAGCTGCTGCCGGTGGTGAAGCGTCAGTTCAACCACTATGGGGTGGAGATTCACAATCTTCGCTACACGGGGGATTCGGTGGCGAAGTACCGCAACCGGGCCCGGTCGATCCACCGGGACACGGGCACGGAGTGGCCGTTCGTGGTGAACCCGGACGACCTGACGAAGATCTACTTCCACGACCCGGAGGATCACACCTGGCACACCCTGGAGTGGGAGCACAAGGACGCGTTCGACACCCCGTTCAGTTTGGACGCGTTGGAGTATGCGAAGAAGATTGCGATCCGGCAGGGCCGCCCCTCGCAGGTCGATGATGTTGCCGCGCAGTTGCTCGAGGACTGGGGCGCGGGCCGAGGGTTGACACCGTCGGAGCGGCGGATGAGCGCCCGGATGGCGGCCCGCCTGGATGAGAAGAACCCCGATCCGGAAGGGGTGTGGTCGTTGCGGACGGTGCAACGGATGCTGGACGCAGAACTCACGGCCGGGTCGGACCTGGCGACGGAGCTGACCGGCGGGGTGAGGGATCCGAGGACACGGGTCGATGTGCCGGAGACCGGAGATGATGACGACGAGGACGACATCGACGAGCCCACCATCCGTGGCGACTACCGCTTCGAGCCGATGGAGATGCTCCGATGACAACCACCCAGCCCCAGCCGCAGGCGGGAGCACGGCAGCGGAGCCTGTCCACCTACGAGGGGTGGAACGACTTCGCAGAACGCCCAGCCCGGACCCGTCCGGACACCCTCACGCTGAAGCGGCTGGCGGCGCTATCCACGCAGGAGCGTGTCGGGTATGACTTGGCGCGGCGTCAGTGGCACGCGAACATCCTGCTGCGCACCCGACAGGTGCAGGAGATCGAGTTGCAACTCGGCGACATCCTGGACTCGAACCTGCAAGACGCCGACCGGGTGAAGTCAGCGGCGGCGATCGACGCGCCGCCGGCGCTCGGGAAGTCCACGGTGGTGAACAACTTCGGTCGAGTGTTCCACCAGCAGCGGATCGCGGAGGCCGGGGAGTGGCTGGATCAGGACCGGGACGTGCGGCACCTGCCGGTGTGTCATGTGACGTTGACGGGCCGGCCGACGATCAAGGGTCTGCACATGATGATCCTCGGGTTCTACGCCCACCCCGCCACCGCCGGGATCCTGCACCGCTCGATGGCGGGTAGAGATCTTGCCCGGGCAGCCGCGGAGTGCATCGAACGCCACGACACGCGCCTGGTGATCGTTGATGATCTCCACTTCCTGCGGATGAATACCCGTGACGGGGTAGAGGTCGCGAACCAGTTGAAGTGGCTCTCGAATGAATACAACGCCACGTTCCTGTTCGCCGGTGTCGCCCTCCGCAAGCGGGGACTCGTCGGGGAGGGCCAGACCGGCGAAGGCGCAGCAATGGCGCAGACCTTCCGACGGTGGACAGTCCTCAGCCTGGAACCTTTCACCCTCGCCCACAAACGCGGCCGCGATGAATGGGATCGGCTGCTGTTCGGCATCGACCAGGCCCTCGTGCTGACCGACGGGAGAGACGGGATGCTCGTCGACCTCTCGCGGTACCTGTTCGCCCGCACGACCGGGAACATCGGGTCGCTGATGGACCTGATCCGCCGCGGCGCATCGCGCGCAATCCGCACCGGCAGGGAACGCATCGATCGGGAGCTGCTCGATGATATTCGCATCGACGAGGGCGCCGAGACGGAACGTCGTGAGCTGGAGGCGAAGCTGGAACGGCAGCTTCGAAGCCAGAGAGCGGGCCGCCGCCGAAAGACCCAGGGTGGCGAGGTGGCAGCCGCATGACCGGCAAGGCCGCGACGCGTTCCGACGAGGTGCGGGTGCTGCCGTTTCGGGTGCGGCCACTGCCGGATGAGCCGTTCGATTCCTGGCTGGAGAAGATGGCGGCCACCTATGGGGCGACGATGAACGAGATGGCATGCGCGCTCGGTCTCATCGAGCAGGAGAAGGGTTTGGCTGTATCGGCGACCGCGTGGATGGCGGACAAGTGGGCCACAACCCTCACCGAGGAGCAGGCTGCCCGGCTTGAGGCTTCCACGGGCATCCCTGCCGATCAGTTTCACGAGATGACGAGGATGCGCTTCGCCCGTCACGCGATCCGCTATACCCGGCAGGGTCGGATCAGCGCGCAATGCCCGGCTGCAGGGACCGCGGGACGATACTGCCCGGAATGCCTGGTCGATTCGGGTGGACGGTGGCGGATGTCGTGGCAGTTCCCGTTCGGGTTCGCCTGTGCCCGCCACCGCCGCCTTCTCGTGGATCGGTGCCAGACCTGTGATCTTCCTGCCCGACACCGCGCTCACCCGCTCGCACTTGTTCCCGTTCCCGGGCGTTGCCACAATCCCGTGCGGGGTCCGGGGAGGGGTCCGCAGGCCAACCGGTGTCGCGCGGACCTCACCGAGGACCGGACCCGCACGCCGGTGCCGCAGGCGGTGCTGGATGCGCAACGGGCGATGATGCGCATCGTCTCCACCGGTCAGGCGCAGTTCGGGATCTATGCTGATGCACCGCAGCCGGCCGTGCCTGTGTTGGAAGACATTCGGCTACTGTCCCGCACCGCGCGGGACGCAATCGTCGGCGGTCACAGCATCGACGCGAGCCCGCTGGGCCGGGAGCTCATTGGGCTGTTCGAGATGAGCGAGGACTGGACGAGGGCGATCCGGGCGCGACCAGACTCTGCCGTCGGGGCCGCTGTCGGCACCACCCTCGGTCACCGCGCACTGACCAATCCGGCCGCGATCATCTCCCTGCTGCAGGGGCGGCTGGCGCACAGCACGTCGTACACCGCGCACACACCACAACTACAGACCCTGATCGCGGCCGCGCTGGGTCGCCGCCGCCGCCCCACCGTGTTTCTGCAGTCCGCACCGCCGTCGGGCGTCAGCCCGGAAGAGCGAGCACGGAAAGTGCCGGCACAGTTGTGGGGGGACTGGATCGCCCAGTACGCCCCACTGCGGGTCGACAACGAGATCGCCGCGTTCGCGCTGGCAGCAGCGGTCGTGTTTACCGGCACGAGGCTCACACACTCCGCCGCGCTCGCGCTGCTCGATCCGCACGCACCGTCACGGCAGGTGACGCACGTGATGCGTGAGCTGGGCCGCAGCACTCACCACGTGACGACCCTGCACGCGGTCCTCCGCCTGGCAGCTCTATTGGACACGCAAGACGTGCCCATCGACTACGCCCGCCGCCGCCACCTCGACTACACCGATCTCCTGCCCGAATCACAGTGGGGGCAGCTCTGCCGGGACGCGGGCGTGTCCCCAGGGAGCGGACGACGCTGGGAGTTGGCGCGCGCAGCCCTGTACCAAGAACTCTCCGGGAACCCGCTGCGTGCGATGCCTACGGCGTGGCACACGACCAGGGCGAGCCCGCCCGCCGTAGCCCGCTTCGTAGAGGAGCTCCCGCCGGCGGTGCGGGCGGCGCTCGATCAGATCGCCGCAGAGTTCCTCGTCGCCAACGGCATTCAGGAGCCCGTCACCTGGACACCCGAACCCACCCCTCAGCTCCCGGAAGTCGGACCCCAGATCGCGCCGTCGTGGCCGCCCATCCGGCCGGCACGAGCGACAGCGACAGAAGCCATGCCACCAGACCGGCTGACGCAGGTGTACGCGGCGGGAGCTTCCACCTACACGATCGCCGCAGACACGAGGGTGTCTCGGCAGACAGTGGGTCGCATTCTCGCCGACGCGGGCACCCGGACTCGAAGGGGACGACCCCGCACCTTCGACCTCGACCCCCGTTGGCTCCGCGATCACTATGAAACGAAGCACTGGACCATCGCACAGATCGCGCAGCTCGCCGGCTGTAGCGAGATGACCATCAACCGGCATTTGCATAGCGCCGGCATCCCGGTCCGCCCACGCGGGGCGCGCATCAACGGGTCTACCTCGGACGCAGGCAGGCAACGATCTGACCCGCCCGCCCCGCGGGGCCCATCACAGGCTCACGGACTCCGTCGCAGCACTCCCGTCGAGCCATCGACGAATACTCGAATTCCAGACACGCGAAGGACGTCGGCATGACGCAGAAGAAACGAACTTCCAGTCGGCTGCGGCACGACGCGCGGGAACGCGTGAAGGTGACAGGAGAGAAGTACACCACGGCGCTGAAGGCAGTCATGGATGCGGGTTCATCCAGCAGCCGAGCTGGAGGACGAGATCAGGGCGAGGAGCCTGCGGGTCCCGCCGACACGCAACGCGCACCCGACGACACCCGTGACCGGAGCTGAGTCCGGGGTGGGATCTCTGCGATGACGGTCGAGGGCAAGGAATGCGTGGTGTCGGCCGACTCAGGCCGGGAGGACAAGCCGTGGTCGGCACCTCACCTCGCGCCGCTGTTCATTGAACTCACCGCTGACGAGACGGCGCCGGTGTGGGCGCGTCGCGCTGTGACATTCCTCCATCGCTACGCCCGCGAACACGGCCAATCCCCGACCTTCCGGGAAGTATTCCCGGAGCTCGCGTCGCACGATCTCAGCGCCGCGGAGCATCAGGCTGCCTGGACGTCGTCGTCGCCGCGGTACCTGACGATGGTGCACTGGCAGCGTTGTGGATGGATCCGCTTCCGACGAGAACCGCGGACCCTCCGATCCGGCCCCGCGGCAGGCGAACTGTTCATACCGTCGCCCGCGCCGAAAGCGCGTCCGAGGCAGTCCTAAGCCTTGGCGGTGTTCCCGGGGGAGTCGGGGTGGGAAGAGTAGAGCGCGCCGAGGAGTTCCTCCAGCGCGACGCGCAGTTCGTTGTAGCCCATCGTGTAGAACATCGCGTCGGAGTTCGAGGTTTCGGTGGCGTCGAGGTTGGCGAGGAGTTGACGGGCTTCACGGACCGCCACATCGAGCCACGGCTCGACATCCGGTAGGCCCCGGACCCACTCGTCGATGACGGTGAACGGGATGGGCGCGTATGCGTGGGCGTCGACGCCGACGTGGAACTGGTGCCCATTCGGGCCGTGGTCGCGTGCGTGCGTGTGACCGTGCAACAGCGGGATCCCATCGTCCCAGCGGGGCCGGTGCGACGTGTGTCGGTCCGACTCCTGCGAGTCGCCCTTGTACGGGTAGTGGGATGCGAGGATCCGGTAGCCGTGCCGGGTGCCTTCGATGACCTCCGGCAGAATCGTCCACCCGGCCGCCTCGTAGAGCGGCGCGAACCGTTCGATCGCCTTCCTGGACTGTGTCGCTGGTGAGACCCGGTCATGGTTCCCGGGGACGAGGTACCGGTGACCGTTCAGCTGCGCGGTGAGGGTGATCGATTCCTCGATCGGCCCGAGCGCGACATCCCCGAGATGTAGCACCACATCTGTCGGGGCGACCGTCTCGTTCCAGCGGCGGATGAGCTCGGTGTTCATCTCGTTGACGGTGGTGAATGGACGGTCCGCGAGTTCGCTGATCCGGGCGTGGCTGAAGTGGGTGTCCGCGGTGACGTAGTCGACTCGGTCGAAGTCGAACCACGGATACTCACTCACGGCTAACGCTCCTCGCATGTGACGGATGTCTAGCAGAATCTAGCGGTGTCTAGCGTTTCGGTAGACACCGCTAGATGTTCCTAGAGTTCGTCGAGATCGATCCCGAATTTCCGGGCGAGATCGGAGCGCGCCACCTCCGCACTGTCGGCGGGACGCTCCCGGGCGATACGGGCGATTTCCTCGTCTTCCGCCGCATCCTCCGTGGCGGCGACCGCTGCCAGCTCATCGATCAGGACAAGAACGGGTGTGCCGTCGGCGGTCGCGCGGCGGCGGATCTCGGCGGCGGCATGGCCGAGGGTGTACATCCGCTCCCACGGGTGCTCGCCGTGGCGAGCGATGGCCACGGTGTCGCGGGTGTAGCTGCGCTCATCGCCTGGGACGAGCCACCGTTCGGTGCCGTCCGAGGCGAGGAAGAAGTCGACGTAGCAGTTCCCACACGGCATCCGGTAGACCCCGGGCTCGGTGGGGGCAGAGTCGGTGCTACGCGCGATCATGTCGCGGATGATCCGCCCCCAGTCCGTGTTGCCGTCAGAGTGTGACATCGGCCAGACCCTTCGTTTGGCGAACGGAGTAGTCTCTCACACCGGTGAATTTGTGTCCACTGATTGGGTCAGAGCCTGTTCGAGTCGAGTGGTTGCTCTCGCTCAGGAAGTCTCGCCCGTCGTGAGATGCTCGCCTCATGGCATCGCACACTTCAAGCGGCTGAAAGCGGCCCCAGAAGACCTCATCGACATCCAGCGCTGCGTGACGTTCGTCGCGGGCATGGGCCTGGACCCCGTTTGGCCCGAGGCCCAGCAAGGCCTAGCAGCCGGTGGAAGGCCATTTCACTCGACGCGCTGGACCGATCACAACTCAATGGGTAGCCCACCCGAGGCACATGAACGTGCTGCTCAAGGCGCGCCGCCTCGGTGGGACGGCGGACGGCGACTGATATATCGAGCCGTGTCATCGCAGCCGGTGTCTGCAGCATGCAACAGACTGATCTGGCAACCCGGCTTCGCCGGTAATGCACAGCCCCTGGCAGACACAGCGGGCCAAGTGACCACGAGCGGAGAACAGATGGCGAAGATGCGAGTGCACGAGCTCGCCGCCGAACTGGGAGTCGACGCAAAGGCCGTCTTGGTCCGTCTGCGAGAACTTGGTGAGTTCGTCAAGAGCCCGTCTTCATCGATAGAAGCTCCAGTTGCTCGCAAGGTGAGGGCGTCGTTCGGTGCCCGACCCCCTCGACCCGGTTCGCCTCGGCCATCGCCGATGCGACGTGAGCACGTAGACCCGCATGTCGATCGGCCGGGATTCGATCCGACCGCACCATCCACTCGACAGTTCGGCTGGCGATCGGGCGCTGTGGCGGCGCCCCAGCACCCAGACCTGCTGGCAAACGTCGAGCGCGTTCGATACAAGTACCCGGTCCTGCGTGACCACATCGACGCTCTGCGAAGTCTTGGCTCCCAGGTGGTCTACGCGGGGTTCTGCCGTCAGGATGGCTTCAGGGACTGCGCGATCGTCCATGTGCGATTCAGTGGAGCGATCGAGGCCGGGTTTGGGTTTACCCGCGAGGTGATGATCTTCTACAGTCCGCATGAGGATCTCCAGGGCCGGACCTTCCAGGCTGCGGCCCGCGAGCTCGGTGGCGCCGATCGTTCCATCACTCCGGACATCTTCTTCATGTGGTCGCCCGATCGGCGTCTACAGATCAAACTGAACGACTGGTCGCGCCCCGCGAAACTAGCGATCCCGCTCTTGATTGACGACGAAGACGAACTCTCGCTAATTACCCTTCTTCGCGACTACATCTATGCCCGAGACCTCTTCTACATGACGACTCCCGTGTATGGCGCGAGCTTCTTCGGCCGCAGGACACTGCTGCAGTCGATGCGTGACGACGTGTTCAACCAGCGAGTCACAGGCGTCTTCGGACTGCGGAAGTCGGGCAAGACGAGCATCCTCATGCAGCTTAAGGAGGAGTTGCAAGAGGACAAAGTGGTGACCGTCCTCATGGACCTGGAGGCCTTCCCCTCTCCGCCGGAAGACCCCACCGACGACATCGTCAGCGATCTGCGTCGACGACTGATTGCTGAACTCAAAGCTCACAAGCTGCGCACCCAAGAGCTTTCGCAGCTGCAGGAACGCCCGAGCATCCTCGACCTGAAGAACGCTCTCCAGGCGATACTCAAGCATCTCCACAAAGACGGGCATAGGATCCTGCTCCTCCTGGACGAGATCGAGTACTTGACCCCAGCGGATCGCATCGATATCGCTGAAGGCGACATGCCACGCATTGCGCAGCTGCTATCGGCCCTCAGGAGCATCGTGCAGGAGTCTGAGAACTTCACCTTCGTGCTGTCCGGCCTTACAAGCGCCATCGTTGAAGGTGGACGACTGTATGGTCGACCGAATCCCCTCTTCTCTTGGGCGAAGGCCGTGTACGTGAAGCCGCTGGAGCGAGAAGAGGCGGACGATCTCGCGAGCACCGTCGGCGGCAAGATGGGCATCCAGATCGAACCTGGTGCGCTCGAGGCACTCCACGAGGCGTCCGGTGGTCACGCCTATCTGTATCGAAATCTGAGCTCAGCCGTCGTGCAGCACCTTCCGACCGACGTCTTCCAACGTACGATGACTCGCGCTTCCGTGCTCACAGAACTTGATGATTGGAAGAGTCGCGTCCAAGGCAACATTGAGGAGATGGTCCAACACGTCAAGCGCTACTACGCGAACGAGGCCGTCATGCTGGACGTGCTGATGGACAGTGCAGCCGACTTCAAGGAACTCGCATCCAGCGAGCACGTCGCAGTTCGTCGACTGAAGGACCTGGGTCTGATTCACGAACAGGACGGCGAGTTCGAAGTCAGCGTGATCCTGGAGCTCGTATGAGCGCGACCGACTACTCCGACTGGATACTGGGCGTTCACCGAAAAGCGGAGCAACTCCGCGTCGTGTTCCTGCAGCTGGGCTCGAGCAACGAGCCAGCCCGCCGCGCTCTGGGGGCTTCGCAGGTGAACGTGACGCGCGTCCGGGACTACTTGCAGCCAGATGGCCCACTTACCACCGGAACAGTCGTGATCGACGGGATGGAGTCGCTCACGATGCAGAGTGAGGCCACTCAGATGGGTGCGCTACGCGAGCGCGTCTTCAGCGACGTCGAGGCCGGCGGCAGGGTCATCCTCCTCTCCCGGGCGCCTCGGATTGCTTTCCCTCCAGTGGTCGGGAGTTCGCTCCTTGACGACGCCAGCCTGGCGCATGCTCCGGTCGTCAAGAGCACAGGCGCTCACGAGTGGCCAACGTGCGTTGAAGACGGCGCCTCCCCGGCCGACGTACTGTGCCGGGCGCTGACAGAACTCGGTATGGACCTGGCTGCGTCTCTCGATCGTGTCGTGTACGAGAGCCTGCTGATTGGCCAGAGCGCGCTGGGCCTGCTCAACGCGAGGGAGCTTGAGGCGCTGGATGGTTCCAGCCTTACAGCGCCCGACGGTGCGACTCGGACATGGAATTTTCCGAAGCATCTCGGACCGCTCAAGAAGGCGCTCGACGAGGTTCTCGCGGATGCCCTCGATCCTCAGCAGCAGCTTGCCGAGGTGAGTTCGGGACTCTGGAAGATCGAGCGGATCATCCGACGCGAAGTGCGTCGGCGCGCAATCGCCGCATGGGCGGAGAACTGGCGCACGCAGTGCCTGAACGGCGACCTTCCGGAAAAAGTGCTCGAGCGAGCGAGCGAATCGGCATACATGGGCGCCACGTCGGTCAAGCAATTGCGCGACCCTCTCGAATGGCTCTCACTCGGGGAGTTGCTCCAACTAAAGGACCGTTCCCAGATCGGCGACTTGGGGTTGAGCGCCGCTCACTGGCGACAGTTCAGCGCGCAGATCATGCCGATTCGGAATCGTCTGGCACACATGCGCAGTCTTCGGCCCGAGGACGCCGCCGACGTCGTCAAATGGCAGCGAGTGCTCGAAATGCGATTCCCCACAAATTGAGACGAGCGCACTGCGAGGAGCGTACGCCCGATCAGTAGGCTCATCTCGGTAGCGGGTGAGGAGATTCGAATGGCGGAGAGCACCACTGCCGATCTGGACGTCAACAGGTCCGACCGGCGACTCGGGCGCGCTGTGACGCGGGTTCATCAAGCCTCGCGCACAATCGACCCGGCTCTGAGACCCAGACTCGAGTCACTACTTCACGCAGGCGAAGCGATGGACTTCGTCGCCCGCATCCATGGATTCTCCGACCCCTTGAGTGCATCCGCCCTCGAGTCTTTCGCCGTCCAGGCAGGAATTGGAAGGCAATCACTTCACTCGACCGTGCTGCCGGCGCTGAAGGCTGCCAATGTTGCAGACTTCGCGCTGGACACACAAGGCGTTGTAATCGAGGTGCAGGAGTTTCTGGGCGTAACCGGGAACCTCATCGAACAGTCCTACCGCGTTCTACAGCAGCTCAACCCGACCATCGATGAGATCGTAACGCTGCACTCGATCGAAGTCGCATCGTTCGCCCCGTTGACGACCACCCAACATCTCGACCAACTCCACCGACGAGGATTCAACGACCAAGTCAGCGAAACCGGTCTGAACCTTGCACTGGCGACAGGCCTTACAAAGCGCGTCAACTCCGTCGATCTCGCCGAGGACGTAATTTATAGCCCTTACGTGTGGGAGTCAGGACAGATTGAGATCGCGTCGTTCCTCCGTGGCCTTCCCCCGGGCGAGCGCGACGCGCTTCTCGGCATATGTGAACAGGCAGCGCAACACCCCGGCCTCGCACTTCCACTCCTCGCGCAACCGACCCCCGGCGTGTTCGGCGCAGCACAGAAGGTCGGACTCGTCCAGGCCGCCACCGTCAAGTCGACGGGAGGATCCGGAGCGCAGACATATGTCTTTTCACCTACTCTCGAGTCGGAGGACGACCGGCTCACAACCACCGAGGCGCTGAATCAGCGCAAGCTTTTTGTCGCCCACATGCTCTTCGGGCATGAACGAGCGGAACGTAGCGGCGGTCGAATACACGATCCTGTGGTCCTCGTGCGGGCGCTCCTAAACCGCGGGAGCGTTGGGCCTGCGAGCAACATCAGCACCGACTACCACCTGCTTGAGGCGCACGGCATCGTTCGCGTCCGTGAAACGGACCACGGCCGGGCATACCTCGAACTTGTGAAGGAGGAGATCGTCGAAGGCGGGCTCGCGTGGCTTCAGAACTCATCAACGTCCGCAGGAACGACGGACCCGACGGTGAACCTCCTCCGAGCTCCAGGCGAGTTCACCAACCCAGAGCAAACACGTGCGGGCGCGGGCGACCTCGGAGCCGCTGACGAGATCGCGAGATCAGCGATCCTCGAGCTGAGAAAGGAACTGCAACGTGCCACCCGTCAAGACCGACCCGCTAACCCCCGGTGATCGACTCGAATGCCGCGTAGGCCAAGTGTGGTTCTGGGAGGGGTACTTCACTCGGGTAGGCATCGACCTCATCAGCTACTACGGCGCGGAACTCATCCAAGTCACCGACCTGGATCTACTCGCCATCGGGCTTGGTCCCGGGCTCGAGAGTCACCGGACCATTGGCGAGTCCAAGAGCGGGACGGGGAAGAGCGCGCCGAAACCACTCGACCGTATTGTGTGGCTACGCGGACTGCAAGAGTTGGTAGGCGCAGAGCGAGCGGAACTGACTGTTGCCTCGAGCGTGACGCCCAGAACCCGGGAGCTGGGCCGCCATTCCCGCGTCAGCGTCGAATCGATCAACGACCTCCAGGCGCGAGAGGCCGCACTTAATCTCTCGAAACTCACAGATCTTGGGGCCCACGGACCCAACGCCCTGCTTCTGCGGCGCACAGTCAAAGTAGTCAGCAAGGACGATCCCACGCTCGGACCTGCGTTCAAGTTCCTCACTTCCACCGTGTGGTTTCTAGATCCGTTCGCTGCACTGAAGCAGAGCCTGGGTCTACTTGAGACGCTTTGCCAGCGCTGGACGCCCGGCGTCAAGGATGACGAACAGCTCGCGGTACGGTGGCTCATTTCAGAGACCCTCAGTATCTGGGTACTCAACCTCGTAACGATCGTGGGATTTGTCCGCCCGATGGATCCGAGTGCATTCACAAGTTTTCTTCGCGAACGCCTCGCAGACGGAGTTGTGCCCGCTCAGCGCATGCGCCAGTTGTCGCGCGACTTCGACAAGTTCATCAGTGGACTGCTCGCGGCGGCGAAGGCCTCGCCCGAGGTGCGGACTGAGGCCATGGGCGCGTTTGAGCCCTCACCGCCGGAGTGGGCTGACTCTGCTGCAGAACTCGCAATCCGGCTAGGCCGTCAGCCCGCGCTCCGAGACTTGCCTCGACAGTTTGATCTCGTCGTTCACGAGCGGCTAGCTCGTGGGCGAGACATCTCAGAAGCTGCGGGGGCTCAGCTTCGACTCAATGATCCGGCGGCAAGATCAAGCGTGAGCCTCATTGCAGCGTTCCTGCGAAGCTTTGGCTCTCTGAAGGACGACATCAGCGAGCTTCTAATCGCAGGGTTCGGTAAGCCGGCGCAGGCGCCGCCCGAGCCTGCACCCCAGCAAGAGATCGAAGCGACTGCTCTCACACTGCCCGGCCTCGACGCCGCTGACAGCGTTGCCGAGGACTGACTGGCGTGGGGCTGTAGGGATTCGCCATTCCCCACGGAATCCTGAGCCTTCGGCCACTGCCAACTACCGGGGATTCCCGGCATCCTCGGCCATTTCCAACGGGAACCTACACGTCGTCGAGGTCGTCGTTGCAGTGAGCTTCCGATGGTCGGCGACATGCGCGGGTTCGTCGCGGGGGCCTTCGATCTCGAACCCGCAGACACCGCAGCTATGCAGCCCGATGCCGTCGACGTCGTCCGAGGGGATGTACAT
>QFCS01000527.1_pt1 | contig 45577 bp, 45 predicted proteins | sample 3576561 | NCBI WGS metagenome assembly QFCS01 | reverse complement strand
TCAAGCGGCTGCCGCTGGCCACGACGGTCGACGACTACGAGGCGCTGCTGCCTTGGAACATCGCGCTCGACGGACTGTAGGCTGCCCTGCGCACATCGTTGCGACTCCAAGTGCAAGGGCGTGGTTCATAGACGGCTTACAATCAAGGCACCATTCAGGTCTGAGCGCGAGAGACTGATGCCTGCAGAGAGCATCAGTCCCCACTGCAAGCTGCCAGCCAGGTGAAGCCCAGTCTCACTGCCCGCGAGCAGTGTCACAACTCCCTCGCGGGACCTTCTCTAGCGCTGAGACCAGGAATTCAAAGACTTCACCGCTGCGTCGAGCCTGCCCAACAGGGACTTCAGCTGACCAAGCGGGTAGTACTGCTCGAGTGCATTCTTGACTTCCACCAAAGTGTTGGTGTGCTCAGCGACTCGCTCGGCGCTGAGTGAACGCGGAAAAGTTCCGGTGGGCTCTGACCCGTAATACACCTGTGAGAACCGCTCCATGGAGAGTGGTCATACTCCCGCTGAATCCAATCATCAAGCTCGCAGCGTACCGCGCCCACGCGTTTGTGCACGCCATCGCGACGGAACGTGTCCGACAAGACTAACTTGAGCTTTCGGCCCACTTCCTCATGCACCTCAATTGGCATACGTCCGGGTCGTTGTTGACGAGGCGTGTGCGGCGCACGAACCTTGGGCGATTTCAGGAGCATCTTTGCCGCCGCTAGTTGTTTCGAGTCCCCTCTCAGTTCGGCAGGACTCTTGAAACGTTGAATTCCTTCTGCTGAAAGCCCTTTCCACTCTTCAGCCAACGCCGGTAGCGGAAGTTGATTCAATGCCGCAACCATCGCGGCAACCGGCGGGGCCTTCTTCTTGTTGAAGATGAGGTAAAGGCGCGAGCCACTTTCTCCGCCCGGGTTGTACATGCCAGGCCAGTTCGGCTTTTCAATCACGTAGTCATGTTTCAACGCCCACGCATTGCGGTCGCTAATTCTACGAAGAGCCGCAGGTTCGTACGGCTCGTCTGCGAAGACATACCCTTTACTCTCGGGGTGGTACCAGAAAGTGTAGTGGTCACTTCCAGGCACAGCGTTGGACTCGGAGCCGACCGGGTAAACGCGGCTGTGAGCACGAGTTGGGCGCAACCCAGTAGCTTGCATGAACTGAAAGGTCCGAAGGCATGAGCACACTGCGCGTCTGGCCTCACCCTGTGACCCGAAGATGTACTGGTAGGCCAGATGGTCGCTTGCCTCTTCAGTCAAACTAACGAGCGAGCGCTGGGCACGCATTTGTGTCTTCGTGACAAGCTCTGTCCAGGGAACGGCGAGGTCTACCCACGCAGTTTCACGCCCGGACGCGCCGCTTTCGCGGTCTTTCCAGAAGGCGGTGATGTACAGCGGATAGGCCGGCTTCACTGCGCGCCTAGTGAATTTGCCCGGTAGCTTGTTGTTCGCGTGTCTGAAGTTCTCGAAACCGGCGTGGCGCGCGGCTTCGTTCAGTGCTTCGGAGTGGGAAATGCCACGCTGGGACTTGAGTGTCTTGGCGAAGCGTTTGATGCCGACGATGGAAGTCGGCCGAATGCTCTCATTCAACATGATTGGTCCTTCCGGTTCATGCGAAACGTCACCCGTCTGCCGCCTCTGGAACCTGAACACAAACATGTCAGGAAGAGGAAGTTCTGAAGGCAGTGCTGGTCAACAGCTTCACTAAGACGGATGGAGCGCGCCTGCCTGGCACACGAGCGATTGTGGCACATCAGGCCGACAAGCGCATCCCTCCTGGAGCGTTCGCAGACGGCTTACTTGCTCATCCCGGCCAGCCTCAGCTCTCCTAACAGAGTGCTTTGCCCCGCATCTGTGCCGTCTAGTACCAAGAGGACAAAGGTCGTCTTAGGGTATGTCCGTATGACGGACTCGTTGTTCGGAAATTGACGATTGCTGTGGATTGTTCTTAAAATGGACTTCCTATCCGTTCAGCGGACAATGCCGTTCAGAAACGTCTCGGAGACATAAGCAGCCACTTTTAGCTGCCCTACACCACCTTCTCTCAGCCAGCGATGTGTGCCACCGCACATGTCGTCAGTCCCGTTTACTCCAGAAAAAATGAACCAAACCCAAAATTTCGGTAGTGCCACCGTAGTTGTTACCGGCGCTTCCTCCGGAATCGGACAGAGAACTGCAGAGTTGTTGCTACAAGCCGGTGCCAAAGTGGTCGCCCTCGACCGCAACGCTCCCAAATACCAGGTGACGCAGTACATCCCTGTGGACCTCTCCGACGCCGCGAGCATTGACGCCGCTGTGTTCCGACTCAAGGGCGAGTCGATTCAAGGTCTCTGCAACATCGCCGGCGTTCCAGGCACCGTGCCTGACGACGTGGTGGCTCGGGTCAACTACCTTGGGCTTCGCCATCTCACAACCTCGCTGCTTCCCCAAATCAGTCCGGGTGGCGCCATCGTGAACATCGCCAGCATTGCTGGCATGAAGTGGCGTGACCACTCGGAGAAACTGGTGGAGCTCGCTCGCATCGCGGATTGGTCCGAGGCGCAGCAATGGATTGCTCGCCATGATTTTCTGAAGGTGGAGGCTTACCGCCGATTCAAGGAAGCGCTCGTTGTCTGGAGCCAGACCATGGCCGGTGAGTGGGTCCGGCAGTACGGCGTGCGGATGAACTGCGTGAGCCCGGGTCCCGTCGACACACCGATTCTTGAGGACTTCAAGGAATCGCTCGGCCGCAAAGGCGTCAACGACCTGATTGACATGACGGGTCGCGCGGGCACACCTGCCGACATCGCACCCGCAGTTGTTTTCTTGCTGAGCGATGCTGCGAAGTGGGTGGTCGGTGTGGACCTCACCGTTGACGGAGGCCTCAATTCCATGCGTTTTGCAGCGACTTACCCTGTCGCTACCTAAGCGGTGTTGGAGGCCATCAAATGACACAAGCCAACCCGCAATACGGTGTTCCTGAACTGCACATCGCAGGACGCTGGCGCGCAGGACGCGCTCAGACCTCCAGTCCGGTCGTCGACCCTGCCACTGGCGAAGTGTTGGGGCGGCTGAGTCACGCTTCTGCGCAGGACCTTGACGATGCACTTCAGGCGGTTGACAAGGGATTTCGGGTATGGCGTGAGACGCCCATTGCCGTGCGCCAGAAAGTTCTGTTCAACGCAGTACGTCTGATGCAGGAGCGTGCTGCCGCCATTGCCCCGTTGCTCACGTTGGAGCAGGGCAAGCCATTGGCACAGTCGCTGGCAGAAGTCCAAGGGTCTGCCGCATTGGTTCAGTGGTACGCCGAGCAAGCCCGCCGAGCTTACGGTCGCATTATTGAAGGTGCAAACAAGAACACGGACATTGAAGTGCGCAAAGAGCCGATTGGCCCGTGCCTCTTGCTGTCACCTTGGAATATGCCCGTGATGCTAGCCGCCCGAAAAATCGGCGGAGCACTGGCCGCTGGCTGCAGCTGTATTCTCAAACCGCCGGAGGAGACCCCGCGCGCCATCGCCGACGTGGTTCAGTGTTTCGTCGACGCAGGCGTTCCCGAGGGTGTCATCAACTTGGTCTACGGAGTTCCGGCGGAGATTTCCTCGAAGCTCATTGCCTCGGACATCATCCGGAAGATTTCCTTCACTGGCTCCGTCCCTGTGGGTCAGCACCTTGCGTCGCTCGCCGCACCCGGCCTCAAACGACTCACTCTGGAGTTGGGAGGGCACTCTCCGGTCATCGTGATGCCTGATGCCAATCTCGACTTGGCTGTCGAGCAGTTGGCATTGGCCAAATTCCGCAACGCTGGTCAGTTGTGCCTGGCGCCGACGCGCTTCTTCGTGCACCGCGATGTGTACTCGCGTTTCGTCGAGCAGTTTTCTGCTCGTGCATCCAGCATCAGAGTCGGACACGGACTCCAGGCTGACACTGAAATGGGTCCGCTGGCCAATGGTCGCCGCCTTCAAGCGATGCAGGACCTGATGAAGGCCAACGCAAAGAGCACTCGCCTGGTTACCGGAGGCAAGCGCTTTGGTACGGAGGGCAACTTCTTCTCCCCGACGGTTCTTGCTGATGCTGGTGTTGATACGCCAGCTATGCGCGACGAACCCTTTGGCCCGGTGGCACTAATGACCCCCTTTGATTCGGTCGAGGAGGTCATTGCTCGCGCAAACGAAACGCGCTACGGGCTGGCCTCCTACGTTTACACCGACTCTGCCAAGGCTCAGAAAGCGCTGTTGCAAGGCCTCGACGTCGGAACCGTTGCAATTAACAGCACGGTCGCGTCTATGGCCGAAGCACCGTTTGGCGGTGTGAAGGACAGCGGCTATGGACACGAGAGCGGAGAAGAGGGGCTCGAGGGCTATCTCCACACCAAGACGGTGCACCGCACGTACGCCTGAACTTCTTGCTGCCCCCTCACTGCTACGAAATCCCCGCGCCACCTCTCTCAATACATCTACTAAGGAGCAAATTGATGAAGCGTCTTATCCTGGCCTTGTCCGCTGCAGCAGCGGTCGCTCTTCCCGCCTCCGCCCAGACGGTTCTTACTGTCTCGACATGGGTGCCTGCAAACCATGCTCTGACTCTCGCGCAGAAAGACTGGTGCGACCTCCTCGAGAAGAACACATCTCGCAAGATGCGCTGCAACATCCTGCCACGAGCTGTATCTGCGCCTGCGGGAACCTACGATGCCATCAAGAATGGAGTAGCGGATATTTCCTTCACCGTACACGGTTATACCCCGGGTCGATTTGTCTATTCGCAGATGGCCGAGTTCCCATTCCTGGGCAACAACGCCGAGCCGATTTCTGCCGCCTATTCGAAGATTGCTGCAAAGTACCCGCAGTTCGCTCAAGAGCACCAGGACGTCCATCTGCTCGCTCTCTTCACCCACGGGCCAGGCTTCGCACTGAACACGAAGCGCCCCGTCACGAAGCTTGAGGAATTGCAAGGACTCAAGTGGCGTGTCGGTGGCGGTATCGCTGTCGCCCTCTCCAGTGCACTGGGTATGAATGGCACATTCAAGGCAGCGCCCGAGACTTATGAGCTCCTCTCCGCTGGTGTTCTGGACGGCGCACTGTTTCCCGCAGACACTATCGAGGGCTTCAAGCTTCAGGACCTTATCAAACACGCTACTACCTTTGAGGGCGGCTTGTACAACACGAGCTTCATGTTCATCATGAACAAAGCTCGCTACGAGAAGCTCAGTGCTGAAGAGAAGGCGGCGGTCGATGCAATTTCGGGCGAAGTTGCTGCTCGCATTTATGGCCGTCAATGGGAGCGAGCTGACCGTACCGGTCATGCCTTGCTGCAGTCCAAGGGTGCGCAAACCGTGAAGGCTGACGCCAAGTTCATCGCCGACGTCAAAGCGCGTGTGGCGCCTCTGGAAGCCAAGTGGGTTCAGGACGCTGCTGCCAAGGGCCTGCCCGACCCAGCCAAAGTGTTGGCGGAATTCCGCGCGGAAATCGCCAAGCAGGCGAGCACGCCCACAAACAAGCAATAACAAACCGCACGGCTTCGCGCTCGACCCCCGAGCGCGCGGACTAGCGTTGCCGCTGCGCGGATTTCCTCCGCGCTGGCGCACTGCGGCCCCACATCCCTCACTCGGACCGAGCTATGGTCAAACGCCCATTCACTATGCTGGAGATGCTTTGCGGAGCGCTCTCATCTCTAGCTCTCTTTGCAATCATGACCCTCACGTTCTTCGACGTGATGGGTCGCAAGTTCCTGTCGAATTCCATCCCGGGCTCTCTCGAGCTCACAGAGTTGCTCATGGTGGTTGTCATCTTCGCGGCTCTGCCATTGGTGTCCATCAAACGAGAGCACGTTGAGTTCGACTCTCTCGACCCCTATCTGCCAAGCGTCATCCGTCGCGTTCTCAATGTGATTGTGCAGCTCGTTTCCGGCGCAGTCATGCTCGGAGTTGCTTGGATGATGTGGAGGTCAGCGGGCGACTTTTCCTCCGCTGGGGAGGTCAGCGTTCAACTGGGCATTGCCAAAGCACCATTCATCTATGGCATCTCAGTCCTGTGCGCTGCGACCGGCCTGGTCCACCTCGCCATGGTTGGCATGAACCGCCCCGAAAACCAAGACGAAACTTCGGGGGTCGCACTGTGATTGACGCTCTCCTTGGGTTTGTCGCCATCTTCGCGATGGCAATTTTGCGGCTGCCTTTGGCGTTCGCTATGGCCATCGCTGGGTTCGTCGGCTTCGGACTTCTTCGCGGCTGGGAACCTGCGATTGCCAGCACGGTATTGGTGGTGCATGAAACCGGCTTCGCCTACACGTTGTCGGTGATTCCACTGTTCATTCTGATGGGCAACTTTGTTGCGCGCGCGGGTCTGGCACAAGAACTGTTTGAAGCGGTGTATGCCTTCATTGGGCATAAAAGAGGTGGCCTGGCTCACGCGACGATTGGAGCGTGCGCGGGATTTGGCGCTATCTGTGGGTCATCTATTGCCACAGCCGCGACCATGTCCAAAGTCGCTTTCCCCTCAATGCGAAAGCTAGGCTACAGCGACCAGTTGTCCACAGGCGTCATGGCAGCAGGTGGTACGTTGGGCATCATGATTCCGCCGTCCACCATCATGGTCATATACGGCATCGTGACTGAGACGCACATCGGGAAGCTCTTCGCCGCCGGAGCCATTCCAGGCCTTCTGACTGCTGCTGCGCTGATGTTGGTGGTCGTGTACTTGAGTCGGAAGAACCCTCAGCACGCACCGCCAGGTAAGCGTTCCACATGGTCAGAGCGCTGGAAGGCTCTGCGTGGTGTGTGGGGCGTTTTGTTGCTGGTTGTGTTGGTTCTGGGCGGAATCTATGGTGGTCTCTTCACTGCGACAGAAGGCGCTGGGTTCGGAGCTGCCGGCGCGTTTATTTTTGCCTTGCTGCGCCGTCGATTGACCTGGTCGATTCTGTTCACAGTGCTGACCGAGTCCGCGCGTACGACAGCGATGCTCTTCACTTTGCTGATTGCTGCGACCGTCTTCGCCAACTTCGTTAACTACACGACGCTACCTGGTGACCTGAAGGACTGGATTCTTGGTTTGGGACTTTCGCCCATCATGGTCATCGTGATGATGATGGCAATTTACGTTCTGTTGGGCACAGTGATGGAGGAGCTGACGATGGTTCTCCTCACCATCCCGCTGTTCTTCCCTATTGTCACAAGCTTGGGCTTTGACCCAATCTGGTTCGGCGTGCTTATCGTGATGATTGTTCAGATTGGTTTGATTTCGCCGCCAGTGGGGATGAATCTCTTTGTGTTAAATGCGCTGCTTCCTAGTGTGAAGCTCACAGACATCTTCCGCGGTTGCGTGCCGTTCGTACTCATCATGATTGTGATGTTGGGAGTGCTTATCGCCTTCCCGCAACTGAGCCTTTGGCTACCGTCCATGATGAAGTGACGTGAGGCGACGGAATCCGGGCGCCTCAGTAGAGTCCTTCGATATCCAGACGAACACCCACCATCGAGAGCGAGCCTGACGTCAAAAAAGGGGGCACCAGGCAGATGTTGGTGGGGGCCCTTCACGTGCTTCTTTCAGCGGCAGCGATTGTCACGAAAGTACATCGGAAAAATCTTCTTGACCACCGGGCCGCTGAAGTCCCAGCTGACGCACTGTCCGAGATGTGGAGGGGGGCCACCGTCGAGAGTAGCTAACGTCTCGGAGCGGGTTTGGAATGCAGCTGACGCTAGATTGAACAACAGCTCTCTCAGGTGTGTACATCCCTCAACGTTTCCGAGGTGGCGCTCTATGGCTTTGCGCCAGCCGCCGCCAATTACCTCTCCAACCATGCGTTGCATGTTGGTCAGCGCTTCAGGGCAAGGCGCGTGTGGGTAAACGAGCCATTGAACCGGCGAAGGGAATCAGCCCGTGCTTCACCTCCGGGAGGCCAAAGACTGCGTGTTCGGCGCAGATTCGAATATCAGTGCCGAGCATCAGTTCGAATCCTGCAGCCATGCAGACGCCGTTGATTGCAGCGACGATGGGTTTGTTCACCGGGTAGGGCTTTGCACTGATGGCCTTCACATCCTCACCAGTCTTCAAGGACACGCAGCAGATGAGCTTGCAGCGCAATCGCTTCCGCTTTGAGCTGAATAAGAGGGTCGCGCGAGGGATTTGAGGCCATGGTTTCTCCATACCCCGGGGCACATCAAAGGCGTTGTTCGCGTTGCGCCGGCGCCGGGTGGAAAACCAAGTGTCGGAGGAATTCATCAGCAGATTCACCGTACCTTGTGGAGGCGCGAACGGCGGGGCTGCTACCCACTGCGCCGGATTCTAGGAGAACCTTTCCTGGTGGTGACGCCTCAGCAGACTTGAACCTCCAGCAGACTGCAGCAAGGCATGACCGGTACGGTCACCACGCTCCCATTGACGGCCATAAATGCGAGCAGCGACTTCGCCCGAAATTACATCGATCGCCGATTTCCCTTCAGCACTGAGCTTCTCGTAGCGAGCGCGCGTGCCCTTCTTGGACTTCGATGGAGTGCTCCGCCCCGCCAACACAGAGCACGAAAACGTTTAGCGAATCGCAGCTCGATGCTTTTCTACCGAGTCCAATCGCTGCTGAATCCGATCGATGGCTGCTTTCAGTTCGTTGACCAGTTTGGGAAGCGAGCCTTGCTCCTTGACCGCGCGAGTAAGAAAGATGACATTGACGGTCGCTTGAACGTCCCCACGCAGGCGCAGAGGCATGGAGACGCCACCGAACTTGGGTTCATCGCGCCACTCTCCGAGGTTCAAGGCGTAGCCTTGCTTTCTCGTTTGCTGAAAGAGCGTGCGCAGCGTCTTGCTGTCCGATGCCAGGACAGACTGCTCGTCTCCCCGGCTTCGTATCATGTCGAGTAAGGTTTCCCGTTCCTCGACGGAGACGTAGGAGATATAGGCCCGGCCTGCAGCAGTCGTCAGCATGGGAAGGTGTCTTCCTGGCATGCCGGGGTGGAACGACAAGCGACTATAGAACCGCGTTGACGCACGAACCACCATCTCCTCGCCTTCTGGGACTAAAAGGGAACATGGCCAGACGATACTCTTGGAGAGCGCATGCATCTCCGGCCAGGCTTCCTGAACCAGCGAAACCGTGTCGCGGAACCCGAAGCTGAGTTGTTGCACGCGGTACGTCAGGTAATAGTGGTTCGTCGTGAGGTCGTGGCCCAGAAACCCTTCTTGACGCAGTGTCTCCAGCAAGCGCTTCACCGTCGTCCTGTGAAGCCCGGTGTGCAGTGACAGCTCCGAGATAGAGCCGGATCCACTCGGTAGTCGGTTGAGGATGGTCATCACTTGCAAGCCTCGCGAAAGTGACTGGCAGTGGCGATAGTTTCCTTCTGCTTGTGAGTTCATCTTGGGCAGTTCCGGTGCTGGTGCTCGCGCAACTCCAACTTACCTACTTGGGGCACCACTGAATGGGAAGTGATCCGTTCAGCGGGGCTCCTGGCGGCTCAGGAACTCCCGCACCATGCGATTGAATTTCGCAGCATGCTCCCATTGTGCCCAATGGCCGCACTGGTTGAAGATGTGCATCTCCGCATTCGGAATGCCCCAGATGATGCGCAAGCCCACATCGAGCGGCACAAAGCGGTCGTCGCGGCCCCAGATGACGAGCGTCGGTGCCTGGATCTCGGACAGGCGGTGCCCGTAGTCGGTGAACTGCTTGTGGTTGATCTCCAGGCTCTTGACGAAATTATCGAGATGGTCACGCCGTGAGAGGATGTTGGCCAGGCGCTGTTGGTACAGGTCCTCGGTGAGGCTGCTTGCGTCATAGACGAACACGTTCATCATGCGCTTGAGGTTGTCCACCGTGGGATCCCGGTACAGCGCGCCGATGAGCTTGATGCCCTCGGTCGGCATGGGAACGAACTGGCTCGGTCCGCCCGTTCCCCCTCCCATGAGCACGAGCTTGCCCACGCGATCGGGGTTGGCCAGCGCGAACGCCACGGTGCTGTGCGCGCCCATGGAATTGCCGATGATGTGCACGCGCCCCCCGATGCCCAGGCCGTCGAGCACGCCCAGCAGGCAGCGCGCATTGAGGTCCGAGCGCGAGCCCGTGCTCACGATGGTGTCGCTCTTGCTCCAACCGGGGCAATCCAGCAACAGCACGCGGTAGCCTGCTGCCACCAGCGGCTCGATGTTGCGGTGGAAGTTGGCCCAGCCGCTCGCGCCAGGGCCGGAGCCATGCAGCATGACCACGATCTGATCGCCTTGCCCGACATCGTTGTAGTGCAGCTTGAGCGGTTGGCCGTTTTCGGTGATGGTGATGAAGCGGCTGGTGGTCTCTTCGGTGAAGGAGGTGTTCATGGGTATCTCGGGGAGTAAGTGGAGCCAGCCCCTGGTCATCGGTGGGCCGGCGGTGGGCTCAGGCCGAGGCGGCCTCGCGGTGACGAAGCAGATCCAGCGCCACGTCGACGATCATGTCTTCCTGGCCACCGACCATGCGGCGCCGGCCCAGTTCGACCAGGATGTCGACTGTTTTGAGGCCGTACTTGGCGGCCGCTGCCTCGGAGTGGCGCAGGAAACTGCTGTAGACACCCGCATAGCCGAGTGCCAGAGTCTCGCGGTCGACACGGACGGGCCGATCTTGCAGCGGGCGCACGATGTCATCCGCGGCATCCATGAGCTTGTACAGGTCGGTCCCATGGTTCCATCCCAGGCGTTCCGCCGCAGCGACGAACACCTCCAGCGGCGCGTTGCCGGCGCCAGCGCCCATGCCTGCCAAGCTGGCGTCCACGCGGTCGCAGCCTTCCTCGACGGCGACGATGGAGTTGGCCACGCCTAGGCTCAGGTTGTGGTGGGCGTGCATGCCGGTCTGGGTGTCGGACTTGAGCATGTCCTTGAACGCCCGGAAACGGTCGCGCACGTCGTTCATGCTCAAAGCCCCGCCAGAGTCGACCACATAGCAGCAGGTGGCGCCGTAACTCTCCATCAGCTTGGCCTGCTGGGCAAGTCCCTGCGGCGTCTGCATATGGCTCATCATCAGGAAGCCCACAGCCTCCATGCCCAGGTGACGGGCGTACTCGATGTGCTGTCTGGACACATCGGCTTCTGTGCAGTGCGTGGCCACGCGCACCACGCGCACGCCGGCATCGTACGCGGCCTTGAGATCGTGCACCGTGCCGATGCCCGGCAGGAGCAGGGTGGCGATCTTGGCGTGCGTCACCACGCTGGCTACGGCCTCGATCCATTCGAGATCGGTATGGGCGCCGAAGCCATAGTTGAAGCTCGATCCCTGCAGGCCATCGCCGTGGGCGACTTCGATGGAGTCGACCTTGGCCTCGTCCAACGCCTGTGCGATTCGCCGGGCCTGCTCCACGCTGTATTGATGGCGGATGGCGTGGCTGCCATCGCGCAGCGTCACGTCCGATATGTAGATTTTCTTGGCGTTCATGGCTGGTTCCTCAGGCGGACACGCTGGCGCTGGCCAGCAGGCGTGCGGCGATCTGCTCGGCCGTGCGCAGACCCGCGCTGGTCATGATGTCCAGGTTTCCGGCATACGCCGGCAGGTAGTGGGCCGCACCTTCGACCTCCAGGAAGATCGAGGTCTTGAGCCCCGTGAGCGCGTCACCCACGCCAGGGATGCGGATGGGACGTTCGATGCGGTCGAACTGAACGGCCTGCTTCAGACGGTAGCCCGGCACATAGGCCTGCACGGCCGAGGCCATGCGCGCCACCGAATCGGCGATGGCGGCTTGGTCGGCGGGATCGCTGAGGGTGTAGACCGTATCGCGCATGATCAGCGGCGGCTCGGCCGGGTTCAGGACGATGATGGCCTTTCCCTTGGTGGCCCCGCCCACGACCTCGATGGCCTTGGAGGTGGTTTCGGTGAACTCGTCGATGTTGGCGCGCGTCCCCGGCCCGGCGCTCTTGCTCGCGATGGAGGCGATGATCTCGCCGTAATGCACCTTGGCCACCTGGGAGACGGCCGCGACCATGGGGATGGTGGCCTGGCCGCCGCAGGTCACCATGTTCAGGTTCTCGGCGTCGAGGTGCTGTTCGCCGTTGACCACGGGGATGCAGTAGGGACCAATGGCGGCCGGGGTGAGGTCGATGATGCGGATGTCGGGCTTGGCCGCGCGCAGCAGCGCGTCGTTCTGCACGTGCGCGCTGGCCGATGTCGCGTCGAAGACGAAGCCGATCTCCGCGAACTGCGGCATGCGCAACAGGCCTTCCACGCCCTCGTGCGTTGTGGCCACGCCCATGCGGGCGGCGCGTGCGAGCCCGTCGGAGGCCGGATCGATGCCGACCATCGCTGCGATCTCGATGTGCTGGCCGTGGCGCAGGATCTTGATCATCAGGTCCGTGCCGATGTTGCCGCTTCCGATGATGGCGGCCTTGAGCTTGCTTTTGGAGGTCATGATTCGTGAAGGTTGAAGTCGGCTTACTCGGCGAACCTGGCTCTCACGGTCCCGACGCCGCTGATGGTGGCTTCGAACACGTCGCCAGGCCGAGCCGCGACCATGGGCCCCAGGGCGCCGGTCATGACCAGATCCCCTGCGCGCAGTGGCTCTCCCAGCGATGCCATTTTTCTGGCCAGCCAGACGGCAGCGTTCAAAGGATGTCCGAGGCAGGCGGCGCCCGTGCCTTCCGAGACGACGGCATCGCTGCGGCGCATGCTCATCGCGCAGTGCTTCAGATCCAGTCCTGTCAGCGCTGTCGGCACTGCACCCAGCACCACTGCGCCGCTGGATGCGTTGTCGGCGACGGTGTCGACGAAGCGGATGTTCCAGTCGGCAATCCGGCTGCCGACGACCTCGATGGCGGGCAGCACGTAAGCGGTCGCGGAGATGATGTCCACGAGCGTCGCATCGTCCTTTTCGATGTCGCGCGCCAATACCAGGGCAATCTCGGCCTCGACCTTGGGCTGCAGCACCCGCGTGCCATCGATGGCCTCGTCGTCGCCATGGACCATGTCGGCGAACAGCGTCCCGAAGTCGGGTTGATCCACGCCCAGTTGCTTCTGAACGGCCAGCGAGGTCAGGCCGATCTTGCGGCCGACCACGCGGCGTCCTTCGCCAATGGCATGCTGGACATTGAGACGCTGCACGGCGTAGGCGGCATCGCCATCGCATATTTCCTCGCGCAATGGCGAAATCGGGATGCCTGTGGCCTGCGCGTGGCGCAGGCGCTGAGCCCACGCTTCGAGTTGTTCCGGCGTACTGCTGACGGTGGGAGGCATGTCAAATCCTTTCGACGAACAAGATGCCGTATCCCGCGATGAATTCGGGAATGGCCTGGTAGTGGCGCAGGGTGCAGCGGATGTCGGACTCGGTACCGAGCGCGGCGCGCGCCACGAGCCATGTCTTCGACTCATGCGCGGAAAGACCGGCTCGAGCTTCGATCGAGTCCTCCGACCAGGTGAGCACCTGTTCGAAGCGGCCGGATTCCATCGCGTCCATCCACTGCTTGTCCCAGTCCGGGTTCAGTGGCTTCATGTTCGACGTACCGCTAGCCAGCGCCATGCCCGCGGCCATGACACGTTGAGTCTTGGCCTCCTTCTCCGCCGGTGTCGGCTCCTGGCGAACGGTGATGCGCTCGCGCACGGCTGCGTCCGGGTGGTTCAGCGTCGGGACCGGCGGTTCGTGGGAGAGGCCACCTGATCCGATCACCAGCGTGCGGTAAGGCTGCGCATCGAGGAAGTTGCCAAGTGCGACTCCCAAGTCGCGGCAACGCGCCAGCCGGGGGATTCCGGGTTGCGCGACGGCATTCAGGAAGATGGGAACCACGGGAGGCGAAGTCAGCGAATCTCCCCATAGGAACTGCAGCGCCTGCGCGAATCCGTGGTCCACGCGCATCCGACGCGACAGTGCGATGTCGAAGCCCGCATCCATCAGGTGCGATGTCAAGGCCACGGCCATCTCACCATCCACGTTGAGTGCTCCGTGCGGCGTCAGGTAGTCGCCCACGGATGTTGCCGCGCTGCCCACGCAGAAGGGTGGCATCAACTCATTGAAGAAGCCGTTGTAGTGATCGGGGCCGATCACGATGACGCGCTCTGGGTCGAAGGCATGAACCGTGGAGCGGGCTGCCTGGATGGCATTGTGGAGTTCGCTCTGGACGTGGTCCTCGATGGGATTGAGACCAAGCAAAGGAGTGTGGGACATGCCCAGAAAGGCTCGTTGGGATCGCATTCTTTGTCTCCTGGTGGGAATAGAACTCTAAGAGCAAATGCCACCCAACAAGGTGCACATGGTGCACCCACGTCGACGTTGTCATTGATCGGATCGGCAGCGACTCCTAGCATTCAAGGCTGCTCTGGATTGCCAAGTTCACGACGCTTCTACCGTGCAATCCACCCCTCACGGCATCGCCCATAGAAGTGCTCAGGAGACCCATTGAATGACCAACACTGACCCCACGACGTACGCCAGCATGGTGGACGAGAAGCCTAGCGAGTTCCGGGTGAGAACGGCCGCTTACCGCGGCGCCGATATCTTCGAGATGGAGATGGATCGCATCTTCTATCGGAGCTGGGTCTATCTCTGCCACGAAAGTGAAGTCGAGAAGCCGGGGGACTTCAAGTCAACGCAGATCGGCACGCGCCCTGTGATCGTTGCCAGGGACCGCGATGGAAAGGTCTACGCATCGCTCAACGCCTGTCCGCATCGTGGGGCAACCGTTTGCAGGGAGGAGAAGGGCAACACGCGCGCCTTCGTGTGCCCCTACCACGGGTGGTCGTTCCGGCCTTCGGGTGCCTTGATCGGGATTCCGGACGAAGCGCGATATCCCCAGGGGTTCTGCAAGACCGACAAGAACCTTGCTGCCGTCCCGCGCGTCGCGTCCTATGGCGGTCTGATCTTCGGCTCATTCAATCCGGACGTGGTCGACCTCGAGACCTATCTGGGGGGCGTAAAGCAGCACATCGATCTATGGCTCAAGCGGGCTGGGGACAGTCGCTATCGTGTGGCCACATCGCACAAGTATGGCTACTCGGGCAACTGGAAGTTCCAGACGGAGAACATCTACGACGGATACCACCCCGGCTTCGTGCACGGCTCGGCGTTCCGGACGGTAAAGAAGTTCGAGGGGTCGTTCGTGAACCGGGCACTCGACACGGCGGTGCGGCAGCAAGGATTCACACGCGGCTATCCCGGTGGCCATGGCACCTTGGAAGCCGGTGCGCCGCTGGAGTCCGGGGGCATTGAGCCACAGGTCTTGGCGGACTACGAGGAGAAACTGCGGGCTCTGTATGGCGAAGAAAGCGTGTCGGATGTCTTGACCAATCGTCAGTTTCTGGTGTTCCCCAACCTCGCCATCTTCGACTTCAACATCCGCGTGATCCAACCGATCAGCCATGACCGCACGGAGGTGTGCTCGTACCCCGTGTTGATCGAAGGTGCGCACGAGCAGATCAACGCGAACCACATGCTGGATGCTCAGACCCGTGTGGGCACCGCCGGCATCCTCTCGGCCGACGACATCGACGTGTTTGCCGGTGGCCAGAATGCGCTGAAAGCCGGTGGCTTCGACTGGATCACGCTCAGCCGGGGGCTGGACAAGGAGGAGGTCAAGGAAGACGGCGAGAGGGTGGGGGTCTACAGCGACGAGACGCCGCAGCGCGCCTTCTGGCGCCAATGGCGGTCCATGATGGCGTCGGCCTGAATCGGGGAGGAATGCAATGACACACGCAATCCAGACCCTCATCCATCTCGAATGCCGCCTTCTGGACGAAGGACATCTCGATGACTGGCTGAACCTCTACACCGAAGATGCTTCCTATTGGTTGCCGATCGACGAGAAGGCCGATCCTTTGAAGGACTCATCGGTGATCTACGACGACCGGACGCGCCTTGCCATGCGCGTCGAACAGATCATGCGCCAGCGGCGGGTGTCGCAAACCCCCGGTTCCCAATCGATGCGGATGGTTTCCAATTTGGAGGTGTCCGAGTCCGGCACCGATCGAGCGATAGCGAGGTTCTCCTTGTTGGTGATCGAGGTTCGCTCGGGTGACTGGCGCCAAAGCGGCCTGGGAGAGACGCGGTTGTTTCCAGGGCACTGCTCGATGGAACTCCAGCGCAAGGGCGACCAATGGAAGATCAAGAGCAAGACCTTCGTTCTGCTCAATCGCCATCAACCCATCATCGGTCTGTCTTTCATTCTCTAGCCATCCGCCAGCGGCTTGTGCTGGTGCACCCCCACACGTCACCCGCAACGGGTGGCTTTCATTCCCTTGTCCTATAACGAAAGAGAGACATGATGAAACCCCTCAATCGCCTGATCTGCGCACTGTTTGGCTTGACACTGTCGATCGCTGCGCATGCCCAAGACAGCTTTCCCAGCAAGACCGTGAGGATCGTGGTCCCCTTTGCGCCCGGTGGCTCAGCCGACAACTCGGCACGCATTCTTGCCGAACAGCTCTCGAACAAATGGAGGCAGCCCGTCATCATCGAGAACAAGCCAGGTGCCAACGCGAGCCTGGGGGCTTCGCAAGTGGCGAAGTCACCGGCTGACGGCTACACGATTCTCTACACACCGGTGTCCATCGGAACCGTCAATCTTTTCGTCAAGAGCCCTGGATTCGACCCGTTGAAAGATCTGGCGCCCGTCACCCAGGTCGCTCGCGGCGACTATGTGCTGGCCGTGCAGAAAGACCTTCCCGTCAGCAGCATCGGAGAGTTCGCGAACTATGCGCGCGCCAACGCGGGCAAGGTCTTTCACGGGTCCTTTGGCGGTGGTTCGCTGCTCGCCTTCACGCAACTCGGCGAGGTCCTGAACTTCCAGGTGACGAACGTGCCCTACCGTGGCGAGTCCCCGGCTATCACCGATCTGATGGGGGGGCAGATTCATGCGATGTTCTCCACGCTGGTCACGGCGCGCCCCTACATCGAAAGCGGAAAGATCAAGGCCTTGGGACTTTCTTCCAAGAGCCGATCTCCTATCGCTCCGGACATCAAGTCGGCGGATGAAAGCGGTGCCAAGGGTTTCTACGTCGATTTCTGGTTCGGCTTGACGGTGCCTGCTGGCACGCCGACGGCGGTGATCCGAACCATCAATGCCGACGTCCGGGAGGTGCTCGCCCGTTCCGATGTGAAAGGCCGCTACTTCGGAATGGGATTGACGGCGTCGCCCACCACGCCCGAGCAGTTCGGCAAGATCATCAAGCACGAAAGCGAGCGCTGGGTGGAAACGGCCAAGACCGCCGGGATCGAGCCCCTTTGAGGAGTGCGATAGATGCTGGCCCTGAGCAAGATTCAACGAGGCGTCAATGGCCTGGCGGTCGTGCAGACCTCGCCGCGCGACCCAGAGGGCGGCGAAATCCTCGTCAAGGTGCATGCCGCGGGGGTGTGCGGTACCGACATGTCGGTCTATCACGATGCGGGCGCGTTCGCAAAAAGGGTCAAGGTGCCCACGGTGCTTGGCCACGAGATGAGCGGTACCGTTGTCCGAACGGGCTCCGGCGTTCGCTCTGTCCAGGTGGGAGACCTAGTCAGCATCGACAGCCACATTCCGTGCTGGCAGTGCCGCGCATGCCGAACGGGGCGAGCGCATGTTTGTCCGCATACGCGCTACCCCGGCATCGACATGGATGGCGCGTTCGCCGAGTACATCACGGTGCCGGCATCGATCGCGTGGGTCAACCCGAAGGGTACAGACCCGCGGTTCGCTGCGCTGCTCGAGCCGCTCGGGATTGCCGTGCACGCCACGCTCGAAGGCTCGGGTGTCGCGGGGCAGACCGTCGTGGTCAATGGCTGTGGCCCGATCGGCCTGATGAATGTGGCGGTGGCCCGCCACTTCGGCGCCCGACGTGTCGTTGCCGTCGACCCCAATGCGGCGAGACGGGCGGTGGCGGAGAAGATGGGGGCAGATGTCGTGGTCGACCCCGGGGCCCATTCGCCCGTGGGCATCGTGCAGGATCTGACGCGCGGCGATGGTGCCGAGGTGGTGTTCGAGTACACGGGCAGTCCCCAGGGGGTACACAATTGTTTCGGCATGGTGGGGGCGCTCGGGGAGGTGCGCTGGTGTGCCACGCCGTCGCAGGCCATGGAGTTCGACTTCGGGGCGTGGCGCAAGGGGCGGCCGACGATCTACAACATCCACGGCCGCCGCTTCTGGGACACCTGGGAGATCGCCTCGCCGCTGGTGCATGACCGGCGGATCGACCTAGCCCCCATCGCGAGTCACGAGGTTGCGCTTGCCGAAGGGCCTGAGGCATTTCAGTTGATTCTGTCAGGCGTGGCTGTCAAGCCGCTCATCATCTGCTCTTGACATCATGGACACCAAGATTCCCTTGCGCATCACGAGCTGTCGAGACGAGGCTCTCGGGGTCAAGGCCTTTGAACTGGTTCACGCTGAGGGCCTGCCCCTCGCTCCGGTGGAGGCTGGCGCCCACATCGAATTGCACTTGGCTGATCAGCTGCAACGCTGCTACTCCCTGCTGAATGCCCCGGGTGAGACGCATCGCTATCAGATCGCGGTTCATCTTTCGCCCGACAGCAAAGGTGGTTCGAAGCACGTCCACAAGCGGTGGCAGGTGGGCGAGGTGGTTCTCGCGAGTGCGCCGCGCAACCACTTTCCCCTGCAAGAAAGCGCGGCGCATTCATGCCTGATCGCTGGCGGCATCGGCATCACACCATTGCTGGCAATGGCGCATCGGCTCAATGCTCTCGGACGCTCATGGGAGTTGCACTATTGCGCGCGCACCCCTGCGCACGCAGCGTTCTTGGACGACGTCCAGCGACTGGCGGCCCACAGCGGAAATGCCTGCCACTTTCACTTCGACCACGCGCCCGGAGGAGCGCCATTGAACATTGCGGCATTGGTGCACAGCTTGCCTCAAGAGACGCACCTGTACTGTTGCGGCCCGAAGGGGATGCTGGAGAGCTTCGAGGCAGCGACTGCGGATCGTCTTGAGCGCCGGCATGTCGAATACTTTGGTGCCAGGAACGAAGCCGCCCTGGAAGGCGGGTTCACCGTGGAGCTGGCGCGCAGCAAACTGGTTTTCAACGTTCCGGCAGGACGGTCAATTCTGGATGTGGTCCTCGATGCCGGCATCGAGGTGCCCACGTCATGCAGGGAGGGAATCTGCGGCACCTGTGAGACGCGCATTCTCGCTGGAGAAGCTGACCATCGCGATGCGTTGCTCATGAAAGAGGAGCAAGAGGGTAACCGCAGCATGATGATTTGCTGTTCAGGCGCGAAGAGCTCCAGGCTGGTGCTCGACCTTTGAGCATCCCACAACGACAGTCTCACGACCAGTATCGAATCCGGGGACAGAAGTCGGGTTATATGCCCTGATCGCGCAGCCGGTCTGTCGCTGTGTTTTTGTCAGGGCTCGTAGACCGGTCGACCGGGTGCTCCGTCTGCCCTGCTGCACGGTGCCCGTCGTCGGTGCCGAGTACAAATAGCGGCGGGTTTGTCACTAGGTCACGCCCAGATACATGACCTCCTCACGACAGAGCGTGTCCGTCGCCGGTTCGACGTGGGCCTCGGGTCGTGCGTGGTCTGCTGGGTCGGATCCAGTTCCTAGTCATGCCTTGGCGCCATGCCGCCCATGGCAATGAGGTTCGGACTGCGCGCCGGGCTACTGCTGGCTTCATGACTCCTGAGCGTCGGAGACTGTCGCGTCATTGAGAGGTGTTGGAAACACAGGGGTCGACTCTGGGAACTCCGCTTCGTACGCCTGTAACTCGGAGGCGTCCCACGGCACGAACACAAGGTCTGTCACGCCTTGGCAAGCGACGATCTTATCGAGTTTGGCGGGGCTGACGAAGGCCGCCAAGACAGGGCCGTCCAGTTTGCGGACCTGGATCTTCTCTGTGAGCAGTTGGATCGTGATGCCCTTGAGTTGCACACGATTGTTTCGGTCCAGGCCTTTGACCACGTCGTCGCCGAGGACGCCACGCACAGTGCCGTCGAGCTGGGCCTTGGTGTGGACGGCCAGCCCCATGATTTCGGAGCGTCGGGATTGCAGTAGCTCGCAGCTCAAACGAAAGGCCTCGCGCAATGCGTCTGCATCTGGACCACTGGATCGCGTGTGATGGCGGGAGGTTGTCATGACGCCCCTTCGGCCGGAGCGCCCTGGAAGACGGCCTGCAGCGCGGCGACGAGTTCGGCTGCGGTGGCCTCGTCGGCCAGCGCGGGAAACTCCTTCGCCAGCTTGTTCGAAACCGTGCCCCCGTTGTCGCGCACAGAGAGGATGATGCGGTCGATGTCGGTGTCGGGTCCTTCGATCACCTGCTTCACACGCTCGCGCGCAAGCCGAAGGCTGCGCAGGTACACGCGCTGTGTGCGCTCGACGCTGCTCGTGATGCTCTGCTCGTTGGTCGCTGTGGTCTGGCTGCTCGGGACGTTGCCGGTGCTCGGCTATGAGTTGGATCCGTATACGGTGCTCGTGCCCTTTCTGGTGTTCGCAATCGGCATGAGCCATGGTGCGCAGAAGATGAACGGTGTGATGCAGGACATTGGCAGAGGTGCGGACAAGCTCACAGCTGCGCGCCTCACGTTCCGGCGCCTGTTCATGGCAGGCTTTGTCGCACTGGTATGCGACGCTGTCGGATTTGCGGTGCTGCTGCTTATCGACATCGCCGTGATCCAGCAGCTTGCACTCACCGCGAGCATCGGTGTCGCATTCTTGGTGTTCACCAACCTCATCCTATTGCCTGTAGGTTTGTCATACACCGGGGTGAATGCGAAGGCTGCAGCGCGCTCGCTCCGCGACGAAGGCGAAGGTGGCATGGCCGCTGGATGGGCGCGCCTCATACGCTTTACGTCGCGCCCGGTTGCCGTCCCCACCATTGCCGTCGCCTGTGCATTGGGCGCCTGGGGATGGTGGACCAGTACGGATCTGGAGATCGGTGACCTCGATCCCGGTGCGCCCGAACTTCGCGTTGACTCACGCTACAACAAGGACAACGCATACGTCACGAGTAATTTCGGAAACTCGAGTGATGTATTCATCGTCATGGTGACGTCGCCCGAAGGTCAGTGCGTCGACTACGCATTGCTCCGCAAGATCGACACCCTCGAATGGCGCCTTCGGCAGCTTCCGGGTGTTGCGTCGACGAACTCGTTCGCGACCGCGACAAAGGGGCTGACGAGCCTCTTCGCTGAAGGCAACCCGAAGTGGATGTCGCTCTTGCCGAACCAAGGCGTCATCAACAACCTCGCAAAGTACGTGCCGAAGACGCTTGTCAATCAGACGTGCTCGCTCTCTATGCTGCAGGTGTTCCTCACGGATCATCGTGCCAGTACTCTCGACAACGTCGTGCGTGAGGTTCAGTCGTTCAGCGCAGCACATGAGACACCTGAAATGCAGTTCCAGCTGGCTGCAGGCTCGGCGGGGATCGACGCAGCGACCAACATCGCCGTTCGCGAAGCCAATCGTCAGATGCTGTGGTGGGTATATGGCGCAGTGACGCTGCTTTGTCTGGTGGCGTTTCGCTCCTGGCGTGCAACCGTCTGCGCAGTGCTGCCACTGGCGCTGACGTCCGTGCTGGCGGAAGCGCTGATGGTGAAACTGGGCATCGGCGTGAAGGTCGCCTTTCCGCGGATCCGGCGCATCGTGTGCTGCTGCTGGAGGCAGGAGGCGCGGCCAATCATCCCTATGTGAAGGTGCCCATGGCGTGGCCGCTGGCGGAACACCATCCGCGCTTGGGCTGGGGCTTCCATACGAGTCCCGAGTCGGCCATACAGGATCGTGTGCTGCCACAGCCTCGCGGTAGGTTACTGGGTGGCACCTCGTCGATCAACGGCATGATGTATTCACGCGGCAATGCCTGTGACTACGACGGCTGGGCGAGTATCGGTTTGCCGGGATGGAGCTACGAGGAGGTACTGCCTTACTTCCGTCGCAGCGAAAGCAACTGGCGCGGTCCGTCGCACTGGCATGGCGGTGATGGCCCTGTCAGTGTCTCCCGCAATCCTTGCGATCCTGTCATCTACCCGATGATGATCGAGACTGCGCGTCGGCTTGGATACCAAGAGGTCGAGGATTTCCATGGAGCGAAGCAGGAAGGCTTCGGCATGCCGGACTTCACAGTCCGGGATGGCCGCCGCGAAAGCAGCGCTACGGCGTATCTGGACCGTGCGGGGCGTCGGCCGAATCTTCGTATCGAGACCGGCGCGCACATCTGCCGTCTCGTGCTGGAGGGTGCGCGCGTGACGGGCGTGGAGTACCTGCACCATGGACGCCTGGTTCGCGCATCGGCGGCCGAGATCATTGTCTGCGCTGGTGCGTTCGGCTCACCTCAAATTCTCCTGCTTTCTGGCATCGGTCCCGTCGGCGAACTTCAGACATGCGGGGTGAAACCCCTCCATGACCTGGCTGCGGTAGGCAAAAATCTACAGGACCATCCACTAGTGCCGGCCATATTCAACGCTGTACGGCCGATGTCGTTCGAGAAGCTCTTGCGACTCGACCAACTCGCCATTGCCGCGCTGCGGTGGGGCATGGCCGGAACGGGCCCGCTTGGCGAAGCACCGCTTTCGGTGCAGGGCTACATCCGCAGCCGAGTCGATATCCCGGCACCCGATATCCAGTTCCAGATCAGCCACGTTTCCATCGCCGCACGGCCTTGGTTCCCCGGTTGGCGGCGCGGGGCCGGCCATCAGTTCACAGCTGCAGCGATGCAGTTGCATCCGAGAGGGCGAGGCGAAGTGAAGCTGCGAAGCGCGGATCCGCGCGCAGCGCCCCTCATACGTCTGGGCCTTCTGAATGATCCGAGCGACCTGCAGTTCGCTCGCGATATGTTGCGGCTCATACGGCGGTTCTTCGCTACCGAGCCATTGCGCCAGTGGGTGGCGGACGAGGTCATGCCAGGGGCGGCGATCGATGGCGACGAAGCAGTCGACGCTTACCTGCGCAGCATCATTCAGACCGGTATGCATCCGACGAGCAGCTGCTCCATGGGAGTCGACCATCGATCGTCCGTCGTCGATGCTGAGTTGCGCGTTCATGGACTCGATGGTCTGCGCATTGCTGACGCATCGATCATGCCCACAATAGTGAGTGGCAATACCAGCGCACCATCCATGATGATCGGCGAGAAGGCATCGGATCTTGTGCTTGGGCATCGTCGCTGCACCGCAGCAGCTTTTCCTGACGCTTCATTGGAGATGACATGACCACGCCACTGTCTGAAATTCAGCTTAATCTTGCTCAACCAAATCATCTCTACATTGGTGCACGCTGGGTCGCTGCGAGAAAAGGTGGACGTATCGAAGTTGTTTCCCCAACGACCGAAGATGTGATTGCGACGGTTGCCGAGGCGACCGAGCAAGATGTCGACGCAGCAGTCGCTGCTGCGCGCCAGGCGTTCGATCACGGACCTTGGTCCAGACTCGATCCGCTCGAGCGGGCAGGCTGGCTCCGCAAGTTGTCGACTGCTTTGGAAGCACGATTGCCCGAGTTGTCCAAAGCGTGGATCGAGCAGACGGGTGCCTTGGCTGCGGTTGCGCCTTTCGTCGTTGGCGCTGGTCGGTTCTGGTTCGACTACTACGCGAATCTGGCGACAACATATCCGTTCGAAGAAGTGCGACGGCCATTCGATGGCCAAGGCTCTGCTCTTGTCCGGCGGGAACCGGTGGGTGTTGTCGCTGCCATTGCTCCTTGGAACAATCCGTTCGGCATCATGGCGGGAAAGATAGCGCCCGCGCTTCTGGCTGGATGCACGGTGGTCATGAAGCCGGCGCCGGAAACGCCTATCGAGGCGTACATCATTGCCGAAGCGGCAGACGCGATCGGCATGCCTGCGGGGGTCATCAATCTCGTCACTGCACATCGGCAGGCTGCTGACCATCTCGCCCGGCACGCCGGCATTGACAAGGTCAGCTTTACCGGCTCGGTGGCGGCAGGGCGCCGGATTGCTTCGGTGTGCGGTGATCGGCTTGCGCGGTGTACCCTCGAACTGGGCGGCAAGTCGGCCGCGGTGTTGCTGGACGATGCCGACATCGGAGCTGCGGCCAAGACACTCGCTCAGACGATCGTCATGTCGGCTGGGCAGGTGTGTGCGACGCTCAGTCGCGCGATCGTGCTCAAGCGCCACCAGGCCGACCTGGTTGAGGCGCTGCAAGCTGAACTGCAGGCCGTGCGCGTCGGCGATCCATACGATGCGGCAGCCCAGATGGGGCCGCTGGCAATGAAGCGGCAGCGCGAGCGAGTGGAAGAGTACATTGGCATCGGACGTACCGAAGGAGCGCGCCTTGTCTGTGGTGGACGGCGTCCGGTGCACCTGCCGCGGGGCTGGTACGTGGAGCCAACGCTGTTCGACGGCGTGGACAGCAGCATGCGGATCGCGCAGGAAGAAATCTTCGGCCCTGTGCTCACCGTGCTTCCGTGCGATGACGAGGAGCATGCGGTGCGAATTGCGAATGACTCGCCGTTTGGCCTGTATGGTGCCGTGTTCACGGCTGACCGGGAGCGTGCGTTGCAGGTGATGCGCGGCGTGCGCACTGGCACGATGAGCCAGAACAGCTTCCGCTTCGACCCCTCTCTTCCCTTCGGAGGATTTAAGCAATCCGGCCTCGGCCGTGAAGGGGGTGTGGAGGGCATGGAGGCCTACACCGAACTCAAGTCGATGCTCCTGTCTTCTTGACCGTGGAGGACATGGGTATGGCGATCTCCTTTATCCCATTCACGAGCGGGTTCGGTGCGCGCGTCGACTTCGATCCGTCGCGTATCCCGAATGCGGATGAAGCTCGCGACATTGCGGCCATCTTCAACGAGCACCTCTTCGTCTATTTCCCCCGAGCCGAAATGACGCCAGGGCAGGTTGCAGACTTCGTGACAGCCTTCGGCGATCCCGATGGCCCAGAGGGTCGCCTTGCCAGCGCGACCGAGTACGCGGGTATCCGTATCGTCGAGAACGTCGAGAGGAACAAGTTCGGGCCACGCAGCAACAGTGAACTCGATTGGCATTCTGACCGCTTCTACGATCCGGTAGTAGCTGGTCTATTGCAGTCGGTGATCGTACCTGCGGAAGGAGGGGATACCAGCTTGGCGAACATGGTCCAAGCGCTGGCCGAGTTGCCGGTTGATTTGCGCCGTGCCATCGAGGGGCGGACGATCAAACAGGATGTCGTGTTCGACGAAAGAGGTCGGCCCGGCATCCGACCAGGCGGGGCAAGAGTCGACGACGTCGCAGGCACGCCAGGCGTCAGCCTGCCGATCGTGCAGACGCACGGTCGCTCAGGGCAATCTTTCCTGTACCTGGGCAATCGACTCAACGCCTATGTCGATGGGCTGGCCGTGGAGGAGAGTGACGAGCTTCTGGATCGACTGTATGCCCACGTCAATCGAATGCGATTCCTCTACCGTCATCGGTGGGCACCAAACGAACTGCTGATGTATGACAACCGTCGATGCATGCATCGACGGGAGGCATTCGAACCAGACGCTGAGCGTAGGCTGATCGCAGCAGTGGTCAACACCTCGCCACTGCTTTGAGACGATGAGACACGCTACGAAGATCTCAGGTACGCCTGGGTTGCACTCGAATACTGGAGTTTGGGGGACGTCGACGGGCTGTACGTCGCGACATTGGGCGAGGCATGCCGGTTGCGTGGCCTGTCGCCATATCCCTCGTTGGTTTTAGATGATCCAACTATGGAGGTGAAATGAAGATCGCAATTACTGGGGCGTCTGGCCCTTTTGGTGTCGGGGTGACCGAACACTTGATGGCAGCGGGCGTGGCACCGAATGACCTGATTCTTGTTTCGCGCAACCCGGGCAAGCTGGAAAGGGTGGCCGCACTCGGCGCCCAAGTGCGTGCAGGTGACTTCGACGAGGGAACCGGGCTTACCCGCGCGCTGCAAGGCGCGGAGCGGATGCTGATGATCAGCACGAACCGCGTAGGGCAACGCGAACCGCAGCACCGTCGAGCCGTGGAAGCGGCGCAAGCCGCCGGCGTGCGCCACGTGGTGTACACCTCGTTCGTCGGGGCTCCCAATCACGTTTCCATTGCGGTGAAGGACCACCGCTTCACTGAAGATCTTCTCAAGAGCTCGGGCATGGCTTGGACATTCCTGCGCAACTCTCAGTACACCGAAGCGATGCGCGATGCGGGTGGCCCGGCCGCAATCCGAAGTGGCCAGTGGGTCTCGTGCACCGGAACAGGCCGCATCGCCATGCTCAGTCGTGAGGACTGTGTGGCCGCAGCCGCCGCTGTGTTGGGTAGTGATGGACACGAGAACCAAAAATACGATATCACTGGGCCTGCCCTGATTCACTATAGCGAACTCGCCCAACTGTTTGCCGAAATGTCGGGGCGCTCGATTGAGTTCAAAGAGGTCGGTGAGGCGGGTATGTACGCCTTCTTCGACAGTCTTGGCATTCCCCGTTCAGCGAAAGACGACCATGTCGTGGACGGCTTCGGATGGTGCAGCGATGACATGGTGTCGTTCGAGGCAACGATTCGCGATGGCGGGTTCGCAGTGCTGTCAGACGATGTTGAGAAGTTGACGGGACGGCCAGCGGAGTCGGTCGCTGCATTTCTGACGCGCTACCGGGATGTGACGCTGCGGGCCGCGGGGCTGGGGACATAGCGACAGAGACCGGGTCTTGCCAGACGCGTGCTGGCCGGCGGCCCGACTGCGATGTCTCGCGCGCTGTGCTGCTATTTGATCTTGTAAAAAGGAGAATGTTATGGACCGTAAAGCCTACGAACGCTACCTGAGCCTCTTCAACGCACGAGACTACGAGAGTGTCCTTTCACATTTTGCAGACGATTTCGAGATTCGCATCACTGACCAGATCAGGCTACGGGGGCGACAGCAGATGCTGAAGTTCTACTCGTTCCTTCATGACCATCTGGAGGAGCGCATTGAGTACGAGCGTTTTGCTTCCAGTGACAACCTCACTGCCGTAGAGGCACGCGTGCACCTTCGCTGCACGCGTAGCTTGTCAGGCGAATCGCTTGCTGCCGAGGGACTCACTGGCATGTTCCCGATGAAGGAAGGTGATACGCTGGTCGTTCCGCAGTACTTGCACTACCACCTCAAGGACGGCAAGGTCCAGCGCGTCGTCTGCGTCTTGGTGGAGTGACGTGCGGAGATCGCGATCTTGGCCCGCAGGACGCAGGGCGACGATGAAGTCTCGAACCCTGTTCGAAAAACTTTGAAGTCGCCGCGTTATACACGAGGACATCAGAGGGACGGCCCTGCTGAACATTGATCGTCATTTGGCCTAGGAGGTGTGACCGCGGCCGAACTCCTGCGCGCTGCTGGAACGCGAGTTTCTCTCTGAGAATACGGTATGAACGCATCCGATTTTCCTGCCACTCAGGTGGCAACGGCTGTACCGGCTGTGGCAACGCCGCCTTTGCTTTCGGCGCTTGCCGTCAAGGTACCGATATCAACTTCAATGGAGATGCCTTGCAGGGGGTTGCGGATCCAATTCCCGCGTACGCCAGGCGAGCCGTACGAGCGAGGACGTCCCGCGTTCGGAGCGCGCGAAGGTCAGGCCTGCGGCTCGGTAAAGAATTTCTCGCCACCAAAGAACCGATTGGGCTTGGTGAAGAACGACAGAAATATCGCGCCGTTTGGCGAGCGTGCCACATGGGTGTTGCCGCCCGGCCGCCACACGAAGCTGCCACTGCCGCAGCTCCCTTCGGCGTCCTCCAGCGAACCTTCGAGCATGTAGGTCTGCTCGACCGAAGTGTGCTCGTGCAGTGGCACCACGGCCCCTGGGGCCATCTTGAACAGAATGGTGGACATGCCTGATGCAAGGTCTTTGTAGAGCACCTTCATCTCAATGCCCGGAAAGTCCGTTGACTGCCACGGCATCGCTGTCGCATCGACGTAGTGCGAGCGCAGATGCGGAGGCAGAGGAATAGGAGAAGACTGTGCCGACTCGGTGGGGGAAGCGGGGGATGGCATGGATCAAACCTCATGGGTCGCATCGTGCGACTCGATGGAGAACGGGCGGTCGTGTCGCAGGCTGGGCAGTTGCTGCCGGCTCTGTGCCACGTCGCTCAAGGACAGGGATTGGATCAGGAGACCCGGCTCGTCGGTCAGTTCCGCGAGGATGCGGCCGTCAGGGTCGATGAAAAGACTGTGCCCATAGCTGGTCCGACCGCCGCCACTCTCACCGCAAGCTGCGGCGGCGAGCACGAAGGCGCGGTTCTCGATGGCGCGAGCCTGCAGCAGCGTGCGCCAGTGGCATCGCCCTGTCTGCCGGGTGAAAGCTGCGGGCACCAGGAGCACATCGGCTCCAGCCTGGGCCAAAGCGCGGTAGAGCAGGGGGAAACGCACGTCGTAACAGACAGACAGCCCGACCTTGCACCAAGGAGTGGCGACCACGACGCCCACGCTGCCCGGGTGGTAGTGGCGCGACTCCTGGATCCGCGTGCCGTCGGCCAGCTCCACGTCGAACATGTGCAGCTTGTCGTAGGCCGCGCGCACCTGCCCTCGCGAGTCGAACACCAGCGACCGGTTGACCATCTTCTGGGTCGCGCCGTCGTAAGCCACGTGCGAGCCGAGAAACATCCAAAGGCTCGAGTGTGCGGCGATCCGGGCGATCTCGCGTTGCACGTGCTCGGCCTGGTGGGCCGACTCAAGCATGACAGCGCGTCGGCCGTCCAGGCTGGTGGCGTACTCCGGCAGGAGCAGCCAGTGGGCCCCACCCTGCGCGGCCTGGACAGCCAACTCGGCAATGGTTTCCAAGTTCGCAACGACATCCGGGCCAGGCGCGTACTGGCCGAGCGCGACGGTAAGCGGTGCCGTCATCGCGCCTGCAGCCCCAACATCTCGCGGGCCTGCTGCGGGCTGGCCAGCTCAAAGCCCAGGGTCCTGAGCACAGTGACGCCCTTGTCCACGAGCTGGGCGTTGCTCGTGGCCAGCACGCCCTTCTCGATGTAGAGGTTGTCCTCCAGTCCCACGCGGACGTGGCCGCCCAGCAATGCGGACTGCGCCAGCACCGGGTATTCCCTGGGTCCGATGCCGAATGCGGCCCAGTTGGCATCGGCCGGCAGCAAGTGGCGCATTGCCATCAACATGCCCGGATCGGCCGGGGCACCCCACGGCACGCCCATCACCAATTGCCAGAGCGGGTTGGCTTCAATGAGGCCCTGGCCGATCATGTGTTTGGCCAGCGCAATGTGGCCTGTGTCGAACACTTCCAACTCCGGCTTGACGCCTGCCTCTCGGATAACCTGGGCAATCATCTCGACGTGGCGCTGGATATTGATCAGCGCGCCCTTGCCGAAGTTCAGGCTGCCCATATCAAGACTGCAGATCTCCGGGCGCAACTCTGCAATGTGGCGTGCGCGTTCTGCGGGCGTGCGCAGGTTCGATCCTTCGCCCACGGTGTTGGCCGTTTCGTCGCTGGGGATGAAGCGTGCGCCGGCCCCTGTGGTGAGGTTGATGATGACTGGCGAGCCGCTGTCGCGTATGCGCTCGACCACCTCGCGGTACAGCGCCAGTTCGATTGAGGGTTTACCCGTCTCCGGATTGCGCACATGGATGTGCGCAATCGCGGCCCCGGCCTTGCAAGCTTCAATCGCTGATTCGGCAATCTGCCTGGGTGTGACGGGGACCGCTGGATAGCGGCCTGCCGTGTCGTCGCCGCCGGTGATGGCGCAGGTAAGGATGACGGGCTTGCTCATGGGGAACGGTATCTCTCGAATGCAGGGATCGACTTACTGGATACGTATGTTTCGCTTGCGCACGATGTCGCCAAGCGCCTTCTGGCTGCGCAGAAAGGATTCGCGGAACTGTTCTGAAGTGCCGGGGTCAGGCAGGAAGCCGCGTTCGAGCAGCTCCTTGTTGATGGCCGGGTCGTTCAAGGTGTCCCTGACGGCTTGGGCCAGCGCCTGCACGGCCTGGGGGGGTATGCCCTTGGGGGCAATGACCCCCTGCCAGCTGTACAGGTCGAAGCCCGGATAGCCGCTCTCCTGCACGGTGGGCACATTCGGCAGGGTCTGAAGTCGATCTTTCGCGGAGACCAGCAAGGGTTTTAGCTTGCCTGCGCGAATGTGGGGCAGTGCCGTTGCGGGGTCGGAGAAGTAGAGGTCGATCTGCCCACCCAGCAATCCTTGGATGGCTGGGGCCGCGCCGGGGTACGGAATGTGCAGAGGCGTCACCCCAACACGGTCGGCAAACGCTTCCATGGTCAGGTGATTCATGCCGCCTTGCCCCCAACTGCCGTAGCTCACACGCTCACCTCGCTCTTTCATGTAGGCGATCAACTCAGCGGCATTGCTTGCCGGAAATTCCGGCTTGGCCAGCAACACGAGTGGCGTTCGCACCAAAGGCGCGACGAACTCCAGATCACGTTCTGCCGAATACTTCAGGTCAGGGTAGAGCGAAGCGTTGACCGCCACCTGCTCTGCCGTGTTCAGGACCGTGTAGCCATCCTTGGGCGAGGACAAGAGTGCCTGGGTGCCAATGATGGTGTTTCCGCCAGGGCGGTTGTCCACGATGATCGGCTGATTGATCGTCTGCGACAGACGTTGAGTCACGACGCGCGCCACGTTGTCTGCACCGCCGCCTGCCGGATAAGGAACGATCCATCGGATCTGACGCGAGGGGTAGTCCTGTGCGGCAGCCATACCGCTTAGGCAAAGTGACGTGGCAAGGGTGAAAGCGACGTGGGCTAGACGCATGGTTTGTCTCCTTATTAAAACGAGTGCTTGAATTGTCTTTGACATAACTCAAGCGCATCTACTAGGCATTACGCGTAAAATCAAACGGTGTTTAAACATCTGTTTGATTGATATCCGTGGTTCGACACTACCCTGGAGGGCCTCGTTCAAGCGAGGTCACGCGGCAACTGATCCTGGATGTCGCAGAGCGCTTGTGCGCAGAAGGGGGCATCGAGGCACTGTCCGTGCGCACCGTCTGCGACAAAGCTGGTGCCAATGTTGCAGCCATCAATTACCACTTCGGAAACAAGCAGAAGCTGCTTGAGGAGATGTTCCAACGCCGGGTGACGCCGCTCAATGAAGAGCGGCTACGGCTGTTGGACGCTGCCATCGCCGGGCCACGAGAGATGCTGCTGGAGGGCGTGATCAGGAGCTTTGTCGGGCCGGTGATCCGCGGCATCGCTTCGAGTACCCCGACCGATGACGAGCCCAGCGGAAACTCATCGCGGGTGGTGACCCAGTTCCTCGCGCGCGTTTATTCAATGCCGGGCGAGGAAGCGTTCCTCAAATCCCACTACGAACCGGTGCGCAGCCGGTTCGTGATAGCTCTGCAACTGTGCCTGCCAGGGCTTCTGTTGGACGACCTGCTTTGGCGCTACAACATGATGGTGGGGGCCCTGATCTACGCGATGAACGGGCCGCAGCGCATGACCAGGCGGCCGCTCGCGTTCATCAATTCCAAGAGCAACCACGACGAGCTCACGCCCGAGGCCTGCATTCGCCAGATGACCGCCTTCTTGGTTGCAGGATTTGAAGCGCCCAGACACGACGAAATGCCGACGAGCACGGATGTCTGAGCGTACGGCTCCCCGCTGGAAGCCCGCCCATTGTGACGAGAGTGCATTTCGGGGTGAATCTGATTGATCCCATGCGGTTCTTGGATTCGGCCGACGCCACCTGCAGCAATGACTCCCTCTTTCGCAAACCTTGAAAGCTCGTATTTGGTCCTATCATTGACCCCATCTTGCAGAGAGGGGCCAGAACATTTTGACAACCGCCGAACTTCCCCAGCATCCGTCCGACGCGTCGACACCTGTCTTCCGACCCATTCGGTCACCACGTGCCTTCGAAGAAATCGCTGCGCAGATCCGTACTCAGTTGGCGGAGGGAAAGCTGCGCGTGGGCAACCGCCTGCCATCAGAACGGGCATTGGCCGAGCAGTTCAACGTATCTCGCAATACCTTGCGCGAGGCACTTCGCTCGCTGGAGCATGCCGGCCTGATCCGGTTGCAGAAGGGCGCCAGCGGCGGTGCCTTTATTACCGAGGCAAGCGGGGATGCGATCGTCACCGGGCTGCTTGACATGTATCACGGTGGGACGATCTCGCCCGCACAGCTCACGGAGGCGCGCATCTGGTTGGAGTCGGTCGTGGTGCGCGAAGCCTGCCAGCGCGTCACGCCGGAGGACCTGGCGCATCTGCGCGAGAACGTGCGCCAGGCAGAGGAGGCAAACGCGCGGGGCGATCTTGACGAGCGCGCCGAGGTCAATCTGGACTTCCACCGAATTCTTGCGCGCATGACCGGCAATCCCGTCGTGGTGATTGTCATGGACAGCGTGTTGGCCGTGCTGCGCCACTTCGTTCAGACCATTGGTCCGTACGAGAACTCGTTTGTCCTGCCCTCGCGCAAGCGCTTCCTCAAATTACTTGAGGCGCGCGACGTGCAGGGTGCCATTGCCGAGATGGAGTCCAGCCTCAAGAGGCTGCAGCGCAGCTATCTCTCGTTGGCGAGGGAGGCCGCTCCCATGACTACCGCGAAACTGGCGCCTCCGACAGCGTCCGTCCCGGTTCCATCCCGATCACGCACTGCCGCGCCGCGCAAGCCGGGTTGAGCCGAAGACGGTATCCCCCGTCTCCCGCTGCCCGACTGCACTGTCGTAGGGTGCAGCCGCTTTCCCGCCCTTGCCCCGGGAGTTCCCCGCTGGACGCGCGGAGCCTCCAACGGCGCGCGTGGCACGCCTCACAAGTCGCATCGAAAACTGCAAAACCGAGGAGGTGATTGCGCGTGGGTTGCTTGCAGCGTATAATGGTTCAACCATTGATACAGGAGCGCCAGTGTTTGACCAGCAACGCATCGAGTCCCTGCCCGTCCATCAGAGCCTATTGGCCCGTGGAGCACCCGCACTCAGTGAGCTGCGGGTGATCGATTTCACGCATTTCGTCGCCGGACCGCTGGCCACGCAAACCCTCGCAGACTTTGGGGCGGAAGTGATCAAAGTCGAAGCCCCTGAGCGAGGCGACGACTTCCGCCACTATCCGACGGTGGATCCGGCGATTCCGGCTCAGGGTGGCCCCTTTCTGTGGGCCAACCGGAACAAGAAAAGCCTGGCGCTCGACATGAAGAGCGAGGCCGGTCTGAAGGTGGCGAAGGAGCTCATCGCCCAGGCCGACGTCCTGGTGGAGAACTTCTCCAGCGGCGTAATGGATCGCTTCGGGCTGGACTACGCCACGTGCGCCAGCCTCAACCCGCGTCTCGTCTACTGCTCCATCTCGGCCTATGGGCGCGAAGGACCCTACGCCGACCGGCTGGGCTTCGATCCGATCGCGCAGGCCGAAAGCGGCTTCATCTCCATGAACGGCTACGCCGACCGCCAGGGTGTGCGCACGGGGGCCGCCGTGATGGACGTCGCAACCGCCATGACCGCGACCAACGCCATTCTGCTGGCATTGATGGCCCGCACCCGTGACGGTGTGGGGCAGAAGGTGGAAGTGGCCCTCTTCGATACGGCCATTTTGATGACCGGATTTGGTGCGATGCAGCACCTGACCACGGGCTACGAGCCCAGGCGCAACGGAAACGTCAGCCCGGACACCTGCCCCTCGGGCGTGTTCATGTCGCAGGACGAGCCCTTCTACATCAACTGCGGCAACGACAAGATCTTTCAGCGCCTGTTCGAGCAAGTGCTGGAGCGGCCTGATCTCGCGCACGATCCCGTGCTGTCGCAGCGGGTCAAACGGCTCGAACAGCGTGATCGCATCTTCCAGATCATGGACGAGGCCTTCGCGAAACAGCCCTGGAGTTACTGGGCTCCGCGGCTGCGCGCGGCGACCGTGCCGCACGGACGGGTCCGCACCTTGGGCGAGGCGCTCGCCTCGGACGAAGCGCGCTCTCGAGGACTTGTCACGCGCATACCGCACCCGGTGAAGGGGTGGATCCCCAACATCGCGAATCCGTTGCGGCTGGAGCGGACACCAGCCGTTCAGCCCAAGGCCGCGCCGTCGGTCGGTCAGCACACCCAAGCCGTGCTGCGGGACACGCTGGGCTACGACGAAGACCACATCGCCCGGCTGCGTGCGGAGGGCGCGTTTGGAGTTCCGGCTGCCGACCGGGTGAAGGTGGCCGCGTGACCCGCCGCGTCGCACTGATCGGCGCGAGCGCCATCCCCAACGGTCGCCACCAGACAGCGGATGGTGAATCGCTGCAGGTCCTCGAGAACGAGATCATGACCCGACTCGTTGCGCAGGCCGTGCAGGACGCAGGTGTCTCCAAGGAGGATATCCAGAGTCTGGTGTTCACACTCCCGCGGCCCTATACGCGTCAGAAGTACTTCCACACCTTCGTGGTGGGCCAACTGCGGCTGGCCTGCCGCGGCAGCGTGATGGAGGTGATGGGCAACGGCATGACGGCGGCGCTCGCCTTTGACAAGGCCTGCGATGAGATCCTGCTTGGACGTGCCGAGGTGGCGCTGGCGCTGGGCATCAACATGGAGAGCGCCGTCCCCGCCGCCGAGCACATGATGAGCAGCATGCGCACCACCGGCGACGTGGATTTCCACACGTCCGCCGGCTTCACGCCCATTGCCTGGTACGCGATGGATGCCATGCGCTACATGCACGAGACCGGCGCCACGCGCGAGCAGTTGGCCGCCGTGGCCGTCAAGAATCGCCACCACGCCTCGCTGAACCCTCTGGCGCAGTTCCGCAAGCCGATCACGCTGGAGGAAGTCCTGGCCCAGCGCCCCATCGTCGAGCCGCTGGGCCTGTACGACGTGCCGCCGCGCGGCGACGGCGCAGCCTGTCTGGTGCTGGCGAGCGAGGAAGTCGCGAAGTCGCTGGGCCGGCCTTACGTGCTGGTGCGGGGTCGCGGCTTCTACCACGACGGCTCGCACCAGATCAACGACGTGCCCAATGACATGGTCGGCTTCGAAGCCGCCGCGCGTGCCGCACAGGACGCTTATTCGCAGGCGGGCATCACAGCCGCGGACCTCGACGTGGTGGAGCTCTACGCGCCCTGCACGATCGTCGAAGTTCTGGTGACCGAAGCCATCGGGCTGGTGCAGCGGGGCCATGGCGCCCGCGCCGCCGCCGAAGGCGAGACACGACTGGGCGGCCGCATCCCCGTGTCCACCTCGGGAGGACTGACCTCTCGCGGGCATCCTGCTTACGTGACCTCCCTCTACAACTACGTCGAACTGGCCGAGCAGCTGCGCGGCCGAGCAGGCGCCCGGCAGGTGAAGAACGCCCGCTTTGGTCTATCGACCGGCGAGCTGGGCAACTACAACGCCGCCCTCGTGCACGTTCTGGAGGCCATGGCATGACGCTGATCCCCCTGCTGTCCGCATCGGGCCGCCGTGCCTACCCACCGCGCACCTCGGCCTTCACCAAGACTTTCTGGGAAGGTCTGGCACAAGGCCGTTGGCAAACCACCTGTTGCGAGGCGTGCGGCCGGCAGACTTTTCCCCCGCGGCCGGTCTGCCCACATTGCTGGTCCGACCGGGTGGTCTGGAGTCCGCTTTCCGCGCGTGGGACGCTCTATTCCTGGACCCGCATCCACGCGGCTCCAGCCGTCTTCGCACCCGAGGCGCCGTATGCCGTCGGCATCGTCGACCTGAACGTCGGTATCCGGCTCGCATGCCGTCTGATCGATGCGCAGGGCGTCGGTTGGACACCCGGGATGGCCGTCGAAATGGCTGTCCTGCAATACGAGGACGGACCGTTGTTCGCGGCGCAGCCCGCCACATCCTGAACCCCCAGCAAGGAGACGAAATGCAAGGCAAATGCATTGAAGAATTCGAGGCCGGCCAGGTCGACGAGAGCCGTGCCCGCACCATCACCGAGACCGATGTCGTCCAGTTCTCGTGGATTTCCGGCGACGTGAATCCCATGCACACCGATGCGGTCCACAGTGCCAATTCACCGATCGGGCAGCGCATAGCCCACGGCGCGCTGGGGTTGTCCGTTGCGACCGGCCTGAGCGCCAGCCTCGGCTATCTCGATGGCACGGCCATCGCGGCGCTGGGCATCGATGAGTGGAAGTTCCTCAAGCCCATTCTGTTCAACGACACGGTCCGGCTGCGCGCCACGGTCGTTTCGGCGCGGCCGACCTCCAAGCCGGACCGCGGCGTGCTGGTGCGCCGCATGGAACTGCTGAACCAGCGCGACGAGGTCGTGCAGACCGGTGTCATGACCACGATGGTCCTTACTCACGCTGGCCGCGAGGCCGTCCTCAACAATCCTGATCTCCCCAATTCTTGAGTTAACCATGTCCCATTCCCTGATCAACACCGCCGGCCTGACCGAAGAGCAACGCATGATGCGCGAGGGCGTGCTCGACCTGCTGTCGCGCCATCTCCCCTGGGAGAAGGTGCGACAAATGGACGAGGCCCGCGAGTTCCCGCACGAGGCCTACAACGCTCTGGCCGAAGCCGGCTACCTGGGCATCTTCTACCCCGAGGAACTTGGCGGCATGGGCGGCAGCTACAAGGACATCGCCGTCTTCCTGGAGACCTTGGGCTACTACTACACCGGTATCGCCCAGGCCGTGACCACCTCGGCCATCTATGCCGGCATGCACGTGGCGAAGTTCGGATCACCGGAACTGAAGCAAGAGATCGTTCCCAAGATCATCAGCGGCCAAGCCAAGCTCGCGCTGGGCATGTCCGAACCTGGGACCGGATCAGATGTGGCAGGCATCAAGACCTCCGCAGTGCGGGAGGGTGACGAGTACGTGATCAACGGCAGCAAGGTCTGGATCACCTGCGCACACGTGGCCGACTACCTCGTGGCGATCGTCAAGACGAATACCCAGGCCCGCCACAACGGCATCAGCACCATCCTCGTGCCGACCAAAGCCAAAGGTGTGACGATCCGCCCGTTGTCCATGCTGGGTCGCCGCACCAGCCATGCCAACGAGGTGTTCTTCGACAATGTCCGCGTGCCGGCCAGCAACCTGTTCGGCGGCGAGGGCCAGGCCTGGAAGAACATCATGAAGGCCCTGGGCCTGGAGCGGCTGGGCCTGGCGGCGATCTCGGCTGGCCACTGCTTCAAGATCACGGAATACGCGCGCGACTATGCCCGCGACCGCATCCAGTTCGGCCAACCGATCTCGCAGTTCCAGGTGATCCAGCACAAGCTCGCGGACATGATGATCATGGCCGAGACCGCGCGCCAGATGACCTACCGCGTGGCAGACCTGCTGGACGGCGGATTCCCGGTGGTGCAGGAAGCGTCGATCGCCAAGATCGTCGCCACCGAGAACAACTTCAGATGCGCCGACATCGGCATGCAGATCATGGGCGGTGCCGGCTACTCCAACGAGTACGACATGCAGATGTTCTTCCGCGACTCGCGCGTCGGGCCCATCGGCGGCGGCACCAGCGAGATCCAGCGCAATATCATCGCCAAGCAGATGGACCTGTGATCCGCGAGGAGGGCACATACAAGTAAAGGCCCGCCGGCAAGACCGGGGGGCCTTTTGCTTGGGGTGACCGCGTGCAGCTCTCAGGTCCTCAGCAGCGCGATCCACGCGCGCACGTCGTCCACGGCCTCCAGGTCCAGCGCCTGGGCGACGAAGCGCTCGGCGCGCGGCCTGCCCAGCACGGGCTCGGCCAACAAGTGGAACTTCTGCACCACCTCCTCGTCCCGAAGCGGTTCCTGCGGCGAACCGCGCGGCGCTGACACGGCCTGCACCGTGGTTTGCCCGGCACTGTCGGTCATCTCGATGCTGCACTGGTGGTAGTGCGACAGTGCGGGATCCGACACCACGCTGATGCGTTTCATCATCGCGACAACTTCGGTGCGCCGCAGTTGCTCGGCCAGGGCGATGCTGTGCTCCGGCAGGATTACGTCGGCGCCGCAGGCCACCAAGGCCAGACAGTACTGCAGGTGGAAGCGCGCGTCGTTGGGCGAAATCGGCGGACGGTCCTTGCTCACCACGTCGGCCACGTACGGTGCCACGCGAAGCGCGATGCGCATGTCCTGCGACACGCCACCGCCTGCGCGCAGTTTGCCCAGGGCATCCGCGGGAGCATGCAGATAGCCGCAGCAGGCATGAAGCTTGCGGCGCGGCTGCGCCAGCGCCCAGCGGTCGTTCCAGGCGGCGGCATCGAAGGCGCCGGCGGTGGATGCCGTGGCGAAGTAGCCCAGCTTGCCGTCAAGCAGTTCCACCGGGCCCGTCATGCCGGCGCGCGCGTAGCGCGCCGCGGTCAACCCGGTGTCGGCGGGCTGGGCGCCGAACAGGAGTGGCTTGACGGAGCCGCCGTTGCCGAAGATCACCTCGGCCGGACACCAGCCTGCCAGACTGCCGGCAATGGCCAAGGCATGCAGCGACTGCTCTTCGTTCAACGCGAGCAGGTGGGCGGCCGTGGCCGCGGCCCCGAAGGTGGACGGGATGCCCACGGGAACCAACGCCATCTCGGTGTAACGGCGCAGTGTGGGATACACGGCTTCGTAGACCCGCGTGGTCACCTCAACCCCCCGCACCACCGCCTCCATCACCCGGACTCCGGATGAGCCAAGCACCTCGCCCAACGCCAGGGCGGCGGTCACGTTGCCGATGCTGGCATGGCCGCCGATGAGGTCGTTGAGTTCGAGCACGTCGCCCAGATAGCCATTGATACGAGCCGCACCATGAAGCGAGCGCCGATGCGGGGTGCCGAAGACGGTGGCTGCTTGATCGCCTGTGGCCGGCTCGCAGGCAAGCGCCAGGTCGGCCTCCTCCGTGCGGGTTCCAGCCAACGCGCAGCCGACCGTATCCAGAATGCAGAGGCGGGCTTGGCGCCGGACCGATTCCGGAATGCCTTGGAGGGTCATGGCGCCCGCCTGGCGCGCGAGCTGCCGCAGGGTAGAGTCGGGGCCGGCGGTCATTCTTTCTCGATCCCCGCCTGCTGCGCGACGGCGCTGTACTTGACCATGTCCTTTTTCATCTCCTCGGCATAGGCCTGCGGAGACAGCACGGTGCCCTCCATGCCCAAGCGGGCGTAGAGGGCCTGAAGCTCGGGCGACTTGGCAGCCTCGGCGATGGCCTTGTGCAGCCGATCGATGACCGCTTGCGGCGTGCCCGTGGGAGCCAGGATGCCCAGCCAGCCGTTGAAGGCGAAGTCCTTGTAGCCGAGTTCCTGCATCGTGGGCACGTCGGGCAGGCTGGGCGTCCGGTTCGAGCCGAGCATGGCCAGGGCGCGCATGCGCTGGGCCTGCAGCATCGGACCGGCCGCGCCCAGCGCATCCGGGTTCACGGTGAGCCGTCCTCCCAGCAGTTCGGTGGCGGCCTGCGCGGCACCCTTGAAGGGCACACCCAGCAGGTCGATGCCGGCTTGGTGGTTCACGGCTTCCATCGCGATGCGGTACAGGCCAGCGGAGTTGCCGTAGGTCAGGGTCTTGGGCGCCTTCTTTGCTGCAGCGACCAGATCGGCCACGCTTCGAATTGGCGAATCGTGTGCAACGGTCAGCAGCAGTGGCGTATTGGCCATGGTTGCGACCGGGGTGAATTCCTTGAAAAGGTCGAATGGCACGTTCTTGGAGATGATGGAGGGCACCACGGTCGAGGAGACGGTCGATACGACCAGCGTGTAGCCATCCGCCTTGCTGCGCGCCACGGTCTGCATGGCGATGCCGCCGTTGGCACCCGGCTTGTTCTCCACCACCACGGCCTGGCCCAGCGACGTTTCGAGCTTCTGAGCGATGGCGCGCGCCGTGACGTCGGAGCTGGAGCCGGGCGAGAACGGTGCGACCAGCCGGATCGGCTGGTTCGGGTACGGGGCCTGTGCGTGTACGCCGGCGGCTGCGAGAACCGTTGTCAGGATGAAGTGGCGGCGGGCAATTTTCATGGTTGTCTCCTCTTTCAGGCAAAGAAAAGCCACCGGTTCCTGACGGTCCCGGTGGCACGGATTTACTTGGCTGCGTTTGCGGGCACCAGCGGCACCCCGCGAATCAGTCGCGTCTCCTGCGCCGTGATCAGGTGGCCGGAAGCGGCCAGATAGGCGGGAAAAGCCGGATGCGTGTCGCGCGCCCGACAGCGCGTCTCATAGTCGGCCAGATCCTCGTATCCCCACAGATGCACGAACTGGTTCTGCGGGCCGACCAGGCTGGTGTAGAAGCCCAGAGGGTGTCCCAACGTTTCCAGCAGCACCGGCATGGCCAAACGCTGGAAGACGTCGAGGAACTCCGGCATCTTGCGCAACGCAATGGTGTAGACCCGGTGGTCCACCAGCGGCCGCGTGAGCGGCATCAAGAGCGCGTTCATGCAGCGATCGGTTCCGAGCTGTCCTTCCGCGAAGCCGCGACCTTTCCCGCTGCCAGGTCGGCAAGGTGGTTGGCGGTGACGTAGCCGAAGGTCATGTTGGGACCATGGGTGATGCCCGCACCCGGATAGTTGCCGCCCATGATGCTGGCGCGGTCGTTGCCTACTGCGTAGAGGCCCGCAATCGGGTTGCCGTCGCGCCGCAGCACCTCGCCCACGACGCTGGTGGTGATGCCGTCGAAAGTTCCAAGATCACCCATGACCACTTTTACCGCGTAGAACGGTCCCCGTTCAATTGGAGCCACGCAGGGGTTTGGCCTGTTCTGCGGGTCGGCAAGATAGCGGTTGAAACTGGTGCTTCCGCGACCGAATGCGGGATCCTCGCCGCGGACGGCGTCGCGGTTGTACTCGAGCACGGTCTGCTCCAGAACGGCGGCATCGATGCCGGCGCGCGCCGCCAGTTCTGCCAACGTGCGCCCTTCGAGCAGGTAGCCGTTGCGCACGAAGCCGCCGATCGGCATCGGCGCGGGTTTCACATATCCCAGGCCGTACTTGGACAGGGCGGCTTTGTCACAGACCAGCCACATGGCCGTTTCCGTCATGCCCGCGCACGCCTTCGCCATGGCGGCACCGACATCGTGGTACGAGTTGGATTCGTTCGTGAAGCGGCGACCGTTGGCAAGCACGCCGATCACGCCCGGCTTGTAGCGATCCAGCAGGTGCGGGAAAACGCCGGTCTCCCCCTTGCCGAAGTCGACGCGCGTCACCGGCATCCAGGCGGCCGGCTCCTGGAAGCGGATGTCGACCACGCCGCCCGCGGCCTCGGCCATGTTGGCGCCATCGCCGGTGTTGCCCTTGGGCGTGGGGGAGAGGTGCTGGTGACCGCGCTGCACGTGGGGATAGGCCTTGGCGATCCGCTTCTGGTCATGCGGGAATCCGCCGGTCGCCAGCACCACGCCGTGCCGCGCGACGATGCGTTGCTCGCCGTCGGGGCCGGCCGCGAGAACCCCGATGGCCCGCTCAGCCTCCATCAAGATCTGCTTGGCTGGCGTGTCCGTCAGGATGGGAATACCCAGATCAAGCGCGGACTTCGCAAGCCGGGCTGCCAGCGCATTGCCGCTGGTGACCTGCACCGCGCGCCGGTACAGCGCCAGTTCCTTGAGGTGGTTCGTGAGCCGCCTGGCGACGTAGAAGAAGGACGTCAGCGATTTGGTCGCGCGAAAGAAGTGCTTCAGGTCGGCATTGGACGAGTTGAACATCATCCCGATGAAGGTGATGGTCTTGAGCGGAAGCTTCAACCGCGCCATGTCCTTGCCAAGGCCCCGAATGTCGTAGGGTGCTGCCAGGATCGAGCGGCCGATGTCCACGCCCCCCGGGACGGCCGGATGGTAGTCCGGGTAGAGCGTGGGAATGAACTTCATCTCCGTCTCCCGCTCGAAGAAGTCCACCATGCGCGGGCCGTTCTCGATGAAACACCGCACGGCCTCCTCGTCGTAGAACTGCCCCGTCTCCGCCTGCATGTAGGTCCGCACGGCCTCCATCGAATCACCCGGGTTCTGCTGGCGTCCGTGGTGGCTCAGGGGGATCCACAGCACGCCCCCCGACAGCGCCGTGGTGCCGCCGAAGACGGGTTCCTTCTCCAGCACCACCACGTCGAGGCCGCGCTTCTTCGCTGTGATCGCGCAGGCCAGGCCGGCAGCGCCTGAACCTGCAACGATGAGATCGTACTCAGCCTTCATGCGTTGAACCTCACTCAGCCTTGATGCCGTATTTGCCGATGACTTCGCGCAACTGCGCGGATTCCTCTTTCAGCAGCTTCTCGAATTCGGCAGGCGTCGACGTCTGCGGCATGGCCCCAGTGGGTTGAAGCTTGTCGCGAATGGCCGTATCGGCCATGACCGTCCTGACTGCTGCATTGATCTTGGAAACAACCTCATCCGGCGTTCCCGCAGGGGCGAGCAAACCGAACCAGATTTCCGAGGTGAAGCCGGGAACCGTCCTGTTGATGGTGGGGACGCCAGGAAGCAACGGCGATGGATTCGCTGTGCCAACGCCGAGCATCTTGATGTTGCCCTGTTGCACCAAACCCAGCATCGCGGATGAGGGCGTGGTCAGAAGCATCGGCACCTCGCCCGTCCTCACCGCCATCGTGGTCACGGCTTCTCCCCTGTACGGGACATGCTCCACCTTGATGCCCGCCATCTGCGCGAAGCGGGCGGAAGCGACATGCCCGAAAGATGCGGTGCCGGCCGATGCGTACTGTATGCCTTGCGGCTGGCTGCGGGCGTACTTCAGAAAATCGGCCAGGTTGTCGCCGGGGACGGATTTGCTGGCCACCAGCACCATGGGAACGCTGGTCATCTTGGTGATCGGCTTGAAGTCCTTCAGCGGGTCATAGCCGGCCTTGTCGCTGACCAACGGTGCGATCAACACGCCGGTATTCGGATACAGCAAGGTGTAGCCGTCCGCTTTGGACCGGGCGACGTATTGCGCTCCGATCGACCCGGATGCACCAGATTTGTTCTCAACGACCACCGGCTGGCCCAGGAGCTTTCCCAACTGCTCTTGGATCATGCGCACCTGTCCGTCGCTGGTGCCGCCGGCGGGATAGGGCACGACGATGGTGATGGGGCGAGAGGGGAAGGCGTCAGCCTGAGCGAAGGCGGCGCCGGCGCTGAGGAAAGTCAACGCCAGGATCAGCGCCTTTTTGCTTGTATTCATGTCTCTTATCTCCTTGTGCTGTTGAAGGTGAATTCGACCATTGGCGACAATAGTTCAATGGTTGATCCATTCATTGTATAGTAACGGCTATGTGCATTTCAAGCTACATGAAGACCCCTAGTCGGCCGTGGACTGCATGTGACCCTGGCAGCAATGACTGAGGTGCAGTCGCAACGACCGAGTGCGACGGTGCATCCGCCTGCGTTGCCTGCCGACATGGCGACCATGTTCGCCATTCCCTTGTTGACGCTCGTTGATCTGCTGTTGCCCACGCGCTGGACACCGTGGTGCATCGCGCTGGTGATCGTGGTGTTCATCGTCCGTCAGGCAAGGCATGTCGCATTGCCGGTACGGCGGACATCCGCATTTCTGGTCGCCACGACAGTTGTGCTGCTGCCGCTGCTGCCTGCTCCAAGTGCAGCGCTGGAGCGAGGCGTTCGCATTGGCGCCCTGATCGCTTCGCTACTGGTCACCATCAACCTGCTGTCGCGCGCCGCCGCGCGCGTGCCGCGCGTGCGCGATCTGCTCGAAAGTCTGCATCGCGTAGCGCCTCACAGGCGCTATGGCGTCCTGAGCATGGCCAGCCAGTTCTTTGGCGGGCTCCTCGGTCTCGCAGGCATCGCCATGATGATGGAGTCGGCTGCACGACAGGAAGCCTTCGGCCACCACGACAAGCTGTCGTCGTTTTCCGCGGTGACGCGCGGCTATGCGGCGTTGAGCCTGTGGAGCCCGATGTACAGCAACATGAGCATCGTGCTGGCCATGTACGAGGGCGCGCGCTGGGCCGCAGTGCTGCCTGTGGCGCTGGCCGTGACGACGCTCTTCATCGTGCTCGGCACCGTGCTGGACAGGCTGTCCGGGGAGCACTGGCGCGCCCATCCAGTGGCCTCGACCGTGACCGCCAAAGAGCTCGTGCGCGAAGCTTGGCCAGTGCTTTTGGGCATGCTTGGCTTCGTTTCGTTCATGGCCCTGACCAGCGGGGGACTGGGGCTGCCGATCTCCGCTGTGATCATCGCCGGTGCTCCCGCTGCAGCCATGTTGCTGAATGCGCTTGTGCATGGGAAGGGCCGTCCGGCGTACAGTGCAGCCGCTCGCCAGGTGGTGCAGGACATGTCGAGCTTTCGGGGGATGGCCGGAGAAGTGATGATGTTCACGGCATCGGGTTGCGCTGGAGCGGTGATCGGCAGCGCGATCCCGGGCGCTTGGACCGCCGCGCTTGGGGCCGCAGTCGCGGGTTCGCCGACACTTGCCTGCCTTACGCTCTCCGCCGCGATAGTTCTGATGTCCGTCAGCGGCCTCCATCCGATGCTCAGCGCCGTCATCGTTGGCACCAGCCTCGGCCCGGTTCAGCTGGAACTGCCAGTGCTTGCGCACATCAGTGCCGTGCTGATCGGCTGGAGCCTGGCAATCATTGTCACGCCCTTTTCGGTGGTGAGCACTCTGGCCAGCCGCTGGTCGGGCATCCCTGTCCTCGTGATCAGCCTCCGGGCCAACGCCACTTTCGTACTGCTGGCGCTCGGCACCTCGGCTTGCTTGTTGGGTCTGTTGATCCGACTGACGAAGATATGAACCGGAGGCGTAGTTGACGAGTCGATCCCCTTCATCGTTCCGCGGACCGATCGCTGGCGTGCGCGTCGTCGAATTTGCCGGTCTAGGCCCCGGCCCTTTCGCCTGTATGCTGCTGTCGGACATGGGCGCGGATGTGGTGCGCATCGACCGTCCGGACTCGGTACCGGTCGATCCGCTTGACGTCGTAGGAAGGGGACGCCGCACCGTGCTGCTGGATCTCAAGCAACCCGAGGCGACCGAGCAAGTGCTGCACCTGCTTGAGGGGGCGGATGCGTTGGTGGAAGGCTTTCGCCCAGGCGTCATGGAGCGCCTGGGGTTGGGCCCCGACGCCGTGGCCCGGCGCAATCCGCGTCTCGTCTACGGCCGAATGACTGGCTGGGGTCAGGACGGTCCGCTGGCGCAAACAGCCGGTCACGACATCAACTACATCGCGGTCACCGGGGCGCTGGCCATGGTGGGGGAGCCGGGCCGGGGACCGGTGCCGCCGCTCAACCTGGTGGGCGACTATGGTGGTGGCAGCCTCTATCTGGTCGCGGGCCTGCTCGCTGCACTGATGCACGCGCGTGTCACGGGTGAAGGACAGGTGGTGGACGCCGCTATCTGCGACGGCGTGCTCTCGCTGCTGAGCAACAACCAGTCGCACCGCCTGCGTGGCATCTACAACGACGAGCGCGGGGCCAATATGCTCGACGGCGGAGCCCCGTACTACACGACCTACGAGACAGCCGACGGGCGGCATGTCTCGGTCGGACCGATCGAGCCCAAATTCTTCGCCCTGCTGTGTCAGCAGCTTGAGCTGCCAAAGACCCTGTGCGAGGCGCAGAACGACCGCGCACGCTGGTCCCAACTGCGCAACGCAATCGCCGCTGCATTTCGCCAGCGCACCTTGGCGGAGTGGTGCGCGCGCATGGAGGGCAGCGATAGCTGCTTTGCGCCGGTGCTGACACTTGAGGAGGCACAGCAGCATCCACACATCCGTGCGCGCGCCGGATTCCAGGAGGTCAACGGCGTCACGCACACCGCGCCCGCGCCACGCTTTTCCCGCACGCCTGCCGCCATTCAATCGCCGTCCGGGACGGCGGTGGTCGATATGGCTTCCGTGCTGGCGGCCTGGAAGGCAAGTTCCCATCCCTGAAAACGAAAGAATGAGGCTGTTAGAACCATGAAGGTCATCGTCCCCGTCAAGCGCGTGGTGGATTACAACGTCAAGGTACGCGTGAAGAGCGACGGAAGCGGGGTGGACATCGCCAACGTCAAGATGAGCATGAACCCGTTCGACGAGATCGCGGTGGAAGAGGCGGT
>QFCS01002377.1_pt1 | contig 45669 bp, 24 predicted proteins | sample 3576561 | NCBI WGS metagenome assembly QFCS01 | reverse complement strand
CACCATTCTGCCCGGGTATTACACCAGCGTGGCCGAGATCCAGCATGGCAACGACGTGCTCGACGGGGGTGCAGGTGCTGATAGCCTCGTCGGGGGCGGCAAGGACGACGGCCTGTTTGGCGGAACCGGCAACGACATGCTTTATGGGGACGACACGATTCATATCGAGAATCAGCTTCTCTCCGATGCGGTTAATCCGCCAATGTCCTACAACCATAGCCAGCGCGTCTTGACGGATTCCCTCGCGCTCTACGCCGCCTATGCCCAAGTCGATGCCAGCGCCAGTGACGCGGGGAACGATGAGGCATGGAAGGAGGCGGCGTAATGCTCGGGCTCAATTCTATGGTGTGGCTGGGCCTGCTTGTCTGGGTCGGTGTGCCGCTGCTTGCCATGCTGGCAATAGCGCTGTTCTGGCGTCGATCAATATCTGTCTTGAAGAAAGTACTGGCGCTCGTCGTGGGCTTCGCCATTTTGTCGGCGCCGGTGCTGGTGTCGAATGGCATGAAAGTCTATTACGACCGGCAGGTGCGGGAGCTGTGTGCGAAGGATGGTGGGGTGAAGGTGTATGAGACGGTGAAATTGCCATCTAGCCGGTTTGACCAGTTTGGACAGTTACGTATTCCTTCCAAACAAAACGTTAAGCCAGAAGATGAATATCTATATGAATCTTCGACTACCTACACGAGGAATGGGAATCCGGAAATGTGGAAATCACATTACAGAGTCTATCGACAACTTGACGGCAAATTGCTCGGTGAATCCGTCAGCTATTCAAGGCGAGGCGGGGATATGCCCGGGCCGTGGCACGAATCATCGTTTGGCTGCCCTCGTAACGCAGATATTACCGATTTGATTAGGCAGATTTTTATCAAAAATTGAGGAGAAGCCGTGAGCCAAATATCCGAATACTTCCGCCAAGCTGAACTGTCGTTTGCCGCATATGCAAACCTGTCTACTGGCGTGCCGAATCAAAATGAACTGAAAAATGCGGGGATGACTGATGCCCAAGCTATCCGCTTCGCCGCCACCTGGTCGGTTGTCGCTCAGTCCGAAGACCCATTGACCGGCTTGTCCGCCACCATCTTCCAGGAAGCCGCCACCGGCAAGCGCTACCTTGCCATCCGTGGTACTCAAGGTCCTACAGATTATCTCGCAGACTACGTCATCATCAACGGCACCCCCTCCACACTGAATCCGCAATACCAGTCGCTCAAGACTATCGTACAGAACTGGTTAGGTAACGGTACGCTCACGCCCGGTTTCACCGTCAGCGGCCATTCCCTCGGCGGCTACCTAGCTGCCGGTCTGGTCGCCGACTTCGGTGCCAGCATCAGCCATGCCTATCTCTATAATGCCCCCGGCAATAACAGTCTCGTCTCCCAAATCGCGCAGGCACTGGGTTTTTCCAGCGCGTCCGATGCCAGCAAAATCAGCAGCCTGCGCGCCGACGCGGGCATCTCACCCATCGCCGGGCTGGGCACAGACTTCGCCCCGCCCATCTCCATCACCATCGAAAACCAGTTTCTCTCCGATATACTCAACCCGCCCGACGCCTTAAACCACAGCCAGCGCGTATTGACAGACTCCCTCGCCCTATACGCTGCCTATGCGCAGGTCGATTCCACGGCTAGCGTGCCATCCATCACCAACATCATCAAGGCCAGCAGCAACCTCAACGTCAACACCCTCGAAACCGCGCTGGACAATGTGCGCGAACTTATCTTTGGCGCGACCACGCCCGGCACCGTGCCGGAAGACCGCGAGGGCTATTACACGAATCTCAAACAACTGACCGACTGGCTGACTGCCCGATCAAACACCGGAACTGCGGCGGCGCTCAAGCTCGATGCGTTGACCGCTTATGGCGGCATCACCCTCGCCACCAAGGCTCAGACCAACACCCTCGCCGGCTTGGCCTACCGCTACGCCCTCGCCACCCTCAGCCCCTTCGCCCTGACCGGCGATGCCAGCCTCTACGCCAGCCACAACACGGGGGGCGAGCTCGACCTCTACGACCCTATCGCAGGGACAGGTGAACTGAGCGCGCAATACCTCAAAGACCGCGCCGCGATGCTGTCGTGGAAACTCAAATTTGATACCGGCGCCGCCGACAGCGACGATCCGCTCACCCCGCGTGCCGACAAGCCATACAGCGAACAATGGGACTCCTGGAGCATCAGCGGCGACTGGGACTTCATCGATCAGGCCAGCGGAATCAAGATTGCCATCGATGGTGTTGACCTTACCACCACCGTCAACCACCAGATCGTGTTCGGATCGCAGAATGCGGACAACTTGGCTGGCGACTCACTCCAGGACAATCTCTACGGCGGCGCCGGTGACGACACCCTCACCGGCAACGCAGGTAGCGACTACCTCGAAGGGGGCGCGGGCAACGACACCTACATCATCGGCGCCGGCGACGGCACCGACACCGTCCTCGACACCGACGGCTCGGGCTCAGTCATCCTAGACGGCATAACCCTCACTGGTGGCACGCTCGTCGACGGCACCACCAACGTCTGGAAGAACACCGCGCAAGGCATCACCTACACCCTCAAAGGCAGCGGCGCCAGCCAGGTACTCATCATCAGCAAGGACGGCAGCGCCGACGGCATCCGCGTCCAAGGCTGGCAAAGCGGCCAATTGGGTTTGAACATGGCCGGATCGGTTGCCCCGCCCGCCACCAGCACGCTCACTGGTGCTGACGGCTACAGCGACGCCCTCACCGGCAGCGGCGGATCGGATCGGCTATTGGGCCTGTCGGGCAACGACGCGCTCGACGGCAGCGCCGGCGACGACGTCATCGAAGGCGGCATCGGCGACGACCTCATTGGCGGCAACAGCGGCAGCGACCTCATCTACGGCGGTGCCGGCAAAGACATGATTCTTTCCGCCACCGGGTTGAACCTGCCTGGGCATATGGGGCAAAACGGCGAGTGGGAAGCACCTGCCGGCGCCGGCGCGACCTGGACCCAGGGCAGGCTGTGGGGGATTTATGCAAGCATCGACGCCAACGGCCCGGTTTACATCGTCGACGGCGGCGGATCGGTGAACCAGGACAGCGCCCCCGACTATATCTTCGCAGGCGACGAAGAAGACCAGGTCGTGGGCGGGCTCGGAGACGACTACATCGATGGCGGCCAGGGCAACGACACCCTGACGGGGGATGTCAGCAGCGACGTGCTGTGGGGCGAAGAGGCGAACCAGCCGATCTGGAAGGAGGCGGCGTAATGCTCGGGCTGGTCGTTATTGCGTTCATCACGGCGTATCTCGTAATCAGCACGCTGGTCGTGCTGTTTGCCGTGCGCTGGGCCAGAAAAAAACACAACCGAAAGCCGTTGGTGTGGGGCGGCGTGGTCGCCTTCGCCATGTACAACCTGGTGTTCTGGGATTTGATTCCCACGCTGGCCATGCATAAGTACTACTGCGCAACCGAGGCGGGGTTCTGGGTTTACAAGACGCCAGAGCAGTGGGTTAAGGAGAATCCGGGGGTGGCTGAGACGTTGAGCATGAGTCATTTGCCAGAGCAGTATCGAGTCAATCCTAACAATGGGAATTCTGGTGACAGCATTTACGTGCTACCGGATGGAACCAGGTTGGTGGCGCATTATCGAGATGACAGAACGATAACGGTTGTCGAATTCAAGAAACCAGACGGTTCGAGCGGCTACCGCCTCAACGAGCGTTTTCAATATGAACGCGATGAATCAGTGGCATCACATGCGATTGGCCGAACTGAGCAAGTGCTCCGTGATATCTCGACTGGTCAGCCGCTAATACGAGAAATTCATTTCTGGTTAGGCCAAGGCGCTGCTTCCTTTGTGTCGGGCGGATCGTTAGAAGGATGGAGGCGAACATTGGTATTTGGATGGTTTGAAGATAGCAGGCAGTGTGGCTTAGCTGCCCCCCCCGAAATGCAATTCAGACAGACCGAAAATGTTTTCCGATTAATGGGAGCGCGCAAATGATTAATGCAAAGCAATTCTTCGAGTTGGCACAGCTGGCTGAAGCAAGTTACGCACGGCTTGAGTCAGTAATCGACCAGGATCAACTTATCGCACAACTGAAAAAAGTTAGCGACAATATGTTATTCAGTGCCACCCAGGCTGCCGAACTCGCCGCTCACTGGTCTGTCTCCGCTCACCAACCCAACACCGCCAGCGGTTTTTCTTCCACCTTATTCAAGAGCCTGGATGCGGATGGCGGTTATGTCCTCGCCATCCGTGGTACCGAACCGCAGGCGCTCATCAATTCCACCGACCTGCTTGTCGCCGACATAGCCGACATCGTCGCCGACGGCATAGTCATTGATCAGTCCGTCGATCTTTACAACGAGTGGAAACGCATTAACTCCACCGGCACATACAGCGCAGCCAAACTGGTCACGCTGACAGACGAAACCGATGCCTACGCCTTGGCCAAAGCCGGACAATTCGTCCCCGTCTTCAACATGGCAGCTGACATCTATCTGGCGTATTTGCGTGGGCGCAGCGACATCATCATCGACGAGCCCAGCGGGCGGGTCCGAACCATCCAGTTCGAATCTTCCGCCACCCTGTTCAGCGATGCCCGGCAAACCGGCCTCGGCCTGGCGGCGGACATCGCCGCCAAAGGCATCACTGTCACCGGCCACAGCCTGGGCGGGCATCTGGCCGATGTCTTCGACCGGCTGTTTGCCGGGGCGGGTGCGGATGCCTTCAAGATCAACGGTGCGGGCTTTGCTACCGGCAGCATCGCCGGCGTATCCGGCAACGCCGCCACCAACATCCGCAACCTCTTTGGCATGTTGGGCGGCGCGACTTCGTTCGATTCCATCAACAACCTCAACCTCTACGGCGACAAGAACCCTGAAATCGTCACCATGAACGGCCCCGGTCTGTTTCAGCAGGGTGGGCACGAAGCGATTTTTATCGAACAGGACAGTTTCATACAGGACGCCTTCGGACACGGTGCAAGCCAGATCACCGACACCCTTGCTGTTTATGACCTTTTTATCGAACTCGATGCAAGCCTGCAAAGCGCCACTCCGAAAGCCGTGCTTGCCAAACTCAATCCCCTATTCGAAGCCGCCAGCAACGACACCGCCTTCAGCCTCGAATCCATCGTTGGTGCCCTGGGGCGGCTATTCACCGGAACCGGGTTGATTGCGCAAGACAACCGCGAATCGCTGTATGGTCTGATCGGAGACATTAAGCAGACCATGCTTTATCAGCAATCCGCAGGACTGCTTACCATCCAGCCCCTGACTGAATTCGGCGGCGCCGCCATCGCCGCCAAAGCCCAGGCGGACACCGCCGAAGGCTTGGCCTACCGCTACGCACTCGCCAATCTTGTGCCGTTCGCCATAACGGGCGACGCAAGTATCTACGCCAGCCACAATGCCAACGGCGAACTCAATCTTTACGACCCCGCCAGCGGCACCGGCAGCCTCACCGAGCAGTACCTCAAAGACCGCGCCGCCATGCTGTCGTGGAAGATGAAATACGACGTGGGCGCGGAAGATGCAGACGACGACTTGCTGGGGATTCTTGACCGCGACAACAAACCCTATCTGGAAAAATGGGACAGCTACAGCATCTCCGGGGATTGGGACTATATCGATCATTCTGTCATCGTCAGCGGCTCCCCACTCAAGATCGAGATAGACGGCGTAGACCTCACCACCACCGTCAACCACCAGATTGTCTTTGGGTCGCAGAATGCCGACGCCCTGACCGGCGACACCTTGTCAGACAACCTCTATGGCGGCGCAGGTGACGACACCCTCACCGGCAAAGGCGGCAACGACTACCTCGAAGGCGGCCAGGGCAACGACACCTACGTCATCAATGCCGGCGACGGCACCGACACCCTCCTCGACACCGACGGCACCGGCACCATCGTCCTCGACGGCGTCACCCTCACCGGCGGCGCCCTCGTTGCCGGCACCGCCAACGTCTGGAAGAACACCGCCCAGGGCATCACCTACACCCTCAAGGGCAGCGGCGCCAGCCAGGTGCTCATCATCAGCAAGGACGGCAGCAGCGACGGCATCCGCGTCCAGGGCTGGCAAAGCGGTCAGCTGGGCCTGAACATGGCCGGATCGGTTGCCCCGCCCGCCGCCACCACGATCACCGGTGCCGACGGCTACAGCGACGCCCTCATCGGCAGCAGTGGATCGGATCGGATATTCGGGCTGTCCGGCAACGACGCACTCGACGGCAGCGGCGGAGACGACGTCATCGAAGGCGGCCTGGGCGACGACCTCATTGCCGGCGGTGCCGGAACCGACCTCCTCTACGGCGGCGCCGGAAAAGACATGATCCTTTCCGCCACCGGACTCAACCTGCCCGGCCACTTGGGTAGCAACGGCGAGTGGGTCGCTCCCGCCGGTGCCGGGGCGACCTGGACCCAGGGCAGGCTGTGGGGAATCTATGCAAGCAGTGATGTCAACGGCCCAACTTACATCATCGACGGAGGAGGGCCCCTGGTTCAGGACACTGCCGGCGATATCGTTTTTGCCGGAGACGATGAAGACCGGGTCATCGGCGGCCTTGGGGACGACTACATCGACGGTGGTTTGGGCAACGACTACTTGGTCGGGCACGGAGGAAACGACGTCATCGATGGTGGGGACGGCGACGACTCCATCCGGGGCGACGGCATTATTTTGGCCGGGTACTACGAAAGCGTGGCCGAGATCCAGCATGGCAACGACGTGCTCGACGGGGGTGCAGGTACTGATAGCCTCGTCGGGGGCGGCAAGGACGACGGCCTGTTTGGCGGAGCCGGTAACGACATGCTGTGGGGCGATGACGGTTCTGAGGCCCGGCTGGGGGGGCAGTATCACGGTAGCGATTACCTGGACGGCGGCGATGACGACGACCAACTGGTGGGCGGTGGCAAGGACGACTTTCTGTTCGGCGGCGACGGCGCCGACATGCTGTGGGGCGACGCCGACGACGAAGCCGATCTGGCCGGCCAATACCACGGCAACGACTATCTCGACGGCGGAGACGGCAAAGACCAGCTGGTGGGTGGCGGCGGCGACGACATCCTGGTGGGCGGCATCGGCAACGATGTGCTGATAGGCGATGCACGTTCCGGCACCACCCTGGCTGCGCAATACGAAGGCGACGACATCCTGTATGGGGACGCGGGCGAAGACCAGTTGGAGGGCGGTGGAGGAAACGATGATCTCTACGGCGGTGCGGACAAGGACACGCTGCTGGGCGAGGGTGGAATCGATATCCTCGATGGCGGCTCGGGCAACGACTACCTGGACGGCGGCAGCGGCGCCGACACGATGGCGGGCGGTGCGGACGACGATACCTATGTCGTCGATGACGCGGGCGACGTGGTGATCGAAGCGGCGAACGAGGGCAATGACACGATTCAAAGCGCGGTGACTATGGTCCTGCCGGACAACGTCGAGCACTTGAACCTGACCGGGGCGGGGGATATCGATGCGATCGGCAACGCGGATGCCAACAATATCACCGGTAATGGCGGCGCAAATCGGCTGGAGGGGGCGGACGGCAATGACCAACTAGTGGGTGGGGGAGGCAGCGACACCCTGTTTGGTGGCACAGGTTCTGACCTATTGTATGGGGACGACACGCCTGCAGGTTTACAGGGCGACGATTATCTGGATGGTGGGGAGGGTGACGACCAGCTGGTAGGCGGCGGCGGCAAAGATATCTTATTAGGTGGTGCGGGGAATGACCAACTGTTTGGCGATGGCGATCCTGCGGATATACAAGGCGACGATCAACTCGACGGCGGAGATGGCGACGACGTCCTCGTAGGGGGTGGCGGCGACGATACATTGCTGGGTGGCGCAGGGAATGACCAACTGGTTGGAGACGGCAGCGACACGCCTTCGAGCGCGCAAGGTGATGACCACCTCGATGGCGGCGAAGGTGACGATATTCTGGAAGGGAATGGTGGCAACGACCGGATCATCGGGGGGGATGGAAACGATAGCCTGTGGGGTGGCGATGGTAATGACTATCTCCAGGGCGGTTTGGGCATGGATGCCCTGAATGGCGGGGAAGGCAACGACACGTATTCTTTCAGCGTCGGCGATTCGCCCACTTTGGGCAATGTGTACGAAGGCGTGTCTGACACCGCAGGCGGCCATAACGTCATCGAGTTCACGGGCGTGTCACATAGCGACCTGCGGATGGGCGCCGCGACAGGCGGTGGCCTGATCGTCGAATACAGCGCCACAGACGCTGTCATTATCGAGAACGGTTTGACCGGAACGATCCGGGAATTTGTTCTGGATGACGGCACCTATAGCTGGGCGGATCTGGTCGGCAGTCTTTATGGCTCCTCCGTCAACTTCAGTTCGGCTTCGTATGGGACGTCTATTGCTGGCGGCACCCTGGACGACACACTGAGTGTTACAGGGGGAGGCGGCGTTCTGTCTGGCGGGCGGGGCTCCGACATCCTCACTGGCGGCGGTGGCGGCAACACCTACCTGTACAACATTGGCGATGGCACCGACTACATCACGGATGTGGGGGGCATTCTCGACGGTGAGGGTAACCCTCTTCTGAACCGCATCGTCTTCGGTGAGGGCATTTCGGCAAATATGTTGTCGTTGGGGCTGGGATCGATGGCGATTCAGGTTGGCAGCGATCCCAACGACGTCATCCATATCGAGAACTTTGATCCCAACGATGTCCACGCGACGCCGTCGATTGGCCTATTCGAGTTTGCAGACGGCTCGACGCTTACCTATGAGGAACTGATTGCGCGCGGCTTCGATCTTGCGGGTAGAGAAGCCGACGACGATATCAGCGGTACCAACGTGGCCGACCGTCTGACGGGCGGCAAAGGCACCGATACGCTGCAGGGAGAGGGTGGCGACGACACCTATCTCTACCAGCTGGGTGATGGCAACGATCGGGTGCTCGATGCGGATACGACAGCCGACAACCTGGATCGGTTGCGTCTGGGAAGCGGCATCCTGGCCGCCGAGGTTACGGTGACGCGCAACTACCATGACGTCACCTTGACCTTCATTGATGGCGGATCGATTACCTTGGCCGGCCAATTGGACGGTGGAGGTCGCGGCATCGAACAGGTGGAGTTCGCCGATGGCACGACGTGGTTTGCGAATGAACTGGTGACGCGCGCCGACTTTGTCGCGCCGGATCCGCAGTACATCCAAGGCACCGATGGCGACGACACCTTGACTGACGGGGATGGCAACGACCAGGTCATGGGCGGCTTTGGCAACGATGTGATTAATGCTGGCTATGGCGATGACTATCTTTTTGGTGCTTATTCCTACGATGCAGGATGGGGGGGAGGCGCCGGGGGTGGGGGGTATGCTCGCCTGCTTGGTGACGGCTATGGTGGCGGCTACGGCGGCGGCTATGGCGGCGCGTTGGCGGACGATGATGAGATCCACGGTGGGGTGGGTAACGATTGGCTTGACGGGGGCTACCGTGCCGACCACGACACACTCTACGGCGGCAGCGGCGACGATAGCTACGTGTTCCGTCGGGGCTCGGGCGATGATCTGGTGGTCGAGTCCGACGACACGCACAACGCTGACCGCGTTGTCATGGAGGGCCTGTATCAGAATGACGTGGCGTTTGTACGGGCCGGTAATGACCTGCTGGCGCACGTTGTCGACACGGGCGATCGCCTGACCATACGCAACTTCTTTGCCGATGAAACCGCGGTCGTCGAATTTTTTGATTTCAACGACGCCAGCCTGACGGCAGAGTATTTGCGCGAGAGCCTGCTCCTGGGCACCCCCGGAGACGACAACATTGTCGGCTACGCGACGGATGACAGCCTTTCCGGCGGCGCCGGCAATGATCGCCTCGACGGTAGCGGCGGGTCCGACACCTACACGTTCGTTTTAGGCGATGGCCGCGACACGATTGCCGATAGCGGCGCAGACGGGGTCGATGTCATCCGCTTTGGCGCAGACATTCTGCCGGCCGATGTAGTCGTGACACGCAGCGAATCCGATTTGCTGCTGGTGATACGCAGCACCGGGGAGCGTGTGATCGTCGAGGGCTGGTTCGGCGGGGCGGGGCCCGCTGTTGAATCCGTCGAATTCGACGATGGAACGATATGGTCGCCCACGCAATTGACGACGTGGGCATCAACACCGGTGTCACCTAGCAATGACGGTGATGTCATCGTCGGGAGTAACGCCGGCGAGACCATTGACGCCTTGGCCGGCAACGATGAAGTTCGTGCCCTGGCCGGTGATGACGAACTCGTTGGCGGCACGGGTAACGACCTGCTGTCTGGGGGAAGTGGCAACGACACCTACATTTACCGACAGGGGGATGGCAGCGATGTTATCGCCGATGAAGGCAGTGGCGACACCGATGTCCTGACCTTGGGCAGTGGTATCGATCCGGAGCAGGTGATCGTCAAGCGCGATGTTTCGAATCTCTATTTGCAGTTGCCAGACGGCGAGATGATCACCATCGAGAATTGGTTTGGCGATGCGGCCAATCGACTGGCTACCGTGCAGTTCGCCGATGGCACGGTATGGGATACCAACCACCTCGAAGCCTTGGTGAACACGCCGACCGATGGCGACAATTTCCTCGTGGGAGGCGTCAACGATGATTCCATCGATGGTCAGGCTGGCGATGACGTTATTCTTGGCCTGGGAGGCAACGACACTCTGGGCGGTGGTGCGGGTTCGGATCTTCTGGACGGCGGTAGTGGCGACGATATCTACCTGTTCAATGCAGGCGATGGGGCAGACAGCATTAAGGACAGCGCCGGCTATGATCGACTCCAGTTTGGAACCGGGATTACGCCGGAGGACATCCAGATATTTGCCGACCCGAGCGGAGTCATCGTGCTGCAGCGCTACGGCACCGAAGATCGGCTGGTCATTTCCGCACAGGCAGTCTCGAACCGATGGGGCGATATCAGTGTAAGGCCAGTCGTGGAGAGTTTCGAATTTGCCGACGGCACGATCTGGACAGCTGACGATGTGGCCGGCTACGCGAGGTCGGCGCCCACCACCGAAAGCGACTGGTTGCTAGGCTCGGATCGCGCCGAAATCATCGATGGTCTGGGCGGCAACGACCACGCTGACGGCGGCCAGGGTGACGACCGTTATGTGTTCAAGCTCGGCTATGGCCAACTGACCATTACCGACAGCGACTGGACCGACGGCAACAGCGATGCTGTGGTGTTCGGCAACGGCATAGTACCCGACGACTTGGTCGTGCGTCGCGACGACGACACCCTGGTTCTCGAGATTCCTGGTACCAGTGACAGCGTACGCGTCGAGTCCTACTTCAGTACCTGGAATACAGCCAGTCGCATCGAACGCTTCGTTTTTTCTGATGGCACCGAGTGGGATATATCGGACATCGAGGCGCGACGCGTAGTGCCCGAGGGCACGGCGGGCTCCGATCATATCTACGGTTCATCGAGGGGCGACACCATAAATGGTCTCGCTTCGGGCGACTGGTTGGAAGGCGCTGCGGGTGACGATGTGCTGGATGGCGGCTCGGGCGCTGATCAAATTGAAGGCGGGGATGGCAACGACACGCTATTCGGTGGCGACAACGATGCGGCAGACCAGAATAGTGAAACGAATTGGGCTACGGGCTATTACTACTATGGGGTTTATCGGGATAGCCTCAACGGCGGTGCGGGAGACGATACCTACCTGATCGGCGCGAAGAGTGGTTTCGATGAAATCATCGATGACAGCGGGATCAACAAGATTGTGTTCGAGGGGGGCATCACCAAGGATGACCTGTTGGTGCTGAGCCAAAGCATCAGTGGCCAGCAATACACGCGTATCGGCTTCAGCCAGACGAACACCGACGATAGCGGCGCTGCCATGCTGCGGAGTGGCACCCTCATCGACCGCATCGAGTTGGCGGACGGCACGGTGATCACGGCCGCGGAGATTGACCTTTATCGCCAGAAAACCCTGTCGGGAACCAGCGCCTCCGAGACGATACAAGGAACCGACACGCCGGACTATCTGCTTGGGGGGGACGGAAACGATGTCCTCAAAGGCGACGGCGGTCGCGACCGTATTGACGGGCAGCAAGGCAATGACGTCCTTGTGGGCGGTGCAGGTAATGACATTCTTGAAGATAACTTTGGCGAAAACTGGTTCTTTGGTGGCGCCGGAAATGATTCGATTCGAGCGTATGGCAGCCACGATCTGGTTGATGGGGGCGCTGGAGACGACTCGATTGATGCACGTGGGGCGGCCATTTATTTCGGCTTGGGTGACGGCCACGACATGGTCACGGGCAATGATTTCCAGATTGTGCTTAAGGCGGGGATTGCGTCGAGCGATGTTGACTTGCGTTGGAATTCCAGTGGGCGAGTCATCTTGGAACTTCGTGACACGGGGGAAGGCCTCACCTTTGATAGCGGACGCTATGGTCTGACCGCTGTCAGGTTCGCTGACGGCACTGCGTGGAATGTGTCGGATATTCTGGCGCGATTGTCCCCGAGTCTTCCCACGAACGGCGATGATTCCTTGTCAGGAACGTCTTTGGACGATGTTCTGTTCGGCGCAGGGGGTAATGACTATTTGGGCGGCGGGGATGGTAACGACAGTTTGTCCGGAGATGACGGAAACGACACCTTGGCTGGCGGTGCCGGCGACGATGCACTGAGTGGAGGGCTGGGCGACGACACGCTGGCTGGCGAAACCGGAAACGATGTGCTCCTGGGCGGCGATGGTCGAGACAACTTGTATGGCTATGAGGGGAATGATGTTCTTGATGGCGGTGCGGGAAATGATCTCCTGACCGGAGGTGTGGGCGATGATACCTACGTATTCGGCAGAGGGTATGGATATGACATTGTCAGCGACTATGCGCAGGCCAATACACCGGACTCCAACGTCATCCGTCTGGTTGGGGGTCTGACGCTTGCCGATATCGATGTCACAAGGTCCTATGGGTCAGTTCGCATTGTTATCCGGGATACCGGTGATGAACTGGCTATTGATGGACTCAATGTCAACGGTCCGGGAAATCAATTTACATTGCGATTTGACGATGGCCAGGAAATATCGGGTGCCGATTTGCTCACCCTGGCATTGCGGCAGGATGGCACTTCGGGGGCTGACTATCTCTACGGTGATCTGAACGCTAACGTTATCGCCGGCGCTTCAGGCGGGGATCAGATATATGGCGGCGCTGGGAACGACACGCTTTTGGGGGAGGCGGACGACGATAGCCTCGATGGTGGCGATGGCGCCGATGTCCTGGATGGCGGAGACGGTACTGACTGGTTGATGGGCCGGGACGGAAACGACCGACTGCAGGGTGGTGCCGGTGACGACCATCTATACGGTCATTCAGGCAACGATGTACTCGAGGGAGGAGTTGGCGATGACTACCTTGATGGAGGGGACGGCGCGAATGTGTTTATCTATAACCTGGGGGACGGTAGCGATGTAATCAGCCAGACAACAAGCGATGACGTGATCCGGTTTGGTCCGGGGATTTCTGCAACCGACCTGAGTATCAAGGGCGATTCCTCTTCCCTCACTATCAAGGTGAGCGATGGCGGACAAATTCGAGTGAACGGCTGGTATTCCAACGACCGAATTCAACGCGTGGAGTTCGATGATGGCAGCAGCCTTGATATCAGTAGCCGGCCGGAGGGCCCGATCGTCGGGGCTTCGAACAGTGACTATGTGCCAAGCAGCAAGGCTAGCTCATTTGATGACTATATCTTTGGTTTGAGTGGCAACGATATCCTCTATGGCTCCTCTGGCAACGATCATCTGTTTGGCGGAGATGGGGACGACTCTCTCTACGGCGAATCTGGCAGTGACGTCCTGGATGGGGGTAAAGGCAACGACTCTTACTACAATCCCGATAGTCTAGACACGATCATATTCGGCTTCGAATCGGGCTCGGACTATGTCCAGCAATACCGTAGCGGGGTGACCTTTGATGGCACTATCGCATTCGACAGCAATGTGCGGCCCGAAGATGTTCTGCTGAAGAACCTGAATGTCTACAGCAATGGCTACGGCAACTTCACCATTACCTTCGACATCGGACTGCAGGGCAGCACTGCGTCGCTCGGTGGTCTGGGTATGACGATCGACCGCGGCACGGGTGTCCTGACGCTGCCCACAAGGTTCCAGTTCGGCGGCGGCACGGTCTTGAGTGGTGCGGACATTCTGGCCAGGTTTGAAGGCGCACCGGGCACCTCGTTGAACGACACCATCTACCTGCTGACCCGCAGCAGCACCTTGTCGGGCGAAGCGGGGAATGACACGCTGGTGGGCGGCGCCGGCAATGATGTCCTGTTGGGTGGAACGGACAATGATCTTCTTTTAGACCCTGCGGGCAACAACACCCTTCGAGGTGGAACTGGTGACGATAGCCTGTATGTCTGGCGTGGAACCAATCTGCTGGACGGTGGGGATGGGAACGACGCTCTGTTTGGCGGCGACGACGTGGATGTACTTGATGGTGGGTATGGAAACGACACGTTCGATGGGGGCTCTGGCGACGACACCCTGATTGGGGGCGCTGGCAGTGACGTCCTGAATGGACGAAACGGCTATGACGTCGCCCGTTACAGCAAGAACTGGGGTGTCGACACCGTAAGCAATGTAGAGCTGATTGAATTTGATGCCACGGTCTCGCCCGAAGACCTCGTGCTCACGATGTTGGGTACCAACCTTATCGTTAAACACGGCACCACCGGTGACCAGATGACGATTCAGTCCGCTGTATACAGTTCGAATGGGGACACGGAACTGACGCTGAACAATCTGCAAATCAGGTTTTTGCCAGAAGAGGGATCGGCTGGCACATCTCTGGTCTGGAGCTCCGCTGACATCGTCGCGGCGATTGCGGTACCGACGCCCCAGGCGGACCGGCTTCAGGGCAGTGAACTGAATGACTGGCTTGCGGGCGGTGCAGGTGATGACACGCTTTACGGTGGACGAGGCGAAGACCGCCTGTATGGGCAGGATGGCCAGGATGGTCAATTCGGTGGTGATGGTGCGGATTGGCTGGATGGCGGCTCAGGAGATGATTACCTTTCTGGCGGTCAGGGTGGGGATACCTACTTCTTCGGACGCGGATCCGGGAACGATCGCATTATTGACATTGGTGCCATCGGTGGCGATACGAACACGATTCGCTTCGGCGCAGGCATAGCGCAAGACGATGTTTCCATTACCAGAAGCGGTGATGACGTCGTTATCGCAATCACGAACAGCAGTGATTCAATCACGGTTTACTCACCCCTTGGACAACCGCTCCCGATCAGCCGTTTTGTATTTTCTGATGGCACGATCGTCGACCCGGAGACCGGGCTCTCGCGCAATAGGGATCTTCAATTCAATCTGGGCGATGGGGCGCGCACGATTTCTGACACCAGCATCTTTGACAGCCTGCTGCTGGGACCCGGCATCGATGCATCCAACCTCGTGTCGACGCGCGATGGCAGTGACCTCCTCCTGGACGATGGCCAGGGTGACACGTTGCGTTTTGCAAACTGGTTCGACCATCCCAATGCGCCTGCCTTCCTGTTCGCCCTTTTCAGTGGTGGGACACTGCTGACGGAAAGTGATATCACCGTCAATGCCCGGACGATACTGGGTGATGCCGGCAGCAACCTCCTGCGCGGGCAAGTTGATTTCGCAGGCGTGCTCTCTGGAGGGGCCGGAGACGACACGCTGGTTGGCGGTCGCGGCGACGACACCTTGATCGGCGGTGACGGGAACGATCTTCTCTATGCCGGCGCGGGTGCCGATTCGATGGTGGGTGGGATGGGCGATGACACCTATTTTGTCGACAACCTCCTGGATAACATCCAGGAGAACGCGGATGAAGGCAACGACACCATCGTTACACCTTTCGACACCGTGCTCTCCGCCAACATCGAGAATCTGCAATTGCAGGGCAGCGCCTCGTTGAACGGCACTGGCAACGCACTGGACAATCGCATCGTAGGCAACAGCGGAGTCAACGTGCTGATCGGCAACGCGGGCAACGATATGCTGGATGGCGGCACCGGTGCCGACACCCTTATCGGCGGCGTCGGTGACGACAGCTATTGGGTCGAGAATACCGCCGATACGATCATCGAGCTTGCAGGCGAAGGTGTTGACACAGTGTACTCGGCCATTACCTATGCGCTCAGCGCCGACCTTGAAAACCTGACGCTGACAGGCCCGGCTGGGATCAGTGCCATCGGCAACGACGGCAATAACATTCTCATTGGCAATAGTGCGACGAATGGTCTCACCGGCGGCAAAGGTGATGACACGCTTGATGGCGGAGCCGGCGTGGATACCCTGATCGGCGGCGAAGGAAATGACATCTATTACGTCGACAATACCGGCGATGTCATTGTCGAGGGCGCCAATCAAGGCACCGACGTCGTTTTTGCTTCTGCGACCTACACGTTGACATCCAACGTCGAGAATCTCGAGTTGACCGGAAGCGCCAATGTCGACGCCACCGGTAACGATCTTGCGAACAGCATCATCGGCAACGCCGGAGCCAACGATCTGTCTGGCGGGGCCGGCAATGATACCCTGGACGGCAAGGGCGGGAACGACGTGCTACGCGGCGGTACCGGCGCCGACACCTACCTGTTCGGGCGAGGTTCAGGCCTGGACAGCATCATCGAGAATGATGCCACGGCAAACGTGGTCGACGTCGTGCAATTTTCCACCGGCGTGACCCCCAGCGATCTGCTGTTGCGATTCAATGGGAACGACCTCGTCGTGTCAATCAGAGGTGTCGCTGACCGGCTGACTATCAAGGACTTCAAGCTGGGCGTGGGTGCGGTCGAACAGTTCCTGTTCTCTGACAGTTCCGTGTGGGACCTTGCGCGCATCAACAGCGAAGCCAACGCCTCGCCTGCCGATACCTTGCCACAGCAAGGTGCATCGATTACCGAGCAGATCCTCTTGGTTGGAACCCCGTTCAGCCTCGGGGTGCCAGGCAACATGTTCACCGACGCGGATCCGGGGGATGCGCTGGCCTACGCAGCGAAGCTCAGCAACGGCCAGCCGCTGCCTGCATGGCTCGCTTTCGATCCCGCGACACGCACCTTCTCGGGTGTGCCCACGGCGGGTGACGTCGGCGACATCACCATTGAGATCTCCGCCAGCGACAGCGCGAATCAGGTCGTCAAGGATATTTTTGCCGTCAAGGTCAGGCTTGCCAACGATACCTCGCCACTACTCAACCATCCGATTGCCGACCAGTCGCTAGTCCAGCACCAGGCGTTCGACTTCAGTATTGCGCCAGATACCTTCGTCGATTCCGATCCCGGCGACTCGCTGCGCTACGCTGCAACATTGGCCAACGGTCAGCCGCTGCCCAACTGGATACTATTCGACGCGACCAATCTGCGATTTGCCGGTACGCCGCCAGCCGACGTGGTCGGCGACGTTAGCATCGCTGTCACCGCGACCGACACTCGTGGTCGCACCAGTGTTGGCACCATGACCTTGACAGTCGACGATGTGAACGACCCGCCCAAGCTGACGCAGATTTTGCCGGACCAGGTGATCCTGCAAGGCGGTTCGGTGTCCCTGCAGCTTGCGCCAAGCCTGTTCATCGATCCTGAAGGGGATACTTTCAGCGTAACGCTGAGCACCAAAAACGGTGATCCACTTCCGGACTGGCTGACATATGATGAAGCTTCGCGCACACTGTCTGGCACTGCAGGTGCGGCCGATGTGGGCGTTACTGAAATTCGCGTGACCGCCACCGATTCGCTCAACGCCAGTTCGTATGACGATTTCGTCGTGGCGGTGGGCGATATCAACGACGCACCCTACGTCGCGAATCAGGTTTCGAACATTGTCCTTACAGAAGGGCAGTTATTCAATTTCACGGTTCCCGACAACATCTTCGCTGACCCGGATAAGGGCGACGTGCTGACCTACAGTGTCAGTTGTCAGTCCCTAACCCAGAATGCCGTTCAATGGTTCGGCACTTCTGGTTCGAGTTCCAACATCAATTTTTATGGAACACCGGGTTACTGGGCTATCGGTGATATCTGGCAGGTCACGGTTACTGCAACCGATCGTCTGGGTCTCTCCGCAAGCACCAGCTTCCAGTTCACCACTCAGGCAGCCAACATCAATCATGCTCCTGAGTTGGGACGTAGGTACACGTCTGGCGGAAGCACCCTGGCGGATCTGAGCTACGACTATTCGAACGCCACCTCCAGCACATACGAAGTCGTCTATGAGCTACCGGAGGAGGTGGACATCAACCTCGCTTCTCCGGACAGTCTCTCCTATTCGTACTACTTGTACAAAGACAGGAGCTACTGGTCCAATTTCAATTCTTCTACGCCAGCCATCTTTGGCGATGTAGATGCAGGTGACGTTCTAACCTACAGCGCCTCGCCACTCTCGATAAATGGATCTCCAGATTTTCAGGAATGGTTGTCTGTCGATCCTCAGACCGGCCGGCTGACCGGTGCGATCCCGGATGGTGGTCCGAGAGAGTTGTGGATGCTCGTGAAAGCCACTGACCAGGGGGGGTTGTACGCCAACTACCGATTGCACCTTATCATCGACGGCGCACCTGTGGTTGCCAATCCCATACCCGAGCTTAGGGCCACCGAGAACCAGGCCTATTCATACCGTGCTCCAAGCCCCATATTCACGGATCCTGACGGTGACGCCTTGTCGTATCAGCTTTACGTGAATGGCGCTGTATACAATAACTACAAGTACTACTATGGTGCCAATGCCTGGATTAACTGGAATTCCTCGGATCCATTCACATTCAGCGGCACGCCGGGGGATGGCGACGTCCGTGCCAACACCCTGCAACTGATTGCGACGGACAAGTATGGCAAGTCCGCCACCTCCACGTTCCACCTCACCGTCGACAACACCTACGACGCGCCACAACTGCGTCAAGTGATCCCTGATACGAGCACCATGGAGGGATCGAATTTCTACTACTGGGTCGGCTACAATTTCCTGACGCTCGATCCTGGCCAAGCCCTGACTTACACGGCGACGTTGGCGAATGGCGCTGCTTTGCCTAGTTGGCTCACGTTCGACACCTCGAACGGAACTTTCACCGGTATGCCAGACATATTCGACATCGGGGTGTCCTCAATCAAGATCACCGCGACCGACCAGGTCGGCAGTTCGGTCGATGATACCTTCGACCTGACCGTCAACCTCTCCAACCAGAACCACGCGCCAAGAGTGGTCGATCCTTTCGCCGACCAGCTCTATCGTGCTGGTCAGTCGTTCAGCTTCCAGGTGCCGAGTAATAGCTTCCTCGACATTGATGGTGACGCCCTGACCTATACGGCCACGCAGCAAAGCGGCGCTGCGCTCCCAAGCTGGGTGCAGTTTAATGCCAGCACTCGCACTTTTAGTGGCACGGTTCCGGGCAACCAGACCGCACCGACTTATCTCCGGATTACCGCCAGGGATTCCAAAGGTGCAACGGGTAGCGATGACTTCTCCATCGGCATCCGCACTGCCAATTCAGCACCCTACGTGCTCAATCCGATTAGCAATCAGGAAACCCAGTCCAACGTGGCCTTTAGCTTTACCGTCGCTTCGAATGCCTTCAACGACGATGACCTCGGCTTTGGTGATGTGCTCACCTATAGTGCCACCCTTGCGGACGGCTCGCCGCTGCCGAGTTGGCTCAGCTTTAATCCAAGTACACGCACCTTTAGTGGCACACCAGCTAGCGGTGACGTGGGAAGTTTAAACGTCAAGGTGGCCGTGCGAGATACCGAGAATGCGACAGCATTCGACACCTTTGATATCACGGTCGCTAATACAAACACGCCGCCAGTCACAGCTCCGGACACGAGCTTGGTCACGGAAGACGGCACGCTCATCGCGACCGGCAACGTCCTGGGCAACGACAGTGATGTGGACGCGGGCACCACTCTGCAAGTGTCAGCGCCGGGAACGTATGGAGGCAGCTATGGCACCTTGATACTCAATGCCAACGGCAGCTACACCTACACCCTCGACAATGGAAGCGCGGCGGTGCAGAACCTGGCGCAAGGTGCGAGTGTGACGGATGTGTTCAGTTACGCCGCCACGGACGGCAGTGCGAGCACCAATGGCGTACTCACTGTCAGCATCAGCGGCACGAACGATGCGCCCATGATCCAAGCCGATACGGCTGCGCTGAGCGAGGACAATGTTGTGATCGCGACCGGCAACGTGCTGGGCAACGACAGCGATGTCGATTCAGGCACCACCCTCCAGGTGGCTGCACCCGGTACCTATGCCGGCCAGTATGGCATTTTGGTACTCGACGCCAACGGCGGCTATACGTACACGCTGGACAATGGAAGCGCGGCGGTGCAGAGCTTGGCGCAAGGTGCGAGCGTGACAGAGGTGTTCAACTACGCCGCCACGGACGGCAGTGCGAGCACCACTGGCGTACTCGCTGTCAGCATCACTGGAACGAACGATGCGCCGGTGGTGGTGGCGGACACGGCCTTGGTCATGGAAGACAGCACGCTCACCGCGACCGGCAACGTGCTGGGCAACGACAGCGATGTGGACGCGGGCACTACTCTGCAAGTGTCAGCGCCGGGAACGTATGTGGGCAGCTATGGCACCTTGATACTCGATGCCAACGGCAGCTATACGTACACCCTGGATAATGAAAGCTCGTCGGTGCAGTCCCTGCTTGAAGGTGAAACTGTCAATGACGTCTTCAGCTATGTCGCCAGCGATGGCATCACCAACCCCCCCTCTATCCTGACGCTGGCCATCACCGGTAGCAACGATGCGCCTGTCGTCCAGACCGATACGGCTGTGCTGGGCGAAGATGGTGTTGTGACTGCCACGGGCAATGTGCTGGCGAACGACAGCGATGTCGATGCAGGCACCACACTCCAGGTCGCTGCACCGGGCACCTATGCCGGGACGTATGGCACCCTGCTCCTCAATGCCGATGGCAGCTACGCCTATACGCTGGACAACAGCAGCAATGCTGTGCAGAGCTTGGGGCAAGGCGTGACCATCAATGACGTCTTCAGTTATGTTGCCAGTGATGGCATCACCGGCACGTCGTCCAGCCTGACGCTAACAATCACCGGCAAGAATGATGCCCCAGTTCTCGCGACAGCAATCGCAGACCAGATGGCGGTAGCCGGTTCATTCTTCAGCTATCAGGTGCCGGCCGGTACATTTACCGATGTCGACGCCAGCGACAATTTGTCTTATTCCGCCACGCTCTCAGATGGCCAGCCCCTCCCGTCTTGGCTGACTTTTGATGCGATTACGCGCACCTTTAGTGGAACGCCCCCCACTTATGGCGGGATCAATATTATGGTCGCGGCTACCGATCTCTCGGGTACAAGTGCTTCGGACGTGTTTTCCCTTGGGGTGCGGGAGACCTATCCCGTTTTTGGCACCGATGCGAACGACACCTTGGTGGGCAGCATTGCCGACGACCGTTTCGAAAGCTACGGTGGGGACGATGTGATCAGAGGCCTCAGTGGGAACGATAGGCTAAACGGAGGAGCCGGTAATGACATCCTTGAGGGGGGGGGTGGCGATGACACTTACTACGTCGATAGCGTTGGGGATGTCGTGGTCGAGAATGCCAACGAGGGAACCGATACGGTTGTGCCCAGCATCTCCTACACTTTGGGCACCAATGTCGAGAACCTGATGTTGGGCGGTACCGCAGCCATTAACGGCACTGGCAACAACGGCGACAACGTCATGTTTGGCAACAGTGCTGCAAATATCCTGACTGGAGGCGCCGGCAATGACACCCTCAATGGGGGCGCTGGTGCTGACACCCTGATTGGCGGCACCGGCAATGATATCTATTTCGTCGATAACACGGGGGATGTCGTGACGGAGAACGCTAATGAGGGCACCGATATAGTCCAATCCTACATTACCTACACACTGGGTGCCAATGTCGAGAACCTGACGCTGATCGGTACCGCTGCCATTCGTGGCACCGGTAACAACGGCGACAATGTAATCACTGGCAACAGTGCTGCCAATACGCTCACCGGAAGCGCTGGAAACGACATCCTGCAGGGGTGGGGAGGCAATGACACTCTTATCGGAACCTCAGGCAATAATTTGCTTGCTGGCGGAACGGGGGCTGACACCCTCACCGGGACGAACGGTAATGAGTTCTACATAGGCGGTGCTGGAAATGACGCCATTAATACAGGTACTGGTTACGATATCGTTGCCTTTAACCGTGGCGATGGCGTGGATACCGTGACAATCAGCGCTGGACAGGACAATACGCTTTCCTTGGGGAGAGGTATTCGCAACACCGACCTCGCGTTCCGCAAGTCCAGCAATGACTTGATCCTGGAGACTGGCAGCAGCGAGAGCATCGTATTACAGGGTTGGTACGCGTCCACGAGCAACAAGAGCGTGCTGAACCTGCAAATGATTGAGGAAGCCTCTATGGATTTTTCACCGGGAGGCGGCAATCTTCTCACTGACAACAAGGTTGAGAAATTCGACTTTGCTGGACTGGTCAACGCCTTCGATCAAGTCCGAGCCACCCATCCGTACCTCAGCAGTTGGGCGCTCTCCAATGCGCTAATGACTTTCTACTTGGGGGGCAGTGATACAGAGGCTATCGGAAGTGATTTGGCTTACCAATACGGCAAGACCGGCAGCCTTTTCAACATCGGCTCAACGGCAGCGCAGGGTATGCTTGGCAATGCCCAATTTGGACAAGTCAATCAGACGATCAATCAGGTGGGGTTGTCGGATGGGGCCGTGAGGCTGAGTGCTTGACCAGGTAGTAAATCTAAATTCCATTGATGAAACGCGAATGAGGGATCTATGTAAGCCAGACTCACCGGATGCGTCTGGCTTGCTCTTCATGGCGGTGACACACCAATGAAGACGATCATTTATCAGTCCTACCGGACGCACAATGTGCCGGACTGGATTTCTCGCTGCATACAGATTGTGCCGCGATGGGCGGAGCGGAATGGCTTCGAATACCGATTTTTTGATGATGGCTTTTTTGACCGGGTACCTGCCTGGTTCAAACGGCGGGTGAATAACCGTGTCCTTCCGATGTCGGATCTTGCTCGCTTGCTGGTTGGACAAGAGCTCTTGAATGAAGGCTTTGAACGCGTCGTATGGGTCGATGCGGATGTGCTTATCTTCGACATCGATCAGTTCCGCATTGATATTCCAGGAACCTGCGCGTTCTGCAAAGAGGTGTGGCTTGGGCCAAACGCCGAAAAGAAGATGCAGCTCTATTCGCGCGTCAACAATGCCGTCTCGGTGTTTACCCGGGAGTCCAGTGTGCTCGACTTTTACATCGAATCCGCCCAAGCATTCGTGCGCCATAAGCACTCACAGATTGGGCATGCGGACATCGGCACCCAGTTTTTGAGTCGGCTGCATGCGTTGGCACATTTCCCGCTCTTGACGAACGTTGGAATGATCAGCCCTTGGTTGCTGAACGACATGGCTGAGGGGCCAGGAGAACTGACTCAGAGGTATATGAAATACGCCAGCCAGCCGATGTTCGCAGCCAATTTGTGCGGATCGCTGATAAGGAATGACGTCGATTCTCGGAAGGTTGAACGCGTAATTCAGCAGCTTCTTGCGAGCCGTGGTGCGATACTGAACCGATACTTGGTGAAAACAAATTAAGCGTTCTGATCGATGTAAGCTATTCGCCGTATGAAGATCCTGTTCGCGTGGGAGATCGGGGGCAACCTCGGCCATATAGCCAAGTATCTGCCTCTGCTTCGGTTGTTGCGGCAACGCGGTCACGAGCTGCTGTTTGCGTCGAAGGAGATCGAACTGGCGCAGCGTCTTCTGGCGCCCGAAGGGATCGCACATGTGCAGGCACCCTTGGTCACTCGTTTCACTGGCGGAATCCGAGAGCCCGCGAGCTTTGCGGATATTCTGGCCGAAATTGGTTTTGCCGATGCGGACGCATTGGCGGGTCTACTCTCGGGATGGCGTAACTTGTTCGAACTTTTCAAGTCCGACGTGCTGGTGGCGGAATATGCGCCAGCCGCGCAATTTGCGGCCCGACTATATGGCGTGCCTTGCCTGAGCCTTAGTACGGGTTTCGAGCGTCCACCGGATATGCAGCCGTTTCCACTTTTTCGCCCTTGGTTGAAATTGTCTACAGAAGCCCTCTTGAAAAAGGAAGCGAAACTCCTGGACGTCGCCAACACCGTGCTCACGCGACAAGGCATTGCGCCCATGTCAAGACTTCAGGATGTCCTCAAAACCGATCGGAGTTTTTTGACGACCCTGCCGGAGCTGGATCACTATGGCGCGCGCAAAGGGGCAAACTATATTGGCCCCATGTTTACGTTAGCCGATGGACTGACTCAGGACTGGGCTGGACTCCCTGGGCCCCGCATCTTTGCCTATCTCCGGCCTTATCCCGAGTTGCCTTACATGCTGGATGCGCTACGCGATAGCAACGCATCGGTATTAGCAGTTGTGCCAGGTATCGGCACCGAGCGTGCCGCCGCGTATTCCAACGAGCGAGTCCATGTTTTTGAAGAGCCCCTTAAGCTGGCTCCTTTATTGCGAGACATGGATTTGGCGATCACGCATGGCGGACATGGGCTCGCTGGCGCCCTCCTGCTTCATGGTGTGCCGATGTTGACGGTTCCAACAAATATCGAGCAATACATGATGTCAAATCGTCTGATCCAACTGGGTGTTGGAAAACAGGTCATCCGAAATCGTGTGAAGATGGACTTTGCTTCATGTATGGCTCAGATAGCCGAAGCCCCAAGCTATCGCGAGCGGGCACGAGTAATTTCCAAGAAGTATGCAGACTATGATGCAGACAGAATGGTGTTGCGCGTAGCAAATACCATCGAACGATTTCCGCGACAAAATGTCATGCGGCTGAGCGGCTCCGAAACTGGAGCCCCACTGCAGCATTAATGTTTCTGAGCTCCGCCCTGCCTCAATCGTTCTAGCGGAACGTCAAAGGCCATGTTTCATCGTCCGCTGAATTCAAAACGTTGAACGTCGATAAACTGCTCCTGTCTTGAGGATTCAACCGATCGGCGCAACAAATTGGCCGAAGGGCTATACGGACTCTTGATTATTATTTTCGACTTTTCGAAAAATCAGTCTCAGAGAATCCACTGAAACCCGCATAAATCAGGGTGGGTGGTTTTCGACTTTATTAGGTCAGGACATTAATGCAGGAGCCAATGCCGTTCGGACAGGCTTTATGTCGTATGCCGAGGATGGGGGCGCCGCCCGCCGAAAAGCTCCGGCTTGAACGAGCCGATTACCATGCCGGTCAGGCTCGCGAGAAAACCCGCAAACTGCGGCGGCAACAAGGCGGTACCTTCCGGCAGCCAGATTTCCATGGGTAGCCAGACTGCGAGGCCCAGGGCGATTGAAAGGTAGGCGCCCTGCTTGCAGGCGCGCGGCCAGTACAGGCCCGAAACAAGCGGGACAAAGGCGACCACGAGGGTGATCTTGTAGGCGTTTTCCACCATCTGGTAAATGGTGGCGTTGGAATACAGGGCAAACAGCGTGACGACGGCGGCGAAGCCTACCACCACCACGCGCATGGTCAGGAGCAGGGTCTTGTCGTTGTGGTGTGGCAGATAGGGTTTGATGATGTTTTCGGAGAACGTGACGGCGGGCGCCAGCAGGGTGCCCGAGGCCGTGCTCATGATGGCGGAGAGCAGGGCGCCGAAGAACATGATCTGGGCGAAGACGGGCATGTGGTTGAGGATCAGTTGAGGCAGGATCATCTGCGAATCCTTGTCCAGCAGGCCCGAGACCAGGCCGGGATCGATGAGCGTAGCGGAATAGGCGATGGTCAGCGGCACGAAGGCGAAGAAGAAGTAGAAGCTGCCACCCATGATCGAACCGGCGACCGCGATATTTTCGCTCTTGGCGGACATCACCCGCTGGAACACGTCCTGCTGAGGGATGGAGCCGAACATCATGGTGATCCAGGCGGCCATGAAGGCGATGATGTCCTTGCTGTTGGCTTCAGGCCAGAAGTTGAACTGCCCCTTCTGCGCGGCATGCTGGACCACATGCCCGAGTCCGCCTGCCATGTCCGACGCCACATACAGGATGTACAGCAGGCCGACGACGATGATGCTCATCTGGAAGAAATCGGTCAGCGCCACCGACCACATCCCGCCATAAAGCGTGTAGAGCAGCACAATGGCGGCGCCGATGAGGGTGCCCTGGGTGTGTGTGATGACGCCCTGGGACAGGATGTTGAAAACCAGGCCGAGGGCGGTCATCTGGGCCGATACCCAGCCGAGATAGGAAATGATGATGGCCACGCCTGTGATGACTTCCACTTTGCGGCCATAGCGTTTCCGATAGTAGTCGGTCAGCGTGAGGAGATTCATCCGATAGAGCTTGCGGGCGAAGAACAAGCCGACCAGGATCAGGCACATCGAAGAGCCGAAGGGATCGGACACGATACCGTGCAAGCCTTCGTTGAGGAACGTGGCGGGGATGCCGAGGACGGTTTCCGAACCGAACCAGGTGGCGAAGACGGTGGCCGTGACGATATAGATCGGGAGATGACGGCCCGCCACGACGTAGTCCCGGGCGGTGTGAACGCGCGTGGCGGCGTACATGCCGACGCCGATGGAGATGACCAGATAGAGGATGACGAAGCCGATCAGCATGATGTGTCTCTAGCGGAAAATCAGAATAAGTATCCCAGCGGTAATGAAGGTCATCAGCACAGCCATGAATCCGTGCCAACGGTTGCGTATCTGCTGTTGCCGCAGCATCAGGGCGAGGCCGGCTTCAAGCTGGGCCAGCCGGTTTTCATTCAGAGCGTGGTGCACCAGCCGCGGCAGTTGCGGCAGCAGCACCGCCCACTTCGGTGCCTCGGCTTGCAGGTTCTTCACCAGCGCACGCCAGCCCATCTGCTCGTTCATCCAGCGTTCCAGGAAGGGCTTGGCGGTTTTCCACAGGTCGAGTTCGGGGTCGAGCTGACGGCCGAGGCCCTCGATATTGAGCAGGGTTTTCTGCAGCAGCACCAGTTGCGGCTGGATTTCCACATTGAAGCGGCGCGAAGCCTGGAACAGCTGCAGCAGCACGCGGCCGAATGAAATGTCTTTCAACGGGCGGTCGAATACCGGCTCGCACACCGCGCGTACCGCCGCCTCGAGTTCGTCGATGCGGGTGTCGGGAGGTACCCAGCCGGACTCCAGGTGCGCCAGCGCCACGCCTTTGTAATCACGGCGGAAGAAGGCGAGGAAATTGCGCGCGAGATACTGCTTGTCGACCTCGGTGAGCGTGCCCATGATGCCGAAATCCAGTGCGATGTATTGCTCGGAATCCGGGCGCACCAGGATATTGCCGGGATGCATGTCGGCGTGGAAGAAGCCATCGCGAAACACCTGGGTGAAGAAGATTTCGACGCCGGTGGCGGCGAGTTTGGGGATGTCGACGCCGGATTCACGCAGGCGCCCGATCTGGCTCACCGGGATGCCGTCCATGCGGTCCATCACCATGACGTCGCGACCGCAGTAATCCCAGTACACCTCGGGCACCTTCAGCAGCGGCGAATCCTTGAAATTGCGTCGTAGCTGCGAGCAGTTGGCGGCTTCGCGCATCAGGTCGAGCTCATCGCCCAGATGTTTCTCGAATTCGCTGACGACTTCGCGCGGGCGCAGCCGCTTGCCGTCGGCGAACAGTTTCTCCACCAGGCCGGCGGCGGCATAGAGCAGCGAGACGTCGTGCGCGATCACGGGCGCGATGCCGGGGCGGAGTACCTTCACCGCGACGGCGGTACCGTCATGCAGGCGGGCGAAATGCACCTGCGCCACCGAGGCGGACGCGACCGGCGTGGCGTCGAATTCGGCGAACACGTCGGCCAGCGGTTTTTTATAGGTCGCCTCCAGGGCGGTAATGGCCTCGGCCGAAGGGAAAGGCGGTACTCGATCCTGTAGCTGGGCGAGTTCGTCGGCAATGTCGAGCGGCACCAGATCGCGTCGGGTAGAGAGCATCTGGCCGAATTTGACGAAGATCGGCCCCAGCGCCTCCAGCGCACGGCGCAGGCGCACGCCGCGCGGTTCGTTGAGCGGCCGCCAGAACAGGGTGACGCGCACCAGCCAGCGCAGCGGACGCACCCGCTCGTGGCCGAGAAAGAACTCTTCCAGCCCGTAGCGCAGGCCAATGGTGAGAATGCGGGCGAGGCGCAGCAGTTTCATGCGTCGCGCGTTTTCAGCCGCCGCAGCCGGGCATCCAGCCGTGCCGTGTCGTCGGCCAACACGTCGACCGCCTGGTTGAAGCGCGTGACGTCGACGCCCCGCGCCATCAGTTCGACTTCCTCGACCAGATATTCGCTCGCGTTGTGGCCCAATGCCGAGAAAGCACGGGCGATACCGGCGAGGGCGTCGCGTCCGATCGTGTTCAGTCTGTGTGCGGCAATGCCGCCGACCAACGGCGCCAGGTCGGCCTCGACATCCCAATCCAGTTGCTTGAAGACGCGGTCGAGCGTGGCGAGCAGGGCCGGGTCGCCGGTGTAGTCGGCGTCGCGCAGCGCATCGCGGCCGAAAAACGGCAGGCGGGCGATGAGCGCGGGGGTGGGGCGGATGACGGCGTCGGGGGTATCGACCACCGCTTCGGAAAAGCAGCCGTCGTCGGCGATACGGAAATCGAATTGCTTGAATGCCAGGTCGAAGCGCACGCTCGCACCGGCGTGCCTGACCAACGCCTCGGCCGTACCGGGCGACTGCCGCAACAGATGGTTGAGGCTGCGTTCGAAAAGGCTTTCAGCGATCAAACCTTGAAGCCTTTATGCAGTGCGACGACACCGGCAGTGAGGTTGTGATAGCTGACCTTGGCGAAACCGGCGGTCTCCATCATCGCCTTGAGTTCTTTCTGGCCGGGGTGCATGCGGATCGATTCGGCCAGGTACTGGTAGCTGCCGGCGTCCTTGGCGACCAGCTTGCCCATCAGCGGCAGCAGCTTGAAGGAATACAGGTCGTAGGCGGGTTCCAGCGGCTTCCATATCTTGGAAAATTCCAGCACCAGGAGGCGGCCGCCGGGTTTCAGTACGCGGTTCATCTCGGCCAGCGCCTGATCCTTGTGCGTCATGTTCCGCAGGCCGAAGGCGACCGATACGCAGTCGAAATAATCGTCGGGGAAGGGTAGCCGCTCGCCATCGCATTGAATGGCGGGTGGCGTCCTGCCCTCGTTGAGCATGCGGTCGCGGCCTTCGCGCAGCATCGAGAAGTTGATGTCGGTGAGCAGCACTTGGCCGGTGTCGCCGACTTCCTTCAGGAACAGCCGGGTGAGGTCGGCGGTGCCGCCGGCGACGTCGAGCACCTTCATGCCGGGCCGCAAGCCCGCCTGCGCCACGGCAAAGCGCTTCCATAGCCGGTGCAGGCCGGCCGACATGAGGTCGTTCATGACGTCGTATTGGGCGGCGACGGAATGGAAGACCTCGGCCACTTTGGCGGCTTTTTCGGATTCGGCGACCTGCTGGTAGCCGAAATGGGTGGTTTTATCCATGGCAGAGGGGGTGAGCGGAGTCAGCCAGGGATTCTACCAGCGCACAGGCTGGCGCGGATTCGGGCAGGCCCGCCCGGTGTCATAAATCAGTCATACTGCTGTCATAGTATGGCCACCATCAAAACAAGGCCGGAGACCCCATGGCTGCCAATATTTTGCTGGTCGAAGACGAACCTGGAATCCAGGAACTGCTGAAGTTCAACCTGGCGCAGGCCGGCCATCAGGTCACCGCCGCCGGCGATGCCGAGCATGCCCTGAAATTCCTCAAGAACACCTTGCCCGACGTCATCCTGCTCGACTGGATGCTGCCCGGCATGTCGGGCATCGACCTGTGCAAGCGCCTGCGCAGCGACGAACGCTACCAGCCGATTCCCATCATCATGCTGACTGCGCGCGGAGAAGAGCGCGACAAGGTGCTGGGGCTGGATACCGGCGCCGACGATTACATCACCAAGCCGTTCTCGCCGCGCGAACTGGTGTCGCGCATCAAGGCCGTGCTGCGCCGCCGTGCGCCGCAGATGACCGACGAGCCGGTGGAGATCAACGGCCTGAAGCTCGATCCCACCAGCCATCGCGTCCAGGGCAAGGGCCAGGCGCTGGAGCTGGGGCCGACCGAATTCCGCCTGCTGCACTTCTTCATGACGCACCCCGAGCGCGTCTACTCGCGCACCCAGTTGCTTGACCAGGTGTGGGGTGACGATGTCTTCGTGGAGGAACGTACGGTCGACGTCCACATCCGCCGCCTGCGCCTGGCGCTGGAGCCGTCCGGCCATTCCGAACTGATCCAGACCGTGCGCGGCTCGGGTTACCGCTTTTCGGCCGACGTGGGATAATCCGTCCATCGCGGTTTTCAAGCAGGCGAACATGGGTTTTTGGTGGCGTCCACTCAGTGTGCTGGCCGGCGTATTGCTGGTGGCGCTGATCTTGTGGGCTGGCTCCGGATGGGTGGCTGCGCTGGGGTTCCTGGCCGGCGTCCAGGCCTTCGTGATGCTGCGCCGCCTGTGGCAGGAATTCCGCCTGGCGCGCTGGCTGGAAAATCCGGACGAAGTGGAGCCGCCCGACGCCACCGGCACCTGGGGCGACATTTTCTATCGCCTTCAAAAACTCCAGAAACGTCAGAAAGCCAGCCGCGGCCAGCTCACCACCGCGCTCGAACAGTTCGAACACGCCGCGATGGCCGTGCCCGACGGCATGGTCATCCTCAACCGCAGCGAGCAGATCGAGTGGTGCAATCCCGCTTCCCGTACCTACATGGGGCTGGACTGTGAGCGCGACCGCGGCCAGTTCATCCGCTACCTGCTGCGGCAGGCGCAGTTCCTGGACTTTCTCGACGCTGCCGATTATTCGCGGCGCCTGGTCTGCAGATCGCCGGTCAATCGCGAGCTCACCCTGTCCCTGCAACTGGTGCCGTTCGGCGAGTCGCAAAAGCTGCTGGTCGCCCGCGACATCACCGACCTCGAACGCGTCGATGCGATGCGCCGCGACTTCATCGCCAATGTCTCGCATGAACTGCGCACGCCCTTGACCGTGGTCGGCGGCTTTGTCGAGACCCTCGCCGATGCCCCCGATCTGCCTGCCGCCGAGAGCCGCCATTATTTTGACTTGATGCTGGACCATACCCGCCGCATGCAGCATCTGCTTGACGATCTACTGACCCTGTCGCGGCTGGAAAGCGCCGATCACACGCTCAAGGACGAACCCGTCAACGTACCCGAACTGGCGCAGGCCTTGAAGGCCGAGGCGGAATCGCTGAGCCGCGGGCGACATCGGGTCGGCCTGCAGTGCCAGAGCGAGGCCTGGTTGAAAGGCAGCCTGCAGGAAATCCGCAGCGCGCTCGGTAACCTGGTGTCGAATGCCGTGCGCTACACCCCGGAAGGCGGCGAAATCACCCTGGCTTGGCGCGAGCGCAACGGGGAGGGTGTTTTTTCAGTCATCGATACCGGCGAAGGCATCGCTGCCGAGCATATTCCCCGCCTGACCGAACGTTTCTATCGGGTGGACCGCAGCCGTTCGCGCGAAACCGGCGGCACCGGACTGGGGCTTGCCATCGTCAAGCATGTGCTGACCCGCCACGGTGCGCGCCTGGAGATCCAGTCCGTGCCCGGCAAGGGCAGCACCTTCTCGGCCGTTTTCCCTGCTCAGCGTCTTCAACTCCCCGGCGCAGAGAAAAGCGGCACGGTCATTCCGTTTCCCGAACGCGGGCAAGCCGTCGGCTGAGCGTGGTTCTTGGCGCTTTAGCGCCTTTAGAACCACGGCCTGCCCCTTGCGGGTGGAGCGTGGTTCTTGGCGCATACGACTCCACACGTGCTTCATCACGTAGTGGATCGGAGTCCTTCAGGGCTTTAGCGTCTTTAGAACCACGGCCTGCCCCTCGCGGGTGGAGCGTGGTTCTTGGCGCATACGACTCCACACGTGCTTCATCACGTAGTGGATCGGAGTCCTTCAGGGCTTTAGCGCCTTTAGAACCACGGCCTGCCCCTCGCGGGTGGTAGCGTGGTTCCTGGTGCTTCAGCGGTTTTGAGGCGGGACTACACCAGTGAGTTGAGCACCGCGGCAAGCTGCGCATCCAGGTCGGCGGGTACCACGTGAGACGTTTCCCGCAGCTTCTCCCCCCATACCGGATTCGGGAAATGTGGATCGCCCGCAAAGCGCGGAATTACGTGCCAGTGCAGATGCGGCACCACGTTGCCGAGCGAGGCGAGATTGATCTTGTCGGGCCCCATCACGTCGCGGACGACCTGTTCGGTTTTGCACACCCACATCATCAAACGCGAGCGTTCTTCCGGCACCAGATCCGTCATTTCGCGGACGTGGCGGTTGAGGATCACGCGCAGGAAACCGGGATAATCCGGTTCGTCGGCCAGCACCACGCGGCAGAACTCATCCTGCCACAACACCCGCCCGCCCGGCGCATCGCATAAGGGACAATCAGACATGCGCGCTTCCTTGAAACAAGACGCCCCGCATGATGCGGGGCGGGACCAGGCTTGGCAAGTAGCCGCTCAGGAGCGGTGGCATGCCCGCCAGCCCACCAGCCCCAGCCCGGCCAGCAGCATGAACCATGCGCCGGGCTCGGGCACGGTGGTTACGTTGTAGGCGTTGCCGGAGGCAAAGCTGGCCGTTGCGCCCTCGGGCAGCGCGATGTTGACGAGGTTCGCGCTGTTGGAGAAGTCGAGGGTGGTGGCGCCAGTGCCGTCCTTGACTGGCGGTGTGCACGTATCTCCAATAGGGAAGGAACAAAAGGACTGCAATCCATCGCCTATCACTGATGCACCCAGGCCGCCAATCAGGTAGAACGCTTCACCGTAGGTGAAGTTGAGCGTGCCATGTAGGGTGATGTTGACGCTCTGTCCCGAACCGGGAGTGAGAACAAGGTCTGGGGTAGGGAATCCCATGCCCGCGTCGCCTCCAAGAGTCGGGCCGAGGGCGGGGATCCCTCCACTCGCGGGATCAGTGGGATAAGGCGTGCTGGAGAAAAGAATCGACGTGTCGTTGTAGGGCGAAACGCCGAGCCAGTAAGTGGCAATCGGATTGACCGCATCCATTGGCCAAGGCGATGGGTTGATACTGAAATACTGAAGACTACTGGTGAGCTGGCTTGGGTGCACGCTGCTGGTTCCCAGCGTGTAGCTGAGTCCGCCCGCCATTGCACCGACATCGACCGTACCACTCAATTGCACCGTGAAGTTCGCAGTGCCCGTGCCGCTGCCGCCGGTGATCGTGACCTGGTCGTACCAGCCCGAGAAACTCCCTGCGCTGAGCACATTAGCGGGCATGGTGCTGGCGCTCGCATAGGCGTGGTTGCTACCCATGTTCGTGCTGGCCGAAGCCGTATATCCCGAGCCATTAATTTGCGCAGTTGCCCCTAGCGTCGTCGTGGTGTCCAGTAGCTGCGTATACGTTGGATCGCTACCGACAAGATTCGTGCCGAAATCCGCAGCGGCCGAATAGGTTTCGTAAGTGGGCAAATCGGTTGCCCAAGCAGGTGTGACGCCGACCATGAGTGTGGCAGCAAGCGTCGTCAGACGGACGTGCATGATTTTCCTCTCCCCTAAGACCAAGTATTTGATTTAACAGCTTGTTATATCTGGTCTCCGCAGGCCGGACGATAGCATGGCGGGTTTTCCGGGGCAATCGCGCCCCGGATTTTCCGGTCGAACTGGAGGTTTACAACAGCACGCGCTCGATCCCCCCATTCCCGACGCGGGTGAGGTAGTTCGTCATCCAGTTCTCGCCCAGTAGTTTTTTCGCCAGTTCGATCACGATGTAATCCGGCTCGGTATTCGTGTCGTCGCTGTAGCGTGCCAGTCCTTGTAGGCACGACGGGCAGCTGGTCAGGAGCTTGACCGGCTGGTTGCCGGTGGCCAGTGCGGCGACCCCGGCGCGGATTTCCTCTTCCTTGCGGAAGCGGATCTGGGTGGAGATGTCCGGCCGGCTGACGGCGAGCGTGCCGGATTCGCCGCAGCAGCGATCGGACAGGTGCACGCCGCCGCCCAATAGCGCGTTGGCGACTTTCATCGGCGCGTGGGTTTTCATCGGCGTGTGGCAGGGGTCGTGGAAGAGGTATTTCTCGCCGCTTACGTTGTCGAGCTTGACGCCTTTTTCCATCAGGTATTCGTGGATGTCGAGCAGCCGGCAGCCGGGGAAGATCTTCTCGAATTCGTATTTCAGGAGCTGGTCCATGCAGGTGCCGCACGACACGAGCACGGTCTTGATGTCGAGGTAATTGAGCGTGTTGGCGACGCGGTGGAACAGCACGCGGTTGGCCGCGGTGATCGCTTCGCCCTTGTCGGCCTGGCCGCCCGCGGTCTGCGGATAGCCGCAGCACAGGTAGCCGGGCGGCAGCACGGTCTGGGCGCCGAGCTCGAACAACATGGCCTGGGTAGCGAGCCCCACCTGCGAGAACAGGCGTTCCGAACCGCAGCCGGGAAAATAGAAGACTGCGTCGGAATCGTCGGACAGCTTGGCCGGATTGCGCAGGATGGGGACGATGGACGGGTCTTCCAGGCCCAGCAGCGCGCGCGAAGTCTTCTTCGGCAGCCCGCCCGGCATCGGCTTGTTGACCAGATGGATCACCTGCGCGACGAGCTTCGGCCGGCCCAGCGTGGCGGGCGGATGTTGGGTCTGCGCCTGGATCAGGCCCATGCGCTTGAACAGCTGGTTGCCCAGGCGCTGGCTGGCGTAGCCCCATTCGATCAGCGGCTTTCTCAGCGCCTTGATGGTGGCGGGATCCGTCGCGTTGAGGAAGGCCATCGACGCCCAGGTGCCGGGATTGAATTTCTTCTTGCCCTGCTTGCGCAGCATGTTGCGCATGGCGATCGATACGTCACCGAAGTCGATGTCGACCGGACAGGGGTTCTTGCACTTGTGGCAGATGGTGCAGTGGTCGGCGACGTCGCCAAATTCGTCGAAGTGCTTCAGGGATACGCCGCGCCGGGTCTGTTCCTCGTACAGGAAGGCCTCGATCAGCAACGAGGTGGCGAGGATCTTGTTGCGCGGGCTGTACAGAAGATTGGCGCGCGGGATATGGGTGTTGCACACGGGCTTGCACTTGCCGCAGCGCAGGCAATCCTTGATCGAGTCGGCGATGGCCCCGGTCTCGGAGGCTTCGAGAATGATCGATTCGGCTTCCAGCAGGCTGAATGAAGGCGTGTAGGCATTGCGCAGATCTGCGCCGGGCAGCAGCTTGCCTTTATTGAAATGGTGCTCGGGATCGACTTTCTTCTTGTATTCGGCAAAGGTCGCGATGGTCGCAGCGTCGAGAAACTCCAGCTTGGTCAACCCGATACCGTGTTCGCCGGAAATCACCCCGCCGAGATCGGTCGCCAGCGCCATGATGCGTGCCACTGCGGCGTTGGCCGCCTGCAGCATGGCGTAATCGTCGGAGTTGACCGGGATGTTGGTGTGCACGTTGCCGTCGCCGGCGTGCATGTGCAATGCCACGAACACGCGGCTTTTCAATACTGCCTTGTGGATGCGGTCGCAGGATTCGAGCACCTTGGTGTATTCGCGGCCGATGAAGAGCTGATGCAGTTCGCGCTTCACCTCGCGCTTCCATGACACGCGAATATGCTTGTCGCGCAGGGCAGTGAACACGGTGCCGCTCTCGTGCGGCGCATCGAGATCGGCCAGATAGCCTGCCCAGCGAGCATGCACGGCAGCGATGAGATTGCGTGCCTGGACCTGTTTTTCTTCCACCTGCACCGGATCGGCGACGGTATCGTCGTCCTCCAGCAGTGGCAGTGGCGCCGCGAAGAACTCGGACAAGGCGTCGAGCAGCTTCAGTTTGTTGGCGATCGACAGCTCGATGTTGATGTGTTCGATGCCGTCGGTGTAGTCGCCCAGACGGGGGAGCGGGATCACCACGTCCTCGTTGATCTTGAATGCGTTGGTATGCGCCGCGATGGCTGCGGTGCGGGCGCGGTCGAGCCAGAATTTCTTGCGTGTTTCCGCGGACACCGCGATGAAGCCTTCGCCGCCGCGCGCATTGGCGAGCTGGACGATTTTCGAGGCGGCTTCGCCGACCGCGACTTCGTTGTCCGACACCACGTCGATCAGCAGCACCATGTTAGGCCGCGTGGCGCGAGGCGCCTTGGTCGCGTAGCCGACCGCTTTCACGTAGCGCGCGTCGAGGTGTTCCAGCCCGGCAAGCAGGATATCCGGATGGCCATCGCAGTAATCCTTGATTTCGACGATTGCCGGGGTGGCGTCGCGTGCCGTGCCGAAGAACTCCAGGCACACGGTGCGGGTGTGCGCGGGCAGCCGGTGCAGGATGAAGCGTGCCGAGGTGATGAGGCCGTCGCAGCCTTCCTTCTGGATGCCGGGCAGGCCGGCGAGGAATTTGTCGGTGACGTCCTTGCCCAGCCCGGTCTTGCGGAAGCGGCTGCCGGGGATGGTGAGGATCTCCGGTGAGCCTTTCGGCGTCTTGCCGTCGGCGGCGAAATGGCGGATCTCGAAGGTTGCCGAGGGCGCGTCGTGGATCTTGCCGAGGTTGTGGTTAAGCCGGCTCACCTCGATCCAGCTTGCGTCGGGCGTGACCATCTTCCACGACACCAGATTGTCCAGCGCGGTCCCCCACAGCACGGCCTTCTTGCCACCCGCGTTCATCGACACGTTGCCGCCAATGGTCGAGGCATCGGCCGACGTGGGGTCGACCGCGAACACCAGGCCGGCGGCGTCGGCCGCTTCCATCACCCGCTTGGTCACGACGCCGGCGCCGCAATGAATGGTGGGCACTTCGAATTCGCAGCCGGGCAGATGCTGCAGTTCCACCACGCTCATCGTTTCGAGCTTTTCGGTATTGACGACCGCGGCGTGTTCGGTGAGCGGCACCGCGCCGCCGGTGTAGCCGGTGCCGCCGCCGCGCGGAATGATGGTCAAGCCCAGCTCGATCAGCCCGGCCACGAGGCCGGCCATCTCGGCTTCGGTGTCCGGCGTCAACACTACGAAAGGGTATTCCACGCGCCAGTCGGTCGCGTCGGTGACATGCGAGACGCGTGCCAGGCCATCGAACGCGATGTTGTCGCGCCGGGTCACGCCGGCCAGACGGCGCTGGATACGCGCGCGCAGACTGGCCGTGTCGGCGAACCAGGCCTCGAATTCGCGCACCGCGCGCTCCGCCGCCGCCAGCAGTTGTCCCACCAGCTCGTTGCCCTGACGCCGCACTTCGATTTCGTGCAGGCGATGGCGCAATGCGTCGATCAGCATCTGCCGCCGCTTGGGGTTGTCGAGCAGGTCGTCTTCCAGATAGGGATTGCGCCGAACCACCCAGATATCGCCCAGCACCTCGAACAACATGCGGGCCGAACGCCCTGTCTTGCGTTCGCCACGCAGCGTGTTGAGTACGCCCCATGCTTCGGTGCCGAGCAGGCGGATGACGATTTCGCGGTCTGAAAACGAGGTGTAGTTGTAGGGGATTTCGCGCAGGCGTGCGGTCATGCTGGATTGGACTCGGGCATCGCCGGGGCGGAGCCGAATCGATCTGCTTCAAAGCCGGTATTTTACGGGATATGGATGGGTTCGGGCAGACCGGGGGCGGGCGGGCCGCGTCATCCTTACCTACATCGGGGACTTCAGCTTTCGTCGGGCAAGCCGATTACCGAATAAGGAAAAAAGATTCGGTCGCCTGGCCTCATAGAGGAGATTGACTTGCAGTTTGGTTTGGGCATCAAGCTCATGGGCTATGTCATGGTTGGCGTACTGGTCACGTCGGCCGTCATCGGCGTGATTCGCGTCCAGAGCGAACGCACTTCGCTCAGCGAACTGATCGGCAAGGCGGGTCAAAGCGTCGCCAATGCCACCGCCTCCGGGGCCGCCTCCCTGATAGCCGGGTACGATTATGGCAATCTGGAAATGCTCGCCGCCAACGTTGCCCGGCAAGACAATGTGATCCGCGTCATCATCCGCAACCGGGATGGACGCATCATGGCCCAGTCCGAGGTAGACGATGCCCGGACCCACCAGCGTTTCGAAGCCCCTGTCGTATTCAACGGCCAGACCATTGGCGCCGTGACTGTCAATATTTCGACCGATGCACTGGAACGAGCGCTGGCTGCGCTCTATTGGCGTGTGTTTGTCGAACAAGCCGTTTTTGGCGCGATACTCGGGCTGATCGTTTATTTGTTTACCGCACGCGGCATTGTTTCTCCGATCCGCAAGCTGACGACGGCCATGGAAGAGGCGACGGAAAAAGGCGATTCGTACGTCGCCCGTTACTTGGAGGTCAAAAGCGGCGACGAGATCGGCCGGCTGGTGTTGGTGTTCAATACTTTGAACACGTCCCTTGCCAGTTACCACGACAAGTTGCAAAGCAAGATCGATTTTGCGAACCAGGAGCTGCGGGACAAGAACATCCAGTTGGGCGGGCGCACCCGCGAGCTCGAGCATGCGCTCGACTTGCTCAGCGCCATGGCCACGACCGACTGGCTGACCGAATTGCCGAATCGCCGCAAGTTCGATGAAACCCTGTCGCGGATGTTCCATCAATCCGAACGTTATGCGGAAGACATCGCCCTGGTGTTGTTCGACATCGATCATTTCAAGCTGATCAACGACAGCCATGGCCACGGCGCCGGAGATGAGGTCCTCCGCGAAATCGGCACCCTCATGCGTTTGCACGTCCGTAAGTCCGATCTGCCCGCGCGCCTCGGAGGAGACGAGTTCGGCATCGTTTTGTATCACACCAACGCGGAGCAGGCTGGAATGTTCGTCGAGATTCTGCTGGCAGGTGTCCGTGCGCACTGCTTTCACTACGAAGACAAGCGGCTGAGCATCAGCCTGAGCGTCGGGATTGCCCAATGCGACGATTCCATGAAAACGCCGCAAGCCCTCTACTATGCGGCCGACAAGGCCCTTTACCAGGCGAAGCACAGCGGACGGGACTGCTACAGCGTGTATCGCGATGCCGACGCACCACCTTTACACGGAAAAGAATCAGCATGAAACCAAAACAGGTCGCTGTGCAGGCCGTACTGGTCACGCTTCTGATAGGTGCGATGCTTCCCTTTGCCTGGGCTGCGCCGAAACAGCATACGCCGGGCGGCCAGGTAACCATGGGCTCGGTGGCCATGGACATTCCGGTCGAGATGATCAAGCGCATGAGCGCGCTGACAAACTATCTAGCACTAAGCACCGATCTCAATATCCGCTTCCGGCCATCGCCCAACCTGGGATCTGCCGTGGAAGACCTGGGCACGGGTCAGACGCAGATCGCCTATCTCACGCCGGTAGCCTACATCGAGGCGCGCAAGAAATACGGAGTGGTCCCGCTGGTTACGCCCACCAACCAGGGGCGCCCGTATTTTTCCCTGGTCATCGGAGTGAAAGCCGGGTCAGGCCTCCACGTTCCAGCCGAACTCAAGGGCAAGCGCTTTGCCTTTGGCGATGAGAAGGCCTTGTTGCAAAGGGCGTCAGTCGAGTCGATGGGTGTGAAACTGACGGACTTCTCGCACTTCGCCTATCTCAGGCATTACGACAATATCGCCAAGGCCGTACTGGCCGGGGATTTTGACGGCGGCATCCTGAAAGACTCCGTCGCCGACGATTTCAAGAACAAGGGCATCGTCGTGATCGGCAGGACACCTCCCCTGCCGTCCTATATTTTTGCCGTACACCCGGGCATGCCTGTGGCCGTGCGCAACAAGCTGCGAGATGCCTTGTTGGCACTTAAAAAGACCTCTCCCGATGGGAGCGCCACGCTGGAAGCATTCGACAGTGTCTACGATGGCTTCGCTGTCGTAGACGACCAGGCTTACGATCCGGTGCGCAAGCTGATCCAGCCCTATCAATAGGCAGGGCGGGTTACCGGAACAGGCGCCGGGCAACCGTCAAGCCACTCAGGACCATCCCTCCGGCCACGATACCGGCCAGCGCATTGACCAGCAGCGGTGTAATTGCAGCCAATCCGCTTCCGAAGGCCGGTACGGCGTGCGCAGCCTGGGCGACGGCGGGCATGAGGCCGTGCGTGCCTGGCAGGCCGTGGATCAGGATGCCGCCGCCGACGAGGAACATCGCCGCCGTACCGAGCACGGAAAGACTTTTCATCAGATAGGGTGCGACGCGCAGAATGCCGCGTCCGATGCTACGCTGCATGCCGGCGAGGCCATTGCCGCTTCGTCGGCTGAGGTAGAGCCCGGCATCGTCGAGCTTGACGATGCCGGCCACCAACCCGTATACCCCGATGGTCATCAGGATGGCGATGCCGGCAAGCACGGCAACCTGGGTGCCGAACGACGCGGCGGCCACGGTGCCCAGAGTGATGACGATGATTTCGGCAGACAGGATGAAATCGGTCCGTATGGCACCTTTGATCTTGTCGCGCTCGAACTCGGCCAGGTCGACGGCCGGATTGGCCAGCGCCTGTGCGAGTTCGGTTTTGTGCGTGTCGTCCTCGCCGCGGCTGTGCAGGAATTTGTGCGCCAGCTTCTCGAAGCCTTCGTAGCATAGAAAGGCCCCGCCCAGCATCAGGAGCGGGGTGATGGCCCACGGCGCCAGGGCGCTGATGGCGAGCGCTGCCGGCACCAGGATGAGCTTGTTTCTGAGCGAACCCCTGAATACTGCCCACACGACCGGAAGCTCGCGTTCGGCGCGTACCCCGGATACCTGCTCCGCATTCAGTGCCAAGTCGTCGCCGAGCACGCCGGTGGTTTTCTTGGCGGCGACCTTGGTCAGCAGCGCCACATCGTCAAGTAGCGTGGCGATGTCGTCGATGAGGGCAAGCAGACTGGTTCCAGCCATGAGGGCGCCTCAGTCGCCCAACTGGATGGTTCCGGCCTTTTCGGCCGCGGCAAAATCCAGCATTTTCTGGATCGACTGCCGGGCGCGGGCGCGGATGGATTCCTCGATATGGATTTCGTTGCCGCCTGTTTCCAGGACGTCGGCGAGTTTCCGCAGGCCGTTCATCGCCATCCAGGGGCAGTGCGCACACGAGGTGCAGGTCGCGCCTTCCCCGGCGGTCGGCGCTTCCAGGAGGACCTTGCCCGGGGCGGCGGCGTGCATCTTGTGGAAGATGCCGTTGTCGGTGGCGACGATGAATTCCGGGTTGGGCAGGGTGCGCACCGCCTCGATCAGCTGGGTGGTCGAACCGACCACGTCGGCCAGCGCAATCACGGATTCGGGCGACTCGGGGTGCACCAGTACCGCGGCGTCGGGGTGCGCCGCCCGCAACTGCTTCAACGCTTCGGCCTTGAACGCCTCGTGCACGACGCACGAGCCCTGCCACAGCAGCATGTCGGCGCCGCTGATACGCCGCACGTAGTCGCCCAGGTGGCGGTCCGGCGCCCACAACAGCTTGTGGCCCTGCTGATGCAGGTATTTGACGATCTTGGCAGCGATGCCGGACGTGACGACCCAGTCGGCGCGCGCTTTCACGGCTGCGCTGGTGTTAGCGTAGACGACCGATATTCGGTCGGGATGGGCGTCGCAAAAAGCGGCGAATTCGTCTGCCGGGCAGGCGAGGTCGAGCGAACAGTCGGCCCCCAGGTCAGGCATGATGACGCGCTTTTCCGGGTTGAGGATCTTGGCGGTTTCGCCCATGAACTTGACCCCGGCGACGATCAGCGTTTTTGCCGGATGGGCGTGGCCGAAGCGCGCCATTTCCAGCGAGTCGGACACGCAGCCCCCGGTTTCCTCGGCCAGATCCTGCAGGTCGGCCGAGGTGTAGTAGTGTGCGACCAGCACCGCATCCTGCTGCTTCATCAGCGTCTTGATGCGGGATTTAAGCGTGTCGCGTTCCTCGGTGCCAAGGATTTCTTCCACCATGGGCGGGGGCTGGATCACGGGTTTGACCGGGACAGGGAAAACGGAACTCATCGGGGCGACTCGGACATCAGGAGTGGAAGCGTCAAGTATAGCCGCGCGCGCGCGGCGTTTTCACATGGCAGCCTCCGGGTTTTTCTGGAGCAGGCCGGGGCTTATGCCTTATCCTTGCGCCCCATGCAACAACTGCTCCTGGATATCCGGCCGCCCGCCCAACCCGAACTCGCCCGTTTCGTGGTGGGGCGCAACGTCGAGCTGATGGCGCAATTGCAGATCATGCTGGAGGGGACTGCGGCCGAACGCATGGTCTATATATGGGGCGCGCCAGGCAGCGGCAAGAGCTATCTGCTAGCAGCCTGGGCGCATGCCTGCCGGGCACGCGGGATGACGGTGGAGTTCAGCGGGCAGCAGGCTGCGCAGGCCGTGATCGCGGATCAGGTGGAGGGCTGGAACGATGCGCAGCAGCATGCCGGATTCGCCGCGTTCAACCGCGTTCGTGAAGCGGGCGGTCTGTGGCTGGCGGCGGGAAATGTGGCGCCGGCCGAACTGCCGGTGATGCCGGAACTACAGACCCGTCTGGGTTGGGGCCTGGTATTCCAGTTGCATGGCCTGGACGATGCCGAAAAACGCGCCGCCTTGAGCCAGCATGCCGAAACCTTGGGGTTTCGGCTCGAACCCCAAGTGGCCGACTATCTGTTGAATCACACCGCTCGGGATATGCAGAGTCTGCTGCGGATGCTGGAGGCGCTCGACCGGTTCAGCCTTGAGGCGCGTCGCCCGATCACGCTGCCGCTGCTGCGGCAGTTGCTTTTGAATCAGGCCTGACTCTGGTTCTGTGCTTGTTGCTCGGCGATGTCCTTGTGAACCTGCGCCATATCCAGTCCCATTACTTGTTCGATCAGCGAGTCCAGCGCGTTGGCGGGCAGTGAGCCGGCTTCGGAATAGAGAATGACCTGCTCGCGAAACACCATCAGCGTGGGGATGGAGCGGATCTGGAAGTAGCCGGCCAGCTCTTGCTCGACCTCGGTATTGACCTTGGCGAACACGATATTGGCGTGCTTGTCGGACGCGGCTTCGAAAATCGGGGCAAATCCACGGCAGGGGCCGCACCAGGGGGCCCAGAAGTCGACGACGACGACGTCATTGCCGTTGATGGTGGATTCGAAGTTGTCCTGGGTGAGTTCGATGACGGCCATGCTGATTCCCGCAATGTTGTAATTGAAGACACCCGACAGGGGTCTGGAAATAAAAAGGCGCGAGGACGAACCTTCGCGCCTAGTGCCACCCTATCACGGATGGTGGACCTCCGACAATGCGGAGGCGGCTTATCGGGCGGTGGGCTGATCAACCCTCTGCCCCGGTCCAGTCGAAGCCGACTGGCCTGAATCTATTTGGCAAAAGCCTGGTTGAACAGACTGCGCTTATGCTCGGCGGGCTGCGAGCTCCGCACCATGTTCTGGCTATGCTTCAGATTGCCGCGCACTTCCGCGCGGTTCACTGCCATGATCAGTTCGGTGGCCAGCACCCGGGCTTGATGCGGGGTGAGGTTGAGTTCGCACCCGTGCGCCTCCAGGGTCACGACGACACGGTCACGGCCATGCGCATCTTCCTTCAAGGCGATGTCCAGCGCGTTGCCGGGTTCCAGTTCAATCATTTCTATCTCTCCTTGTCTTTCCTGTACAAGGACTTCAGCAGGGTTCATGCCAATCTCCCGTGTTGTCTGATGGCGCTGGAAACCGCATTAAACCAAGGGGGTTTGACGGCTTGATGAAGCCTGGGCGGTACCGCGCTGACGAAGCTTCGTCAGCGCGGTACGCGATTCGTCATTCCAGGCGTGCCTTGGAGGAAGGGAGCAGTGGCTTTCGGGAATGGGTGGGCCATGCGAAACAAACGCGGCATGACGGAGTCAACCGTGCAATGGACTGTAAGGATGCCCGGCCTGTTCCGACTGTCAGAGTAGCTCCCTTTTATATTGATAGGACCCCGTCATGCCCCTGCGCCCATCCTGCGATATTCTTCCGTCCGAAATCACGCCGCCCGAAATATACCGGGAACGCCGCCGCTTCATGCTGGGCATGGGTGTGTTGGCAGCGAGTGCCACCCTGGGGGTCGCCCCCGATGTACAGGCCGGCACCAGACTGGCGGGTGTGCGGAGCAGCGCCTACACGCTGGGCGACGAGAAAACCCCTTACAAGGCGGTCACGACCTACAACAACTTCTATGAATTCGGCACCGGCAAGAGCGACCCGGCCGACAATGCCGGCAGCCTGATAACGCGTCCGTGGACGGTGACGGTCGAGGGCGAGGTGGGCAAACCGGGCGTTTACGACATCGATTCGCTGTTGAAACTGGCGCCATTGGAGGAGCGCATCTACCGGATGCGTTGTGTGGAGGGGTGGTCGATGGTGATCCCATGGGTGGGGTTTCCCTTGAGCGAGCTCATTCGCCGTGCTGCGCCGACCGGCAAGGCAAAATATGTCGAATTCGTCAGCTTGAACGACCCCAGGCAGATGCCGGGGCAGCGTTCGGGTGTGCTGGACTGGCCGTATGTCGAAGGCTTGCGGCTGGATGAGGCGATGCACCCGCTGGCGATACTGGCTGTCGGGCTCTATGGCGAAGTGCTGCCCAATCAGAATGGTGCGCCGATCCGGCTGGTGGTGCCGTGGAAGTATGGGTTCAAGAGCGCCAAGTCCATCGTCAGGATCCGTTTCGTCGAGAAACAGCCGCTGACGGCATGGATGCGCGCGGCGCCGCAGGAGTATGGCTTTTATTCCAATGTGAATCCGCAGGTCGACCATCCCCGCTGGAGCCAGGCAAAGGAGCGCCGTATCGGCGAATTCCTGAAACGCGACACGCTGATGTTCAATGGCTACGGTGCCCAGGTTGCGCAACTGTATCGCGGCATGGATCTGCAGAGGTTATTCTGATGGGCGCGATCCTGCGCAATCCGAAGTTTTGGCTGTTTGCCGTCTGCCTGCTGCCTCTGGCGCGGTTGTTCGTGCTCGGTTTCACTGACGAACTGGGGGCGAATCCGATCGAGTTCATCACTCATTCAACCGGTACCTGGACGCTGGTCGGGCTGCTGGCGACGCTGTCTGTCACCCCTTTGCGGCGGCTGACCGGACGGGCCGACCTCATCCGCTATCGTCGCATGCTGGGCTTGTTTGCCTTTTTTTATGCCGCCCTGCATTTCATGACTTACCTATGGCTGGATCAGTTCTTCGATCTGGCGGGTATCGCAAAGGACATCGCCAAACGCCCCTTCGTTACAGTCGGCTTCGCAGCTTTCGTACTGCTCATCCCGCTCGCCGCCACCTCGACCCACGCCATGATGCGTCGTCTGGGCCGCCGCTGGCAGCAGTTGCACCGCCTGGTCTATCTGATTGCTTCGCTGGGAGTGATCCACTACCTGTGGCTGGTGAAGAAAGACCTGACGCAACCCCTGATATTCGGTGCGGTGCTGATCCTGTTGCTGGCCATGCGCTTGCCATGGGGCCAGAATGCGCTGCATGCAGTGCGGAACCGGCTGGTATTGGCTAGATGAGACACGAGGCCTGACGCGAGAAGTCGCCGGCAGGGGCCGTACATGAACCAAGGGCGGACTCGCGCGGCATTCAAATAAAAAAACGGGGGACACGCCCCCGTTTCAGATTGGGCAGTGCCCGACCTGTTAGAGCCCGAAAGGCTTGATGACCGGTACCGCCGGTGCGGGGGCAGGCGCAGGAGCCGGCGCGGGTTTGGCGGCAGGTGCCGCTTTCTTCGCTACAGGCTTCTTGGCCGGTGCCGCTTTTTTGGCTGCCGGTTTGGCAGCAGATTTTTTGGCTGCCGGCTTGGCGGCGGCTTTCTTGGCTACGGGCTTGGCTGCCGGTTTTTTGGCGGCGACTTTTTTAGCCGGTGCTGCCTTTTTGGCTGCCGGCTTGGCGGCGGCTTTCTTGGCTACGGGCTTGGCTGCCGGT
>QFCS01005949.1_pt1 | contig 45683 bp, 39 predicted proteins | sample 3576561 | NCBI WGS metagenome assembly QFCS01 | reverse complement strand
ACCACTCTGCGCAATCTGCAGACAATCACCGGGTCGCCAAGTAAGATGCTCGACGCCTTGCGTCCGCATGAGCTGCTCGAGTGCCTCGTCATACCGCGGCTCAGGCAGGTTGTGTGCGAGATAGACCGCCGTTGCCTCCGCGCCGGTGTCGGTGAGGGTCAAGCTCGCGATCGGCATCTCGAGGCCGAGATTGACCCGCATCCCTTTCACGAAATGGCGCTTCTCTTCGATCGCTTGCGTGACCAGCATTCTCTCTTCGAGCCGCTCATAGGGGATCCATTCACGGGTGACCGGCATCACCGACATCTCGAATATCTGCGCGAGGCCTGACGCACCCATGGAAAAGCTCGCGGCCATGATCAAACTGCCGTCGCGATCGTCGGACCTCCAAAGCTCCTCTTCGGCCGCGAACCGCTTATGGAAGCGGCGCGCCATATCGGCATCCATGAGGAACGGTCGCTGAGGCATATGCTTGATCAGGATCTTCTCGCCATAGCGCGCACTCTCGATCGAACGGATCTCGCCGATCAGGATCATGATCCGGTCGGGCTCCGATCGGGCAATGGCCAGCTCCGCGTCCTGACGGCCCGCGATCGCGTCCTTGTCCTCAAGACGGAATGTCTCGGGCACGAACAGCCGCTGCGCGAGAGGGTCGCCCCGCACCTTGCAGCCGAGCGCTGCATTCAGGAGCTGCCGGCGAACAATGTACCAGTTGCGCTTGCCCGCCATGCGCGGATGCCAGTGGGTGAGCTGCGCTCGATCCCACAGGAAATGCAGCATCCCGCGCATCGACAGCCGCTGACCCGTCGCCTTCACATCGGGCTTGTCGTTCGTGAACGACGCCGGTGCCGCGCGCGCAGGACCCTTCGACAGCGGGAAGCCGAACTTGAGCGTTGTCACGCCATTGTCGATGTCGTCGACGATAGCGCTGCCGAGCACCTGGCCGAGCCCTGTCAGATGATCGGGCGCCTCATAATGATCGCAGTGCGGTGCGTGCCGCGGGCCCGTCCCGGGCCAGCGCGACAGCACATGCCCGCCATGTCGATGGGCAATATAGAGATCGAGCGCGATGTCGCGCCGGCAGAGGCAGCGTACCGCCTGCTTGAGCCTATAGGCTCGCGCCACCATCGCCTCGAACCCGTCTTCGCCTGCGGCCATTTCCCGGTCGAGTACATAGTAGCGCTGCATCGTCAGTCCTCCGGGAGCAATTCTGACGGCAGAAATGGCGTCCAATGTTCGCCGAGCTCGAAGCGATCGCTGAAAGTCGCCGGCGGTCCCTCTGGTCTTGTCGTCCAATAGGGATTGTCCGCCTTTGCCGGTGTCAGCCCTCGATCGTCAGCCTCGACCCAGAGCATCGCCCGAGCAGCCATCAACTTCTCGAGCTCGCCGAACGACGTCGCGACCGCGAGCGGATCGCGGCCCGCGACCGTATACCAGAGGCAGCGCTGGTAGTCGTCGCCGGCACGGCCGAGGATGCTCGCCAGTTGCGCCTTGCCGTCATTTTCGCCGCGAACGATCCGTTCCATTGCGGTGCTGAGCTCGATGACAGCGCGCAGTCCCGCGATCGGATCGATACCGATGCTCGCGCCCGCAAGCGCGCGCACTTCCCACGCCTGCGTGTCGTCATCGCGAATATCGTAAAGCGCCGCATCGACATCGATGCCTTCCAGCCATAGATCCTGCAGCGCCATAATATTCTCCTCGTTTCTCTGCCGAACACGATATGAAGATCGGCATCTTATCAATTGGATCGCATCTGCGAATCCCTAATTCGCATCCGGTCGCACTCGTTTTTTATCGTCCGCCTCCAGCCGCGCTCGCGCCCGTTCAAAGACCACCGGAATTTCGTTGAAGGCGTCCCAGCCCGCTAAACCGCAATAATCATAAAATGCCTGCTCAAGCGGTGTCACCAGTGCATGTCTGTCGTCGGCCGCAAAACCGATTACTGCGACCACCTCCGGGTCTCTGGCATCACTGCCCCCGATGTAGGGGTTCGGCGCATATGCGACGCGTGACTTCTCGATCACCTTCCGCCGAAAAATCTCGTAGACTGGCTCGATCGACTGTTCCCAATCCATATTCCCGATCTCGACCAGACGAGCCTCGAATGCCTTGCGTACCGTGTCCAGCTTGGCAACCTGGACACCAACGAGAGCTTCATAGGCGTCCTGTACAGCCGACCCATATTCGCTCCAATCGTCCTGGAGCGTTTCCCATCGCCTCTCGTCGTCGGCCATGTTCTTCAGGTGAGCCGAGATCGCGTCGCGCGCGATCTCGGATTTGCTGCGACCGGATTTTTTCGCGGCGGCGGCCAACTCCGCTTCATCCTCGCGCGAAAGCCGGACATTGAAAATCGTCATTCGCATCTCCCGATGACAAGTCGGCCATGCGTAAGACAGATTTGGAAGCCCTGCAAGTTTGTATTACGCCCTCCACGAATCGGCATCCGATGCACGGAAGGTGCGAAAATGACGGTGCGAATTTAGCCAGGGGCCTCGCCAAACTGGTCGCAGATCGTCCACATCGAGACGAGAGCGTCGGCAATGCACAATTCGACGGTGCTGACATCTACCCCGACGCATGTCGCAATCTGGCGATAACTCAAATCATGTACCCCGTTGAGGAGATAGACCGATCGCGCCAGCGGCCAAACGAGCTGGATCGCGAGCTTCACTTGGTCGCGGATGTCCGGCGCTGGGCCGATACTCCGCGCAAACGCGGGATAGTGCCTCAATCTGACGTGCAGCCAATAATTGCGCGCGATGCGGTGATGCAAGATCATCGACCTGCTGCCTTGCCTTCGCCGCCAACCAGGTGCGACCGAACCGCTATCAGCAACTGCGAGACCGCGGTTTTAGCCGCGCCGGCGTCAATCGTTCCGGCATCGATGTGACCACCCATCGCCGGCGATCGCCATCGTCCATATGGCGACAGCAACGGGACAATTCGCGCGAAGCTATCGGAATCGAATTGCAGCCCGCCGGCCTTCGCAAAGAAGTGAGCTTTGCCGACGTCCAGTCCGATCCGGCGGCGACAATCCTCGTCCGTCCAACCATCCGCCACGACACACGCCGTCAGGGCGAGCTGCGATGCAATGCCCAACTGATAGAGCAGGTCGCCGGCGCGAACGAATTCTCCCTTCGGGAAAAACGCTCTCGCATTCTGCAGCCGCCACCGCGCAGCTTTGTGTTTTTCATTGTCGAGCGAACTCGGTTCAGCCGAAAGAGAGATCACGCCGACCATACCCGCGGCGATCGGCAATCCGCCAACAAATGTCCGCCGTTCCATTTGGCGCCCTCCAAGCTACGCGCAAATCGTGCACAAAGGAACGATCAGGTTCGGGGCGGCGAAGTCACCCCCTGTAAATTGTTATTCGAATAAATGAGGGGTAACATGAGGGTGAAGTTACGTCGGTTTCGGGCCTTCATTCGAATTCCCGGCGGACCATTCTGACCGACCACAATGCATCAGCGACACAGCGTTCGACGGTCGCCACGTCGACGTCGACCGCGATCGCGATCACCCCATATGGCAGCTCGTCGACCCGGTGCATGAGAAACACACGCCGCGCGAACGGCCACAATAGATCCATCGCCAGATCCAGTTGATCCAGGACAGGCGGATCGGCGCCGAGCCGGCGAGCATATTGCGGATAGCGTTTCACGCGAATCCAGAGCCAATAGGCGCGCGACAAACTATGATGCCATTTCATCGCTCCGCCCCTTCGTTGCTTACCCCGGCGAGCCGGCGCCTCACCGTTCCTAGCAAGCCGTCAAGCGTAGCGGACACTCGAGACGTGTTGATCGTCTCGATCGCCGGTAGATCGGCCGCGAAAGGACCACGCCATTGCCCATAGGGCGAGAGCAGCCCGGCCAGCTCGAGCATGGCGGGATCACGATGATACAAGCCGGCCTCGTTCGCTATCGCCAATGCCTTGTCGACGAAGAGGCCGATCCGCTGCCGGCACCAATCGTCCGAAGCGCCAAGATCGAGCAAATATGCGCCGATGCCGAGCTGGGCCACGATCCCCGCCTGATAGAGAAGGTCGTGCGGATGCCGATATAGCCCCGCGGCTACGCCCCGGTAGAATTCCTCCGCTCGCTCGAAGCGATCGGCGCCGCGGCCTTGCAGTCCACGCCCCCCATCGCTCACACTGTCGTCGATCGGCAATATGCCGGTCAGCAAAAGTCCTCCGCCGGCGCGCACAAGGCCCCGGCGCGACAAGCTCGTTGTCACGATCATCGTCTTCATCCTGCTGTTGTTCGGCCGCTGCCCGGCGAGGGCCTCAAACGACCGAGGTCAATGAAATCAGACTTTTCGCTGTCGCGCTATACCCAGAAAGGGGGGTGTGTCTGACGTCAATAATACGGCTCCGCCGAAGCCTCACTGGCGCGAATATCCCCCGACATTTCGTCTGGAAAGTGCGGAATTCTGCGGCTGATGGATTGGGGGAGGGTGTTGATCGGAGAATTGGATCGCGGAAGTGCGGGCCACCGACCGGCATCCGCCGATCGGTAACCTGCTCTACTCGCTAGGGCCGCGATTCTGCGATCGCGACCAAGCTCGCCGTGCCCCTGCGGGTCTCGGCCCTTCGGGTAACGATCAGGGGCACGGGAAGATGGTCGGCCGCCTTTTGGCGCCCGCAGTCGTTTTCGAGGCCTCGCCACGCTATTCGCGTGCCGAGGCGCCAGGGTGCGCGCAAACCTGTCCCGCTCCCTTCTACGCCGCCTTTCAGGCTCCCGGCGTCGCATCCGGCGGCGCGCGGGGACGCGCCCTGCGGGCGCTCAAGCAGAAAACCGGCCCTCCGGGCCTACGGTTTCCACCGCTACGCGGCGGAGCCTCCGTTTTTCAGCTTGCCCCGCGCTGTCCCCCGTCTGCTTCTTGGGGCCTGCGACGGCGGCTCCGAAGGGGATAGACAGGTGAGGGAATCGCATCGCTTTCCCCTACCAATTTGGAACCGGCCCTCGTCGGGCCGGGAGATCTTCGCTGGCCGCGCTACCGCGCGTCTGTTTGTTGCTCCGGCTCACCAAAGAGGATCGGAATTTCGTCAAGAAAACAATGCGATAGACCGGATTTGACGGCGCCGCTATTAAGTAATGGTCAAGACGGCAACGCCGCTTTGACTTTCTGAAAAGGGGCATCGCCCTGAATTTATGGAGATACTTCATGGCTAATATTGGCAATCTCAAGAAGAACAGTGACGGCGTTTTCATTGGTCGTATCGATACCGTCGCCTTTTCTAACGTCGTTGCGCTGCGTCCGGTCATCAGCCAGAATGACGCGGCGCCCAAATATGAGGTCATGGCGCTGACCCCGGCGCGCACCTGGGCCAAGGTCGGGGCGATGTTCGAGCAGATCAAGAAGTCGACGGGTGAAGTCTTCTATCAGGGTCGCATCGACGATCCGAGCATGGCGAACCCGATGGACATTGCGCTGTGGCATGACCGCGAAGGGGGATTTGCCGTCCTTTGGAGCCGTCGCCGTCCGCGTCGTGAAATCCCCGCGGGTCAGGCCGAACAGGACCTGCCGCCCGTCGGGCAGAGTTCGGACGATGGGATTGGCGGCGACTCCGGTCTGGGCGACAGCACGGCACCCGATGCGCCGCAGACCGGCAAGGGCAAGGGCGCAGCAGGGAAGGGGGGCGAAACCGCCGACAAGGCTACCGCCTGAATGAAGGAGGCCGGGAGAGGGTCTAGCTCTTCCGGCCTCTCATGGCTGAACATTGGTCAATGTCCGCTTCGATGCTTATCCAGTTTCCGAAGCGGCGAACAGGAAATTTCATCATGGCCCGCTTCGATAACTTCGCCGACCTCGCAGAACATTATGCCAGCCTCACCAGCGCCGACGCCTTCGCGGGCGCTTTCACCAGCGAAATTGCCGCCAGCCAGCTTTCCATCCACGACGAACCCACGGCCGACGACTTGCCCGACGCCGATGCAGCGCGCGCCGTTGCTGCCCACGTCACCGGCGAGATTTTCAACCTCTTCGCCGATACGCGCCTTGCACCTGTCGCACCTCGCATCGCTTGGGGGATCGTCAACAGCTTCCACAAGGTGGCGCAGCAGCTTTCACGCCAAGAGGATGACGCCGCGCGCGAGCTTGGCGAGCTGGCGCGCATCATGGACCCTTCCGAAATCCACGCGGTGAAGGTCGAGGAGACGCAGCGCCTTTGCCAGTCGCTTCATGAAGCCGTCGCGGCGATCTGCGCGATGCGCGACCACGCCGCCGAGATTTACCGCGTCGAATGCGGCCAGCCTTGGTCCGCTACCACCGGCAGCCGAACGGGCCGCACCTTGACCGCCTCGCAGATCGACGCGCGCGACTTTCTCGCAGCGCGCGCGGTGGAAAAACGGGAAGCACACGCCCCGACTGGTCCGGTTGTCGTTTTGTCGGGCGGGCAGGACTGGACCGAGCATAAGGCGCTTTGGGATCGTCTGGACGCGATCAAGGCCCGCATTCCCGCGATGACGCTTGTCACGACTGCGCAGCACAAGGGCGCCGACGCCATCGGCGCCGCATGGGCCGCAGCGCGCGGGGTGCCGCTTGTCGCCTTCCGGCTCAATCGCCAGCTTGGCAACCGCGCCGCGTTCGAGCGTAACCGTTCTATTCAGCGATTGCTGCCAGTTGAAGCCGTTATTTGCGAAGGCAGCGGCGTCCAGATCAATCTCGCGCAGAATCTTCGCGCCGCTGGCGTCCCGCTCACCATCTTCAAACACGCAGATTTTGCGATCCGCGATCAGGCTCACGCCTGATCGCATTTCGCCCACCCGGAGAATTACGATGCGCCTCTATCTGACCAGCACTGGCGAATGGACGGGAAATCAAAGTGACGCAGCGGGCTTGGTCCGCGCGAACGGCGGGACCTGGGAACAGATCGACGTTCCGACCGACAAGCCGGGCCTGATTGCTTGGCTCACCCAGCAGTGGACGCGTTTTCCGACGATTGCGGCACCGTCGGCGCCGATAACGGCGCCGACCGAAACCGACGCGCAGCGAGCGGAAAGCCTCCGCCGGATCAGCATCGAGGAAGAGATTCAGAATTGCGACCTTCCCCACCTCGCAGTGCTCGCGGAAAATGTCGCTTGGCGCTTCCACGAACTGGCGCGGGCCTCGAAAGACGATTGACCCCAAAAACTGACGACATTCGATTTTCTTGATACACGGGCCGAAGGAGCCGAACCGATGAATGTAGAAATTCTCGCTCACCCCGAGTTGAAGTCCGCGCTTAACCGCCTGATAGACCTTGCGCGCGCCGACACCGGCCAATCGGCCCGCGTCACGAATTTTCTCCTCGCATGGTGGGACGGCGACCAGTGGGGAAACTTCCCGCTGACTGACCTGTTCGGCGTTGACCGGGACGTTGCCGCTGACATGGCTACCGTCTTTGCGTTTCTCGGTCAGCATGGCGGGGCCGTCTACATCGATGCTTTCGGCGACCAGTATCGCGGTCAGATGGCCGATCTGGTCGACCGTTGGCGCCCCGACTAGGGCGCCTGCCGTTCGCGGCGCCACTTCGTAATTTTCCCAGCCCTTATTGTCGCAGCAGCCGTGGGAGCATCCACCCCAGCGTGGCCGCGCTGCGTCGGATATCGTGTTATGCGCTTCACACCCCATCAGGGAATCTATGCCTACGAGCGGACGAACCGGAAATTGAAGGCGGCGGAACGCCGCCTGCGTCTGGATCGCGAGAAATTCCCGCTCTTCGCCGCCGAGATCGCCGAGAGCCAGCCCACACCGGAGGAATTGCTCGACGCGCGCGGCAGAGCATTCGTCGAGAACCAGCAAGCGAACCGCGATCGCGAGGCTCGAAACTGGTGGCGCGCGCGCGCCGAGCTGCGCGCGATCGCCGAACCGGATCGCGCCGCATTCATCCGCTATTGGGGTCGCTGCAAATGTCCCGGCAACGCGTGCTATTTGCTGACCTACATCAATATGTTTCGTGACGGCCGACTGATCGTTCACGAGGGCGAGGTACGTCCGCGTAGCGATGTCGAATGGGAGCGTGATCGCAAAGCCAAGATCGCGGCGATGTCGGACCTCGAACTGGACGTGATGATCCAGACGCACATCAGTCCGCTTCTTGCCGAATGGGGCCGCGTGGAACGTCGGCGCCGTGCGGAATTGAGCGCGGCCGTCCCGCCCGCGCGCTCCAGCTCGATGCGCCGCAAGCGGCGCGGCGTGCGGTGATGACCCCCCGCGCAGTTCCGCGATGTCATCTTGCTGAAGCACGACGGCGCCGAGCTGGTCGGGCGGCTGTTCGACTAGTCGTCGCCCGCAGTGGATCCCGGCGTAGAGGGCCGAGCCCTCATGCCGTGATCCAGCCCGCACACGGGCGGGGGTTGAATTCTCACATTCCGTAGATTACGTATGTTGGCGATTCCGATGATGATGATGACTTTCGAGACGATGAGAGCCGCAAGGTTCAGTTTGCCAGCATGACGATGAAGATGATGAGGGAATCATGGAACTGCCAATCGAAAAGGTCACTTCCAGTGAGGTTTCGAAGCGCTTCGGCTTCTATTACGACGAAGCCATGACGCACCCCATCGGGATCGAGCGCAACGGCGCCACCCGCGTCGTCATGTTGCCCGCGTCCGAATATGAACGCCTCGCGCGCCTCGACCATATCGCTGTCACGCCCGAGGAATTGAGTGATGAAGCAACCCGAAGCCTCCGGACCGCCACGGCGCGCCCCGAAGCCGTCGCCCTTAACGAGCTCATGGACTGAGCCGCTCCCCACTGACGTCATCCAGTACGTGTATCTCTGGCGCGCCGAAAAGGAGCGCGGGCTTGAGGACGGCCGCAAGATTCGGCCCTGCCTCGTTCTCAGCACGTTCCGGGCTCGGGGCCAGCTACGCGTCATCACCGCGCCGATAACGACGCGTAACTATGACCCTGGCCTCTCGATAGCGATCCCGCCCCGGGTGACGGAGCACCTGGGACTGGACGACCGTTCGCGGATCGTATGGAACGACCTCAACGAGTTCACCTGGGTTGGACCTGACGTACGAGGCGCAGCTGACGGCTCGCCCTTCATCGGCATCATGCCCGAGGCACTTTGGCGGCGGGTGCTCGATAATGTAATCAGCGCCCGCATCAATCCAACGCACCGCTCCGAATAGCCAGTCTGCCCGATACTGTCGAAGGCTGTCCGATGCGCTGCGTCGCGATCGGCGAAGATCAGCAATCCGGCCCGACGGGTTGGCCGCTGTGCCTCCGATGACCGTGCGGACCAAAGTGCGGCGGTTCCACTTTCGCCCCCATCGGGGATCGATGCGCCACCATAGGCAGGACCGTCCCGATCGATCTTCAGCGAGCGCGGCCAGCCTGAATGGCTCCCTGCAGCTCGCCTCCTTGGGCGGCCTCGTTGCTGTCTGACGCACGTAGACAGCTCGCCCGCCTTTCGCGGGACGGGTCTATCGACCCTCAAGCAGAAAACCAGCCCTTTGGGCCTACGGTTTCCACCGCTGCGCGGCGGAGCCTCCGTCTTTCAGCTTGCCCGCGGCGAGCGGCCGCCTCCTCGAAGTGCGTCAGCAACGACACCACCCAAGGAGACAAGCCATGAAACAGAAAGCCGACTTCATCATCACTGGCCGTATCGGAAAGATCGACGCCAAGGAGAAGGTCGCGCACATCGATGTCGCCACCAAATATCCCTACAAGGACAAGGATGACAACTGGAAGGATCGCACCGTCTGGAACCGCGTCACGCTCTTCAAGAAACAGCATGAACGCGTAACAGAAATCGGCGTCGGCGACCTGGTGACCTTCGAAGGTCGCGTTGGACAGAGCAGCTACGAGCGGAACGGCGTTCGCCACTATAACGTGGACCTGACCGTCAACGACTTCACCATCGAGCGCCGGAAGGGCGAACAGGCGACGACCACGAACGATACGCCGCCCGCTGAAGACGACGATCACGTTCCCTTCTGAACCTCTCGGGGCGGCTACGTCCGCCCCTTCAGTTTTCCCAGGAGACGCATCATGGAAACCGAACTCTACGACGATTATCGCGCGCTCGCATATGACGCAGGGATCAGATCGAGATGAATTTCGACGATCCCGACGAACAGCCAATGTTCGCCTTTGCCGAGAGTCTGGCAGTAAGGTCAGCCAACGGCGAAGATCTCCCGACGCCATTTAACGAACACCCATGTGTGGGCCGGCGACGACCGACCCTTTCGCTTTGCAAGCCGCGCGCCTGTGACCGCCTCGCTCACGGCGGGAAGGTGCCCGCCGGTTCGCATCGGCGGCACGCGGCCCTTCGCCATTTGCGCATCTCTCCGGGTATAGGCACGATCGCCTTCACTCGTTGCCTCGGTTTGCTCGCAACCAGCACATCGCCGATCGCCTCAGAGCGTGTCCAACTTCTCCGCGATCCTCTTTGCGCCATGCTTCTCGATCGCCTTCGCAATGGCCGTAGCTTCGCTTCGATCCATCCGGGCAATCTTCACCTTTCCCAGTGCGGCGAGAAGTACATCACGTCCCGCATCGCGCTCCGCTTCGCGGGCTCGGCGTTCCGCTTCCGTCACCCGCGCAAGTTCGGCTTCCAGCTCTGCGCGTCTCGCCGCAATCGCATCCAGATTGCCTTCGATCTTCTTCGCCCTTGGCATCGTTTTACTCCGCTTCAGCCTATCCAATCTTTGCGCACTGCTATCACGATACGGGCGATAATCCAGCACCGAAACAGGTACACGACGTCTGTCCGCGGCGTTACGAAATCGGACAGGGAATGGACACGGAAGGGTGCCGGTTTGACTCCCCGCCGGCGACAGAATGAGTTGCGTTTTGGGTTCACGCTTCGCGCTCCCAAAACGCAATGCGCTTGTTGGCGATCGGTCCAACAGGGCGTCGCGATCGATCGGTCATCCGACCAAGCGGATGATCCATATCGTGGTTCCAGCAGGCAACCTATTCGGCATCGTCAATCAAACGAGCGTTGCCGATTACGCTGCCCGCATGCGGACAAGCGATCAGCAAATGTCTGGCGGGGCTAGCGCCTCATGCAGGCCTGAACTCTCGTGCCCGAACCGGGCACGAATGTGCCCAGATTACAGGCAAGCTGACGGGCTATGCCCGGATTCCCTCCGATAAGCAGAATGAGAGACCCGCTTCGGGGATATCTCATTCTGAGATGCACACGGTATGCGGCGAGCTGCAATGCGCGAAGCTCAAGATCTGGCGGAAATGCAAGGAAATGGAAGGGTGCATAAAGCACCCGATGGGGTGCAGATGCCACCCTACATCGGGGTGCAATCGGCACCCCCCAAAAGTGGCGAATTCCGGTCGGTTCTAAGACCTGATCGGGGTGCAAAATACACCAGCAATATCAGCGAGGCTCGGCCACCTTGACCCTTATTCCAGTTGCTGATATCCAAATGTCGCCTTTCGCAAGAACCCACCGCCTACCCCTGAGAGGGAGGGTGGTTTGGAATTTCATCGTCGTTCTGTGGCGCTCTCGCCTTCGGCTTGGCTTGCTCTAAACGAGCTCGCCAAATCGGAAGGAATTACCAAGTCAGAGCTTGTCCGCCGCATCGTAAACAGCTTCCTGACGGACCGGGATCGTCCCCAGTTCAATCCGCAACGGATGGCCATCATATGCGAGTATGTGCAGCTCGTTGCCGATGAATGGGTGAGGAAGAACGCGCCTGATCGGCGTGACGAATTTCTTGCAATGGTGGATACACGATTGGACCGCCACCATGGCAGATAAGTCGTCACGCCCCCGCCATCCGCGCCCCTGGTCAAGCCACGGCGAGGCTAATCGCAACTCGGGAAACTTCACGCGCGGCTCGCAGCTCATCGGCCATCAATTCTCGATGTGGTGGCGCGGCGCGCGCGTGCCATTGTTCTTCTGGTTCGGTCTGCTGGCCGCATTCACTTGGCTCAAACTGACACTCATCCTCGACGACTATGAGTTCCAAATGCTCGGCACCAAGGCGCTTGCGGCAACGTGGGACTTCATCGGCCTCGACGAAATGAAGCGCGCCAACGTCACGCTTCGTGATGGAAGCATCTATCCAACCTACATGGGATATGTTCCCTATATCCCGGACGTGCAGGTTGCGTGGGCAAAGCTGATGAACGCCTTGTTCGGAAGCTTGTTCTTTGCGACCATCGGCGCCGGCGCTTTCGCGTGGTGGTTCATTCCGTGGGCACGCGACCGGGGAGAATCCATTCTTGCCGATCACCACGAACGCGGCGTGGAGATCGTCGAGTATGACGTCCTCAAGATGATGCTCGATCGTCATAACCTTGACCGCGTTCGGACTCGCGCAAAGGAGGCATTCCCCGATTTGACGCTCGCTCAGGTCGAAGCCTTGCCGCTTGCGGAGCGCAAGGCTGCGGGGGTCATCCTTCCGTACAAGATTGCGACGTTGCCGTTCCCTTATGGCTTCGAACAGAGCCATGTCATGCTCACGGGTACGACAGGCACGGGCAAGACCACGCTCATTCGCCAGCTCGTGGCACAAGCGATAGAGCGGGGCGACCGGTGCGTGCTATTCGATCTTACCGGCCACTATATGGAAGCGTTCTACGACCCCGATCGGGACCATGTTCTGAACCTTAATGACGCGCGCTGCGAGTCATGGTCGCTGTTCAATGATTGCGAATCTCGCAGTGAATTCGTGAACGCCGCGACTGCACTTATTCCCGCCGACCATGGATCGGACGGAGGCTTTTGGGAGAAGGCCGCGCGTACCCTGTTTGTCGAAATGTGCGATAATCTGAAGAAGAAGGGGAAGGGAACGAACCGGCACCTCTCAGATGAACTGTTGAAGGCGAGCCTCAAGAAGATCTACGAAAGCCTGAAGGGCACGGTTGCCGATCCGCTCATTTCTCCCGACGCGGCAAAGATGGCGCAATCGATCCGAGCGGTGCTCAACGCCCATGCTGAAAGCATCCGCTTTCTGCCCGATAATGGTGAGCCATTCTCGATCAAAGACTGGGTAGAGCGCGACGATGGCAACGCGTCAATCCTGTTCATCACGGCACGATATGCCGACCTCGATATGTCGAAGTCGCTGCTGACGCTTTGGATGAATATCGCGATCAATACGATCATGACGCTCCCCCATTCGCGCCAACTTCGGACCTGGTACATCTTCGACGAATTGGCGGCGCTCCACAAGTTGCCGGCTCTTGAGCGCGGGCTTCAGACAGCACGCAGTTTCGGCGGCGCGTTCGTTCTTGGGCTCCACAATTTTGCAGGGCTCCGGGTCCCATATGGTGAGGATGGTGCCCGCAACATCATCAGTTTGACCAACACGAAGATCATGCTTCGCACCACCGATCGGGATACGGCCGAGGAATGCTCACGCCTGATCGGGTTCCGCAAAGTTCGTACTATGGACGAATCCTACAGCTACGGCGCGCACCAAACTCGCGACGCGTCGACGATCTCGCCGACGACCAAAGAGGAAGCGCTGGTAATCGCCGATGACATCACAAGCCTTCCCAATCTCAACGCCTATGTTCGGTTCCCCGAGAAGTTTCCCGCGACCTTAGTGTCGTTCCCCTATGTCGGCTTCTCGCCGGTTGCCGAAGGGTTCATCAAGGCTCCGGCGCCGCCCGAGCTAGAGCCGATCGCAGAGGACGATGGTGAAGGCGATGGGGAAGAGGGGGGCGGTCAGGACATCGCGAACGACCGTCCCGAACCCGGAACCACTCCAGCGGCGGAACGGAGCGACCGTCCCGAAGTCGCGGGCCTGCAGGCGGGTCGTGAGGTCCGCGCGCGCGACGTACTGGATGTTGGTCGTGGGAGTTCGGATAGCCGTTCGGATCTGTTCGGGGAGCCGGTCAAACCGCATCCCGCCGGCTCATTGGCCAAGCGGTCGATCGACGACGTTGCCCCGAATGGTGCCATCCCTCGCAATGCAGCCACCGGCAGTAGCGGCCAGCAGGATGCGCTTTCCTATAAGGAGCGGCTTCGCGGCGCCAAGGATCCGACTGAAGAGCGAAGTGGCGAACTGGCCCGCCGCGAATCCCGGATAGACTTCGGGGAGAGTGAGCATCGCCGCGCCGGCGGTGCCGAACTCGGCGCTGACGGCATGGCGCGCGGCAGCGACGACCTCGGCATGGACATGGATTGAGCGCGATGACGGTTTCGATCGGAAAAGTGCATTCGGCGGGAGGGGCCGCGGCCTACTTCGCGGCGGACAATTACTATACGGCCGAGCAATCAGAAGCCGTGTCCGCGTGGGCGGGGGAGGGGGCGAAGGATCTAGGGCTGTCGGGGACCGTCGATACCGCCACGTTCGAACGCATCCTGAACGGCGAACTGCCTGACGGAACGCAGATCGGGGATCCAGACACACGCGACAGCGGTCGCGACTTCACATTCTCCATGCCGAAGTCCGCCTCGCTCCTTGCGCTGGTTTCGGGCGACAAGCGGATCCTCGCCGCGCATATGGAAACAGTCAAACAGACGATGGTCTGGGCGGAGAGGAACCTCGCCGAAGCTCGCGTTCATGTCGACGGGAAGGATGTCGCTGTCCGCACCGGCAACCTAGTCTACGCGCTATTTCCGCATGACACGAGCCGGGCGACCGACCCGCAGAGCCATATCCATGCCGTCATCGCCAATCTGTCCCGGCTTCCCGAACAATTCCGAAACCCCGATCGCGTCGACGAGAAGACCGGCGAAGTCATCCGCGACGATGGCTGGCGCGCCTGGCACAACGGAACAATGTACAAGGCCAGCGCGACCCTCACCTCGATGGCGAACGCCATCCTGCGCGAGAAGATCGAGGCGCTGGGCTATAAGACCGAGATCACGGGTAAACATGGCGCTTTCGAGCTTCTTGGTCCCAATGGGGAGAAGATCAACAAGGAAGCTCTCGATGGCTTCTCCAAGCGCGGTAACGACATAAAGGCCAAGGCCGAGGAACTCGGCGTGCATAGTCCGGAAGGCCGCCGCGCTATTACGCAGCGCACGCGCGATCCGAAGATGGATGCCGGCGATCGTGCGGAGCTTGCCGAGCGTTGGCGCGCCGAGGCGCGGGACTATCGCTACAATGGCGACCAGATCTACGCCATGGCGCTCGCGAGGTCCCGAGAGCGCAGTTCTCCGATCGAACGCGGCATATTGGCGGTCAGCACCGCCATTCGAGATAGTCGCGACCGACTTGTAGACTATCTGAAGCGGCCAGAGGATCCATTGGTCGATTCCGGCCTTGCCAAACTCACACGCACGCCGGCGACGGCCCGTACCCAATATGCGACCGCGAGCGCCATTCGCATATTGGGGGAACGCGAGGCGGTCTTCAGCACGGCCGACGTCATAAAAACGGCTGTGGATCTTGGCGAGACGGGCGTGACGCCTGAACGCATCGAACGCCGTATCGCCGAGCTCGTTGAAAAGGGCGAGATCGTCCCGGAAACTTCGCAGCGGCTCGATAAAGCCATCGACATGATCACTACCCGGGAGGCGATCAAGCAAGAGCGCCGCATATTGAAGGCGATGGACACAGGCGCCGGCGAGGCGCGCCCGCTCATGTCGGCCGAAGTCGCTCGAGACCGTCTGCAGGAGCTCGCCGCCCCGCGGGAGCTCAACACCGAACAGCTCGCGGCCGCGATCCAGATCGTCTCATCTCCAGATCGCATCGTGCTCGTCCAGGGCCGCGCCGGCGCGGGCAAGTCGACCATGCTTCAGCCCGTCGCCAAGGCCGAGGCGATCGATGCCACTGCGCGCTTGCTGGGAGCCGAAGATGCCAAATCGATCCTGCTAACCGCCGATATGCGCGGCGATGCGCAGGCCCTCGCTTTCCAGAACAAGATGGTCGCGGATCTGAGGACAGACACCGGGATGGAGGCGCGCACCGTCGACAGCTTCATCTATTCCAATGAGAAATTTCTGAATGGCGAGGCGTCGGCCGAAGCCTTCGCCGCGCGAAAGGCTGATCTCGCCGGCGCATATCTCGTCGTCGACGAAGCATCGATGATCTCAAACGAGCGCATGGACAAGCTCACCGCGATCGCGAATCTGATGGAGGTCGGCCGCCTCGCCATCATCGGCGACCGCAAACAGCTCATGCCCGTAGACGCCGGCAAAAGCTTCTCCGTCATGCAGGCGCGCGCGATCCAGGACCAGCTGCCGGTGAGCGAGGTCAAGATCAACATGCGCCAGAAGACCGAAGACATGCGTCTTGTCGCGGATCTCGCCGATGCCGGCAATGTCCGCGGCGCGATCGCGATCCTTGGCGAACGCGTCATCGAGAGCAAAAATCGTATCGCCGCCGCCGCCGGCGCCTGGCTCGCGCTGCCGGCAGACGAACGTTATAAGACCACGCTCCTGCCTTCGAGCCGTGACGGCCGCTCGGAAGCCAACCAGATCATTCAGGACGGGCTGAAAGCCGAAGGCACATTGAAGGGGGAGGGACGCGCATTCAATGTTCGCGAAACTCTGCAGCTTACCCGCGAGGAGTATCGCTATGCACGCAACTGGAAAGCAGCGCATTTACTCGAAGTAGGGAGCCACGATAACGGGCTCGGTCTGCCGAAGGGCGATTACCATATCGAGCGCGTCTTCGAAAACGGCCGCGTCCAGCTCCGCGATATGCGCGGACGCAAGCACCGTGTCGAACCGTCCAAGATCGACCCTAACGGCAAGCTTAATCGGCTGAAGCTCAGCAACGAAAAACGTATCGAGGTTCACGAAGGCGAGCGCATCCGCTGGACCGATAGCGACAAGCGCGATGGACGCGGGATGATCAACGCGACGATCGCCAGCATAGAAAAGGTCGATCGGGACGGCATCATCGTCAAACTCTCCGATGGCGAGCGCCGCGAGCTGAAGAACGGCGACCCGATGCTCAAGCGAATGGATCTCGCATATGCGATCAACACGCATATGGCGCAGGGTATCACGAACGAAACCGTATTCTCCGTGATGGGGGCGGGGGAGACGAACCTCTCCAATGCTCGCGCTTTTCTCGTCAATCATACGCGCCAGCAAATGGATGTCAGGCTGTTCACCGACGACAAGGCTAAACTGATACGTCAGCTGGAGAGCAACCGCGGCGACAAGACTTCTGCGCTTGAGGCAATCGGCGAACTGGCAGTCGAACGGATCCTGTCCGGCAAAGATGGTTCCCGTGACGCGGCGATCGGGGAAGATGCAAGCAAGCCGTCACTGGCAGACCTCGAACGCAAACTGGATCTCGGTAGCACCCCCGGTGTCGCCGCCGAGGAGATGAACGAAAAATCTGCCAGCAACGGAGCGGACACCGACATCGCCAACCCGAGGGGAGAGAATGGTGCTGGAAGGCCCGCGGCCCCGGCCCCGCGCGAAGAAACTCAGCTCGATCGGTCGAAAGGGCTTGAGTTGTGATTGCGGCAAACGCACCCGCCCCGATTGAACTCCGCCCGTATAGCGTTTGCGCTAACGATCCATTTCGGGGGCTGACGCTCTGCCTTCGCAAACTTCCACAGACTGTCATGGATGACACTTTACCCTCCGGCAAAGTGTCATCCATGACAAAGTGCCCGATTTTTTGGGCTGGGGGATTCACTTTTCGTTCTAGATGTGCATGATTCCTACATGCTTCAGAACCTTGCGCAGCACGGCGATAATGGGCCGCCAATCGATATGCCGAGCATGATGGAAGCGCTGGCGCAAAACTCCGCCCGCCCGCGCTATGCTTTCATGGTTCTCAACCTCATTGCGAGTATCGCCGGCCCGGATGGAAGGGCGGGGCCGCTCGTTGTCACCGATGGTTCGGCGGCGACCATTCGGGATTGGCTTTGCGACGCCTTGGCCCCCATGGGCTCTCGCGATCCGCGTCGTAAGGCGTTAGCTGATCGCGTGAAATCTGAACTTGTAAGCGATGGGCGCCTCCCCGCCGATGCTGTTGCCGCCAAGACTATAATCGACGATGAGCTACGGCAGCGCGTTCGTACGGCGGGAAGGGCCAACGTCAGCCGGGCAGTCTCGGATCTCGTGCGCGCGGGAATGCTGCATCGGCATTATCAAGGCTATCGCGTCGACCACTACAATCGCGGCGCGCGCCGTCAGGCGGTCTACACGCTATCGCGGGTTGCACGCGAATTGCTGCAAACGGCGACGGTGGGTCGTTCGACCTCCGGGACGCCCGGTGAGGACAGCTTGCCGCTTTTTTCATACGCCCGCTAGCTTGAGTAGTTGCAGCGAAAAAGGGTCACTTCGCACTTGCAGCATAATCCTGCGCTTCCCATATACAGATCGCCTTTCAGGCATCCTCTCCCAAAACTTATCCGGGCCGGCGAAAGCTGGCCCCCTTTTTATCTGTGAAGATTCAATAGCGATTTTCTAGGCCCATACAGGGGTCTGTTCTGCGGCCATATCGGTCGTTCGCGCCAGTTGAATTTGCCTGTTAGCAGGCCTACGTCAAGAGTGCTGGGTGATTGCTCCATCGTAATGATTGGCTACTAAAAGCGGGGGCTGCGCAAATAGGACGCAAGTTCCCTTGTTTGTTTCTGAGGGCGCATGACACCACATGATTTTCTCCAAAAATGGCAAAACGTCGAGCTGAAGGAGCGCTCAGCCTCGCAAAGTCATTTCAATGATCTGTGTGCGTTGCTCGGTGTCCTCGACCCGGTCTCCGCCGATCGCAAGGGCGAGTGGTTCACCTTCGAAAAGGGCGCGAATAAGGCCAGCGGCGGCAACGGCTGGGCCGATGTCTGGCGCCGCGAATGTTTCGGCTGGGAGTATAAAGGGCGGCACGCCAATCTCGACAAGGCCTATAGCCAGCTGCTGCAATATTCGGTCGCGCTGGAGAATCCACCGCTGCTGATCGTATCCGACATGAACCGGATCGTGATCCGCACCAACTGGACCAACAGCGTCCAGGAAACGCACGAGATCGCGCTCAACGACCTGACAGACGGTGCGGTGCGCGATCGGCTCAAGGCCGCATTTCTCGAACCCGATCAGTTCAAGCCCGCGAAGTCACGCCAGGATTTGACCGAGGAGACCGCGCGCGAATTCGCCGGCATCGCCCAGCGGCTGTGGGATCGCGGGCACGAGGCGCACCGCGTCGCGCATTTCGTAAACCAGCTAGTCTTCTGCATGTTCGCTGAGGATGTCGGCCTCCTGCCCGACAACTTGTTCACCAAGATGCTGAGCGCCAGCCGGGTGCGGCCCGAACGCTTCGAGGGCAATGCCGCCAAGCTGTTCGGCGCGATGGCGGAGGGCGGCGACATCGACTTCACACCGATCGACTGGTTCAACGGCGGGCTATTCAGCGACAATAGCGTGCTGCCCGTCAGCAGTGAGGATATCGAGCAATTGCTCAGCGCCGCTCAACGCGACTGGAGCCAGATCGACCCCTCGATCCTGGGCACTTTGTTCGAGCGTGGACTCGATCCTGCCAAGCGCAGCCAATTGGGCGCACATTACACCGATCGCGATAAAATCATGATGATCGTGCGCCCGGTAATTATCGAACCGCTCGAAGCCGAATGGGCTGAGGTCCGCGAGAAAATCGCGTCGGCTATGGATAAAGTCGCTGCAGCAAAAGCCCGCGTACCGAAAACGCAGAGTGAAGCGCGGAAAGTCTTTGCGGCCGCCAGGCGGGCCGAAGAGGCAGCGTATCGCGAAGCGCAAAGGCTGCGGAACGAGTTTCTGGTTAGACTAAAGGAGTTTCGTGTTCTCGATCCTGCCTGTGGGTCGGGCAATTTTCTCTACGTGGCGCTGAAAGCGCTCAAGGATATCGAACACCGCGCCAACATCGATGCCGAAACGCTCGGCCTAGACAAGGCCACTCCAGCTGTCGGGCCCGAAAATGTGCTGGGGATCGAGCTCAACCCCTATGCCGCCGAACTGGCGCGTGTTTCGGTCTGGATTGGTGAGATCCAGTGGATGCGCCGCAACGGCTTCGAGGCGGCGAAGAATCCAATCCTGCGGCCGCTGGACACTATCGAGTGTCGGGATGCGGTGTTGAATGCGGACGGCACGCGGGCGGAGTGGCCGGAGGCGGATGCCGTAGTGGGGAATCCGCCGTTCTTAGGCAATAAGAAGATGATCCGCGAATTAGGGGAGGATTACACACGGACGCTGCGAAACTCGTGGCCGGAGGTGCCGGGAGGAGTCGATCTCGTCTGCTACTGGTTCGCGAAGGCATGGGCGATGATGGCCGCCGGACGGCTGCACCGTGCGGGACTTGTCAGCACCAATAGCATCCGGGGCGGCGTAAATCGCGAGGTCTTGAAGCCAATAGTCGACGGTGGGCGCATCTTCGAAGCATGGAGCGACGAGGGCTGGACAGTAGAAGGCGCGGCGGTGCGTGTGTCGATTGTTTGCTTCTCACGGGGTGTCGTGGGACCGTCGGCTGGCCTAAATGGACTACCGGTTCCGCGCATCAATGCTGATTTAACCGGCGGCGCCAAGACGGTTGATTTGACGCAAGCAGCATCGCTCGCGTCGAACAAGAACCTCGCATTTCAAGGTGTTAAGTTCGGTGGACCATTCGAGATCACCGGCGATGACGCACGGCGTCTCCTTATGTCCAGGGGGAACCCGAACGGTGCCAGCAACTCAGAAGTTGTGTGTCGCTGGATCACGGGTCTTGATCTAACACGACGGACAGAAGAGCGCTGGTGCATCAACTTCGATGGTATTTCGTCAGCCGCCGAAGCGGCATTATTCGAAGCGCCGTATGAACTGTTTGACCAGCAATGGGCGGCTGAAAATGCCCGGCGTGCCGCTGAGAATCCACCCCTGCCACAACTTCGTGCAAACGAAGCTGCCTCGCTGGCGACGCGGTGGCTGCATCAGCGGTCGCGCCCCGAGCTTCGTGCGCGCATGTACGGTCTCGCTCGGTTCATCGCGACGCCGGAAGTTTCGAAACACCGAATATTTTCTTGGCTGGCCGGGGGCACCCTGGCTTCGGGCTCCGTTTATTCAATCACCCGCGACGACGACACCAGCTTCGGCATCCTCCACTCGCGCTTCCACGAGTTGTGGTCGCTGCGCACGGGCACATCATTGGAGGACCGGCCCCGTTACACGCCCTCGAGCACCTTCGAGACCTTCCCCTTCCCCGAGGGCCTGACCCCGAACATGCCCGCCGCCGATTATGCGGACGATCCGCGCGCGCAGGCGATCGCAGCTGCGGCGTCGAGGCTCAACGAACTGCGAGACAACTGGCTTAACCCCGGCGATCTGGTGATGCGTGAGCCTGAAGTTGTGCCCGGCTATCCCGACCGCATCCTGCCCAAGGACGAGGAAGCGGCAAAGGAACTGAAGAAGCGCACGCTCACCAATCTCTACAATGCCCGCCCGCAATGGTTGGCGAACGCCCATGCCGCGCTCGATGAGGCGGTGGCCGATGCCTATGGCTGGGGCGAGGATTGGCGGGCAGGGGTACTGCACAATGACGTAATCCTCGCCCGCCTGTTCTCGCTGAACCAGATCCGTTCGGCTCGGGGAATTTGACGTTGAATTGTTCTACCGGAAGCCAGCGGAGCCATCGGTTGGGTTCCGGTCAACTAAGCGAAGAAGCGGCTAAATTGCGCCTCATAATCGCCATTCGCATCTAGGCACGGAGGTCCTGAAAGCCGAGGTTGGTCTGGATACTTACAGGAACTTCTCCGCCAACTCGCGCTTGCCGCGGGGATCAACGTGCGTGATTCTGCGATCCTCGGGATAGTAGAAGCCGGTGACGTAGAGGTCGAACCTTCCGATCTCCACGCGCACCGAGATCTCATGATTGTCGTTCCACGTGTCCCTAAGCGACGCCTTGCATGTCTCGCCCCGCAGCTCGAAGTCGAACGATGAGTTCTCTCCATCCCAGTTTGCGACGGCGGTTCGGATGAGCGTTTCGCTGATCGCATCGCGCTTCTTCTGAGAGAGCATCTCAAGCGAGGACTCCTTGATCGGGCCGAACATGCCGCTGGCGTTCATGGCCTCCAAGATCTTGCGCATGTGCACGCCGGTGTGCTGGTTCACGAAAAGAGACGATCGCGATCCGTGCGGACTGCCAAGTATGAGTGAGCGGACGTTCCACCAGGTCTCAGCCACCTGCGCGCCGGTGGCTTCGGCGGCTGAGAGCTGCACAAACCAGGCCAGGGCGTCCCTGCTCTTGATGGTGCCGTCGGCCTCCAGCTCGACGTTGACGGCCACCACGACGACCGGATGGGCGCTGTCCGCATAGAGCGGCTGCTCTAGCCGATAGGCGTCTAGGCCCGGCACCCGCCGCACCGCCTCCACGAGCCTGTCGGCTCCTTCGCCGGAATAAGGGCAGGTCACGAAACCCCTCACGAATTCCGTTGTAGGGTCTGCCTCCGCATATGTTGCCACCTGGGAGAGGCTGCCGATATGCTCCGATCCGTGTCGAGGGGGAGCGGTAAGGATCGGATGCCAATCCGGGTAAGCGTCGACCGCGTTGCCCAGCTCTTCGATCAGGCCCTCGACTGCACGCCGGCCTGCCTCAGGATCCTTCAGGTTCTTCGTGAGGTAGTTGAGCGCCTTAGCGTTCTGCTGCGCGGCGACGGTAGGTGCGCGGAATTCCATGATTGATCCACCTTACGTAAGGAGTATATATTACGTGAATAGATCAATGCACGTAGTGTTGCAAGCGATGGCCGCGCCGGTACATTCAATTCGGCGCTTTCGTCCGGCGACATGCGGCCATTCGTCGGCTAAAGCTCTGCGCTAGGGGGGATGAGAATGCGGATAGTGCGGGCCAGAATTGAGAACTTCCGTCTTTTGCGGGATGTCGAAGTTGGGTTCGAGCAACGTACAACGCTCATCGTCGGGCGGAACAACAGCGGGAAGACTTCGATTGCGGAGCTGTTCCGGCGGCTCCTATCCGGCGGCAGTCTGGCGTTCCGGCTCGAGGACTTCTCTCTCGGGTGCCACGAGAGCTTCTGGCAGGCGCTGCAGACCTACCGCGCCGACCCGCAGGCCGCCGATGTCCTAGGGCAGCTGCCATCGATTCGGTTGGTTCTCGACATCGGATACGACACGGATGCGCCGGATCTCGGACCGCTGGGCAACTGCATCATCGACCTAAACGACGACTGTCACGAGGCCCGCCTGGAGTTTCGTTTCGGCCCGAAGGCGACAGCGCCCGAAGCTTTCTTTGCCGACCACCTGATACCGCTCGAAGACGCCGCAGACGACCGCTCCCGCTTCTTTCGGAACCTAAGCCAACGGCTCCCGTCCGCCTATGCGGGGACGCTTGAGGCCGTCGATCCCAACGATGCCACCAACCGCAAGTTGCTCGAGACCAAGTTGCTCACGACGCTGATCGGAGGCGGCTTCATCAACGCGCAGCGTGGTCTCGACGATGACACCATCCGCGAACGCGACGTCCTCGGCAAAGTTGTCGAGGTGCTGTTTCAGTCGGCTTTGACGGACGACATCAACCCCGAGAGGCGGACGACCGCGGAGCAACTTAAGGACGTGGTGGAGGCCATTCAGGGCGACGTCCACAACAGCTTCAATTCTGGGCTGACCTCGCTGCTGCCCACGTTCGATTTGTTTGGATACCCCGGTCTTTCAGATCCTGGGCTCGTGACCGAGACGAGCTTCGACGTGAACAAGCTCCTCAAGGACCACACGAGGGTTAGGTATCGGGGCGTCAACGGCATGACGTTGCCTGAGACCTACAACGGGCTGGGGACGAGGAACCTCGTCTATATGCTCCTTCAGCTACTGCGCTTCTTCCGGGAGTATCAGGCGACACCGACATCGGCCGGTGTCCACCTCATCTTCATAGAGGAGCCTGAGGCGCACCTTCATCCGCAGATGCAGGAGGTCTTCATCCGGCAGCTCGAGCGTGTCGCGGCCGCGTTCGTGGCGCAGCTGAACGCTGATCGGCCTTGGCCGGTGCAGTTCGTTGTGACGACACATTCCCCGCACATGGCGAACGAGGCGCGGTTCGAGAGCCTCCGCTACTTCCTCTCCATTCCCGACGGCGAGCGCATGCGCCGTTCGGTCGTGAAGGATCTGCGTCAGGGCATGGCGGGCGCCGAGCTTGCGGTGCGCGAATTCCTTCACCAGTATCTCACGCTCTCACGCTGTGACCTGTTCTTCGCCGACAAGGCGATCCTGATTGAGGGCACGTCGGAGCGGCTCCTGCTTCCCTCCATGATCCGCAAGACTGACGAGGCGGCGGCCGGGCAGCCGCAGCTCAGCAGCCAATACCTGACCGTAATGGAGGTCGGCGGTGCGTACGCGCACCGGTTCTACGACCTTCTCAACTTCCTCGAGTTGCGCACGCTTATAATCACCGACATCGACTCCGTGGCTCCCAATGCCAGTAACAAGCGCGTGGCGGTCCCCGTGGCGCAGGGGACTTTCACCAGCAACGCGTGCATCAAGGAGTGGTTCTCGCCCGACGTGTCCCCGGCGCAGCTTCTGGCGAAGACGGCGGATGAGAAGATCAGCGCCGGCAGGCGCCTTGCCTATCAAATCCCTGAGGAGGATGGCGGACCCTCCGCCCGCAGTTTCGAGGACGCGTTCATCCTCGCCAACCCGGAGCTGTTTGAACTTGGCGAGGGGGATCGGGCGGATCTCGCCTATGAGCATGCGGCCGAACAGAAGAAGTCTAGCTTCGCCCTAGAGCACGCGATCGAGAGCACGGCTTGGAGGACGCCCAGATACATCGCCGAAGGTCTGCGGTGGCTCGCCGAAGGAAATCCCGCTCCGGTTCTACCGCCCGAGGCGGTGGCAGAGGAACTGGTCGCCGAGGTGATCGGGGTAGAAGTTGCCGACGGCGGACAGCCCGCCCATGGCTGATGGGGAGAGCCCAGCCGACGCCGCCGGCCGCGTTGCGTTGGAGCGCGTCTTCACTTGCTTCGACGATGGTCGCAGCTTCCGTCTCGAGGCCGGCGCCGGTGCGGGCAAGACCTACTCGCTGGAGAAGGCACTCCGCAGGCTTCTCGTCCTGCGCGGGACCGAGCTCCTGCGTAACCGGCAGCAGATCGGCTGCATCACTTTCACGAACGTCGCGAAGGACGAGATCACGTCCCGCATCCAGGCGCATCCTGCGGTACGACCAGAAACGATCCACGGCTTCTGCTGGTCCCTGCTGCAGGACTTCCAGCCAGAGATCCGTGCGCTGGTGCCGACGCTCGGGGGCTGGACCGATCGGCTCGCCGAGGCGGATGTCGCCGATATCGGTGTCCGTACCATCCAATATGAACTCGGCTATCCCCGTGTGACCGAAACGGAAGTGTCGTTGCGGCACGAGGACGTGCTCACGCTCATGACCGCGCTCCTCGCACGGACCAAGTTTCGGGCCGTGATGACCGCGCGCTATCCAATTCTGCTGGTCGATGAGTATCAGGACACTGACGCCGGCTTCGTGGACGCCTTGAAGCAGTACTTCCTCGACACAGGCACCGGCCCTGTCGTGGGCCTCTTCGGCGATCACTGGCAGAAGATCTACGGCGAGGGATGCGGGGCGGTTGACCACGCCGCGCTTGAGGTAATAGACAAGAACGCCAACTTCCGGTCGGCCGGGCCTATTGTCTCGATGCTCAACCGCATGAGGCCTGCGCTTCCGCAGATTCCCAGCGACGCCGACGTGCCCGGCGAGGCGCGGCTCTTCCATACCAACGCTTGGCCGGGGCAGCGCCGCACAGGCCAGGGAGGCGGGCACTGGACCGGAGATACGAGCGCCGAGGCGGCCCGCGCCTACTTCGACCATCTCAAGGCCAGGCTCATCGGCGAAGGCTGGGATTTCTCAGTCGAGCGGACGAAGATCCTGATGCTCAGCCACAGCGTCCTCGCACGGGAGCAGGGCTATCCAACGATCCAGCAAATCTACGGTCAGTTCAACGACGCGTGGCTGAAGAAGGAGGATCCGCACATCAAGTTCCTCGCGGATCAGGTGGAGCCCGCGTGCGCCGCCTTCCGAGCGCAGCGCTACGGCGAGATGTTCGGATGTCTCGACGCCGGTCGGCCCAGCATCCGCCGTCATCAGGACAAGGCGGCTTGGTCCCAGTCCTTCCAGGAACTCATCGAGCTTAGGCAGAGGGGGACGATTGGGCAGGTAATCGACTTCATGAGGGCGCAGTCGCACATGCGCGTTCCCGAGGCGGTCGTCGACCGCGAGGATCGGCTTGCCGCCGTGGGAGCGGATCCGGTTGAAGACGAGCCGCGCCGGGTGACCCAGTTGCGGAAGCTCCGCGAGGTGCCCTATGCGGAGCTCATCGCCGTGGACGCCTTCATCGACGGCCACACGCCGTTCGCGACGAAGCATGGCGTCAAGGGTGCCGAGTTCGAGAACGTCCTCGTCATCGTGGGCCGCGGCTGGAACAAGTATAACTTCGCTCAGATGCTGGAATGGATGGATCCCGGGCCTCCCGAAGACAGGGTCGCCTTCTTTGAGAGCAACCGCAACCTGTTTTACGTGGCATGTTCGCGTCCGAAGAGGAGGCTGGCTCTCCTGTTCACGCAGGTGCTCAGCGCGGCAGCGCTAGCGAAGGTCAGTGAGCTTTTTGGTGACGAGAACGTGATCGCCTTGCCGGCTGACCCGAGCGCGGTCTGACTGACTTCATACGACCACCGACCGTCCAATGGGGCCCGATCCGTTCGCGGCCTTGTAAGTAGTGGTGAATTGCCCTCACATTCATCCTATTAGTGGCGGGGTTCCGAAAGTGAGGCGCCTATTCGTCAAAGGGGAATGAGCTTGACGAGCTTTAAGTTTCTGCACGCCGCTGACATCCATCTCGACAGCCCCTTGCACGGTTTGTCGAGATACGAGGGCCTGCCGGTCGACGAGATCCGCTCAGCGACGCGCGCGGCGTTTGACAACCTGGTGCAGTGCGCGATCGACGAGGACGTTGACTTCGTGGTCATCGCCGGGGACCTGTTCGATGGCGACTGGCGCGACATGGGGACCGGTCTCTACTTCGCGAAAGCGATGGGCCGCCTGGACCAAGCCGGTATTCCAGCGTTCCTGCTGGCCGGCAATCATGACGCGGCCTCCGTCATCTCGCGCACGGTCCCCTGGCCGCCGAACGTCCGGCTGTTCGGATCGCGGCGCCCTGAGACTCATCGCCTTCCCGAACTTTCCGTCGCCGTCCATGGCCAGAGCTTTTCGACGCCGGCGGTCACCGAAAACCTTGTACTGGCCTACCCGCCGGCCGAGCCGCACGCGTTCAACATCGGTATGCTCCATACAGCGCTGGCCGGTCGGCCGGGACATGCCGACTATGCGCCATGTAGCTTCGAGGAGTTGAAATCTCGGGGCTATGATTATTGGGCGCTCGGCCACGTCCACGAGTTCGAGGTGGTCAGCACCGAGCCCCACGTGATTTTTCCGGGCAACGTGCAGGGGCGAACCATCAGAGAGACCGGAGCCAAGGGCGCGGTCCTGGTTGCTGTTGACGACGGCGAGGTTGCCTCCGTCGAGCGGATCGAGCTCGACGTTATCCGATGGGTGCGTCTCGACGTGAACTGCGCCGAAGCGCGAATGGATGAGGTCGGGGATCTGCTGCGCTCTGCACTCGTGGGGCTTCACGGCGCGAACGCCTCGGGTCGGCCGTTAATCGCGCGCGTGACGCTGTGCGGCGAGACGGTCGAGGCGGGCGCGCTCCATGATAGTGCCGCGACGCTGCGCGACGATGTCCGCGCGATCGCATCTTCGATATCCCCGGCCCTGTTCGTCGAGAAGGTCCGGGTCGAAGTTACCGAGCCGGCGCGCACGGGCCTCGTCGTCGGCGACGACCTGGGCGCCATGATCGACGAGGCGGCGAGCGACCCGGACCTCATCGATGCGCTGAGCCGCGACCTCGAGCGCTTCATGCTGGCGGCCAGCACGTCCCTCGGCGATCCCGATGAGGGCGAACTTCGACTAGCCGCCGCCCGCGGCGACTGGTCGGGCGTCCTCCGTACCGCGTCGACCGCGTTGCGGTCGCGCCTCACGGCGGAGGGCTAACCATGCGCCTCTCCCGCCTATCGCTCGAGCGCTATGGGCGCTTTGAGGACTGCGAACTGAACTTCCGCCCGGGCATTCCGGATCTCCACGTCATCTACGGCGAGAACGAGGCGGGCAAGACGACGTCGCTGGCGGCCGTCTCCGACCTGCTGTTCGGGTTCCCCGTCCGCTCGCCGTACAACTTCCTCTTCGACTATTCTCTGCTGCGCGTCGGCGCGGTGCTGGAGGATGGCGGCACGACGCTTGCCTGCCGCCGAAAGAAAGGTACCAGCGGCACACTGCTCGGTGCCGACGACGTCCCGATCGACGAGGCTCCACTCGCTGCGATGCTGCGTGGCCAAACCCGGGATACATTCGGCCTATCCTTCAGTCTCGATCAGGAGACACTCCGCTCCGGCGGAAAGGCGATGGTGGAGGCGAAGAACGACGTCGGGCGGACGCTCTTCGCCGCCGGCTCCGGGCTGACCGGCGTATCCGACGAATTGCGGCGCCTGGAGACGGAGGCCGACGCTATATGGGGCCCGACCAACCGCGGGAGCCGCACGTTCACGGTGGCCCAGCGTCAGCTCGCAGAATCCACGCGGTTGGTTCGTGACGACGCATTGAAGCCGAAGGCGTGGTCGGACGCGCGGGCCGCCACCGAGCGGACCCGCGAGGCGCTCGAGGCCGCGCGCCTCGATCGTGACGCGGTGCAGGCGGAATCCCGGGCCGCCGAGCGCGTTCGACGCCTCGCGCCGCTCGTTCGGCGGCGCGAGGAGCAGACCATAGCGCTCGCTGGATATGACGGTGTCGTCGACCTGGGCCGGCAGCGCGAAACGGCTGCGGAGGAACTAGTGCGCGAGGCCGAGGAGGCAGTGCGGGCGATAGCGGCCGCTGAGGGCCTTCGGGCCGACATCGCCAACCGCCGCGCTGCGGTGTTGACCGACCCACAGGTGCTGGGCGTCGCCGATGAGATCGATCGCCTGGTCGCCGATGCGGGTGCCGAGGTGAAGGCGAAGCGCGACCTCGTTGGCCTTGAGGCTGAGCATGCCGATGCCGCGGCGACGGTCCGTCGGCTTCGCGCCGAGGCCGGCCGGAACGCCGGCGCGACGCTTCAACGCGAACTGGCGGCCCTGCTGCGCGAACTCGCCCGCGTGCACAGCGAGCAGCGCTTGGCCATGCGTCAGGTCGAGGACGACCGACAGCGCGTCGAGGAGCGGCGTGGCCGTGCTGCGGCGGCGCTCGCCGCGACAATCGTCAGCGACGCCGTCGATGCGCTGACCTCCGCCGTCGATCACGCGCGCGCGCTCGGAGCCGATGCCGACGCACGCTGCGATGCGTTGCGGGTCAAGCTGGACGGTGCAACGCGCCGAGCCGACGCCGCCCTCGCGCGACTCGCACCCTGGACGGGCGACGGGGACGCGTTGGCCTGCCTCCCAAGGGTTGACGACAGCGAGGTTCACGACGCGCGCGACGCACTGGCGGCGCTGGTGGCTGAGGTCCGCCGGGAGGAGGAGGCAGCGCAGCGAGCCTCGGACCAGTCGGCGGCCGCCGCGTTGGAGATCTCTCAATTGGCGACCGGCACCGCGGTGTCGCCCGAGGAAATGGCTGAGGTACGGACCGAGCGTGACCGTCTCTGGCGACCGCTGCGCGAGCATCTGCTGAATGGCGCGGCCTTGCAGGCACCCGCTGAAGCCATTGCGGGATACGAGTCGGGCGTAGCGGCGGCGGACGACCGCGCCGATGCGCGGTTCGCCAGCGCAGATGCCTCGGGCAAGCTCTCGCTTCTCGAACAGACGCGGGCGTCGCACGACCTCACTCGTAGGCAGGCGGAAACTCGCGCGCAGTCAGCGAGGGATTGTCACGAGGAGACGGTCGCCGGCTGGAAGCGACGGCTCGCCGATGTGGGCCTACCGGCACTCGAGCCCGGCAGATTCCACTCCTGGCAGGCGGACCGCGACGTCGCTGAGGCGGCACAGGCCGAGGTGCGCAACCTGATAGCGGACGTCGAGCTGTCCGAGGCCAAGCGCGACGCCGCTCGGGCGGCGATGAGTGCTGCGCTCGGCGTCGCGGACGGAGGCGGTCCGATCGCGCCGGTGCTCGCCAGGGCGGAGAGGCGCCGCGCGGAATTCGAGGACGTCGCCCGCAAGCGGCTTCTGGCACAAGCCGAACTCGACCAGCTCGACGTCGAGACGGCGGCCCTCGATCGCAGGCAGAGGGTGGCCGAGGACGCGCTGGATGCGAACGGCGATGCGTGGCGCGCAGCGTTGACCGAGGCCGGTCTGGACATCGACGTGTCGGCTTGTTCCGCGGTCCTCGACCTGCTCGACGAGTTGCGCGAGGCGACGGCGTCTGAGGCGTCGATGCGGCGGCGCATCGAGGGCATCGGCCGGGACACGCGCGAGCATGCGGCGGCGGTGAGGCAGCTTGCCGATGCGATCGGCGTCCCGGCGGGCGAGGTCCAGGAACGCCTGCGCTCACTGCGCGACCGGCTCGCGGCCGCGCGGAGCGCCGCGACGGTGAACGGATCCTTGCACGACGAGGACAAGCGCCGCCACGGCGAGCTTCAGGAGGCGCAGGCCAAGCTCCAAGCGACCGAGGAGGCCCTAGCGCCGCTGCTCGCCGAGACAGGTTCGGCGGACAGGGTCGCGCTCGGCGCGGCGATCGAGCGGTCACGGGCCAAGCGCGGGTTGGCCGATGAGATCGCCGCGACCGAGCGCGCGATCTTGGAGGCAGGCGACGGCCTCAGACTCGACGAGCTGCTGGCGGCCGTTGGCGCGGCCGATCCCGACCAGGTTGCTGCGCAACTGGAGTCACTCGGCTCCCGGCTCGAAGAGCTTAACGCCGCGGTCGACGAGGCTGCTACCGCGCATGGCGATGCACGGGCGACGTTCGCCGCCCTCGATACGGATGGGACCTCCGCAGTAGACGCAGCCGCCGACGCCGAGCAGGCCCGTTCCGAGCTGGAGGTGCTAGCGGAGGACTACATTCTGAAGCGGACTCAGGCCGTGACGCTTAAGTGGGCGATCGAGAAGTATCGCGAACGGCATCAGGATCCATTGCTCCTGCGGGCGGGCGAGCTTTTCTCGACGCTCACCACGGGGCGTTACGCTACGCTCAAGGTAGACACCGACGCTCCCAGCCCGCGACTTCTGGGTATGCGCGACGACACGCGGACCATGGTCGAGGTTGACGCGATGAGCGAGGGCACCACCGACCAGCTTTTCCTCGCGCTGCGGCTAGCCGCGCTCGAGCAGTCTGTCGCGGCTGGGGTCGGCCTGCCGTTCCTCGCCGACGACCTCTTCGTGAACTTCGACGACCGGCGCGCTGAGGCAGGCTTCCGTGTCCTCGCTGAGGTCGCTCGGACCACACAGGTGCTGTTCTTCACGCACCATCCGCACCTGGTCCAAATCGCAAAGTCGGTGGTCGGCACCGAGCTTCATTCGGAATGCGCTCTCTCGTGATCCACGGGCGATGTAATGCGGGAGGATGACGCCCAACACCTGCTGCTCCGCTTGCGGCCCCGTTGTAGTCGACGGCAAATGCCTGGCGAGCTATTCATGGCAGCTATGGCGGCGCCCCTCGCCGAATCCTACCATTCCGTTCGCGGCCCATCCCGTCGCCACCCTGCGAGCCAACGGAGACGAACACGAGAAAATGCCGGGGGCGGCTTTAAAGCGCGCGTGACTCCAACTCTATCTGTGGAACGGCACGCCGCTTTGTCCCTAACATGTCCGAATTCTCTCAGACGATGACGACAGTCTGCTGATATATTTGACGTTCGACTTCAACAAATGCATCAAGAACCTGATGATTGCGCTGTCGCGCCGGTTACAGACTAGTTCGATCCCACCGAGCGACGTGAAAGTTGGAATGCGTGGTCGATGGTTTTCCGCTGTTTGTCCGAAAGCGCCATGGAAAAGCCGGCGATCCCGACACAGGTGCAAGTTGGCGGCGTCCGGGCTCAGATTGCTGCTGCGATGGCGCAGGTGCCGCCAGCCTACGACGACCGCGCTCATCATCATGTTGCCGCCGAGCTGACGATGTAGGAGCTCACGGCTATGCTCTCGCTGCGGTGGGTCGCGATCCTGCGGGGCTTGCCAAGATGGCCGATGCGGCTGCAACAGCCTCGGCTGGGGCTTGACCTCCGGCGGGTCTCGCTCGCGGACCAGGGTGTTCGCCTGGCGCTAGAAAGCGGCGACATGGGCCAAGCATCGCCGACAAGACCGGCAGGCCCACGCCAGAACATGCTGATATTTAACATAATCTTTGTTATCGAACAATTATTTATCCCACATTTGACAGACTTTGGAAATTGTGGGATAACTCCTCATGGACACCCTTCGCACCTTCAGCGATGAGCAATCCCGGCTTCTCGTCAACCTCCGGCAACGATATGAAGCCTGGGTCGTAACCGAACGCGCCCGGGCCGCGCTGCCTTATGATTTGCGCCGCAAGACAGTGGGCGAATATGAATATCTCTATCAGATCCATGATCGCAGCGGAAACGGCAAGTCGCTCGGTCGCATGGACGCTGCGCGGGAAGCCGAGTTCCAAAAATATCGCCAGCAAAAGGCGGAGCTGAAAGAACGTGGCGCACTACTGAGCGCCAAACTTGCCGAAAGCGCCGCTCTGTACCGGGCTCTGCGACTTCCCCTGCTTTCCAGCGATGCCGGTCCCATTCTTCGAGAATGCGATCGTCGCGATCTTCTTGGCTCGCACCTCCTCGTCGTCGGCACCAACGCGATCGCGGCCTATATGATAGAGGCCAATGGCTTCATTCTCTTGCCCGACGAAACCGAAGACTTCGATCTCGCCTGGGTCGCCGCCGAGCAAGACAATTCCGAACAAACCGTCTGGCAGATGCTGAAGACCGTCGACCCGACCTTCACAATCAACAGCGAGCGTGATTTCCAAGCACGGAATGCCCGGGCGTATGAGGTCGAGCTGCTCGTAGCGCCGTCTCGTGCCGAAACACTGAGCGACCGCGATCAACCGCGGCCGATTCCTTTGGAAGAGCAGGAGTGGCTGCTGCTTGGTCGACCGGTCGATCAAGTCGTCGGCTGCCGCGATGGGTCCCCTGCCCGGATCGTAGCGCCGGACCCTCGATGGTTTGCGCTCCACAAACTCTGGATGTCAGAGCAGGCCAAGCGCAACCCTCTTAAGCGTCCGAAGGACCGTAAGCAGGGGCTGGCGCTGCTCGACGCCGTCGTCGAGGCCATGCCACATTATCCGCTCGATGAGGCATTCGAAGCGGCGATCCCGCCCGATTTGCAAGAAATTTTCGAGAATTGGCAGAAAAATACCACGGCTGGACGCAAGTCCAATTGGTGATGTGAGAGCGCCTTTCGGAAGAGGTTATGCGGCTTTGTTTACGTCGTCGATCAGCGCCTGAACCTTCCCAATCGGTGTTTCGTCAATTGGCCGGATCGTCTCGCCGCAACCTTGGCATTCGACCGTTCGCCGCAAGCGCAACGTCTTGTAAGTGAGGTTCAGCACGAAACCGCATGCCGGGCAGTTCGCCTGCGCCCTGATGTCGTCCAGTTCGTTCGCCATAGGTCATAATACCACACTGATGGTGCCCCGGCTACGCAGCGATGTCCTCAGCCTTTGGTGATCTCGTTTAATTGCTTCTTTTCGTCGGGTGAAAGCTCCCAACGCTCAACCGTGTCAGGCTCGGAAAATTCTGCACCGATGCTGCACGTCGTGTTCGACCCGAGAACCATATAATGGGAAACTAGCAATATCCGACGCTTATCCGAGAGATTTTTCTGAAAACTGGCGATAAACGTCGTGCCGTCGAGATAGTAAGAATATTCACTACCCTTGGCTGTCTTGACGATTTCTACGCCCTTTTCCTTCTTCTGCTCGAAGGCTCCGAAGTCCTTCACGAGCCAATCAGCCGTCCGCTCATGGATGGCTCTACAATCTTCCAACGACATCTTCTGGTCCGGGTCGTCGATCATCTCGCGCTCGTATTTGAGCGAGATGTCGGTCAGTTTGTCAAACCGGTTGAAGGACAGCGCGAGCGTGTATGGGATGCCATCCACACTGGTGTAGGAGATAAGATTATTGTCGGGCGTAAGATAGCAGCCGCGCACGGCTAGTTCGAGCAAGCACCCTTTGACGGCTGCTGGATTGAAGCGGCTCAAGCCGGTCAGCCCGGTCGATTCTGCGAACGACATTCCAAACTTCAAATTGCCGTAGCCACCGATCCCGGAAGGTTTTGCGTTTTCCGATTGGGCGGCTGGTGCCGTGGACCCACAAGCTGCAAGAGCAAGTGCGATAGGTAACAGCCAACGAAAGCGGCGCGCAAAGCCCGTCACTTCCAATCCAAGCCTGCCGTGTCGAAGGCGAATTGCTGGTTACCCTGCTGGTAGAATTCGGCTTCGATGATGACCTTCTTCGACTTTTTCAGGTTGGCAAGAAATCCGGATTCGTTGCTGAGGAACGCGATGTCCGAACTCCCGTCGCTGGCACCGTCGCAAGCATAGCGCTTGATAGGCTGATCGTCGAACTTCACCGACACATGACCATCGCTGTAGCTACGGCAGAGGATTTGCCCTTTATCGACAAGGAACATCACGTTCAGTCCGTCAGTCGGGCGCTTGCGAACTTCAATATATCCGCTGACCGTTCCATACGGGAATTGAAGGTTCACTTCGTTCGAACTGGTCAGGCGCGCCGTTTTCGTGACGGTCCCGCGCATTTCGTCCATCTGTTCGTTGTAGGTCCACTTCGACGGCAGCGCAGAGGGCGCTGCGTCCTCACCCTTCGCGCTCGGCTCTGTCGTGCTGGCGACTGGATCACTTGCCGCCATTGTGGTGCTTGCCTTCGGATCAGCAAACGAGCCGACAAGGATCAGCGAGACGATCGCAGCTATGGCGAAATGCCAACGCTTGAGGCTCCCAATGTAGGGTTTGAAAACCCCGACGACAGCCGCCAAGAAAATGATCGCAAAAAGTCCTGACACATCCGCCCCCGCGTGTTGAATTCATCACGGAGCATTACCCGGACAGGCGTTAAAGGGCAATTACGTCGGCGACACAGATGCCGATGATCTTACAACCAGAATAGCTGTGTCCCGACGTTAAGGGAGGATCGGGAGGCACGAACGTTCCGGGCACGTATGTTTCTACCCGTGTACAATCGGATTACATCTTCAGCGACAGAAGCTGTTCACCAATTGCTGCTAGTGTGTGCCCATGATGGAACTTGCCGATCACGACCGAGCCTTTTGGGACGATGGCGAATGGGTCAGCTGGGACGAGATTAATCAGCAGATCGAATACAAGGAATGGCGGGCGAAATATCCAAACGCCGACATCTCCCTTGTCCCGATCTTCGAAAGCCTTCTCTCAACGGCATGTAGCTACAATGCCCACACCGGGAAGCATTTGCACGTCTACGGCGATATCGGCGAATTATACGGCGCGATCACCCACGGTATCCGGTTGAACCGAAACTACGCGCAAGGGTCCGACGGACGACTTGGCAACGACCTGATCGAAATCAAAACGATCACGCCGTTCAAGCGGACGGACACCGTTGAAATCAACATGGCGCGGAACTTCAGCAAGGTTCTGATCGTCCGCATCAACGACGAGTTCGATATCAGCGGGAAGCTGATCGACCGGAAATCACTCCCCAAGGCGAAGGGGAAAATCCGCGTAAGCTGGAGTGAGGTTTCCGGTCAAGCGATCATCTAGTCGAACACCATCTTCCGGGTGACAGACGTCGTTCCCAACGTCGCATAGGAACCGTCGTCCAATAGCTTGGCTAAGCCCACGCAGTTGAACCATTTGGCGCTGATGCCATTGTCCGCCAGATATTTGGTCACATACGCCTTCGACCAACCCTTGCTGGTCGATGCCAACCGGTTGCCGCGACCTACGATTGTCTCTTCCGGATTGCCGATGCCTATCGAAGAGCAACGGTAGGCGTCCGGTATGATCAACTTGTCGCCCTCGAAACCGATCCCGCTGATGTTGCCATCGTTCGGCAGGGTCTTCACTTCCCCCGCAGAGATGTCGATGGTCTGAGACATTTGCGCCGCATGAACGCATTCGTAGCCGTCTTTGATGGACCAGCAGCGGGTCAGCGCGTCAGAGAAGCCTCCGACGCCCGATTGCGCAACAAAGCTTCCATCCGCCATCTTCTCCCAAGTCACCTGCTTGCCAGCCGATGGCGGCATATCGACCGGGCGCGACAGGAAGTTCCAAGCGCCGTAACCGGTGGCGATGGTCGCGACGGCGGCTACGCCGATCCAAATCTTGCTCATTCAACTCCGTCCCTTTCCGAACCAACCATGGTGTCTTCTGCCGCTGTCGCCGCGATATTGTCCGCGCTTGCCAGCAACCCCAGTCTCATTCCGATCGAGCGATCCAAGCCAGCGCGAATGTCCGCGGCGGTGGTGCCAGTTAGTTCCGCAGCGGTAAGGCCGAGCAGTTTTATCATCAGCACCCGAAGTTTTGAGACATATGGCAGGAAGTCGCGATTTGCCCGATTGTTCGGCATCAGTGCTTCAATGGCGTCGAGCGCCCAAAGCGAGGTTACCCAGCATTCCATAAAGTCGACCGGCATTTCGCTATACTCTCGTGCCATCATGAGCCGCGAGATAGCTGGCGATTTACCGCCAAAGAATGCGACGAGCGCCCGTACGACCAGTCGGGGCCATGACTGGGGTGCGCTCGAGCAATCGAGCCCCTTGGGGAGATCGTTGCAGCGCGCCTTGAAGAGCAGGAGCAGGATCCAATAGCGAAGACGGAGGACCTCGGCTGATCCGATGGCATCCCCGTCATCTTCGATTTCCTCTGCATAGGCCCAGATATAATATTCGAACTCTTTGGCATCTATTTTCCGACGCTCGACGGGTTCCGGGTTGACCGAAGCTAGCGCTGCGGACTCGACGTCGGCATCCGGCACGTCATCTATATCATCCGTTTCTTCGCCCATATCGAGCCAGCCGTCATCGTCGCGATCGGCGCTGGGCTCACTGCGCCCGGTCAACAGATTGAGGAAATCGCGAATGCTGTCGGTGTAGGTGCCCGCGAGACTATTGGCTCCGTTCCCACTCCCCCGCGCACTGCCTGGGCGCGCTTCGGTGAATTCCTCATAGCTGAGATTTGTGGGGTCCGCCGCCGCCCCGACTTCTTTCGGTTCTCGCGGGCGGGCGCTTGCGATCGCGGCACCCTCTTTGCTCTGCGAGAAATCGGCCCGGACCAGCGTTTCGAATGCTTCGTGCATCCATAGCTCAAAATCGGTTCCATCGGTGAATTGAGAAAGCGCACGAGCAACGCGGCCGCTGGCTGCTTCCCGGCGACTTTCTCTCAGCGCCTGACGGTGCGAAACATGGGCCGTCGTTGACACAAATTCGCCGCGGACAATGCGCGCAAAGAACAGCTTCTGCTGAAGTTCCGAGGTGATCGGCACTGCTAGTCGAGAGCCCGCGCTTGCAAAGGACGCCGCTGGAATGTCGTCTAGCAGTGCGCCGGCACGGTCTAGGAGCTGGATGATACCGTCTCCCGCATCGCCGATAGGTGGCTGCCAGAACAGGGAACCTTGATCCGTTTCAAAGGAGCCAGGACGCCGCGCCTCCAAGATCGCCAGCGGGATTTCAGGCAGGTCTTCGCGGTCCGCCAATTGGGAAAGCTCAAGCCGATCAGCGTCGATCCAGCGATCGAGGCCCAATGCTTTGACTGCGGTCCCCGCGGGCAGCCGCCGATAGACGCAGGCCTCCGCGTTGCTGCCGGCGCTACTAAGCGCCGCAGTCGTGCAATTCGCGCTCCCAAAAAGGATATGGTCATGATGCTTCGTCAGCGCGACGAAGACTTTCGCATGAGTGAAGCGCGAGTTCGGGGAATTGAGATCTACGAGCCGAACCTTTTTTGCGAAGGCAGCTTCGGCGGGGAATTCGTGGTGTTCGCTGTCGATAGGAAGGATGATTTCTTTGGGCGAGAGCTCCGCCGCCAATTCAGAAAGGGCGCTGAGGTTGCTATCCCAATAAGGGCTGACAACGAGCAGCTTCCGCACCTTCTCGTTGCCGATCCATTCCACAAACTGGTTCGAAATTCCGCGATCGGTTGATGAAGGAAGAAAGCCAATCGCAGAGCCGTCGTCGAGTTCCTTGAGCGGCGCTCCGACCGGCCCTTCCAGCCACGGCGCCCGTTCGCGTGCCCAGCGCAGCGCATCTCGTGCGGGCGACGCTTCCTCTGAAACTAAGGAGTTCAGATACTGCCAGATGGCGCGTAGGATTTCACGTTCGGGTCCATCTTCATTGCCAGACTCGATCTCGATGGCGATTTCCACGTTTCCGCCGAGGCCGGCGCCGGTGGCGTTGGCCGAGCTGACAAATGCCCTTCCCGTTTCGCGACCGAGTTGCAGAATGATCTTCGGGTGGAAGATGCCGTCACTCGCTGGTGGGCTATGGAGTGCGTAATCGCGGCCGAGCGCGACGGGCAATCTCGAGCCGTCGGTAAGCGCCATAGCCGCCATGCGATCGTCGGCCACCAAGAGAAGATTGTTGGCGCCGCTGGCCCTAAGCTGCGGCAGCAGGATTTCTTCAACCGCCGCGAATTCGACCGCGAATGTGGTTGTGATGGCACTATGAAAAGGCTTGCGGGGTCGACGGCCCAACCGTTCAGGTAGTTTCATGCGGCTGCCTCCAGCAAGGGAAGCGCGCGCGAAGTCGGACCATCTTCATTCAAGAGGTGAATGTCTTCAAGAAACTGGATCGCAGGCATAAGGCGAGGTGTCGTCGCGACCGGCTGATAGTTTTTGAGATAGATCAGTCGGCCGTCCCGTACCTCGAACAGGAAGGTATAATCTCGCTGCCGGCGCAGCTTCTGCATCGCAACCCAGCTATGACGTCGAACTACACGTTCGATCATATAGTCGGCGATCTTCTCGATGACGGTCTGATCTTCCTCCGAGGCCAGCCAGTTTAGCTCGGTGCGCAGAGAATGCGCCATGCCGCGGAGAGGAAAGCCTCGATTGATCCGGTCAGCGAGATCGGGACGGTCCAAGGTCCGTTGATGGAGCGCCGCCATGAGCTGAACGGCCGCCATCGCCTTCTCATCAGGGGCGCCGCGCCAGTTTGTAATCTGGTTCCAGGTCTCTCTAAAGTCGTAGGTCTCGCGGACATTCCTAGACCGGAATTCACGCCATGATCCGGCGAATCCCAGCTCGGATTGCGACGTGAGCTCGTCGACGACTTGCGCGCGGATTTCGAGAATCGGCAATCCGCCGTCGGCGGAATTGAGCAGCGAGAGGGCCCAAGCCAGCAGGGACGCGGCCGCCACCTGCATCAGGTCCTGACAGTTGTAGACTTCCCAGTTCAGTCGTTGAGCCTCAAGCTCGGCGGGCAGAGGATCCGCGGGCACATCGAAGAGGTGCCATCGGACATCTTCCGGTCCGGGAGCCGCTTCGATGGCGCGCGCTGTATGGAGGACGAGCCGCAGCGATGCGCTTCGACTGTGCGCGTTCTCCGAGGCAGTGTCACCTTCGGCGAAAAGGAGCATTTCGTAAAATTCGCGCTCGGCGCCGTCTTCGTCGATTTCGGACGGAGCAATTGGGCTAAGGCGCTCGAGTTCGCGAGCACTCACGCTGGCGTCGGCGATCTTCTTCCTGAGCAGCTTTGCGACGTCTGGGCCGATCGCATCGGCGAATAGGGTCGCGGCTCGCTTGCCGAGTTCGCGTGTGGCGACTTGGATGCCATGCTTATTGTAGGTGAAGAGCCCCATCTCTTCCATCTGGGAAAAATATGCGCCTCCGAAGACGCCAAGCGCTTGGCGCAAATATAGCTTCTGCGATCGATCGGTTGAAGCGGCGGCGGCGAAGTCGATGACCTTCTTGTCTACGGCGAGCCGGCCATTTGCCCATTCCGTTCCGCCGACACCCGTCTCTTCGGCATATGCGGCGACGAGGGCGTAGAGCGCCTCAGCTTTGCGGAGCCAGGTTCGCCATGCCTCGAAATCGTCGGACGCTCCGCTACGCGCATAGGTTTCGCTGACCCAGCAATAATAGCAGTAATAGCGCATTCTGAGGGTAACATTGCTGATACCCGGCAAAAGGGCTTGGTAGAGCAGCACGCCGCTATTTTGGATGCCTAGGGGGTCTAGGCCGCGCTTGTCAGCCTTCTCCGTCCACTGCGGTAATAGGTCCAAAATTTCCCCCTATTGAGGGCTCCAAGACTTGGTCCCCCTTATCGTATAAGACGTCTCGCGCGCCGTTTTCCGGAAGTTAGATCGAGACTGTGTAATCTGGCGTAGCGCCCCCAGACGCTGCCTCGACATATCGAATTTGGATCGCAGCGCCATGAAGATTTGCGCCGTTGCGGAACGATATCGAGCGCGACGGTGCGGCCAAAAGGTAGTGCTAGCCCGAAGTGAGGTCAGTTGGTGATTGCAAGCTCAATCAGGTTTCGGCTGATATCCCTTGAATGCGCGACGAGGCTGCGCGTGTGTTCGCGCAGCATGAGCTGCCCGATGATCCCTTCGACATAGGCCGGGTTGGTCTTGTCGATGACTTCCAGCGCAGTCTTGCATTTGTCAGGCGGGCATTGCTTGAGGGCCGATAGCACGTAGTCGGACCCAAAATGCTCAGCGACCGCGGCGAGATCGAACATGTCTCGCGGTTGGAGACTCCAACCGCGATAGAACACCTTTTTTGCAATAATTTCTGCCGGAGTTTCAAGCGCGACAGCGTGACCTCGTACATCGGTCGCTGCGGTCGGGTCGAGCAGGATATTGTCGCAGCAAATGAAGTCGATTTCGCCCAACTCCTCATATGCGAGCTTTAAGACATCCGTGCCGGCCTGATAGCTATCGGGAGCCCGTTCGAGTTTGATACCCTGTGTTTCCGGGTTCAAAAACGGTAAATATTGTGGATCGTCCAGAAACAGATCGATGTCGTGACTCTCCCGATGGTCGATCTGCAGCATGAGCGCAGTCCCGCCGCCAAAACTCCAACTGGGTGAAAAGCCGTTCGCTTCGTTGAAGTGCTTCAGGATATCGATTGCGAGATCGAAAAGGGCCGGCCATTCGCTTGGCCGCTTCTCGGGCACGGCGTCAGGCCGCCAGCGGCAATGCGTAACCCGAAAGCTGGGAGACTTGCTCAGCGACTTGGCTCGCTAGTTGCTCATCCACATTCATGGCCCACATGAACTGCTTCTGGACCTGAAGCGGAACTTCGGAGAAGAATGCGAAAACTGGCGCATTAAAGCTAATCGCGCTATCGGAATCGACGATCATAGCGGCAAGCTGATGTGCAGAAACAGCCGCCCCGTAAGGGGCGTTCACCGTAGTAAGCACTTGAGTTACAGCGTTTGCCATCATCCGACTCTTAACGCGACCCTCTCTGGATCGTTGCTCCTATATAGCTCTGAGCTGTTATCAAAACAAGAATGGCGGCTTTCCTGGGCAAACCCGGCTCAAATTCCGCTGCGTCGGAGCTTATCTGTAACCGCAAAACATGCAGAAACTTGCCGTTCTTGGGTGTTTCCTGTATGTTCGCATCGAAGGATTGGCCCATGAATGACGACGACAATTTCGCGAGGCGACTCTACGATCCGTCGCACCCGCTGTACGTTTCGTCAGCAGCGGAGGATGGACTCGCACGACTAACCAAGAACCGTGGCGACATGAAGGAGCTTGGGCCTTGGGGTGCGCGCCTCTTGTATGCCGGGCTGGCGGTAGTTGCCGCCTATTTCGGGTTCATCCTTGTCTTCGGAACACATTGACCACGGCCAGCGGTTAATTCCGCTGGCCGCGGGCGTCAGCGCTTGCGACCCTTCCCGCCACGCGGCTTTGGATCATGTTCGATGTGAAGATGATTGTTCGCCGGATTGTCGCGGAACGTCTCAAAATTGACGTCATAGTCCGGTCCGAGGCGTTCGCGAACATCGCGAGCCCACTGGCGGCCCTGCGCAATGCTGATGTCATTCCCGCGCAGATCAAGCCCCTTCCCTTCGGGATGCAAACTACCGCGAGAATGCTGACTGTCGCGGGCAGACGTTACGATGCGCTGCGGCAACCCGAGCGCGTGAGCCGAGGCAGCAGCGGCGGTCAACGCCGGCGCCATGCTCGAGTCCATTGAATTGAGATTTGCCCCGCCCTTAACGCCGAGGCCGGCGGCGGCGGCTACTCCTCCCAGATTTACCCGGTGCCCGCCGAGAGGCGCGTCCGCCGCGTTATCGAGCCCGAGCGCCCTCATCGCCGACGCCACGCCTGGCATGGTGCGGATGACCCACGAATCGTTCCGAGCCTCCGCCGTTGCACCCAGGCTGTCTGCCTGCCGCCGATCGCCGAGCAAGGTTGCCCTCATGCCGTGACCATATTCATCGAGGCGCGCGACGCTCCCATCGAGTCGACCGCTCACATTATCCTCGAGCGCTACGTCACGTGCCGTACCGGAAACATCGACCGCAGGGCCGCGCGCTGCGATCTCGGCCATACCGGCAGCGCCGATCGCGCGTATGTCGTCGGCGGTAGAGAACGAGGGTCCCACAATCGTGCCGGCAGGAGCGTCCGGAACCACGCCGAGGTCGCGGTGCATCTGATCAACGCGATCGTCCATGAACTGCTTCAGCAAAGCGTCTTGCGTCATCGCCTGCGTCGTCGTCATGTTGACCAGGCCCGGGTGATAGCTCTGATCGAGATGACGATTTTGCGGGTCCATCATTGCAGTTTGAGCATAGCGGACGAATTCCTGGCTCAAATTCTTGTTCAAGGCATAGCCGTCGCGCTCGAACTGCGAGAATTCGCTCGACCAACGCTGATACCGTTCTTCCGCGCGCGAAGCTTCCTCGCTGAGGCTTTGTGAGTGCCTCAGATCCTGCGATACTTCCTGCCCCAGACCACGGACCTGACTGTCGGTCGACGACGTGGTTGCACGATAGAAGCTCTCGCGCGCTTGCCGAGCAGCCTCCGAATTCGATTCCCTTTCAAGCCACTGATAGGCGTCAGTGTTTGCGTTCTGAGTTGAAACGCCCTGTTCTGTGTTCCTTCTGTCGCTCGAATTGCCGTCGATGCCGATCTTCCCATCGACTTGACCTGAGAGCGGCCCGCGTTTTCCACTTACCGCACCCGACGCACCAACTCCCGCCCTTCCGGTCAACACCGTATCACGAGCCAATTTATCCGCTTCGCTTTTCGTCATGCCAAATTGGGTCTGAAGCGTATTCGACCACTGTGACGAAAGATCTTGGACCTGAGCGATCGACGACTGCAGCGAGCGACCTTCTTCGGTTGTTGAGCTCGCCGACGTCTGCGCCGTGTCGAACAGCCGCGCCGATTCCGTGCGCGTCGTCGCCCAGCTATCGTTCGCCGCAACGCGCTTCTGCTCGACGACACCCGACCCTTGGCTAAGCCCCTTCTGCAGCTGCGACCCATAATCCTTGCTCGCCGAGATCGCGAAGCCAAGGTTCGAAATGCCCTGACTAGTGTCGTAAGCGAAACTTCCATCTTCGTTATAACGCATGAACGCGCCATCCCCGGCGCGCTGCTGGATGGTCGCGGCGCCAGTGCTGAAGCTCGGGGCTGTCGTGTACTGGTCCCGCTGCAGCGTGTTGACTTGCCGGTTCATCAGCGAAGCGTTGCCGTACGAATAATTGCCCGTGGTCGCTTCGGCCGCGGCCTGCTCAGCCGCATTCTGGCTTGGCGAGAGAAAGCTCGCGGAATGCGACGCGATCGCCATTGCGCCTTTCGCCATGCCGGCAGCGATGAACGGCACGGACATGATCATATAGCCGGCGAGCGCGCCGACGTCCTGGTTGACAGCCGAGATGCCGGAGAAGTTGGCGGCCGTCATCCCACCATTCGCGCCCCACGATGCAAGAGAATCCTGCCAACGCGACATGAAGATCATGTTCAAAATGACGAACAGCGGCCCCCAGGCAGCCAGATAGAAGAAGCCCGTGATATAGCCTTTGGCAACGGTCATGCCGTTGGTGGGCAGCAGCATCAGCAGGAACAGGATTGGGAAGAGCGAGTAGAAAACGACCGTCAGAACGATGTTCAGCAAGGGAACCCATTTCATCGCGCCCGACGCGATCGTCGAATAGGTATTGCGGGTCTGAATGTCCGCGCGAGTCTGCGCGAACGCATCGATCGAACCCTGCGCGGATCCGCTAGCAAAGCTGTCGCGCGCCTCCGTCAGCGCATTGATGAACATCGCCTGCCGAACGAGCTGACCGCTGCTCGAGCCCATTCCTGCGGCGTTCATATTACTGATGTCGTTGTTCAGGCGGGTCGACGCTTGCGCAACCGGAATGCCGGGGAAGAACTGAGCTGCAATTTTGGGAGCTGCGATGGCGTAGTAGTTGCTCCAGCCATTGCGAATGAAATTGTAGGCCGTCTCGCAGGTGACGATGCCCGATGTGCCATCGGGATAGATATACTGCTGCGAAAGCGCGACCGACCCCGGCCCCATCGCAGTGAGCAGATCCGAGGACTTCAGGGTGTCGTCATAGGTTTTGCGGCCGAGCAGGATGTCATAAAAGACGCACTGCTTGAAATGCTCGTTCAGGTTGGTCGCATAGACCGGATCGTCGATCCTCAGGCCCTGCGTAGCATCGAGCAACTTCGCGCCATAGATCATGCCTCCGGTCGAATAATTGAGCACTTGGGGCATGGCGAACACGGTCTCGGCGGCTCGCGTGAGATAATCGCCGATCTGGCTGGTGAAGCCGGCGACCAGGCCGAGGCCGACCGGAACATTGTCGACGACCGCCGCCGTCACGCCTGGGTTGGTGCGATCGGTAACTTTTACCGAGATCGTGGGCACCATGACGACCAAATACATCAGGGTCGCCTGCATGAACCATTTGAGGAGCGCCCGCGGATCCATATTCCACGCCGTGACGAGGAGCGCCCAGGTGAACGCCATGACCATGACAACGCGAATGAGGCCACGGTAACCACCGGAGCCTGACCACGACGCCACCGCGTTGAAGACGTTGACGAGATACTCCCCGCCCCCGACCGTGAACACCTCGATCATCGCACGCGCTCCTTCAGCCCGGAATCAGGGCCGCAAACCTTGCGCCGACAAAGCGCGGGAGAAATTCAGGGATGCCGCCATCCCCGGCGCCATGCGCGTCTGCAGGGTGCTTTCGATCATCATCGCGCGATCGACGATCTCAAAGGTCCGCGTCACGCGCTGGTTCACCGTGCTTTCGCGCTCGAACAGCCGCTGGCGCACGCGCGCAAGCTGTTCGTTGAACTGGCGCAAATTTTCGGAATCGGCTTGATTGCTGTTGTTCGACTGGCCCGAGGCCACCTGATCGAGCATCCGCTGGACGATCGAGTTGAGCAGGTCGATCGCGGTGACTTCGGCGAGCGAGTTGAGCTCGCCCGGCGACAGGTTGAAGCCCGAGGCCGCCTGTACGGCAACAACCTTGTAAAGCGGGATGCTGGCAACGCCGAGGAGGTTCTTCTCTTCGGTCGTCAGTGCCGCATTGCTCCGCACCTTGTCGCTCATCGACTGGATCAACATTGCAACACGAGGCCGCAATGCCGTAGCCCCAAGCGCCGGGATCGTCCGCTTGCCCGGATTGAGGCACTTGTCGGTTTCGTCACAGCCGAGGACGTCGATCTCCTTGTCGCCGTCAAGCAGCGCATCGAGGATCGCGGGATCGCCCTCCCCCCTATAGATGATCGGGAGCGGGTCGTTGTCCGATGGACGCTTGCCCACGACGATCGTGCCCGTAAGCGTCATGACGAGCTCGCGCATCTGCCGATCCGAGCTTTCAAGCGGCGATTGCTTGATCATGTCCCAGGCGTAGTTTTTCGGGCCCGGGGTCATTGCCGCAAGCGCCAGGTCGGTATTCGAATT
>QFCS01001079.1_pt1 | contig 45896 bp, 41 predicted proteins | sample 3576561 | NCBI WGS metagenome assembly QFCS01 | reverse complement strand
GCAGTCGGCGCGCGCAGCCGATCCTTCGCATACGAGGATCGAAAGCAGGCAAGCGGAGTCACCACGGCCACTTTCCGGGGCCGTCAAAATCCGGAAACCACCAAAATGCGGGGAAGACAGCGGTTTTTCACCAGCCTGCTATGAAGTGCTCGATCGCTGGCCGCTCACGGGCGTTCCGCGAACCGCGAGCGGACAGCAGCTGCTGTTCTGAACCCTCGGCTTTGCCATCCTTCGCTCATGCGGGCGCAGAAAAGCGCCGAGCGCGAACGCTCACCGGCGGCGAGCTACGTTCCGTTACGTTTCTCGACGTGACTTTACAGAGGCAGGGGGCAAGCTAAGCGCCTCGCTTCCATGCCCAGTCCCATGTCGATCTCGACCGCCGCCCGAATGCGCACTCGCCACGCCCTTCTGCTCGCCACGCTGCTCGTGCTGACCGCCTGCGGCGGGCGCGGTGGCCCACGCGGAGGCTACGATCGCGAAAGCCCACAACAGCAGCGGTATTCCGAGAAGGCGGTGATGCGGGCGCTCGGTCAAGTCGAGGCCGACGAGCAGCAGCGGCTGGCCGTGCTGAACGCCTTCGATCGCGACGACGCCGAGCGTCGCAGGCTGCTCACCGAAGGCGAGCAACTGCGCAGGGACATCGCGTCGCTGTCGAAATCGCAGCCCGATTATCTGGCCCGCATCGAGCCGCTGGCCAAGCGCAAGGGCGAGCTCGTGACCGAAGAACTGTTGATCCAGGCGCGCTTCGATCAGGCCGTCGTCAATACGCTGACGCCCGAGCAACTCGAGCGCTGGGACGAGCAGTTCCGCCAGGGCGTCGAGCGTGGCGGATTCGGCGAGAGCGGCGGTGGTCGCCGCGGCCGCCGCGGGCCGATGGGTTGAGTCACCGTAGCGCCGCTCCGTCATCCGGACGGCGTTGCAGGCGGCTGAACACTCAGCCGCCCTGCGGGTTCGGCGCTAGCGGCTTGTGCATCGCATAGCGACGGAACACCAGGCCGCGCCGCTCGACGCGCTGTTCCTCGACCACGTGAAAGCCCTGGCGCGTGAAGAACGGCGCCGCGACGAGGCTCGCCTCGGTGTACAGCCGCTTGGCCCCCAGCGCGATGAGCCGATGCTCGGCCTCGCGATACAGCGCGGAGGCCACGCCGCGTCGTGCCGCATGCGGAGCGACGTAGAGCAGATCGACGTGGCCGTCGTCTTCGAACGACAGAAAGCCGGCGAGCTGGCCGGCATCTTCCGCGACGAGCGTGGTCAGCGTGCTCAGGCGTTGCGTCCACTCGGCGAGATCGGGTGAGCGCGGCGCCCAGGCCGCGCGCTGAGCTTCATCGTAATGCTGCCTCGCGAGCCCGTGGATGGAATCGCCGAACAGCTGGACGATGTTCTCGACATCGTCGGCCTGGGAGAGTCGAATCTGCATGTCGTGTGGTGGCTGCGCGGGTCCGTCGATCGAGACTTGGGAACGATATTGGAGATGCTCATATCGTGCTTGAGTTTAAATCATTGGTTGTAGCCCTCGCGATGAGCGCTAATGCGCGAACGCTTTTCAAGCGAAACCGTGCGACATGAGCGAGATACTGAAAATGGGCCGTTATGCTGCGAACCGGGAGACGGATCGGCCCGTGGCCCGCGAGCCGGCGAGCGCGAGATGAAAAGCTACGGCCACTACGACTACCTCATCGTCGGTGGAGGCAGCGCCGGCTGCGTGCTCGCCAATCGCCTGTCGCAAGATCCCGATGTCTCGGTGCTGCTGCTCGAAGCGGGCGGCAAGGACAACTGGATCTGGATCCACATTCCGGTCGGCTATCTGTATTGCATCGGCAACCCGCGTACGGACTGGTGCTATCGCACGCAGGACGAAGCCGGGCTCGGCGGTCGCAACATTCTGTATGCGCGTGGCCGCGTGCTCGGCGGCAGCTCGTCGATCAACGCGATGATCTACATGCGCGGCCAGGCGCGCGATTACGACGAATGGGCTCGGTTGACGGGCGATGCGTCGTGGTCCTGGAACCATGTGCTGCCGCTGTTCAAGCGCAGCGAAGATCACTGGCGCGGCGGCGACGCGAACCACGGCAGTGGCGGCGAGCTGCGTGTCGAAGAGCAGCGCCTGCGCTGGGACATTCTCGATCGCTTCGCCGAGGCGGCCGAGCAGGCCGGCATTCCGCGCACCCGGGATTTCAACACCGGCGACAATACCGGCTCGGGCAAATTCGAAGTCACGCAGAAGCGCGGCACGCGCTGGAGCGCTTCGCGCGCGTTTCTGCGTCCGGTACTCAAGCGGCCGAACCTGCGCGTGGTGACGGGCGCCCTGATCGAGCGCGTGAGCCTGCAAGGTGCGCGCGTGACCGGCGTGGAGTTCACGCTCGGCGGCGAGAAGCTGCATGCGGGTTCGCGCATCGAGACCGTGCTCGCCGCAGGTTCGATCGGCACGCCCGCGATCCTGCAGCGCTCGGGCATCGGCGATGCGCGGCGGTTGTCGGCGCTCGGCATCGGATCGACGCTGCATGCACCGGGCGTCGGGCGCAATCTGCAGGACCATCTGCAACTGCGCTCGATCTACAAGATCGAAGGCATCCGCTCGCTCAACGCGATCGCCAACAGCTACCTCGGCCAGATGATGATGGGCATGGAATACGCGTGGCGACGCGGAGGCCCGCTGAGCATGGCGCCGAGCCAGCTCGGCGTGTTCACCCAGTCCGACCCTGCGCAGCCGAGCGCGAACATCGAATACCACGTGCAGCCGCTTTCGCTCGACAAGTTCGGCGATCCGCTGCATCGCTTTGCGGCCTTCACCGCGAGCGTCTGCAACCTGCGTCCGACTTCGCGTGGATCGGTCGACATCGTTTCGCGCGAGGCGGCCGATGCGCCGAGCATCGCGCCGCGTTATCTGTCGACCGACGAGGACCGCCAGGTCGCGGCCGACAGCTTGAGGCTCACGCGACATATCGTGTCGCAGCCGGCGCTCGCGCCGTACAAGCCGGTCGAATATCTGCCGGGGCCTGCGTACCAGACCGACGAGGAACTCGCGGTCGCCGCGGGTCTGGTCGGTACCACCATCTTCCATCCGGTCGGCACCTGCCGCATGGGGCGCGGCGACGATGCGCAAGCCGTCGTCGACGAGCGTCTGCGCGTGCGCGGGCTCGAAGGCCTGCGCGTGGTCGATGCCTCGATCATGCCGACGATCACTTCGGGCAACACCAACGCACCGACGATCATGATCGCGGAAAAAGGCGCACAGATGATTCGCGAAGATAGACTGGCGAGCCACGGCCCTGCGCAATCGATCGCCACGGGCAATCAATCGAATTCCACGGCGGCCGGCGCGCAGCGCAAAGCGGCCCCTGTCTGAGGTGCAGATGGAAGCTGCAGTTCTGTTTCGCGAGTACACCACGCCGGGCGGCCATCGCATCGGCTACGCCGAGCTCAACTCCGAGCGCACGCTCAACTCGCTCACGATCGAGATGATCCGCCTGCTGCAACCGCAGCTCGACGCCTGGGCCGCGGACGCGGGCATCGTCGTCGTGGTGCTCAGCGGACGCGGGAGCAAGGCGTTCTGCGCGGGCGGTGACGTGCGCCGCCTGCAGCAGACCATCGTCGCCGATGCCCAGGCCGGCGCCGACGCGGCGCTGCAATTCTTCACCGAGGAATATCGGCTCGACCACGCCATCCATCGCTATCCCAAGCCGATCCTGGTCTGGGGCAGCGGCGTGGTTATGGGCGGCGGGCTCGGCTTGATGGTCGGCGCGAGTCATCGCGTCGTCACGCCGAGCTCGAAGATCGCGATGCCCGAGATTCGCATCGGCCTGTTCCCGGACGTCGGCGGCAGTTACTTCCTGAGCCGGCTGCCGCGTGGCTGGGGATTGTTCGTCGGCATGACCGCCGCGCTGCTCAATGTGCACGACGCGATCGTCGCAGGCTTGGCGACGCATCTGCTGTCCGAGCAGGATCGCGACGCGCTCTTCAGCCAGCTCGAAAGCACGCGCTGGCACGATGCTGCCCAGGACAACCACCGCCAGCTCGATGAGCTGCTGCGGCCGTTCGCAGAAGCCGCGAAGCCGCGGTGGCCCGAGTCGAACCTGCTCAAGCATGGCGATCATCTCGAACGTCTTGCCGCGAGCGCCGATTTCCGCAGCTTCTACCAAGGCGTGACCGGCTACGACGGCGACGATCACTGGCTCGCGGCGGCCGCAACGACGCTGCGCGCCGGCTCGCCGACGACCGCCGTGCTGGTCTGGGAGCTGCAGCGTCGGCTGGCGAACGCGAGCCTCGGCGACGTATTCAGAACCGAACTCGTCGTCGCCGTGCGCTGCTGCGCCGAAGCCGATTTCGTCGACGGCGTGCGGGCGCTGCTCGTCGACAAGGACAACCAGCCGAGCTGGTCTCCGGCGAGCGTCGATGCGCTGACGCCGCAATGGGTCGAGCATTTCTTCGAGTCGCCGGATTGGCCGTCCGGCCGGCATCCGCTAGCCGAGCTCGACTAGCGGAGCAGGCCGTGCTCGCGGGACGCATCGGCGGCCGGATGCGACACACCGACCGGCGCGGGTTACCCTTCGCGGCCTCATCGCTTCCCGATCGCCGCACGTGACCACCTCCGAGCCTTCCGCCGAACAGCCCAGCCCGCAGACCGCGGCTTTCGCCAGCCTGGCGCTCAAGCCCGAGCTGCTGCAGGCGCTCGAGTCGCTGGGCTTCACCCGGATGACACCGATCCAGGCGCAGAGCCTGCCGCCGATCCTGCAGGGCCGCGACGTGATCGGGCAGGCGCGCACCGGCAGCGGCAAGACCGCCGCGTATGGCCTGGGCCTGCTGTCGCGCATCGACCCGGCGCTCGAGCAGGTGCAGGCGCTGGTGCTGTGCCCGACGCGCGAACTGGCCGACCAGATCGCCAAGGAAATTCGCCGGCTCGCGCGCTGCCTGCCGAACGTCAAGCTCAGCCAGCTCAACGGCGGCATCTCGCAGCGCCCGCAGCTGGCTTCGCTGCAGCATGCGCCGCAGATCATCGTCGGCATGGCCGGCCGCGTGCTCGAACATCTGGAGCAGGGCTCGCTCGATCTCTCCGGCCTGCGCGTGCTGGTGCTCGACGAGGCCGATCGCATGCTCGACGGCGATTTCGAGGCCGCGAGCCAGGCCATCGTCAAGCACACGCCCGCCCAGCGGCAGACCTTGTTCTTCTCGGCCACCTACAACGATTCGGTGCGCGCCCTGAGCGCCCGCATCCAGCGCGATCCGCTGAGCATCAGCGTCGACACCGTCGCCAGCGCAGCGCAGATCGAACAGCAGTTCTACGAGGTCGATCCGCTGCGCCGCGTCGATGCGCTCGCGCAGCTGCTGAGCTCGCGCCAGCCCGAATCCGCACTGGTGTTCTGCCATACGCGCGGCGATGCGCAGACGGTGGAGCAGCAGCTCGCCAAGCGCGGCTACGCGGTGCTGGCCTTGCATGGCGACATCGACCAGCGCGATCGCGACGAAGTGCTCGTGCGCTTCACCAACGGCAGCGCGCGCGTGCTCGTGGCCACCGACATCGCGGCGCGCGGGCTCGACATTCCGAACCTCGCCGCGGTGATCAGCTACGAATTGCCGGCCGATCCGGACGCCCACGTGCATCGCGTCGGCCGTACCGGACGGGCGGGGCGCAGCGGTTTGGCCCTGCACCTGTTTTCGCATCGCGAACATGCGCGCGTCGCCGCCATCGAAGCCAAGCTCGGCAAGCGCATCGAGACGCGCAAGCTCGCGGTGCCCGCCAAGGTCACCGACAAACCGGTGCCGGCCACGCGCGTGACGATCTGCATCGACGGCGGCCGCCGCGACAAGCTGCGTCCGGGCGATCTGCTCGGCGCATTGACGGGCGATGCGGGGCTACCGGCCGAGGCGGTCGGCAAGATCAGCAGCTTCGACACGCGCACCTACGTCGCCATCGACAAGAAACTCGCGACCGTCGCGCTCAAGCGGCTGCGCGAGGGCAAGATCAAGGGCAGGAACTTTCGCGTGCGGCCGATCGAGTAGGGAAGCGTCGAGCAAGCGGCCGCGCTGTGTCTCTCGCGCGAGGGCGGTGCCCGGAGAATGCTCACGCACGACTCGCAGGCTGGGCCTGCTGCACTCCATCCTTGGGCGAGCCGTGTCACTCACAACACCCGATCTGCATCCTTGGAGCGCCGCGAACCCGCAGGCCCGATGCGTCGTCGGCCCGGCTTGACGCAGGTGGCGGAGTGCATCACTCGACGATGCGCCAGCCGCCCTGCTTCTCGCAGGCGGTGCCGCTCGCACGCGTGCGCCTGTCGTCCGCCTTGGCCTCGATCTCGAATTCACGGCATGGGCCTCGGGCGGTCTTGAACACCGGAGCCAGGATCATCGTGTAGTCGATATCGCGGTCGCTATTGCTCCAGCGGACGGTATGGCGGCCCGGGCCGCCGTCGAAGGCGTCGTCGATACGCTCGCGATCGGCATCGGTCATCAGCGTTCCGAGCCGGTTCTCGGTCTGCGTCGAGCGAATCACTGTTTCGGTGCTCGCATCGACGTACATGGACGAGACGCCCGCCAGCAGCAGAACCGCCACGGCGAAGGGCAACAAGCCCCGATGCCATTCCAGTGTGTCCATCTCGTCGCTCCTTCGGCGGGTCTTCGCAGTCCAGCCTGCATGCTCCACTTCATGAGCAGGACCCGCCTTGACGATGATCAATCTTTCCCGATTCGCGCCGGATTGATTCGCGTCAAGGCCGGTGCGGTCCAGGCGAGGCAGGATGAGCGCATCTCGACCAAGGACGCCACGCCGTGAGCCAGTACCGCAGAATCCTGCTGATCGCCGATCCGGCGATGAAGCGCACGCCGGCTTTCGAGCGCGCGGTCTGGCTCGCACGCACCTGTGGCGCTGCCCTGCACATCGCGCTGTTCGATCGCAACAGCGTCATCAAGGGCGCCGCCCTGATCGACCGGGATGCGGCGGTCGAGGCGCGTAGAATCTGGATGCTCGAACGCGAGCACTGGCTTCGCGTCGAAACCGCCACGCTGCAGGCCGGCGGTGTGGTCGTGACGAGCGAAGTGGTGTGGGCCCGCCCCGTCGCGGACGATATTCTGAACGTCGCCGCCGACCAGCAGGCCGATCTCGTCGTCAAGGACGTGCACCTGGAAGGCGTGCTGCAGCGCGTGCTGCTGACGCCTCTCGACTGGCAGCTGCTGCGCCAGTGCGCGGTGCCGCTGATGCTCGTGAATTCGCTGGGCCATGCGCTGCCGCGCCGCATCGTCGCCGCCGTCGATGCGAGCCACGATTACAAGGCCGGCGATCTCAACGATCGCGTGATCCAGGAGGCGCTGCGGCTGGCGATTCCGTGCGATGCGGAACTGCACCTGATCCATGCCTTCTCGGGACCACAGCAGCTCATCGATCCGAACGGCGCCGGTGTCGGTTCCATCGGCGAGCTCGAACGCATCCTGCTGCCGGTGCACCAGCGGAACTTCGCCGCGATCGCCGATGCGCACAGCGTTCCGGCCGATCGCCGTCACTTCCTGCGTGGCACGCCGGTGCGGGTCATCAGCGATTTCGCCCGTCAGCGGCATAGCGACGTCATCGTGATCGGCTCTGTTCGCCACAACTTCATCGACCGCCTGATCATGGGCACCACGGCCGAAGCCCTGCTCGACAAGGCGCCGTGCAATCTGCTGGCGGTGAAGCCCTGAAGTCGGGCTCGCAGCGGTAGCGGTTTGAGCTCGACGCCGGCGGTTTCCGCCGGTTGGGCCGAGCGCAACCGGGCGCTGGATCACGCCGTCACGATGCTGGCTTGTGCGCGGGTTCCGCCAGCAGCGATGGCGACAGCGGCAGCCGCGTGGTGTTGACGCCCTGGCTCATCGAGATCGACGAGTGCACTTCCTGCACGCCTTCGATCTGCGAGAGCTTGCGCCAGACGAAATTCTCGTAGGCCTCGAGCGAGGGCACCACGATCTTGAGCAGGAAATCCACCTGGCCCATCAGCGTGTGGCATTCGAGTACCTGCGGAAACGTCTTGATCGCCTTGATGAAGTCGGGCAAAGCGTCCTTGCCGTGACGCGCCATCTTCACGTGGGCGAACACCATCACCGAATAGCCGAGCTTGCGATGGTCGAGCACGGCCACGCGCTCGCGAATGATGCCGCTGCCGAGCAGGCGCTGGATGCGCCGCCAGATCACCGTCTTCGACGACGAGAGCGTCTTGGCGATGACTTCGTGCGAGGTCGTCACGTCCTTTTGCAGGATCTCGAGGATGCGCAGGTCCAGGGCGTCGAGGGGCTGGTCCAGTGTTTCCATTATTGGCCTTTGATGGGAACTTAAAACCGAAAAGGAGGCTGGAAGCGCCCAAAATAGGACCGCGATTCCCCCGGTCCGAGAATACATTGTTCCCACACTCTGGAGGGGACGGTGATGTTCGACAACGAAGGATTCGACGGCCACGAAGCCGTTACCGCATTCAACGACGAGCGCAGCGGCCTGCGCGGCTTCGTCGCCATTCATTCGACCGCGCTCGGGCCCGCGATGGGCGGTTGCCGCGTCTGGCAATACGCCGATGCCGGCGCCGCGCTGACCGACGTGCTGCGGCTGTCGCGCGGCATGAGCTACAAGAACGCGATCGCTGGCCTGCCGCTCGGCGGCGGCAAGGCGGTCATCATGCGCGAGCCGAACACGCCGATGAACGAGGCGATGTTCGAAGCTTTCGGCGACGTGGTCGAGCGCCTCGGCGGGCGTTACGTGACGGCCGAGGATGTCGGCGTCAGTGAACAGGACATGGTCAGCGTCGCGCGTCGCACGCGCTACGTCGGTGGCCTGCCGCGCGACGGTGTCAGCGGCGATCCGTCTCCGAAGACCGCGCTCGGCGTCTTCCTGGGCATACGCGCGGCCGTGAAGGCGCGCCTCGGCCGGCGCGAGCTCGCGGGCCTGACGGTGGCCGTGCAGGGCCTCGGCAACGTCGGTCGGCATTTGTGCACGCTGCTGCACCGCGCGGGTGCCAAGCTCATCGTGGCCGATCTCAACCCTGCCGTGGTCGACAGCATCTGCGAGCGCTTCGGCGCGGTGGCGGTCGATGTCGACAGCATCCTGAGCCAGAAGGCCGATGTGTTCGCTCCGTGCGCGCTCGGCGGTGTACTGACGGCCGACACGATCGCGCGCCTGTGCGTGCCCATCGTCGCGGGCGCGGCGAACAACCAGCTGCGCAGCGACGAGGACGGCCGCCGCCTGTTCGACGCCGGCATCCTTTACGCGCCCGACTACGTCATCAACGCGGGCGGCATCATCGCCTGCGGCCTGGGCTATCTGCAGCCCGGCGACGATGCGCTGGTGAACGATCGCGTCGCCGGCATCGGGCGCAGCCTGTCCGAGCTGTTCGAGCGCTCGGCCAGCGCGCGTGTTCCGACCAACCTCATCGCCGACGCGCTCGCGCGCGAGCGCCTGGGCCTGCCTGCGAAATCCGCGCTCCGGAGGGCCGCCTGATCATGGGAGCCTCACCGCTGCGCCTGCACGTTCCGGAGCCCAAGGCGCGTCCGGGCGACGCGCCGGACTTCGCCCTGATCCGGATTCCGAAAGTCGGTGCGCTGCCGCGTCCGGCGATCGATGCGCCCGCCGCCGAGCTCGGCGCCTACGCCAACGGCCTGATCCGCGTGCTCGACGACGCAGGCCGCGCGAGCAGCGACTGGAACCCGCAGCTGCCGGCCGACGAACTGCGCGTAGGCCTGCGCTACATGATGCTCACGCGCGCCTACGACGAGCGCATGGTGAAGACGCAGCGCCAGGGCAAGACCTCGTTCTACATCAAGTCCACCGGCGAAGAAGCCATCGCCATCGCCGCCGCGATGGCGCTCGACGAGCGCGACATGTGCTTTCCGAGCTATCGCCAGCAGGGCCTCTACATCAAGCGCGGCTGCTCGCTCGTCGAGATGATGTGCCAGGTCTTCAACAACGAGGGCGATCGGCTGAAAGGGCGGCAGATGCCCATCATGTATTCGTCGCGCGAGCACGGCATGTTCTCGATCTCGGGCAATCTCGGCACCCAGTTTCCGCAGGCCGTGGGCTGGGCGATGGCGTCGGCGATCAAGGGCGACACGCGCATCGCCGCGAGCTGGATCGGCGATGGCACCACGGCCGAGGCCGACTTCCATTACGCGATGACGTTCTCGTCGGTGTACCAGGCGCCGGTGGTGCTCAACGTCGTCAACAACCAGTGGGCGATCTCGTCGTTCCAGGGCATCGCGGGCGGCGATCGCGCGACCTTCGCGGCGCGCGCGATCGGCTACGGCATGCCGGGCCTGCGCGTCGACGGCAACGATTTTCTCGCCGTCCACGCGGTGACGCGCTGGGCCGCGGAGCGTGCACGCTGCAATCTCGGCCCGACCCTGATCGAGCTCTATACCTATCGCGCGGCTGCGCATTCGACCAGCGACGATCCTTCGGCCTACCGGCCCAAGGACGAGGCGAGCCGCTGGCCGCTCGGCGATCCGATCGAGCGCCTCAAGCGGCATCTGATCGCGATCGGCCAGTGGAGCGAAGCGCGCCATGCGGAGCTCGCCGCCGCCTGTGACGACGAAGTGAAGAGCGCGCTGCGCGAGGCCGAAAGCAAGGGCACGCTCGGCAGCCGCCGCGACGCCGAAACGATCTTCGAAGATGTCTTCAAGGAGATGCCCGCGCATCTGCAAGGTCAGCGCGAGCAGCTGCGCAGGAGCCCCAAATGAGCTCGATGAACATGATCCAGGCGCTCAACTCGGCGATGGACGTCATGCTCGGCCGTGACGACAACGTGGTGGTGTTCGGCGAGGACGTCGGCTACTTCGGCGGCGTGTTCCGCGCGACCGCCAACCTGCAGAAGAAATACGGCAGGACGCGCGTCTTCGATACGCCGATCGCCGAAGGCGGCATCATCGGAACCGCGGTCGGCATGGGCGCCTATGGCCTGCGTCCGGTCACCGAGATCCAGTTCGCGGATTACATCTATCCGGCCTTCGACCAGCTGGTGTCCGAAGCCGCGCGCCTGCGCTATCGCTCGGGCGGCGACTACTGGGCTCCGCTGACCGTGCGCGCGCCTTGCGGCGGCGGCATCTTCGGCGGGCAGACGCACAGCCAGAGCCCCGAAAGCATCTTCACGCACGTCTGCGGCATCAAGACGGTGATGCCGTCGAATCCCTACGACGCCAAGGGCCTGCTGATCGCCGCGATCGAGGACGACGACCCGGTGGTGTTCTTCGAGCCCAAGCGCATCTACAACGGTCCCTTCGATGGCCACCACGACAAGCCGCTGACGCCCTGGTCCCAGCACGCGGCGAGCGAAGTGCCCGAGGGTTATTACGCGATTCCGCTCGGCAAGGCCGCGGTCGTGCGTGCGGGCAAGGAAGCCACCATCGTCACCTACGGCACCATGGTGCACGTGTGCCTTGCGGCCGTCGAAGCCAGCGGCATCGATGCCGAAGTGATCGACCTGCGCACGCTGATTCCGCTCGACATCGACACCATCGTGGAATCGGTCAAGCGCACCGGCCGCTGCGCGATCGTGCACGAGGCGACGCGCACGAGCGGCTTCGGCGCCGAGCTGTCGTCGCTCGTGCAGGAGCATTGCTTCTGGCATCTCGAAGCGCCGATCGAGCGCGTCGCGGGCTGGGACACGCCGTATCCGCATGCCTTCGAGTGGGAATATTTTCCGGGCCCCGCACGCGTGGCTCAGGCGTTGAAGAACCTCATGGAGCCGGTCTGATGGGCGCGTACGTGTTCAAGCTGCCGGACATCGGCGAAGGCATCGCCGAATCCGAGATCGCCACCTGGCGCGTCGAAGTCGGCGACCGGATCAGCGAAGACCAGCCGCTGGTCGACATGCTCACGGACAAGGCGGCGGTGGAAATTCCGTCGCCGGTGACCGGCAAGGTCATCGAACTGCACGGTGCGGCCGGCGACAAGATCGCGGTCGGCGGCCGGCTCGTGACGATACAGCTCGACTCGGCGACGATCGAAGTCGACGAGACGAAACCCGCTGCCACGCAATCGAGTGCGAACGAGGTCGCGTCGCGAGCCAGCGCTGGCGAGCCGGCTTCGTCCCGGTGGGTGCCGGATGCGATTGCGGACTCGACGCCGGTTCCGGCCGCGCCGTCGGTGCGCAAGCTCGCGCGCGAGCGCGGCATCGATCTGCGCGAGGTCAAGGCCAGCGGGCCCGCGGGCCGCGTGCTGCGCGACGATCTCGATCGCCATGCAGCTGCCGCGCCTGCGCCGGTCGCGGTTGCGGTCGAAGACCTGCGCGAGCCGGTGGTTTCGGCGCAGCCGGCGGTGCAGGGCGACGACGGGATCGAACAGATCAAGCTCATCGGCCTGCGCCGCAAGATCGCCGAGGCGATGCAGCGCGCCAAGCAGCGCATTCCGCATTTCGCCTACGTCGAGGAAGTGGACGTCACCGAGCTCGAAGCGATGCGCGCGCGGCTCAATGCGCTGTATCCGGACCGTCCCAGGCTCACGCTGCTGCCGCTGCTGATCCAGGCGCTGGGCAGGGCGATCGCCGATTTCCCGATGATCAACGCGACCTACGACGATGAGGCCGGCGTGGTGTCGCGCCATCGCGCCTTGCACGCGGGCATCGCCACGCAGACGCCGGCCGGGCTCGTGGTGCCGGTCATGAAGGATGCGCAGCGGCTGTCGCTGTGGCAGCGCGCCGCGGAGCTGCGCCGGCTCGCCGATGCGGCAAGGGCGGGCAAGGCCACGCGCGCGGAGCTGTCGGGCTCGACGCTGACGATCACCAGCCTCGGCGCGCTCGGCGGCATCGTCACCACGCCGGTCATCAACGCGCCCGAAGTGGCGATCATCGGCGTCAACAAGATCGCGCAGAAGCCGGTGGTGATCGACGGGCAGGTCGTGGTGCGATCGATCATGAACCTGTCGTCGAGCTTCGATCATCGCATCGTCGATGGATTCGACGCCGCGAGCTTCATCCAGCGCGTGAAAGCCCTGCTCGAAGCCCCGACCCTGATGTTCATCGAAGGGGCTTGAGCCGGGCGGTGCCGTCGCCGAAACCGCGATCGGCTCCCGAACTCGAACTGAACCCGAACCCGATCCCAAACGTGGATCGGCTCAGGCTGGTGTCGCGGCATCGGCGGGCTTATCGTGCTTGGCGCGCCGGGGCTTCGGGCGCGAATGCCATGGGGGATGGCGTGAGCACGACCGGTTCGGCGGCTTTTTCGGAAAGCTTTCATCATTTTCATTTTCGCCAGTCGCGCTGGATCATCGCGGCGGCTTTCCTCGTGCTCGGCCTGAACTACTTCCTGAGCGACTGGTATCCGGCGTCGACCTTCGGCCTGTCGCCCGATGTTCCGGTCGGCGTGCTGTGGGCCGAGCGCGGCGTGATCATGCCGGTTTCATTCGTGCTCACACTCGCGCTGGCGATCTGGGGCGAGCGGCGCTGGATGGAGTGGGTGGTGATCGTCGGCGCGCTCATGGTGGGTTGCGCGATGGTGCTCGGACGCCGGTTCTGGCAGGTCACGGGCGGCGACTTCTCGGTCGACTACTCGGTTTATCTGCCCTGCGCGCTCGCCGCGCTGACCGCGTTCGGTCCGCGCATCTGGCTCATCGCCGCACCGATGCTGCTGCTGGACCTGGCGAGTGCCTACTATGTTTTCGGTCCGGCTCCAGCCGCGCACTTCGAGACGATCAACATCGTGGCGTCGGCGACCGTGATCGCGACGATCAACTGGCAGTTGCGCCGCGTGGTCGGCCTGATTTGGGACGAGCGCAAGCATTTCGAAAGCCTTTCGCTGATCGATCCGCTGACCGATCTGTACAACCGGCGCGCATTCGAGACGCGCGCCGAGACCGCGATCCGGCAGGCGATTCGCCAGAACGAGCCGATTGCGCTGGTGATGGTCGATATCGATTGCTTCAAGCTCTACAACGATCGCTACGGGCATGCCGCCGGCGATCGCGCGCTCAAGGCCGCTGCGGTCTCGATGGCGACCTTCAGCCGCAGGCCCATGGATGTGATCGCCCGCATGGGCGGCGAAGAATTCGCTTGCTTGTGGTTCGGCGTGAGCCGGCAAGGCGCCCGGCATCTCGCGGACGGACTGATCGACGGCATCCGCGACCTGGGCATCGAGCATGAGGCTTCGTCGGTCGGCGCTTTGCTGACCGCCAGCGCCGGCGTCTACTACTGCGTGCCGCAGCAGGGCCAGACCTTGTCGTCACTGCTGCATGAGGCCGACGCCGCGCTCTACGCGGCCAAGCTCGAAGGCCGGGATAGAGCCGTGATGATGCCGCGCTGATGCGGTTGCGCGCTCAGCGTGGCCGTCGTTCGAGCGAGCGCAGGATGTCGTGGCAGGCGCTGAAGGTGTGGTATTCGGACAGGCATGAGAACGGTGCCGCCTCGGGCCAGACGCTGTTGTCGGGCCTGCGAATCCGGTACCAGCATTGCGTGCGCGCGTCGACGAACACCCGCTCGCAGTAGTCGGCGAGCCTTGCTTGCCATGCGGCGTATCGCTCGTCGCCGGTGCGTTCGTGCAACAGCGCGGCGGCGGCCATCGTCTCGATCTGCACCCAGCCGTACTTGTCGCAGTCGTAGGGCGCACCGCCGGGTTCGTAGCCGTAGATCATGCCGCCGTGTTGCGCGTCCCAGCCCGATTCGATCGCGGCCGAAAACAGCTCGCAGGCGCGCTGCAATCGCCAGGGTTCCGGGGCATGCCGATCGAGCTGGATGAGCAGCTTGGCCCACTCGACCTGATGTCCGGGCTGGAGGCCCCAGGGGCGAAAGATGTTGCTGCGATCGTTCCGGTTGTAATCGCGGTCGATCCGCCAGTCGCGGTGATAGTGCTCCCAGATCTGTCCGCCGCACTGCGCGGCCTGGCGATTCACCATGTTGTCCGCGAGCAGGCCCGCGCGATGCAGGAAGCGGGCATCTCCGCTGGCTTCGAACGCGGCGATGAGCGCCTCGCACAGATGCATGTTGGTGTTCTGCCCGCGGTAGTCGGAGACGATCCAGTCCGCGTTCGCTTCGTCCGCGTAAAGGCCGTGCTGCGGCTCCCACAAGTGTTGCTCGAGCAAGGCCCAGGTCTCGTCGAGGTGTTCGCGAGCTTCGCTCACGCCGGCCTGCAGGGCCCTGGCGTAGGCGAGCAGGACGAAGGCCAGGCCGTAGCCGTGATTCGTCGCATCCGCGATCGTCTTGTCGCGCACGATCCAGGCGTAGCCGCCGTGCGGCCTGCGATGCACGCCGCGCAGGAACGCGATGCCGTGGCGTATCGCCGCGAGATATTCGGCGTGGCCGAATTCCAATGCGCAGCAGGCGTAGTTGATGATCGCCCGGGTGGTGCCGATCAGATGCTGGCTGCGGCCGTCGTGTACGGCTCCGTCTTCGCTGAAGAATCCGAAGTAGCCGCCGGTCGGATCGAGGCAGCGTGGATGGTAGAAGCCGATGATCCGGGCCAGATGCCTGCGCAGTCCCTCGCGTGTGCGCAATGAAGGAACGTGGGCGGACATCGCGGCTGCTACCGCCTGGGCCTGTGCGATGCGGGCACGCCGCGCTCGCGGATGATGCTCTGGTAAGTTTTAACCGCATCGGTCGGTACGCGCGCGAGCGTCGGGTCGGTGAGCACGTCGACGGTGTAGAGGCCGAAGCGCGGGCCGTAGCTGCCCCATTCGAAATTGTCGGTCAGGCTCCAGTACAGGTAGCCGATCACGTCGATACCGTCGGCATGCGCGCGCTGGGTCCAGTAGACGCAGTCCTCGAGCGCCTCGCTACGCGTGACGCCGTCCGCGCGAGGCTGAGCGTTCAAGGTCGGCATGCCGTTCTCGGCGATCAGGATCGGCAGTTGCGGATATTTCTTCGCGTATCGCTTGAGCGCGCGGTAAAGCCCGTCGGGTGCGGGATCGCATTCCCACATGCGGCCCTTGAGCAGGGTCGGCGTGACGCCGCGATAGTAGTAGTCGATGGCGATGCAATCGAGCTTGTCGAGCACGCCGTCGAGGAACAGCCTGTCGGTGTGGCGCTGAAGAAACCGGGAGATCAGGCCTTCGCCGCAGCAGACCACGTTCGAAGACACCATCGCATCCGCTCGCTGCGCATGAATCAGATCGTAGACGCTGCGATGCGCCGCGATCAGGTGATCGCTCATCGCGCGCACGCCGCGGCGATCGAGCTTGCGGTACTTCTTCTCGATCATGACGAAGAAGCCGGCCTCGTTGAACGTGAGCCAGAGGCGCACCTGGTGGTGATAGCGGCGCACGATGAGGTCGCAATAGCGGATGAAGGCGTCCGGCGTCCGCGGATTCGTCCAGCCGCCCTGGCGATCGATCCAGCCTGGGTAGACGAAGTGATCGAGCGTGATCAGCGGCTGGATGCCGAGGTCCAGCATCGTGCGCAGCACGTCGTCGTAGTAGGCGAGCTCGGCTTCGTCGAACTCGCCCGGGCGAGGTTCGACGCGCGCCCAGTTGATGCCGATGCGAAAGGTATCGACGCCGAGCCGCTGGGCGAGCGCGATGTCTTCGCGGTAGCGATGGCGAAAGTCTACCGACAGGCCGTAGCGATCCTGCTTCGGTGTCTCGGCGTTGTAGCGATCCCAGTTGGAATCGACGTTGCCGCCTTCGCTCTGGTAGCCCGATGCGGAAACGCCCCAGATGAAGGATGGCGGTAGCGGTTCTAGGGGTTTCATGTCGTGGCCTTGGTTCTTTCTGCCAGTTGGCGCAAGGTCTTTTCGTGAATCTCGCGCGTGATCGGATAAAAACTCAGTGCGATGAGCGCGAGGATCACGAACACCGTCAGCGAGACGACGAAGATCTGCGCGAGCTGCGTCACCACCGCGGGGTCGACGGTCGCCGGATCGGCCTTCTCGGGGAATCCGATGCCCGACAGGATCGCGCCCGACAGGAACACGCCGACGCCCGACACCGCCTTGCTCGTCATGATCATGGCCGCGAACATCAGGCCCTCCATGCGCCGGCCGGTCTTGAGCTCGATGTGATCGGCGACGTCGGCCACCATGGACTGGCTCACGACCAGCGCGGCGAACACGCCGGTGGTCATCAGCAGGTAGCACACGATGAGACAGGGCAGCAGGGTCGTGATGCTTTGCGGCATCAGACCGGCCAGGCCGAGCAGGACCGGCGATGCGCCGGCCAGCAGGGCGACCGAATACAGGCTCACGGCGACGCGCTTCTTGCTGAAGCGCCTCGCGAAGTGCAGGACGATCAGGGCCAGCAGCAGCCCGCCACCGGCGCCGCCCGCGACCGTGCCGATATCGTTGGCGCTCAGGCGCCAGAAGTAAGTCGAGATGTAGACGCCGAGCGTGGTCGCTACGCCGGTGGCGACGGCGAACAGGAACACGCAGAGCAGCACGCTCACATAGGTCCGGTCGGTCACCAGCACGCGCAGCCCGGACAGCAGGCTGCCGCCATCGCCGCGTTCGATCGAGATGGCCCGCAAGGACGGAATGCGGTGATGCGTGCCGGCCGTGGAGATCAGGATCGCGAGCACCATCACCACCGCCGCCACGCTCGCGTAGCGCAGGTAGCCTGCGGGGTTCAGCTGTCCGGTCGGATACTCGGGCGTCGGCACCAGCATGACCTTGAACACCAGCACCGCCATGACCAGGGTTCCGATCGCGAAGAACAGCGTGCGGAACGTCGACAGGCTGGTGCGTTCTTCGTAGCGGCTCGAGAATTCCGACAGCAAGGCGGCGGATGGAATTTCGTAGCAGCTGATCGCGGTGCGGACGATGATCGAGACGATCAGCAGGTGCGCGAACAGCAGTTCGTTGCTGCCGGCGGGCGGCATCCACAGCAAAAAGTAGGCGACCGCGACCGGAATCGCCGAGGCGTACATGAACGGATGCCGCCGTCCCCAGGCCGATTTGACGCCGTCCGACCAATGCCCGATCAGCGGATCGGCCACCGCGTCGACGAGCATCGCCAGCATGATCGCCAGCCCGACCCAGGAGGCGGGCAGGCCGATCACCTGGTTGTAGTACAGCATCAGCAGCGTGTTGAAGCCGTGGTCCTTGATGCCGAATGCGATGGAGCCCAAGCCGTACGAGAGCTTGGTCGGGAAGCTCAGGCTTGCGGGCGCGGCGGGGTTGGCGGTGCTCATGGTTTTCTCGCGAGCGCAGGATCGGTCAGGACGCCTTCGCCGGCGCCGGCAAGCGCTCCCACACCTCGCGCCGGTAGCGGGCTTCGAGATCGTGCTTGACGCTGCAGCGGTCGCCCGAAACCCATAGCGAGGCGCGTCGCAGGGGTTCGTGCGCGGGCCATTCGCCGAGCGCATCGCCGGGCTCGCCGTAACGCGCGAAATGCCCGAGCATCGCCACCCAGCGCCGCGCGAGCGGCGTCGCGTTCGGATGATCGGCGAACATCGGCACGGTGGCTTCGGGATCGTCGCCCGGGTTGAAGGTCAGCGCCACGTCGATGCCGTGGCTCGAGGCGATGGTGCGGCCCGCGAAGCGCATCGGAATGTCCATCGCATAGACCCAGGCCCGGCTGCCGGCGCGTGTGGTCATCTCGGCGTAGTCGACGGCTCCGCGGCGAAAGCCATCGGTCCAGATCAGGTTGCTGAACGCGCTGCCGAAGCCGATTCCGCCCGAGACTTTCCTGAGCAGCCGCAGGTAGCGTTTGACGTTGGCCTTGCCCTTGGCGCCATGCATGGCGATATGTCGCGCGACGATGTGGGCGACGATCGTGACGACAGGCTGCGGGTAGCCGCTGGCGACCTTGAGCATCAACTCCATCGACAGGCCTTCATGCGTCGCGTAGCCCGCGATCAGCGGAACCGCCTTGCCGCCGCGCGCTTCGATGAGTTCTTCCATGCTGCCGGGCAGCAGCGGCGTGCCGGCCACCGGCAGCGGAGACAGCATCTTGCTGCGCTTCTGCAAGGCCGTGAGCTCGGCGGTGGTGGCGGTTTTCAGATATTCGATCGTCTGCGCACGCGTCTTGCCGCGCGTCTTGGCGACGGCTGCGACCACATCGCGCGAAGGCTCCAGCACCAGGTAGCCGGCGCTGCAGGCGACCGCACGATGCACGAGCCCTTCGGCCTGCGGAGCGGCGCACAGCGCGGCCACGGAGACGGCGCCCGCGGATTCGCCGATCACGGTCACGCGGCCCGGGTCGCCGCCGTAGTCGGCGATGTTGTCGCGCACCCATCGCAGCGCGGTGATCTGATCGCCGAGCCAGAGCTGGCCCTGGCCGTCGCGCTCGGTGCCGAGCCAGTCGAGATCGAAGGCCGCGAACAGCCCGAGCCGGTAATTGATGCAGACCACCACCGCGTCCGCCCCGAACGCGAGCGCGGTGCCGTCGTAGCAATGCGCGCTGCCGGTGGTGAAGCTGCCGCCATGGATGAACACGATCACCGGCCGCGCTTCGGGGGCCGGCGCCTTGGGCGCGTGGATGTTGAGCAGCAGGCAATCTTCCGCATAAGCCGCTTCGGGCACGGGCCCGTAGACATCGGCCGAGATCGGAGGCTGCACCGCGACCGCCTTGCAAGTGGTGGCGTCGTAGACATCCCGCCACGGCCGGGTCGCGAGCACGGCGGCGCGAAAGCGCTGCGCAGGCTCGGCGTAGCGGACGCCGCGATAGGTTTCGACGCCCAGGCGATCGATGCCGCGAATGCGGCCCAGCCGCGTGGAGCGTTCGATCGTCGAGGCGCTCGTGGTTTGTCGTGCTGCCTTGTTCTTGATCGGCTGAGGCATCGCTTGTGATCCTGTGGGGTTGTCGCTCAACGGGGCATGCGCTCGGCACGCAATGCGGAGCGGCGAACCTTGCCGTCGTCTCCGCGCACGGGCTCGCTCGAGAATTCGAACGAGGCTGGAATCTTGTAGTTCACGAGCCGGCTGGCGAGATGCGCTTTCAGCGTCTCGCCGCTCAGCGCCGTGCGCGCATGCACGATCGCGTGGATGCGCTGGCCGAGATCGTCGTCGGGCAGGCCGATCACCGCGCTCGAATGCACGGCCGGATGCTCGTCGATCGCGGCTTCGACCTCGGCCGGATAAATGTTCGCGCCGCCGCGCAGGATCAGGTCGGTGCGACGATCGGCCAGGTACAGGTAGCCGTCGGCATCGAGGCGACCGATGTCGCCGAGGCTGTCCCAATCGCCGATGCGCTTGGGTTCGGCGCCGATGTAGAAGTAACTCGGCGGCGCACCGGGCGCGGAGCGCATGACCACTTCGCCGATTTCATCGCGGCCGAGTTCGTTGCCGGCCTCGTCGACGATCCTGATCTGGCCGTGCACGCAGCGGCCGACCGAGCCGCGACGCTGCAGCCACTCGTCGCCGCGAATGATGGTCAGCGCCTGCATCTCGGTGCCGCCATACAGTTCGAAGATGCGTTCGGCGCCGAGCCATTCGATCCACGCGGACTTGAGCCAATCCGGGCAGTGCGAGGCCATGTGATAGACGACCTTCAGGGACGACAGGTCGTGGGCCTTGCGCTCGGCTTCGTCGAGCTTGTAGATGCGCGACATCATCGTCGGCACGAACAGCACGGCGTCGATGCGATGGCGCTCGATCAGCGCGAGCGTCTGCAGCGGATCGAAGCGACGCATGACGACGACGTGATTGCCGCGGAACAGCGCCTGCAGGCAGGTGGTGAACGGGGCGTTGTGATACAGCGGGCCCGGAACCAGCACCGCGCCTTCGCGCGGCAGCAGCAGCGGCATCGCATACGGCGGCGCCTGCTCGTCGAGTTCGGCCGCGGCGGTGGCGACGATCAGCTTCGGCCGCCCGGTGCTGCCGCCGGAGGTCGGCGCCTTCCAATACCGGGCGGTGCGGATCGGCAGCGGATCGTCCGACAGTTCGGAAGCGGCGACGAAGCCCGCTTCGATCACCGCGCGCTGGGGGAAATCCGCAGGATCGGCGCCGACGATCAGCGCAGGCGAGGCGAGTTCGACGATCGCGGCGAGCTCCGCCATCGGCAGGCGGCTCGACACCGGTTGCGGCGTCGCGCCGAGCTTCAAGGCGGCGATGACGCTTTCGACGAAGGCGATGCCGTTGGGCAGCGCGATCGTGACGAAGCTGCCTTCGCGCACACCGCGCTGCTCGAACGCGCGTGCGAGCCGGTTGCTGCGGCGTTCGAGTTCGGCGCGCGTGAGTGTTTCGCCGTCGATGGTCAGCGCGGGACGGTCGGGATGCGCCTGTGCGTAGCGTCGCATCGATTCGGTGGCGGCAATGATCGCCATTTCAGAACTCCAGGCCCAGGCGCACGGTCAGCGTGCGCGGTGGATTGAGCAGGTAGACGGTTTGCTCCTGGCGCGTGACGATCGCGGTGCCGGACGAGCCGGCCACCGGCCGGGTGGTGTCGAGGAGATTGATCATGTTGAACGCGAGCTTGGGCTTGCCCGGCATGTTTTCCGCTCCGAGCACCAGACCCGCGTTGAGCGTGCCGAGATCGTTGATCTCGACGTCGTGCGTGATGTTGCTGTAGCCCTTGCCGACGTAGGTGTAGCTCAGGTTCGGTGCGAGCGTGAACTGATCCCAGGCGTGCAGGTATTGCAGCGATGAGCTGTACTGGAACTTCGCCGAGCCGGGCATGCGCGCGCCGGGTTCGACGACATCGCCGTTGGCCGCGGTGAAGCTTTCGGTGATGTGGGCGTCGGTGTAGCCGCCGGAGAGCGAGGCGGTGAGGCCGCGGATCGGCGTGTTCCACAACAGGCTGGCTTCGACGCCCCGGCTGATCGCCGCCGAGACGTTGGTGTTGTAGTTGATCGGAATGCCCTGCGTCTGCTGGGTGATGATCGGGTTGTCGTAGCGAATGTAGAAACCCGTCAGGTCCGCGCGCAGCGTGCGATCGAGCCAGTCGCTGCGCAGACCGATCTCGTAATTCCACAGCGTGTCGGATTTGTAGGTTGGCGGCACGCCGTTGGTCGGCGTCGACGGCAGCGCCTGCAGGCCGCCGAAGCGAAAGCCCTTCGCCGCCGCTGCGTAAATCGAGAAATCACGATTGAAGCGATACGTCGCCGACAGCTTGGGGTTGAAGCCGCGCTCGTCGAGCTTGGCGACGGTGTTGCTGCCGAGCCCGTCGTTCTGGTTGCCGGTGATCAGCAGGCCCGAGCCGACGAAGCCGCCCTTGACTTCGGTTTCGTAGAAGCGCCCGCCCGCGGAGAGGGTCAGGCCGTCGAGCAGATCGTAGGACACATCGGCGAACAGCGCGCGCTCCTGCGACTTGGCGTCCGAGGTGCCGTCGAGCAGGGAGGTGAGCGAACCGAGGTTCGGTACGCCCAGGGCGCCGAACAGCGCGCCGAGCAGCGGATTGCTGCCGAGCAGGCTGCCGGGGCCGAGCAGGCTCTGGTTGAGCGGCGTGTCGATGAGGATGTTGAAGTAGCCGTCGTAGTCGAAGAAGTACGCGCCGACGAGCCAGTTGAAATCGCCGCCGCCGGTCGATTGCAGGCGAATTTCCTGCGAGGTGCTCTTCGAATTGTTGGTGACCTTCGACAACACCGCGGCGGTTTCCGGATAGCCGGGCGGCGGAGTGCCGATCAGCGAGGTCGTGGCGTCACTCGTGAACACCGCGTCGCGGCTCACGTGCGAGGTCAGCGAGATCAGGCGCACGCTGTCGAAGTCGTAGCTGACTTCGAGGCTGTCGAGAGCGAACTCGTTCTTCGACGGCATCGCCAGCACCGCGCGATCGGTCTCGCGCGGGCCGCGTGGGGAATCGACGGCCTGCAGCAGGTTGTCGCCCGAGAAATCCTGCGCCAGATGCGTGAGCTTGAGCTTCCAGGCGCCGGGCTGCCAGAGCAGTTGCGCACGCAGGCCGTCGCCGTCGGAGCGATCGACGTTCTTCTTGTCGTGGCGCAGATCGTCGACGGTGCCGGAGTATTCGCGGCTCACGTAGTTCAGGCGTATCGCGAGGTCGTCGCCGATCGGCGCGTTGCCGGCGACGCCGTAGGTGAACGCGGTGCTGCCGCCCTTGGGCTGCGCGAGCTGCGTAAAGCCGCGCAACTGCCATTCGCGCAGCACCGGCTCCTGCAGCTGATAGCGCACCGCGCCCGACAATGCGGAGCCGCCGAACAGCGTGCCTTGCGGGCCTTTGAGCACTTCGACGTCGGCCAGATCGAAGGCGCTCAGGTCCGGAACGATGTTGGCGATGTACGGATCGGTGAACGGCGTGTCGCCGATGAAGATGCCGACCGGCTGCGCGTTGCCCGCATACGGATTGGTGTCCGTGGAAATGCCGCGGAAGGTCAGTCGCGTGTAGCCCGGCGCGCCCTGCGCCGCGGTGACGCCCGGTGTTTCCTGGATGAAGTCGTTGAGACCCAGCTTGCCCGAGCTCTCGAGCTTCTCGCCCGAGTACGCGGTGATCGAGGCCGGAATCTCGCGAATGCTCTGCTCGCGCTTGGTCGCGGTGACGATCACTTCCTCGATCTGCAACGGCCGGTCCTGGGCACGCGACAGCGCCGGAGCGTTGGTGTCGTCGCCCTGTTCGCCGACCGCAATCGCCTTCAGCGGGTCGGTCGAGGCATCGGTAGACGAATCGGTCGACGAGTGGGTGCCGAGCGAAGCATCTTCCGGGGTTTGGGTCTGTCCGAGAGCCGGCGAGGCCGGGTACAGCAGGACAACGGGCATGGCGATGGCCGTGCACAAGGCAGCCGGCCGCATCGCGCTCGAATGGCAGCGCATTTTCTTCTCCTCCGTTTGTTACGCACGTACAACTTCCCCAGCGGTCTGTCGCCGCCGGTGATGAACCGCTAAAACCCGCGCTTTTCGCCTACACCGCAGCTCCGACGAGCCGGCAGGCGAACTGCGCGAAGACATCGGCGATCTGCTCCGGTGTCCTCTTGTTGTCGGGCGCATACCAGTGCGCCACGCGCACGCCCATGGCGGCGATCGCGGCGAGCGCGAGTTCGGCGTCGGGCACGTTGAATACGCCGAGCTCGGTGCCGCGGCGGATCACGTCGAGCAACTGCATCTCCGAGTTGCGGCGCACTTCGAGAATCGGCGTCGCGAACTCGGCCGGCAGCGCGTGCATCTCGGCGCTGGCGACGACCGCGAGCATCGGGTATTCGGCATGCGCGAACACGTGCGCACGCACGACCGCGATCAGCTGCTGGGTCGGCTCAGGGCCGGCGGCCAGCAAGGCGGCGCGCATGCGGCGGAAATGTTCTTCGTGGCCGATGCGCAGCAGCTCGGCCAGTACGTGCGCCTTGGACGGGTAGTGCGAGTACACCGAGGCGCCCTTGATGCCGACCTGCTGGGCGATGTCGCGGATCGACGCGCCGCCGTAGCCATGTTCTGCGAACAGCCGCAGCGCCTCGCTCAGGATCAGGCCGCGCGAGCCCTCGGGCGTCATGCCGGGCGGCAGGAGCGTGGTCACGGCGGCCAGGCGGCGATTGGTGTTGGTTTCGTTCAAGCTAACACTCGTTAGGTTGGCGTGGGTGGATTTTAAAGCGATGTTTTCAGGAAATGCAAGCTATCGTTCGTTAGCTTTTCTGGATTTATCGAGGCTAAAGAAATGTTCAGGCGGTCATCGAACGGACGGCTGATAAGCTCCGGAGTCCCCGATCCATTTTTCTCCCGCAGACATCGAACTCATGAAAACAAAAAGACTGCATCTGCCGCTCGCCGCATTGCTGTTGCTGACCGCCACCGCCGCGCAAGCCAAGGGCGAGTCCACCCAGGTCGATCCCAAGCTCAAGGCGGCGATCGCGAGCCAGGAGCGTCCCGAAGCCGATCGCGCGCGTGATCGCTACCGGCATCCGGCCGAGACGCTGACCTTCTTCGGCCTCAAGCCGGACTGGACCGTGGTGGAGATTTCGCCCGGCGGCGGCTGGTACACCGAGATCCTCGCTCCGTACCTGGCCGAGCGCGGCCACTACTACGCGGCCGGCCCGGCGACGAGCCTGCCGGATTCGTCGGAAGGCGCGAAGAAATCGGCTGCGGCGCTGGCCGCGAAGTTCAGCGCCAATCCGGCGCGCTACGGCAAGCCCACCATCACCGAATTCCAGCCGCCGCTGCGTACCGAAGTCGCACCCGCGGATAGCGCCGACCTGGTGGTGACGTTCCGCAACGTTCACAACTGGATCTCGCGCGAAACCGAGCTCGCGGCGTTCAAGAGCTTCTACGGCGCGCTCAAGCCGGGCGGAACGCTGGGCGTGGTCGAGCATCGCGGCAAGCCCGGCGAAACGCTCGAGGAGATGAAGAAGAGCGGCTACGTCAGCGAGGCCTACGTCAAGCAGCTCGCCAAGCTCGCGGGCTTCGAGTTCGTCGCCAGCTCCAAGGTCAACGACAATGCCAAGGACACCAAGGATTATCCCGATGGCGTCTGGACGCTGCCGCCGACGCTCAAGCTCGGTGCCCAGGATCGCGAGAAGTTTCTGGCGATCGGCGAGTCCGATCGCATGACCTTGAAGTTCATCAAGCCGAAGTCGTAAGGCTCGATGCACGCACGTCGCGGGCTCGCCCTTCAGCGGCCCGCGGCGCGCACCAGGCAGCGTTCGTAGCGTTCCTGCACGCGCTCGGCGAACCAGGCGGTGGTGAGCTTGCGCGTGATCTTGGGGCTCTTGAGCCGGATCTGCGGCAGCAGCGCGCGCGCTGCCGGTTTGCCTTCGAGCCGGTCGGCGAGCTCGAACACGCGCTCGTAGAGCCGGCTGCGTTCGAAGTCTGCGCCGTCCCCCTTTTCGAGATCGCGGCGGATCGCGCCGTCGCTCAGCTCGAGCCGCTTGCCGAGCACGCGCGCCGCGCGCTCGGTGGCGCCGGGCTCGCTCGAATTCGGCAGCACCAGATCGCCATCGAGATCGAGCGGAATGCCCGAGACGAGCGTCAGCGCGCTCTGGAACGCTGCGTTGCGGCTCGCGTAGTGGCCGGCGTTGTAGTCGGCGAAGCGATACAGCGGGCTGTCGTAGTTCGCCGGATAGTCGAGCAGGTGCGCGATGCCGAAGTACAGGCCGCCGCGACGCGTGAACACCTCACGGCGCACGCCGCCGTTCTCATCGATCACATAGGGGTAGGGACGCTGCTGCGCCTGCGATTGCGCATACGCGACGCCGACCTGCATCGGGCCGCCCGTGCGTACCGGATTGCGGTCGGCGAAGAAGCGCCGGCCCAGCGGAACGCGCGCGATCAGCTCGTCGAAGATCTCGCTCAAGTCGCGTTCGGTGCGCGCCGCATCGATGCGTGCCGAGTAGGACTTGCCGGTGGACGACGGCAGCTTGAGCGCGGTGCGCACCACGGTCTTCGGAACGCCGTGCTGCGCGGCCTGCTCGTCGATCTGCTTCCAGGCGATCGCCGGCAGATTGGCCACGGTCGGGTCGGCCTGGAAGCTCGATTCCTGCTCGGTCACCGCGATCACGCTGCAGACGTTCTGCACGCTCGGCTGCAGTTCCATCGCGGCGAACGCGGCGTAGATGTCGGTGGTCCAGCCGTCGCGATCCTTCGCCGACGCCGGCAAGGCGCGCGCGATCAGCGCGCGCGCCTGCGTCGGGCTGATCGCCGGTTCGATGCTGCGCTGCTCGCTTGCGCATCCGGCCGCGATCAGGGCGCACAGCGCGGCGAGAAAGCCTCGGTATCGAAAGCGCATGTCGTGGCGAGCGCTCAGCCCGCCTCGCGCTGGGCGCGGCGCATCTCGAGCATCGCGCGACGCTCGGGCGTCAGTTCGCCGACACAGTGCGGGCAGTGCACGCCGGGCACGAAGTCCGCAGAGGCCTGCTCCTCGATCGACAGCGGATCGCCGCAAGCCTCGCAGCGCCGCGTCCGGCCCTGCTTGAGGCCATGGCCCACCGCCACGCGCTCGTCGAACACGTAGCACTCGCCGTTCCAGCGGCTTTCGGCTTCGGGAACCTGCTCCAGGTATTTCAGGATGCCGCCACGCAGGTGATAAACCCGTTCGAAGCCTTGTTCGCGCAAGTACGCGGTGGCTTTCTCGCAGCGGATGCCGCCGGTGCAGAACATCGCGATCGGCCGCTGCTCCTGGCCGCGCAACTCGCGCTCGACGTAGGCCGGGAATTCGCGAAAGCTCTGCGTCTGCGGCGACACCGCGTTCTCGAAGCTGCCGACCTTCACCTCGTAGTCGTTGCGCGTGTCGATGACGAGCACCTCCGGATCGGCGAGCAGCGCGTTCCACTGCCGCGGCTCGACGTAGGTGCCGACGATGCGGGCCGGATCGATGCCCGGCACGCCCATCGTCACGATCTCGTTCTTGAGCTTGATCTTGAGCTTGCCGAACGGCAGCTCGGCGGACCGCGATTCCTTGTGCTCGAGCGCGGCAAAGCGCGCATCCGCGCGCAGATGCGCCAGCACCGTGTCGATGCCTTCGCGCGTGCCCGCGATGGTGCCGTTGATGCCTTCGGAGGCCAGCAGCAGGCTGCCGCGAACTCCCGCGCGTGCGCAAACCTCGTGCAAGGGCTCGCGCAGGTCGGCGAAATCCGGAACGGCGGCGAAGTGATACAGCGCAGCGACAACGTACGGGGGCATCGATCCGGGCATCTCGTGAGGAGCCCGGATTGTAGTGCCCCACCGCTCGCGTCGCTCCGCCCGCGATGTCGGGCGGGATGCGAGGCGCTGTGTCTCAGCCCGACTTCGTTCGAGGCGAAGGTGTCGCGCCGCCTTCGTGGCGAGGGCGGAACGTGGCTCGCTCGCGCTTCGGGTTCAGCCGCCGTCGCTCCGCGTGCGATGACGGCTCGCCAGCGTCCGCTGACGCGGAAGCCTCGGGATGCCGGGCCTCCCGACCCCGCTGGGCCCGGGGCCTGAATCCGGCCTGTTCCTGTGCGGCGAGGTCGGGCGACTTGTCGACGTCCTGCGGTTGAGCTCGGTCCAGCAGATCGCGGCGGTTCATGGTGCTTTTCCAGTGTCCGGTGGGGCATTCATCGCGGTTTCGAAGCTTCGAGCAGCACGATGCGCGGGCCGCTGCGACGCAAGGCCGCCGTGACCGACAGGCCTGCGATGCCGACACCGACGATGACGACGTCGGTGTCGGGCTTCGTCACAGGCCCGCCGGTCGCAGCCGCGACCGCACTTCCGGTTCAACCCACCGAGTCAATGATCCTTGCGCTTCGGATGGCGTGCGGGCGTTGCCCTGGAGGCGCTGCGCGCCGCCTTCTTCACGGCGGTGGCACGAGGCTGGCGCTCGGCTGATCTCGCGGTCGCGCCGCGTTCGACCGGTGCCGCCTTGACGCCGCGTGCGGGCCCGTTGCCGACCCTCGCGCCACCGGCTCCGTCGCCGTCCGACAGCGCATCGGCCACCGAAGCGAGCAGGCTCGTCTCGCCGAGCACGCTGGCCGTGTGCCAGGCCTTGATGCGTGCGAGATGCGCTTCCTCCTGCGCGAGCGCGCCCGCGAACTGTTGCGCGAGATCGTCCTGCCCATAGTGCTGCGCGAGGTCGATCAGCAGTTCCCAGCCCGCGTTGTCGGCCAGCTCGGCGGTCAGCAGCGCGTGCAGGCATTGCGTCGGCGTGGTGCGCGGATCGCTGAGCGCCTGCAGCAGGCCCATGCCCTCGGTGCCGACGAGATCGGCCGAGGGCGTCTGCGCGGTCGGGTCGCCGCCGAGACGTTCCATCGCCTCGACGAGCAGCTGCGCGTGGCCGATCTCGTCGAGCCGGATCTGGCGCAGGCCTTCGATCATCGGCGTTGCATCGGCGGCATCGTCGCTGGCGTCGGCCAGCACTTCGCACTTGGTGATGATCTGGTCGTAGAGCCGGGTGCCGGCGCGTTCGAAGGCTAGGCGCTCGGCGATCTTGTCGAGCAGCACCTGCGCGCGATTGCCCTTGAGCGCCTGCAGGCCGGCCTTGGCCATGCCCTTGACGGTGCCGGGCGGCGGAATCGAGCCGAGCGCATCGGCATCGACGATGTACTCGCCGCGCAGCGCGGCCGCATCGGTGGCGGCGACCAGGCGCGGCTCGCGCAGGCTCGCGGGCACCGCGAGCTGCGCCTTGGAATCGATCGGAGAACTCTGGATGCCCGTGCGATTGGCCGGGCTCATGGATGTGGACAGCGTCATGGAATCACCTCGATTTGATCTGGGTTTGCGTCGCGCTCAGGCCGCCCTGCGGACCCCTTCGCCGCCGGGCTGCCAGTGGTAGCCCGCTGCCACGGCCTCGGTCGGCGAGCCCTGCGAATTGAGCTGGTCGCGATAGATCTGCGAGGCCTTGCCTTCTTCGTCGGGGCCGACGAACTCGCTGCCGAGCGCACGCAGGTCCACTTCGTTCGACAAGGTCTGGCGCACGAACTCGCGCTGGCTCGCGAACGGCACCGGGTCGGGCAATTTGTCGGTGATGATCTCCTGCGGATCGCGCTGCTCGTAGCGCTTGAACATTTCGGCGACGACCTGGAAGTGCCCGAGCTCGTAGTCGAGGAAGCGCTCCCACAGCGCCTTGATGCGCGGATTGGTTTCCTGCTGCACGCAGCTGTAATAGGTGTAGCACTCCATCGCTTCGTGCATGAGCCATTGCTCCATCCAGCTCTGCGTCGGATCGATGATCGATTCGTACTGCGTGATGTGCTGCTCCTCGATCGAGGCGATCTCGGCGTAGACCTGGCGCGCGAGCGGATCGGCGACCAGCGGGCCGATGTTCATGTAGTAATTGTGCGTCTGCTGCTCGGCCGACATGATCATCAGCGCATGCAGCTTGGTCAGCGGCGCGGCCGTGGCCTTGTCGAAGGGCTTGCGCAGCTCGTCCTGCGGGGCGCGATGCTGCACGATCGTCGGCCGGCCCGGCAGGATGTCGGTGTAGCACTGCAGGATGTTGTTCGCGTCCTTGCCTTCGAGCCGATCGAGCAGCGCCGAGTAGCGGTGCATGTGGTCGAAGTCTTCGAGCAGGCCGAAGCGGTAGACCTGCGCGAGATACGGGGCGGGCTCCTTCTGCGCGACCGCGGCGGTCACTTCGATCGCCACCTGTTCGTAGGCGATGGTGGTTTCGAGTGGAGAGTGATCGGCTCCGATCAGCCAGTTCACCATCGTCGCCTGGTGTTGTTCCACGCGGCGGATCGTGGCGAGTGGCAGTTGCAGATCGCGGTTCATGCGTGCGCACGCATGCGAAAAGCGATGCGCTTCGAGCTCGATGCCGTTCTGCAGAATGATGTGCACGCGCGTGAACGCGTCGTCGTCGAGTTTGCTGATCGGCTTTTGAACCAGATCGCGCCAGGTGAATTTCTGGTTCGCGAGCGGGCAACCCTTGCTGTCGAATAAGGACAGTGACATGAGTGGTTCCTTCCTTGGAGGTGGGTCTTGCGGCCGCATCCGCGACCGCCGTCCAAGGCTGGGAGCAAGCGCCGTTCCCGGCTTGCGCGGGCTTTGGCTCAGCAGCTTTGGCGTAGCGCGAGAGCGGGGCGCTCTACGGAGCCGGGACGAGCGGTGCCAGCACCGCCTTGAGCGCGTCGTAGGCGGCCGGCTTGACCAGATGGAAGTCGAAGCCCGCTTCCCTGGACCGGCGCTTGTCCTCATCCTGGCCCCAGCCCGTCAACGCCACCAGCACCACATCGTCGAACTCGGGCAGCGCACGAATCCGTCGCGCCACCGTATAGCCATCCAGATGAGGCATGCCGATGTCGAGGATGGCGACGGAGGGCTTGTCGGCCCGTAACGCGTCGAGCACTTCTTCGCCGTCGTTCACCACGCCACACACGCCGCCGAGCATCTGGATCAATTGCCTCAGCACCGCGGCCGCGTCTTCGTTGTCGTCGGCGACCAGTACGCGCAGGCCTCGCAACGAGAACGCCGACTCCGATTGTGGAAACGTCTTCGAGGAGCCGTCGATCGGTGTCAGCGGCAGGTGAACGATGAAACGGCTGCCGCAGCCGATGCCGTCGCTTTCGGCGACCACCGAGCCCTGGTGCTGCTCGACCAGCCGCTTGACCAGGGTCAGGCCGATGCCGAGCCCGCTCGACGGCTTCTGGCCGCCTTCGCGAATCTGCCTGAACATGTCGAAGACTTCGGTCAGCATCTCCTTGGCGATGCCGATGCCGTCGTCCTCGATCACGATGCGGGCCTGGCGATCGGCGATGTCGACACGGATCGCGATCTCGCCCGCCACGGGCGTGTATTTGGCGGCGTTGTTGAGCAGGTTGGCGAACACCTGCGCCAGGCGCAGCGGATCGGCCCGCATGCGAACCGGGTCCGGTGGCAGCTGGGTGCTCAGACGGTGCCTTCCCGCCGCGATCAAGGGCTGGCTGATCTCGATCGCGCTGCGGACGATCTGCCGCAGGTCGACGATCTGCTCGTCGAGATCGGTGGTGCCGCGGGCGATGCGCGAGACGTCCAGCAGGTCGTTGACGAGGCGCACCATGGTTTCAACCTGCCGCTCGATGATCTCGTGCAGGTTCTGCCTCGTCCCCGGCTGGGTTTCGCGCTTGAGGATGTCGAGCGCGGTGCGCACTGGCGCCAGCGGGTTGCGCAGCTCATGCGCGAGGATCGCGAGGAACTCGTCCTTGCGGCGATCCGATTCGCGCAGCGCCAATTCGGCGCGGCGCTGCTCGGTCAGGTCGAGAATGGCGGCCAGCGCGCCGCGCGGCTCGCCGCGCAGGTTGCGCAGCGGCGTGGCCCACACCATCGCGTGGATCACGCTGTCGTCGATGCGCAGATCGACGTGCTCGGCGACCACGTTTTCTCCGCGCGCTGCCCGCGTCAGCGGATGACGCTCGAACGGCACTTCGGTGTCGCCATCGAACACCCGCACCCGACCGTCGAATTTTTCGCCGGTGCGCACGCGCAGCAGAGCATGGGCGCGGGCGTTTCCGGTGATATGGCTCGTCTCGGTGTCGGAGGTCATGACCACGCCGATCGGCAGGGTATCGAGCAGGGTGCGCACTTCCTCAACGGTCTCGCGGAGCTGGGTTTCGGTGCGTTCGCGCAGGACCAGATGCTCGCGGAGCTGGTATTGGCGCCTGCGCGTGCGAATCGCCGAACGCACCACGCTGACGAGCGTTGCGATTCGCGTGGGACGGTCGATGACGGTGACGTTGGAAAGCTGCTCGACCGCGCGTGTCAGTGTTTCGGAGTCTGATCCCGGACGCGCGAGCAGGATGATGGGTAGATCGGACCACGGTTCCTGCCGGGCCAGCCAGGCGGCCAGCAGGCCGGAATGATCGACGGCGTAGATCTCTTCGGCGATCAGCAGCGCCGCCACGTCGCGATCGAGTTCGGCGGACAGCCGTTCGAGGCCCGGACAGGTGGTGCAGGTGACGCCGGCGCGACCGAGAATTTGCTCGCTGAGCTGCGCATCGCGGCTGGTCGGCACGAGCAGCAGCAGGCGATCCTCGGCCTGCGTGCCGGAGCCGGGCTTCACCTGGAAGCCTCGTCCGGTGGGGTTTCGACCGGCACGCCGGTCAGGATGCCCCGGTAATGGCGCAAAGGCGGGCCGACATGGACGCCGTCGGCGCTCAGCCGGAAATCGCGGATCGAACGCTCATGCGTGCCGCTTCGCTTCTTCATCACCGAAATCGCCTGGCGGACTTCGCCACGAGTTTCGTAGTAGCGCATCAGCACTGCGGTGTCGGCGAGATAGCTGGCATCGACCGGCGAGGTCATCTGGCTGCCGATCAGACCCTGGTGCGCACTGATCAGGATCGTGGCGACGCCCGCATGGCCGAGATAAGTCAGCAGCTCGTGCAGCTGGATCACCAGAAAGCGTTCTTCGGGCATCGCATTCAGATAGCCGTTGAGGCTGTCGATGACGATGACGCTGGCTTGGCGATTGTCGACCTCGTGGCGCAGCCGGTGGATGAACTCGCCGGGCGACATTTCGGCCGGATCGATCTGCTGGATCACTAGCCTGCCGGCCGAGACGTGGGATTGCAGGTCGAGACCCATTCCAATGCCGCGGGTCATGAAGGTCTTGACGCTCTCATCGAAGATGAACAGCGCGGCGTTCTCGCCTTTTTGCGCGGCCGCGCAGGCATAAACCGCGGCGAGAGACGACTTGCCGGTGCCCGGTGCGCCGATGATCAGCGTGCTGCTACCGCGATCGAGCCCGCCACCCAAGAGGGCGTCAAGCTGGGGAATGCCACTCGCGATGCGCTCAAGGCGGGGCTCGACCTCGCGCTCGCTCGCGATCAGCCGAGGGAACACCAGCAGACCTCCACGCCGGATCAGGTAGTCGTGGTACCCGCCACGGAACGCCATGCCGCGGTACTTGAGCACCATCAGCCGTCGGCGCCGTATTGCGGCGCCAGCTGTTCGAGCCGGATCGCTCCGTGCGCAATGCTTTGTACCTGCAGGTCATGATTCGCACTGGTCATGTCGTCGAGCATCAGGACCGTGCATTTGCGTCCGGTGAAGAACAGCTTGAGCGCGAGGATCTGGCGGCGATAGCGCAAGGCGGAGCCTGCCAGCAGCCGCAGTTCCGACAGCGAATCGAATACCACTCGAGCCGGGTTGATGCGCTGCACGTCTTCGAGGATCGCCTTGGTCGTCTCGCCGAGCTCGACCTCCGACGGATGGAACATGGTGTAGTGATCTTCGACCGTCAGGCTGTTGCCCGCGGGGTTCAGCTCCCGGATGGTGATGCCGTCGAGCGACCAGCCATGCGAAGCCGCGACGTCGCGCAGTTCCTCTTCGGTTTCCGACAGGGTGACGTAGAGCACCGGATCGCCATTGCGGACGCCCTCCTGCAGGAACTGCAGAGCCAGCGTGGTCTTGCCGGAGCCCGGCGCGCCTTCGAGCAGATAAAGACGATTCGGGGTAAAGCCCCCGCCGATGACCGCATCGAACCCCGGTATTCCGGTTTGGGCGAGGACGCGGGGCTGGTCGCCGGGCTGAATCGTCGAATCGGACATCGAGGCCTCCACCGGCTCCCATGAGCCGCTAGCATCCGCAATGGAATCAATGCGTTGCCGTTCCTGTATCAGGTGGTGAAGGCAACGATCTCGTATTGAAGCTCGACCACGCAGGCCGAGCCTTGAGCCACACCGCGGCACTTTATGAGACCGTGGCTGATTCCGTCGTGACTGCCGGCCGCGCGATCCGCCGCAGTGCTCAGATCAAAGCCGCCTCCGGCGCACTCCCGGGACGGGCACTGCAGTTCGAAGAACGCCTGCATGTCGCCGGTGTAGATCTGCTTGTACGGGGACAGCAGTGGCTTGCCGGCTTCGCCCTTGAACCGGAGCTCGAACACCAGCTCCCGCACTCGTGGGAATCGTTCGGAGATGGTTCTCGAGGCGGCGTAGCCGCGCTGGCGCCGCTCTCGTTGTTGAAGGTCGGTGACACGTGGTTTGAGCGCCATAACGGAAATGTCTCGGGGCAAACGATGGAAAGTGGACCGCGTGGGCTGCGCGATGGCCTCGACAGCCGACTCCGACCGGCTCACCCAGGCATGCCCGGCTGAAGTCCCGAGGCGAGCCGCAGATGCACCGCCGGTAGCGTGAGGGCGACGATTCGCCAGCCCACGCGGTCATGAGCCGATTGGCGCAGGTGACCGGGCATTACGCCCGGCGAAGCAAGGTCACAGCAGATTGTCCAGGGAGTCGAGTTCGAGCTTCGGCGCTTCGACGAGGGGAAGATCGGCTTGTCCGAGAATGGAGGCGTCGACGAGGCCGCGTGCGATTTCCTGAAGCGCCACCACGGTGGACTTGTGGTCTTCGAAAGGCAGTTGCGATGTTGCGCCGCGCGCAAGTTGCCGGGCGCGCTTGGCCGCGACCTGCGTGAGGGTGAAGGGGTTGGAGATGTGAAGCTGGCAGTCTTCGGTAGTGACGCGTGCCATGGGGTTCTCTGTCGAGCCGCAAAAGCACGGTGGAGCCACTATACGCTCAAACGTCGAAGCCCGGACGTGATCGCTGCGAGGGGGCCTCAGCAGCGGCTGCGCGCACCATCCCGTTTTCGCCTGGGCGCGGAGCGCGGGGGGAAGGCGGTGCCGGAGCGGCGCTGTGCCCTCGATGCGGCCGATTCGCAGCCGGGTAGGGGCTTACTGGGGCGGTCCCGGGGCGTCGGTCGCGATGTCGGTCGCGCTTTCGGTGGGCAACTCGGAAGGCGTCCCTTCGTCTTCGGCCGTGCCGCGCGCGAGCTTCTTCAGGCGCTTCTCCTCCTGCTCCTTGGCCTTCTTCAGTTCGCGTTGACGCTTATCGAAACGGTAATTGGGCTTTGGCATGGAGTTCACGAAGCAAGGGCGCTCCAGTGTAGACCCAATGCGACATCACCGGGCCGACGCGGCGCCGCGACCGGCCACGCGTTACTCTGGCCTGCCACCACGGACGGACGCGTTTTCATGATCATTGCCCTCAGCCGCTTCAGGATCACTCTCGGTCGCCTGGGCGGGCGGGGCGCTCGCTTCGAGCGTGATCTGGGCCACCGTGATGCGCTTGGGGCGCGCCGGCCGTGGGTGGGGCGAAGCCTGCTGTGTCCGGGCCTGCTGCTGTGGTCGGCCTGCTGCAGCGCGCAGTCGCTGCCCCCGGCGCAGCCTGCGCAGCCGGCCGCCTCGCGGCTTGCCCGCTACGCTTTCGTGGCGCAGTCCGACACCGTGAAGGTGCTCGATGGCCCTGCGATTCCGTTCACGGCCGAAAGCGGCCCTGTGTTCGACATCACCAATCTGCATATCGTCGCGACGAAACAGGCCAACGGCGTGTTCGTGGAAACGCGCTTCACGGGCAGCCCGTACAAGCGCCACTCGGCCGAAAGCGGCACGCCGCTGGTGGTCACGCTCAAGTCCGGCGAGCGCACGCTGGCCGCGCTGTCGGCGATCGACTGGACTGTCACCTGCTTTCGCACCGATATCTTCGGCGCCAAGACGCTGCTGCCGGGCGTGGAATTCGAGCGCATCGAGGCGGTCGAAATCGCGCCGATGCAAGCCCTCGCGCGGGTTTGCGTGAGTCCGCCGGTGCATCGCGAACGCAAGAAGAAAGGAAGCTGAAACATGATCAAAGGCAGTGAAAAGCGGCAGGCGGATCACCCGGTCGAAGCGCTGTTCGTCGACCGCTGGTCTCCGCGTGCGATGTCGGGCGAGGCGCTCGACGAAAGCCAGCTCATGAGCCTGTTCGAAGCCGCGCGCTGGGCGCCCTCGGCCAACAACAACCAGCCCTGGCGCTTTGTGTACGCGCGCCGCGATACCGCGCACTGGCCGACGTTCCTGGGCTTGCTGGTGGACGCGAACCGCCTGTGGGCGGACAAGGCCGCGGCGCTGATCGTGATCGTCTCGAAGACCACCTTCGATCACAACGGCAAGCCTTCGCGCACGCATTCGTTCGACACGGGCGCGGCCTGGCAGAACCTGGCGCTGCAGGCCTCGCAGAGTGGGCTCGTGGCGCACGGCATGCAGGGCTTCGATTACGAGCGCGCGCAAACCGAGCTCGGCATTCCGCAGGAGTACGCGGTCGAGGCGATGGTGGCCGTCGGCAAGCCCGGCGCGATCGAAGACCTGCCCGAGAAGCTGCGCGAGCGTGAATCGCCGAGCCCGCGCCGGCCGGTGGAACAGATCGCCTGCGAGGGCGCGTTCCGGCTCTAGTGCACTGGCAGCGGATCGCGATCGGGTTCAGAGGCGGCCTGGGTAAAGCCGACGTACAGTTTTGCTTCAGCTTCGCGGTTCTAGCGTGCAGCGGCCTTTACCCGGAGAACGACCATGAATCGAGCCAATCACTGGATCGCCGTCATCGCCAGCGCAAGCCTGCTGGCGAGCGCAGCCGCGTTCGCGGACCCGCCCGAAGGCAAGGGCAAATCGAAAGGCAAGGGGCATGGCAAAAGCCATGGGTCGCAGTCGTATGGCGACGATGCGCTGGTGCATGTCTCGGTGAATTTCTCGGACGTGCGCCGGCTCGCGGTCGATCACGGCTATACCGGCTACGCCTCGCTGCCTCCGGGCATTCGCAAGAACCTCGCGCGTGGCAAGCCGCTGCCTCCGGGCATCGCCAAGAAAGTGGTGCCGGGCCCGATGCTGCAGGGGCTCCCGCGCTACGACGGCTATGAATGGCGCGTCTACGGCGCCGACCTGATCCTCGTGCAGGTGGCCACGGCGGTGATCGCCGAGGTGCTGATCGACGTGTTCAGCTGAGCGCGCAATCGTGGACAACAGAAAACCCCGCCGCGGCGGGGTTTTTGTTGTCTGCTCGATATCCCTCGAACGCCCGGAGGGCAGCGCCTAGAGCGGCTTGGGGTTGCCCGTGCTGCTGGGCGGCCGGCCGTCGGATTTCACGGGCTTGAACTCCTTCTTGCCGCCCGATCGCTGGGCATCCTGCGCGCGGCTGCTTTCATCCTGCTCGCGCGCGGTGCGCTTTCTCGCGCTGCCGGGGTTGTCTTCTGCCATGGTTAGCTCCTGCGGATGAGTCGCTAGCACCCTACGCCGGGCCCCGGTCCGTGCGCTGAAGCGAAAGGACGCGGCCGCCGCGTCGGCCGCCTCGGACGCGATCAGCTGCGCCTGGGATTTGGAGGCCGCCCCTGGGCCTTGAGCGGATGGTGATCGACGATGCGCGCAAGCTCCCCCCGCGCGGCTCGAATCTGCTCGAGGGTCGATTTCATCTGCACGCGCTGCTGGTACAGCTTCTCCAGTTCCGCTCGTATGGGCTCATCCGACATGGCGTTCTCGCGTCGACAGGCACCTGCATGACTACGGCGCGGGTTCGCTTCGGGATGCATCCGCCCCGCCGATCACTGTCATTTCTTACAGGTGACAGTCCGGTCGGGTCTGTTAGCTTCGATGCCCGAAAAGAAGGGTAGGAGCGAGCGCCGCCGAGTACGGCGCGTCTGCTAGGAAAGCCGGTCGATCCGGCCGATTCGAGCGAATGGCTTCGGCGCATTGGGAGATGCGCCACCTGTCGTGAACCTGTAGCCGACCCGGCGAATCGTTTTGCAACGCCAGCCGAGCGCATTCGCGTCGACCACGCGAGTGCCGGCGTATCGCGGTGCGCAGCTCGGGGCTACGCAGCGTGGATTCCAGCAACCGAGAGATCGGCATGTCCCGTCCGGCATGCCGCGGAGTCGTGCGCCCGGCAGCAGCCACAGCCCGAAGTGGGAGGCCTTCGGAAGTGGATCGCGGGGCGGCAGGCAAGGTCGCGGAAAAAAGCTTCCGCGCCAATCGTTGTCCAACCCAGGAGGGAATCATGAGAACAGCAATTCGCCGGCTGATCGGCGTGGGCGTCATCGCGGCTGCGGCTGCGGTCGTGCTGGGCAGTGCGGGCTGCGGCAGCTCGGGAGGAGCGGCGCAGGGCGGCAGTCCCGATGCGGGCGAGGCAGGCAATGCCTCGGTGATCTTCTTCAACGCCAACGTCATCACGCTGGACCCGAGCCAGCCGATCGCGCAGGCGATCGCCGTCCGAAACGGGCTGATCACGCTCGTCGGCAGCAACGAGGCGGTGAAGGCGCAGGCCGGCGTCGGCACGCGGCGCATCAATGCCGACGGGCAGACGATCCTGCCGGGCTTCATCGACCCGCATTCGCATATGTCCGGCTATGCGTACTACAACGACCCCGACAACTGGCTCGATGTCTCGAGCATCAACATCCTGTTCAAGCCCGCGCCGGACGATGCGCGCTGCGCCGCACCCAAGGATCCGCAGCAGTGCTTCATTCCGGTGACCAGCCACGACGAGGTGATCGCGCGGATCAAGGCCAAGGTCGAGGAGCGGCGGCAGCAAAAGCGAACCGACCCGGTCATGGCGTTCAACTACGACCCGTCGCGCCTCGGCCGCGGGCCGAGTTGTCCGAATCTCAACGGCCTGGGCTTCGACTGCCCCAACTTCGAAGACGGCAGCGCCCGCCAGCAGCTCGACGCCATCGCCCAGGACATGCCGATCTACGTCACCAGCGAGTCCGGGCACATTTCGTACGTCAACTCGCAGGCGCTGGCGATGCTCAACATCTGCCCACCGGACAACCAGTCGCAACCGCTGCAGTGCCACCAGCCAACCACCAACGTCAAGCAGGAGAAGGCGCTGGCGCTGATGGGGCAGCTCGACGAGGACCTGTCGCTGTACGCCACCTCGTATTTCGAAGGCCAGCTGCTGAGCCGGCCGGGCAACGAAACGCTCGCGCTCGACCTGCTCAACAAGGGCGCGCACATCTACGCGCAGCACGGTTACACGCTGGTGCAGGACGGCGCGGTCAGTGCGGGTGTCATGAAGATCTACAAGGCCGCGATGGCGGTGCCCGAGCGCTTTCCGGTCGCGGTCGCGCTGGTGGCCTATGACGCCAACAGCGCCAACTTCCAGAACACCATCAACGCTGGCCTCGAAGGACGCAAGCTGTTCGGCGACAGCGATCCGCTGGCGTCGGTCGCCGCGCTCAAGAGCTTCAGCGACGGTTCGGCGCAGGGCTACACGGCGGACCTGCTGCAGCCGTACCAGCAGTGGTATGCGCCGTTCAAGGATCCGCTGCTGTTCCAGCAGCCTTACACCGGCTTGCCGGATCTGAGCACGGCGCAGATCGCCGAGCGGCTGAAGGCCTCGCACGCCAACGGCTTCCCGATGGTCATTCACCAGATCGGCGATGCGGCCATCCAGAGCGCCATCGACGCGCTGCTGGCGACCAAGGCGTCCCGGCCGCCGGGCAGCACGCGCGACGTCGTGCTGCACGCGCCGATGATCAGCGGCGAGAACCTGGACGTGCTGCAGGCCCTGGGCACCACGGTGGTCAGTGAGATGTCGCCCAACGTCTACTACTACTCGCTGCCCGAATGCCAGCAGGTGCTCGGTCCGGCGCGCACCTGGCAGATCTATCCGTCGCGCGAAGTGCTGCAGAAAACCGGCAGCCTCACGCTGCATAGCGATTCGCCGGTGACGCCGCCGTATCCGCTGTTCGAAATCTGGGCCGCGGTCACGCGCAAATCGCAGCAGCCGGCCTGGTATCCGAACCGCGATACCTCGAAGTGTCCGACCGTGATGATCGACAGGACCGACCCGGTCAATGGCGACCAGCGCATCGAGCTGCTCGACGGCATCAAGGCCTTCACCACGTATGCGGCCCAGCAGTACGGCATGGAGAGCGTTCGCGGCTCGATCACGGCCGGCAAGTACGCCGACCTCGTGCTGCTGTCCGAAAGCCCGCTGTCGGCGGAAGTGATCGCCGACCCGGACCTGCTGAGCCGCATCCGCGTGATCGGCACGGCGCGCTACGGCAAGTACTTCCCGAACCCGAACGCGGATCAGCCGCCGGTCTGGCCGAAGTAGTTGGACGTCCTACTGCGGCGGCGCCGTGCTGCCGCAGTAGCTTCTCGGAGTTGCGACTGGTCTGGATCGGCGCGCCAGGCAGGCCACATATGACACTAACCCAAACGTAGGAGAAACGATCCGTGCGTAACGTTGAGCTCGTGAAATTTTCGCTGCATTACGAAGAAGCTAAAAGGGATCTGGAGAAGAAGCACTTTCATACCTTCGGGGGGTTCATTTCCCGCCTCTTACCCAATAATCGCGGCACTCAAATAAGAGGCATGTTCGCCGATCAATTCCACAAGTCTGCAGGCGAACTGCTGGAGTTGGCTCGTCGGGAAAACATAGGACCGCAGGAACTTCGACTCGAAGGCGAAGCTCAGGCTCATGCCGGCCGTCGCACCACGTCTAGGGCGCATTGGCTACGGCTGGCTTACCCCGCGCTGATCGGGATTTTGCTCATTGCCTCGATCGATGATCCGAGAAGGATCGCCTTTCTGATCACCTTGTGGATTATCAGCGTGTTAGTTGTGATGGATCGGTTGAAGCTGCGCGAAATCGCGGATGAGGGTGGAGACTTGCGGGCGCTGCTGCGCTATGTGGCGAGTGTCCTGAGCAACGAGCAGAGGGGGAATTCCAGAAGGAAAAAGGCTCCTGCGGCAGAGTTCCAGGCGCCGATCGACTCGAAGTTCTCAGCACAGCGCTAGGCTGCCAGCTGAGCGAGACCGAGGCGGTCTAAGTCGTCGACTCCCGCGCAGCGCGGCACAGGATTCAAGCCCCTGGAAACCCGAGGCGCAGCGGGCTTTTCTCAGGGCGCCGGCGACACGCTGGCCTGTGCCTCGAGCTGGGTCTGCAGGGCCTGGAATTCGGCGATGCGGCCGTCGCCTTCGATGTCCTTGAGCACGTCGCGCCAGACGTAGCTGTTCGCCTGCGTGTCCTTGATCAGCGCGTTGACGCCGCGAGCGCAGGTGAGGTTGGTCGGTTGCTCGGCGAGGCAGCGCTTGTATTGCATGTAGGCCAGGCGGCGATAGTCGTCGATGTCGTACCAGTAGCTGTACGAATCGAGTTTCTTGAAGTCGTAGTAGGTCTTGTCCTTGTAGCGCTTGGGCGGCTGCCAGCCGAGTTCGGCCTCGCGCTCGTAGGCGGCGACGATGCCGTTGACGATGGCGTTGTCGTAGGCCTGCAGCATCAGCAACTGCGGTTTCTTGCCGAGCAGCTTGTCGACACCCGGCGCGGCCTTGTCGCCGTCCTCGAAGATGCGACCGAGCCAGTAGCAGGTGCCGCCGCAATGCGCATCGCAGCCGGCCTTGGCGATCGCGAAGCCCTTGGCCGGGTCCTTGGGCTCGCCGTAGACGAGCGTGCGCGCGAGCTCGCTGGAGACCTCGCACATGCGGCGGTTCTGCAGCGGATCGCTGCCCTGGACCCAGGGCTGGTCCGCCCGCGCGGCGATGTCCGCGTAGCGGCTCAGCAGCGTGCCGCCCTGGATCGCCGACTCGATCTCGCTGCGCAGCGCCGCGCCCTGCTCGGGCGTCACCGAGGCGTTGGCGTAGACCTGCACGTCGGTGCGGTAGTTGGACGGAATCACCGCGTGCGCGGTGGATTCCTGCAGGTTCATGAAGCGCGTGCGGTCCCACTCGTTGACGCGATCGCGATTGGCTTCGAGCCTGGCCTGGAACGCGGCCCGCTCCTGCGCCTCTTCGGCCTGCCGGCGCTCGATGATGCCCTGCACCTGCGAGCCGACCGCGTTGACCGAGCCATAGGTGTCGGTCGGCCCGGCGGGCTTGCAGGCGACGTAGTCGGAATTGCGGGCGTCGCCGTCGGCGTAGCTGCCTTTCTTCGTATCGGTGTTGAGACAGCCTTCGGCCAGGGCTTGGCCGCAACTCAGCAGGGCCAGTGCGAACGCCGCGATGCGCAGCGCGGGACGGGGAAGGGCGGGAAGACGCATGGGAGCCTCGGCGAACGAACGAGCCGCCGGGAACGGAGGCGACGGTTCATGCTAGGCCGCCGGCTCGCTGTGCACCGCCCCCTGTTCTGGGGGGCTCACAGCGCCCGATGCATCCTTGGAGTGTGGGCGGCAAGGCTCGGCGAGCCTGGACGCGATCTGCGGAGCGACCGGAAAAACTGCGGATGTGCAGGGCGCGCGCCTGCCGTTTCACGCTGAAGATCACCGCGAGGCGAACCGGTTTATGGTCGCCCCGCGGTATCCAGTGCATCGGCTTGCGGCGATCAGACCGGGTTGCTCACGACCTCGTCGGCCTGCGTTGCGAGCTTGTCGGCGCCGTCGGCCACCGAATGCGCCACCACGGCGACAGCTTCTGCGGCCACCTTGACGGCGCGCTTGACGCGGGCTTTCACGGTTTTCTTGGCGACGGATTTCGTGGGGGCCTTCTTCGCCACTTTCTTCACGGCTTTCTTCGCGGTCTTCTTCGTCGCGGAAGCCTTCTTCACCACCTTCTTCGCCGCGCGCTTGAGCACCTTGGCGGTGGCGCGCTTGGCGACGGCTTTCTTGGCGACCTTCTTCGTCGCTTTCTTGGCGGCGGGTTTCTTCACCGCTTTCTTCGATGCCTTCTTCACTGCTTTCTTCTTCGCTGCCATGACCATGATCTCCGTCGATCAGCATTGGCGGACCGATCGAAATGATCGAGTCGACAAGCGCCAAGCATGATCGTCGCCTGAGTTCGAACAAGATTCAAATGCTCCGACGTTGCCGATGCGCAGCGTGAGAAAGCGGCTCAGCCTGGTTGCTGTCGCATGCCACGGCAGCGCGGGTATGAAACGCATCCCAGGAACGGCTTGCCGGCCGGGTTTCAGGCGTAACGGATGAGCGTTCGCGAGTGCCTGCTACCGGATTCGCAAATGTTCTGAGTCGACTGGTCGCGGTCGCCATCCGCAAGTCAGTTCGCTGGTTTGTGGTCGCCTCCCTTTTCGGAGGGCTGCTTGTCAATGGCCGTCACGGAAAGACCGTCCAGCCGAACGCACTCTGCTGAGCCCGAGTCTGGATCGAATAGTACGATGGCATGGGAAGTGGAGAACACGACGCGTCCTGCTGCCACCACCTTTCCATCGACATCATGCAGCGCCACACAGGTTGCGGCAGGCGGAGGCTTTTGCGTCGTGGTCGGCTGCGCTGCCGAGGGTTCCCGAGTCCGTTCTTCGAGCGTCCTGCGCGGCACGCACGCAGTCGGGGCGATGACATATTCTTTGATGTAACTTTGAGCAGCAGACATCGAGGTCATCGGTATTAAAGCTAGGTAAGCGAGCATCATGACCGCAACTCCCGGAAGCAGTATTGTGGTGAATGGCACCAGTACCGCTGCTGTGAGGCTCGAAGATAATCCGAACAGGAGAATTCGGCCCGTTCTAGAGGCCTTCAGCTTCGACAGCCGGCGTCTTTGCTCATTAACCATCTGGACCCAACTGCGGGCTTTGGGGCTCCACTCGATCAAAGCCGCCACAACCGTGATCAAAGCGCCAATACCCAACGGCCACAAAGCTTGCTTTAACAATTTCCAGTAGAGCGGAGAAGCGGAGATGCTGTTGCCCACGGTTACCATCATGCGGATGATGCTCCAGGTAGAAAGCTCCATCAGATCGAACGCCGAGTTGAACAACGAAGCATGAGGCAAGGCGAATTCGACCTCCACCGCTAGTGCCACCCCGTACCCGATCAGGCTCAGTACTGCGCTGATGAGCGTGATCGATGCAACAACCGTGGCGATAAGCGCCGATATGGAGAGCGTTCTGCGTTCCGTGGAAGGCGCATGGGTCGGTCGCGGGGGTGGGGTGCGCTGCCGCTCACTGGTAAAACGGCTGCTCCGAATAGACATGCTGCTCTCCGAAAAGGGGAGCTGTTGTCGTTTCCTAGAACCGTGCCAGATTGATCAGGTGAGTGGTTTGCCGGGGAACCGCGTCACAGTTTTGATTGCTTTGCTGCTATTCGCGATGAGCGCTACGGATTCGACTTAGCGAACTCATTCGCTCAACCAAGCGGGTACATCGCGCTCTGCGTGCAGGACACGCCATACGTCGACATGGTCATCCCGTTCAATGTAGAAGATCAGGTATGGGAATTTTTTAAGCGGCCAGAATCTCAGGCCAGCGAGTTGAAGGACCGCGGTGTAGCGAGTCGAGCCGGTGGCTGGATGCGATCCCACTTGATTTAGACCTGCTTGTAGTGCGTCGATCCAACGACCAGCTAGCTTCGGCCCTCCTTCACGGCGGTGGTAGTTCACCGCATTGTGAATATCGAGATCAGCTTCCGGCCGGAGGGCAATCGGTTTGGCTGTCATCCGAGCGGACTGTCGGCTTGTTTGCGCAGCGCTGAGAAATAGGCGTCGTCGATCAATTTTCCTGGGCCGGAGTTGGCACCATCGAGCAGCATTTGCCGGAGTTGAAGCGCATCCCTTTGCCGACGGATCAAGTCCCGCAAATACTCACTGGTCGAGCCATAGCCATGCTCTTCGACTTGGGCGTCGATGAAGCTCTTCAGTTCATCGGGAAGCGAAATATTCATCGTGGCCACGTTAGTTCCTTGGCAAACTTTGCCAAAGCATACACTTCTGACAGCCGCTCGATGTTTGATAAGAACCTGCAGCGGTTCGCTCGATCGTCAGTTCCAGGACTGCGCGATCCGGCGACGGCAGGGAAGAGAAATCCTCATCGTGCCGAGAGTTTCTTTTGCAAATTCTGCCCGTCACGCCCGCAGGCGACGACTGATGAAAGAGGTCGGAACCTTCCGCCGCAGAGCCCGAGAACTTCCGTGCATCGGCTCCGGACCTCTGGCGAACGGGTCGGGAGCCGATCGAGCAAGGCTCCGGAGCTGTTCGCGTGAGCTGCGGGGCTCTGGTGAAACAGGTCCGGACCTGTTGCCAAAGAGGTCCGGGGCCGTTCGCTGAAGGTCAAGCACTTAGCGCAATGAGGTCCGGACCTGTTGGCGATGAGGTGTCGGGCTCTTGGAAAGCGTTTCCGGACTGATCGCGAAGAGGTCTCGAGGTCTGGCCGAGAGCTCCCTACGTTCCGATCGAAAGCTTTGCGCCGAGTTGGTCCCGCAAGGCGGTCGAGATGCGCCGCTTGCGGGGTGATTTGGATGCCGTAGGCGGGTCTCGACTGCCTTGCCAGCGAAAGCCGATCCGAGTCAGACGGGCGGCGTTTCGACCGGCTTGCTTGAACGCCGCTTCTGCCGGCGCGCCGGAATGTTCTTCAGCAGCGTTTCCAGGCCCTGGCCCTTACCGGCGAGGGTCAGGAACTTGTGACCGGCCGAAGCCGCCACCTGCACATCGCTGCCGAGCGCGATCTCGGTATCGTCCGCCAGCCGCAGCAGTTTGGTGAGCCGCGCGATGCGCGGACGCAGGGCATCGATGTCGGCCAGATCCCGCTGCGCTTCCTCCACGTCCAGCGACGGCGGCACCACCGCAGGGTTCTGCGCCAACAGCGAGATGGTCTGGCGGCAGAACGGTTCGGTCACATCGCCCATCTTGTGGAGCGCCTGCCGCTCATCGGCCGACAGCGAAATGAAGGTGGAGAACTTCTGCTCCAGAACGGCGAGAGCGGCATCGATTTCGGGCAGATCGGCGTGGAGGGTGTCGAGGGAGACGAGGTTTTGCGACATGGGAAGGCTCCTTGGCGTGGGTGGTGAGCGAGTTCGGGTGAGGTGAACTCGTGGTTCCAACGCTAGGGGAGAAGTGGCTCCGTGTCTGTGATCGGGCTCACAGTTGCGCTGTAACCTAAAAGCCGTCTTGCCCGAGACATGAGTGAACCGCCCCGGATTTCCCGGAGGCTCGTTGATGTGAGTCACGCCGCGATGGCAAGACTCGGTGGTGGTGAATAATAGTTTGCTTCGGCTTCTGCCGGCGGGATGTGGCCGAGCGGTTCCATCAGGCGCCGGTTGTTGTACCAATCGACCCACTGCAGCGTGGCCCATTCGACTTCTTCTGGCGTGCGCCAGGACGAGCGTCGGTGAATCACTTC
>QFCS01001119.1_pt1 | contig 45906 bp, 46 predicted proteins | sample 3576561 | NCBI WGS metagenome assembly QFCS01 | reverse complement strand
GTCGCGCCAGGCGTCGATTCGTACAGGTCCACCGCCCGCCGCCGGAACTCGTCGGTGTAGTTCTTCCTTGCCATCCTTGGATTCTCGCTTCCCCAGCGTTCATGCTGGAATCAGCGTGTCCAAGATCAGGGGTCAAGCCCCCTTCGTCCTCATTTTCCGCGTCGTCACGGCCCGTGTTGCCCACGATGAGGTCAGCAAGAGCTTCGAGGTTGCGGCGCTTAAACTTCACGGTGCCATTATCGCAAGTGAAGCCGACAGGCCTCCGGACTCAGCAACGCTCGTGTGCCGCAGCTCGTGCACGGTCACCTCGGAGTGTGCAGCACAAGGGGACGTCAGAACAAGTCTCTCGTGTGCGTCCAGACGGTCATCCGATGCACGTTGAACCGCTGACAGATCGAGACCACGCTCTCACCGTTCGCGCGGGCTGTTCGGATAGCGTCCACTTGGCTCTCCGTGAGGGGTGTTCTAGCTCGTCTCCTAGGGTTCACGACGACTCCCGGCTCATCGTCAGCTGCGCCGTCCGGCTGGTCGCCGAGCACGAGCTTCGCCTGATTCCACGCGGAACTCAGCCGCTCCAATCGCTGCCAGGTGTTCGGTTTGAGTCCACCCGCGTCCACCATTCTCAGCGCTTCGCAGAGACGCAGATCGTCGGTGCCGCCGGTTATTCCCGGCACGGCGAAGAGCGCAATCGTGAGCGTCGCGCGTTGGATCGCAACATGACCGGTTCGATGCCGCGACGCTCCGGCGGGGTGATCGTGTTCGTGGTCGTCACTTCGCGGTCACCTGGACGGTGTGGGCTCCGCTCGTCTCGTCTCCGCCCGACGCGGGCGGGGACGTTCCATGGACGTTCTTCCTGGGGTCGGCGGGCCCCGCGTGCGGCGCCGCCGCCGCCGCATGGTGGGAGGGAGGCCGATCCGGCCTCGTTTCGTGGACGAGGCGCGCGTTCTCCGTGCGGATCGGGTGGCGCTGGTGGGTCGCTGCGGCAGGGATGCCGGTCGCCTATTTCGCCATCGGATCAGTCGCGGCGGCTCTCGTCACCGGCGGCTGGCCGGACCCGGCACAGTTCGGTGTGACGGCGAAGCTCCCGGGTCTGGCCTGGCCGTTCGTGGCGGCCGTATGGATCCTCACGTTCGGGCTCGGGGAGGAGATGGGATGGCGCGGCTGGCTTCTCCCTGCCCTGTCTCGACGGATGTCGGTGCTGTGGGCTGCGGTGGTCGTCGGCGGAATCTGGATCGTCTGGCACCTCCCGGCCTTCTTCTTCAACCCCACGTACACGGCCATGGGCGCCGCCGTCATCGGCTGGATGCTCGCGCTGATGTGTGGGTCGGTTCTGTTGGCGTGGATCACGGTGGAGGCGGGGTGGAGCATCGTGCCGGTGCTCATCTGGCACGCAGGGTTCGATCTGTTGACGGCAGCCGATCAGTCCGCAGGGGTGATCGCCTCGACGATCAGCGCCGTGGTGATGGTGCAGGGCGTGGGTGCGGGATGGCTTCTGTGGCGCCGATCGCGGCGGGATAGGCTCGCACCATGACGGGCCCGGCATCCACGATCCCCGGATCAGCCCCGCTGGTGGGCGCTTCTCCCGGACAGGCTTTGAAGCGTCTGTGGGTCCGTGCGTTCCAGCTGCGGGGTCGCGCGAGCCGCAGCGAGTACTGGTGGTGGATGCTCCTCAACCTCGCCGTCGTCGGTGTCTGTCAGCTGCTGGCACCCTGGCTGATCACCGGGCGAACGCCGCAGCCCTCTCTCATGCTCGGTCCGTTCGGATCGCTGTTCTACGCCGACATCCCGTTGCTCTCAGTCGTGCCCACCGAACCTCCGTCCTCACCGGTAGCGGCCGGGTTCCTCCTCTTCGCGGGAATCTGGATGCTGGCCACTCTGGTGCCGGGGTTCACCGTCGCCGTCCGCCGGCTGCACGACTCGAACCTGTCCGGCTGGTGGGTGTTGCTCGTCCTGCTGCCGCCGGGGGCGTTCGTCGTTCTGTTGCTCGCCGCGCGAAGGTCGCGTGCCGAGGGCGCCCGGTTCGATTGACGCGATCCGGGGCGCTCACACCACGGCGTGTGCGCCCTCCGCCAGACGCGCCCCCGCCAGCTCCTCGGCCGCCGCCAGCGGCGTGGTGCTCCGGGCTTCTGCCTCATCGAAGATCCGCCGCAGCGTGTCGCCGATCGCGGCCACCCGGGCCATCGTCTCCTCGCGACCCGCCAGCTTCTTCGCCTCCAGATCGAGGTAGATCACACCGCCCGCGTTGACGACGAAGTCGGGCGCATACAGAATGCCGCGTGCGGCGAGGCGGTCGGCTCCGGAGTGGTCGGCGAGCGGGTTGTTGGCGGGCCCGCACACGGCGCGTGCCGCCAGTGCGTCGATCACCTCGTCGGTGAGCACACCCCCGATCCCGGCGGGAACGAACACATCGGCACCGACGAGGTGCTCCGACCCGGGTTCCACCCACGCGGCCCCCAGCTCGGCGGCCAGGTGTCGCTTGGCCGGATTCACATCGGTGACCGTCAACCGCGCGCCCTCGGTCGCCAGGCGCACCGCCAGGCGGCTCCCGACCTGTCCGAGACCCGAGATCGTGATGCGGCGGTCGCGCACGTCAGCACTGCCGGTGACACACTCCACGGTGGCGCGTAGCGACTCGTAGACGCCGAGACTGGTCGGGCCGGCTGGCTCACCCGAGCCTCCGACCGCGTCGGGGAGGCCCACCACGTGCTCGGTGCGCTCGCTGACCACCAGCATGTCGTCGGTCGTCGAGCCCACATCCTCCGCGGTGCGGTAGAGACCGTCCAGCGACTCCACGGCATCCCCGAGGTCGAGGAAGGCAGCGCGGCGTCGGTCGGCATCCAGGGTCGTTCCCGGGGGCACGCACAGCACGGACTTACCGCCGCCGGCGTCGAGGCCCGCCGCCGCGTTCTTCAGCGTCATCGCCGCCGAGAGCCGCAGGGCGTCGGAGACGGCATCCATCCAGTGCGGGTACGTCCACAGGCGGGCGCCGCCGAGGGCAGAGCCGAGCACGGAGGAGTGCAGCGCGACGGTGATGACCAGGCCGCTCCTGCGTCCGGTGATCACCTCCACGCGTTCGTGGGTGAAATCGGGCAGGGGCAGGGTGTGCGTCATCGCATCCTCTTTCGGCTGGCCTTGTGGGCTGTGCGCAGCGGACGCCGCGGCGTTGCGGCGTCCGGCATCCATTGTGCCTCACCGCTGCCCGCTTGTCTGGAGCGGTTGTGTGGCGACCGGCCGGCCGAAAGCAGGCTGGACTGCGCGGCAGTGCCGTTCAGAGGCCGCCGGACGCCGGTTGAGCCTGCTTTCGGCCGGGGCTCCGCGTCTCCTCCGGATCGGCGCCGACTGCAGGTCCGTCCACATCTGCCCGGGCGCAGCCACCTGTGGCCGGCCGCAGACGTCACGGTGACACGATGTACGCATCCACGATCAACGACAGTCGACACGGCATCCCCGGTGTCGCGCGCGCCTTCCGTACCCGTGAACTCCGCGCCGCAGGCCTGAGCAAGCACGCGATCGCGACCGCAGTCGAGGCAGGCACGCTCGTCCGACTCCACCGCGGCCTGTACTGCCCACCCGACACCGACGACGGATGCCAGTCCGCGAGCAGACTGCGCGGGCGTCTGACGTGCCTGTCGGAGCTACGCCGTCTCGGAGTCTTCGTTCGTGATCGGCCTCCACTACACGTGCACGTGCGTTCGAGCTCTGCTCGACTGCCCGCGGCGCCGGCGGGTGCTCGCGTGCACCGTGAGGCGCTGCTGCGTGCGCCTCATCCGTGCGACCTCAGCGTGCATCCCCTCGACGCACTGCGGTGCGCCGTGCAGTGCCAGGATCCCCGCGCGTCGGTGGCCACCCTCGACTCCGCCCTCCATCTCGGGCTGCTGCGAGATGACGAGCTGGACGAGCTGTTCGCCGCGCTGCCGCGGCGATACCGCCGGCTGCGCCGACTGCTCGACGCTCGGATGGAGTCGGGCACTGAGACGCTGATGCGCCTGATTCTTCGTGCCCTCGGCTGCCGCTTCGACGTGCAGGTGCGGATCGACGGGGTCGGACGTGTCGACTTCGTCGTGGACGGATGGCTGATCATCGAGTGCGACAGCAGAGAGTTCCACTCGGACTGGCAGGCTCAGGTGCGGGACCGCGAAAGAGACCTGGCGGCAGCTGCTCAGGGCTTCGTCACGCTTCGGGTGGTTGCCGAGCACCTGTTGTGGAAGCCAGACGCGGTGCGTGCGGCGGTCGCGGGGGTTCTGTCAGGGCGACCGGCGCGTCCGAAAGCAGGCTAGATCGCTCCTGAAGGGACGTATCGTCGCGGATCGGGCCAGTTCGCCCTGCTTTCGGCGGGTGCCGCGCCGGCGAGAGGACTGAGGGGGCTACCGGCGATCGAGCTGGGCGCGCCAGTCCAGGGGGACGCGGCCGCGCGGGCCGGGAGCGGGCTGATCCGACGGGTGGCTGGTCGGTGGAGCAAGCGGTGGTCCGTCGACGGTCGCCTCCTCCACGAAGTCCCAGTACCAGTCCTCGCCGGGCTCGAAGCTCTGCATGTAGCGGTGGCCGGTCGCGCGGAAGTGCGCGGTCGCGTGCTGGCCCAGCGAGCTGTCGCAGCACCCGATGTGCCCGCAGGCGGCGCACCGGCGCAGATGCACCCACCAGCCCTCGACCGCATCGCACTCGGCGCAGCCGGTGCCGGACGGAGCCGCCTCGGTGTCCACGTCGATCATGATCGGATCCTTCCTCGTCGTCTCGCGGTCACCCCGCGAGCGCGCGATGCACCGAGGCGACGGCGCTCGATCCCTCGCCGACCGCCGCGGCCACCCGCTTCATCGATCCGCGGCGAACATCACCCGCGGCGAACACCCGCGGCGTGGACGTCTCGAACGGCAGCGGCTCGCGCCCCAGCGACTGCCAACGCTCGAGGGACTGCACGGCGACATCGGTTCCCGTGCGGATGAATCCGTCGGTGTCACGGTCGAGCGAGCCCACCCACGAGGTGGCCGGGTCGGCGCCGATGAAGCAGAACAGCCCGCGTGCATCCACGGCACCGGCGGTGTCGATCGTGACCGAACGCAACGCGCCGTCGCCGCCCAGTCCCACGACGTTCGACTCGCGATGGATGCGGATGCGCGGCTCTTCGGTGAGACGGTCGACCAGATACGACGACATGCGGGCGCCCAGATCACGGCCGCGGATGACCAGGTCGACCGGCGACCCGTTCGCGGCGAGGGAGAGCGCCGCCTGACCCGCGGAGTTCGCGCCGCCCACCACGACGACCGGTTCGCCGGTCACCTGGCGCAGTTCGAGCGGCGTCGCCGCGTAGTAGATGCCGGCCCGTTCGAAGTCGGACCACCGGTCCACGGACAGCCGCCGGTAGGCCGCGCCGGAGGTGATGATCACCGACCGGGTGTGGATCACGCGACCGTCCGAGAGTGTCACCTCCAGGTCGCCGGTATGCCCGCCCAGGCTCACCGCTTCGCACGGCGCGTAGACACGCACGCCGAACTTCAGCGCCTGCAGGGTCGCCTGTCCGATGAGGTCGCCGCCGCTGACACCGAACGGAAAGCCCAGGAAGTTCTCGATCCGCGAGGTCGCCGCCGCCTGACCCCCGGGGGCGACAGCGTCGAGCAGCACCGTGCTGAGCCCCTCGGAGGCCCCGTAGATCGCCGCCGCAAGGCCGGCCGGTCCGCCGCCCACGACGACGAGGTCCACGATCTCATCGGCCTGCGCCTCGTAGCTGAGTCCGAGTCGATCGGCCACGATCCCCGGGGTGGCGTTGGGCACCGGCTCGCCCTGGATGAAGGCGATCGGCAGACTCGCCTCCGAGAAGTCATGTCCGGCGAGGTAGTCGGCATTCTTGGGGTCGAGCGCGACGGCCGCGTGCACCAGATCGAGGCGTTCGGCGAAGCGGCGCAGGGCCAGGAAGTCGCTCGACGAGCTGTAGCCGACGAACTTGAGCGTCATCGCCGCCGGCCCGCTGCGCAGCGACTCACGGCGTGCCCACAATGCGTGGAGGATGATGTCGCAGAGCTCGTCGTCTTCGTTCATGAGTTGGCGAAGCTCCGCACGCGTGACACGCCTGACGCGGCTGTCGACCGTCGCCCGCGCCGAGAGGAACGCGCTCTGGCCGTTGAGGAGACCGAGCTCACCGGCGAAGCTCCGCGGCCCCATCCGAGTGATGAGTGCCTCTTCGACCCAGTACAGGGCATCGCGGACCACCTCGATCTCGCCCTCCTCGATGACGATGAGGTCGTAGCCGCGCTCGCCCGTGCGGAAGACATACTCGCCGGCGGCGACGTCTTCGGGTGTTCCGATCGCCGTCAGGCGCTGCCACTGCGCATCGGTCAGCTCGGGGGTCATCGGGTGGGGAGTCGGCACGGGGTGGGATGCGGCATCCATGGACACAGGTTAGTGACCCTCCGGAGGGCGCGGGGTGGAAGCCCCTGAGGTCGCAGACGGCGAGCCGGCGGGCGCTTCGGCGCGCAGCGCACGGATGAGCGACTGCGCGTCGAAGGGTCCGACGTGCCGTCGACCGTTCACGAAGAACGTCGGTACCGACGTGATACCCATCGCCTCGGCGTCCAGCATGTCGTCGCGCACGCGGGCGGTGACCTCGGCCGACTCGAGGTCACGCTCGAACCGATCGACGTCGAGGTCGAGGTCACGCGCGATGCGGATGATGTCGGAGGGGCGCTGATTGTCCTGGTCGGCGAACAGTGCCCGCTCGAACTCGAAGAACTTGCCCTGCAGCGATGCCGCCTCCGACGCTTCGGCGCCGGCCAGAGCGTTGGGATGCTGCTGCGTGAGCGGGGCATGGCGCCAGACGTAGCGCAGCTCGTCGCCGAGCTCTCGCTGCACCTCGGGGATCGACCCCGACGCCTTGAGGCAGAACGGGCACTGGAAGTCGCCGTACTCGACGATCGTGTACTTGGCGTCCGGGCGTCCGAAGACGTGGTCTCGCTGGGGGTTGACAGGACGGACGAGACGCTGGCCGGTCTCCAGACCCGGACGGAGCGAGTCGGACACACGGAACAGCACCGTCGAGATCAGGAAGGCGATGACCGAGGCGGCCAGCACTCCCACGCGGGCTTCGTTCTGCGCGTCGGGATCGGCGATGGCGAGATCGACGATGAACAGCGAGATCGTGAACCCGATGCCCGACAGTGCGGCGCCCCCGGCGATGCGGTCGAGGGTGAGTCCGGGCCCGAACTCGCCGATCTTCAGCAGCTTCAGCAGAGACGTCGAGCCGAAGATGCCGATGAACTTGCCGACCACGAGACCGACCACGATTCCCCAGGTGAGCGGTGAAGAGACCGCCGCCGACAGGATGCTCGGTGTGATCACCACACCGGCGTTGGCCAGCGCGAACAGCGGAAGGATGACGTAGGCGACATACGGGGCGTAGGCCGACTGCAGCCGCTCGTTGATGGAGATCGACTCGCGCAGGCTGTTGGCCGCAGCCCGCGCATACTCGGTGTTCGGCGACTGGCGGAAGGTTCGGGCGAGCTCCAGCGCGTGCTCCACGTCGCGTCGGTTGGGGCGGTACACCGGCACGAGCAGGGCGATCGCCACGCCGGCGAGGGTCGGGTGCACGCCGGAGGCGAGGAAGGCGAGCCAGACGATGATGGCGAGGGTGGCGTAGACCGGGCCCCGGCCGCTGCGCAGGTAGCGGGTGAAGTAGACGCCGGACAGCCCGACGGCGGCGATGAGCAGCGGGAAGGCGTCGAAGTCGGCCGTGTAGACGAGCGCGATGATGGCCAAGGCCCCGATGTCGTCGACGACCGCGAGGGCCAGCAGGAAGATCCGGAGTCTTCCGGGAACGCGCGGTCCGACCAGGGCAAGGGCGCCGACCAGGAATGCGGTGTCGGTGGAGATGACCACCCCCCAGGCCGCCGCGTTGCCCGACGGTGCGGCGATCAGCGCGAACAGCAACGCCGGGATGGCCAGGCCAGCCAGCGAGGCGATCACCGGCACCATCGCTCGCGACCAGCTGGTGAGCTCACCGATGGCGAACTCGCGGCGCACCTCCAGGCCGACCGTGAAGAAGAAGATCGCCATGAGGGCGTCGTTGACGAGCGCGTGAAGGGTGAACTCGAGGTGGAGATCGCCGAGGCCGATGCTGAGGTGCGTCTCCCAGAACGCCGCGTAGGTACCGGAGGCGTTGGCCCAGACGACCGCGGCGACCGTGGCCAGCAGCAGGAGGAGCGCGCCGATACGGTTCTGGCCCATCGAGCGGATCTTCGCCGCGATGGAGGGTTTGGGTGCCGCGCGACGGGTGCGGTGCGGTCGCTCCGTGATCGACACTTCGGTCATGCGGTGTCCTTCGACTGTTCGGTTTCGTCTGCGACTGAGGATAGGGGCTGCGGAGTGCGCGCGGGTCGGGATGGCTGAAGTCGCACGGATGCCGTCACCGCCACGAGCTGCCTGTGTTGCGGCCCTAGGCTGTTGGCGGGGCCGGACCCGAACCCGCACCGTCGAAGGAGAACCATGACCGCCGATCATCTTCCGACCCGAAGCCGCCTGGTACATGACGCCCTGCGTGCCGCCGGTATTCCCGGCGAGATCGTCGTCCTGCCCGACGCGGCGTCGACGGCGGTGCTGGCCGCCGAGGCGCTCGGCGTCGAGGTGGGAGCGATCGCGAACAGCCTCGTCTTCTGGTCGGACGACGAGCCGCTGCTGGTGATGACCAGTGGTGCGCACCGCGTCGACACGCGTGCGCTCGCGGAGCGTCTGGGCCGGCAGCGGATCGCGCGGGCGACCGTGGACCAGGTGCGTGAGGCGACCGGCCAGGCCATCGGTGGAGTCGCCCCGACCGGCCACCCCGCGCCGTTGACGACGGTCGTGGATGGGGACCTCGCCGGCTACCCCGAGATCTGGGCGGCCGGTGGCACCCCGCACACTGTCTTCCCGCTGACTTTCGATGAGCTGGTGCGCCTCACCGGGGGCCGGGTGGCGAAGGTCGACTGACGCTTCCGGCGTTTCGTCTCGCTGCGCTCGCTCAACGTCCCGGTGCTGACGCTTCCGGCGTTTCGTCTCGCTGCGCTCGCTCAACGTCCCGGTGTTGACGCTTCCGGGGGCTCCCTCAGCGGCGGGTGACGTTCCACGCAGTGACGGCGGCCGCGGCAGACCAGGCCTGCGGGCGACAGGCGGCCGGGTAGGGGGAGGGGGCGTCCACCTCACGGGCGTCGTCGCCCGCGTGCAGCTCGGGCACGCGGTAGTCGAAGGCCTCGGCCGCGGCGAGCATCCCTGCCACGACCTGCTCTGCGTCTGCCGTCCTCCCGGCCAGCGTCATGCCGCGCGCGACGATCGCGGTGTCGTGGGTCCAGACGCTGCCGCCGTGGTAGCTGAGCGGCCAGTACCCCTCGGCGCCGGTGGAGAGCGTGCGCAGCCCGAAGCCGGACGACATCGAGGTGCCAGTGAGCAGCGCCGAGACGGCCTTCTCCTCGTCCGGGTCGAGGATGCCGGTGCCGAGCAGATGTCCGGCGTTCGTCGTGAGGGTGTCGACGGCGGCCCCGTGTCGATCCAGGGCGATGGCCGGGTAACGGCCCTCGGCCGTGGTCACCCAGAACCTCTCCGCGAAGCGCTCCTTGAGGGCTGCCGCCCACCGCCGTAGTTCGTCGCCCCCGGTCAGTCCGTGCGCGTCGAGCAGGCCGGCGGCGCCGACCGCTGCCTCGTAGGCGTATCCCTGCACCTCGCACAGGGCGATCGGGCCCTCCGCCAGGCGGCCGTCGCGCCACTGGATCGAGTCGCCGGAGTCCTTCCATCCCTGGTTCGACAGTCCGTGTCCGGTCTCGTCGACATAGTCGAGGAAGCCGTGCCGGCCGACGCTGGAGGTGATCCAGTCGAGCGCACGCTGGAGGTGGGGGAGCAGCTCGCGCACCTCGTCGGTAGGCATCCCCGCCTCCGCGGCCTCCACCAGCAGGCACACCCAGAGAGCAGTGGCGTCGACCGTTCCGTAGTACAGCGGCGGCAGCACGATCCCCTCGCCGGGCATCGACAGTGTGCTCGCACGCAGCTCGTGCATGATCTTGCCCGGCTGCTCGGCTGTCGCCGGGTCGACCTGGTGACCCTGCAGCCGCGCCAGGACCCGCAGGGTCGAGGCGGCCATCGACACGTCGAGGGGAAGGAGCAGCCGCGCCGCCCACAGCGAGTCTCGGCCGAACAGCGTGAAGAACCACGGGGCTCCTGCTGCGAAGAACGCGTCGTCCGGGTGATCGGGCAGGGTCAGGCGCAGGGCCGCGAGATCGCCGAGCGCCCGTCGCAGCCAGCGCTGCAGCCGGGGGTCGGCGCCGGGCACGGCTGCCGGCTCCGCCCACGGCACCGGCGTGCTCACCCCGCGCACCACGAGCGACGGATCGTCCATCGTCACCGACCAGGTGACGGCCCGTGTCGCGTAGGCGGGAACCTCGATCTGCCACGACAGCGACACGTCGTCGCCGGTCACCGTCTCGGCGCCGGGCGCGTCGACGGTGAGGGTGGCGCCCCCCGCGCTGACGGTGAGCACTCCGTCGCGGTGCTCGAAGGTGGGCGCCGCCGCCGGCGCCGCGCCGGCCTTCACCTCCTGCAGCGGAGCGAAGTCTGCACTCCATCGCGTGCGCAACGTCACGGTGATCGGTTCGCTGCGATGGCTGCGGACGGTCAGGGTCTCCGCCATCGCCCCGTCGGTCACCTCACGCACGCGCTCGAGACGCACCTTCGGGTCGGGCCACGCGTCATCCACCCCGCGCAGCACCCCGTCGACCCGCAGCCGCCCGGCATCCGGGGTGGTCGTGCGTACCCACTCGGGACGTGCGTAGCTCCCCTCGTCGTCGATGTACTCGACCACCAGCGAACGGATGAACCGCGTGTCGCCGTGATAGATCCCGTCGATCGTGCCCGTGCCGAGGTCGCCGTCCGAGGCCGACCACACTTGGGTGGGCGCCGCGAGCGCGACGACCCGATCGGACAGGAATGGCTGCAGACCACCCGTCATCCCTTCACTGCTCCTTCGCTGGTGTTCATGATGCGTTTCTGGAAGATGAAGAAGAGCACGGCCACCGGGATCGTCATGATCGCCGCTGCCGCGAGCTTCAGCGGATACTGGGTGCCCTGGCTCAGCTGCCCGGACGCCAGTGAGGCGACACCCTTGGTGAGGGTCGTCAGCTCGGGTGACTGGGTGGCCACGATGAAGTGACTGAGCTCGTTCCAGGACCCCTGGAACGACAGGATGATGATGGTGACGAGCGCGGGCCTGGCCATCGGCAGAACGATCGACCAGAACACGCGGAACGTACCGGCGCCGTCGATGCGGGCCTGCTCCTCGACGGATGCCGGGATCGACTCGAAGAAGTTCTTCATGATGAACACGCCTGCGGCGTCGACCAGCAGCGGCAGCACCATGCCCGTGTAGGAGTCGTAGATGCCGATCTGGTTGAGCACGAGGAACTTCGGGATGAGCAGGACGACCGCTGGCACCGCCATGACGCCCACGACCATGGCGAAGACGAATCCGCGACCGCGGAAGTGCAGCCGCGCGAGGGCGTAGCCGGCGAGCGACACGAAGAACACACGACCAAGGGTCACGAGGATCGTCATGACCGCCGAGTTGGCGAACCACAGCGGGAAGTCGCTGTTGAGCAACAGGCGCTCGTAGGCGGCGATCGAGAACGTCTGCGGCAGCAGCGAGATCGGGTTGGAGGCCGCTTCCTGCTCGGTCTTGAACGAGGTCGCCACCTGCACGAGGAAGGGGTAGATGTAGACGACGGCCAGCAGCACGATCATTCCGTACAGCAGCACCTGGCCGCCCGCACTGCGCAGCGTCAGTCTGCGACGCCGGGTCGGTTGCGAATGTGAGGGCTCGGTGGTGAGCGTCGGGGCCTGCGCGAGTGTCGCGTCGGTCATGAGATCGCCCCCTTCCGGTAGGTCGCGCTCTGGTAGGCGCGGATGCGGCGGCGTGAGACCGGCCGGTCGCGCAGCACCCAGCGCTGGAAGATCGTGAAGACGATGATGATCAGGAAGAGGATGAAGGCGATCGCGGCGCCCACCCCCCAGTCGTTCTCGCGGAACGCCGCCGTGTAGGAGAGGTAGGCCGGCGTCAGGGTGGTCTTGGCCGGCGCTCCCTTGGTGCCGGTGTAGATCTGATCGAACACCTGCCAGCATCCGATGAGTCCCAGGGTGACGACGGTGAAGATCGTCGGTTTGAGCTGTGGCAGGGTGATGCGCCAGAACCGCTGCCACGCGTTCGCGCCGTCCATCATCGCCGCCTCGGTGAGCTCGTAACCCACGTTCTGCAGTGCCGCGATGAACAGCAGCATGAACGTGCCGCTCGTGGTGAACACCGCCATGAGGATGAGCGCGGACATCGCGACCGAGGGTCCTGCCAGCCAATCCCACCAGGACAGTCCCAGGGCGGTGTTCTGCGTGAGGAACTCGGGGCCGGAGGTGATCCCGACCCCGGCGAGGCCGGCGTGGACGAGGCCGGTGGGTTCGGTGAACCAGTTGGGGCCTTGGCCCCCGAACCAAGCGATGAGCGCGTTGACGGGGCCGGCGAACGAGAAGAGGAAGAGCCACAGCACCGTGATCGCGACCGAGCTCGTCACCGAGGGGAAGTAGAACGCCGTACGGAAGAAACCGCGAGCCCGAAGCATCCGGCGGCTCACGAGCACGGCGAGAAAGAGGGAGAGGGCCGTCTGCAGCGGCACCACCAGGAGCACGTACCAGGCGTTGTTGCGCAGGGCCGTGCCGAAGTCACGCGTGGCGAGACCGCCGGTGGTGATGGTCGCGTAGTTGTCGAGCCCGACGAACGACACATTCGAGGACAGGGGGCTGCCGCGACCGGACCAGTCCGAGAAGCTGACCCAGAGGGCCATGAGCACGGGCACGAACAGGAACGTGCCCAGGATGAGGATGACCGGCGAGACGAACAGCCATCCCGCGCCGGCCTCCCCCCGGTGCGTCCCGCCGGAGCGGGGCGACCGGGTGGAGGCCGGACGGGTGGATGCCGCGGCCGGGGCTGCGGGCGAGGTCATGGCCGTCAGCCGACGATGGCCTCGAGGTTCGACTGCACCGAGTCGAGGATGGCCTTCGGGTCGCCGTTCTTCAGCGAACCCAGCTGGGCGTTGAAGTCGGTGACGACATCGGCGGCGCCCTTGTTGGTCGGCACACCCTGGGCGTAGGCCGAGCCGTCGAGGAAGGCGGCGAGGTCGGGGTTGTCGGTCTTCCACTGGTCGGCGGCGGACTGCACCGACGGCATGGGCCCGAACGCCTTCGAGAACGCGAGCTGCTGGTCGGCGCTGGTCAGGTACTCGACCAGGTCGAGGCCCGCCTGCTGGTTGGGGCTGTCGGCGGCCATGCCCCAGCAGTTGGTGAACTGCAGGGTGCCCTGTCCGGCGGGCCCGGCGGGCAGCTCGGCCACGAGAGGCTTCACATCGGGGAAGTCCCCGAGCGCACCGGTGATCCAGTTCCCCTCGATGGTCATCGCGCCCAGCTGCTTGCCGAACGCCTCGCCGCCCCAGCCGGCGCCCACGTCGGCCGCGTAGGCGAAGGTGCCGTCCGCGAGGTGCTGCTGCACGTAGGTCAGGGCCTCGACATTGGCGTCGCTGCCTGCTTCTGCCGTCGTGCCGTCCTCGGACACCAGACGCCCGCCGGCCTGTGCCATGAAGGCGCCGATGCGGGCGTACTCGCCGCCGAACACGAGGCCGGTGGTGTCGCCGGTGGTGAGCTTCTCGGCGACGGAGGCCAGCTCGTCCCACGTGGTGGGGATGTCGGCCTCGGTGAGACCGGCGTCTTCCCACAGCCCCTGGTTGATGATGAGCTGAAGCGTGGAGAAGTCCTTCGGCGCGCAGGAGAACGTGCCGTCGTAGGTGAAGTTCGACACGAGTGACTCGTAGAAGTCGCCCTTGTTCGACAGAAGATCGCCATAGGCCTGCAGCGAACCGTTGTCGGCGTAGGCGGCGAGCTGGTCGGTGGAGAGGTAGAACAGGTCCGGCGGCGATCCGGCGGCGAACCCCTGTGCGAGCTGCTCGCTGAGGTTGGTGGCGGCGACCACCTCGGCTTCCACGCCCGAATCCGCCGACCAGGCGGCGACGGCATCCTGCACGGCCTTCGTCTCGGCGTCGCCGCTGGATCCGATCATGATCGTGAGGCCGTCGTCGGACGACGTGAGGCCACTCGCGTCGGCGGGAGCCGAGCCCGATGGTTCGGGGGTGTCGCTGAAACCCTGGCCGCAGCCGGTGAGGGTCAGCGCGGTGACGACCGCCAGCCCTCCCGTCGCGAACAGCGTCCGTGCTGTGTGTCGCTTCATCGCATCTCCTTCGATTGCTTGCATCCCGAGGCTATGGAACATGAACGATCAAATTCTCGTCGTGATAGAGGTTTGATCGTTCAAATTGTGGGATGGTTGAAAAGATAGGGCCGACGATGCGTGAGTGTCAAGAGGGGTGCAGCGATGACGCAGAGACCGGCGACGATCGAAGACGTCGCACGTTCGGCCGGGGTATCGCGTCAGACGGTGAGCAACGTGATCAACACCCCCGCCATCGTGCGGGAGGAGACCCGTGAACGCGTGCAGGCGGCGATCGATCGGCTGGCCTACTCCCCGCACGCCTCGGCGCGCCGGCTGCGCACCCGTCGAAGCTCGACGATCGGCGTGCATCTCGACCCGTACGCAGGCGGGATCTCGGGGGTCGTGCTCGACCGCTTCGTCCATGCCCTGACAGAGCGCGCGGGGGAGCGCGGCCTGCGGGTGATGCTCTACGCGGCGCGCTCGCCCGAGGAGGAGATCCGCCGCATGGCCGATCTGCGTGACGGGGGTGACGTCGACGGCGTCGTGATCACCGGAACGTTCCATGGAGATCCGCGCACGCGCTGGCTGGTGGAGCGCCGCGTGCCCTTCGTCTCCTTCGGGCGCCCGTGGGGGCTCGACGATGTCTCTGACCCGGCCCACCTCTGGGTCGACGTCGACGGGGCTGCCGGCACGGCCGCCGCCACCCGCCACGCTCTCGCGACAGCCGGAGCACGCGTCGCTTTTCTCGGCTGGCCGGAAGGGTCGGGCACGGGCGATGATCGCGAGCGCGGGTGGCGCGACACCCTTCCCCGCGATGCTCCCCGGATGCGCCTGGTGACCGAGGAGAGCGTGGCTCTGGCCCGCGACGTCGTCGCGAACGCCCTCGCGGGTAACGACCCCGCGGACAGTGGTATCGCCGGGGGGGTTCTGGACGCGATCGTCTGCGTCAGCGATTCGCTGGCGATCGGTGCCCACCTGGCCGCGGTCGCCGCCGGGTGCCCGCGGTTGCCGATCATCGGCTTCGACAACACCCCCGCCGCCGAAGCCCTGGGTCTGTCCAGCGTCGAGCAGCTCCCCGAGAAGGTCGCCGGCGGCGCGCTCGACCTCCTCATCGGCGATGCCGGCGCCATCGCCCTGCGTGAGCCGAGCCCGGGAGGCTCGCACGTGCTCGTGGAGCCGCGCTTGATCGTGCGCTGACCGGACGCCTACCGGGCGTCGGCTTCGCCTCCGCGGCGCACCTCACTGACCGCCGATGCGGCGCGAGAGTTCGGCCGCCGCCTCCGCGGCGAGTGCGGCCATCGCCTGCGCGTCGACAGGTGCGTCGCCCGGCCACGTCAGCGCGATCGCCGCGGCCGGCCAGCCCGCGTGGTCGTGCACGGCGACCCCGACAGACCGCAGCCCGATCGTGACCTCGCCGTCTTCCTCCGCGTGCCCCCGGGCGCGCACCAGGCGCAACACCTCGCTCAGTTCTCGCGGACTCGAAGGTCCGCGTCCGGTGCGGTCGGTGAACGCGCCGGCATCGGGATAGAGCGCGCGCACCTGTGGTCGCGGAAGGAGTGCGAGCATCGCTCGTCCCGTGGCGGTGAGGTGGGCGGGGAGCCGCACGCCGACATCCGTGATCAACGCGGGGCGCCGGGGAGCACGTTCCTCGACGATGTAGACGACGTCGCGACCGGCCATCACCGCCAGGTGGGCGCTTTCGCCGGCCCGGTCGGAGAGCGCCGCCACGAGTGGACGCCCCAGTCGCGCCAAGGGTTGTTGGCGCGCGTATCCCCCCGCCAGCTCGAAGGCCGCCGTTCCCAGCCCCCACCTCCGTTCCATGGTCAGATGCACGACGAATCCGTGTGCGGCCATCGACGCCAGCAGGTGATAGACGCTGGAGCGCGGGATGCCCAGTTGATCGGAGATCGTGCGGGCGGCGACCGGCCCTCGCTGACGCGCCAGGAAGCCCAGGATCCGAAGCGTCTGGTCGGCAGCCGGCACTTTCACGATGTCTGGTATCACAGACACAGGATGTCAGAGCCCCCTGGCGACCGTCCGCGCCGCGCGGTGGAATCGGGGCATGACCACCCGCACCACCGCCGATGCCGTCGTGGTGGGCGATCGGCCCCTCACGATCACCCAGGTCGTCGCCGTCGCCCGCCGCGATGCCCACGTCGCGATCGCTCCGGCTGCGCTCGAGCGCGTCCGGACTGCGCGCGCGCTCGTCGAGCGTCTCGCCGACGATCCGCAACCGCACTACGGCATCTCCACCGGGTTCGGAGCGCTGGCGACCACCTTCATCGCTCCCGAGCGCCGGCGGCAGTTGCAGGCCAGCCTCATCCGCTCCCACGCTGCCGGCACCGGCGCCGAAGTGGAGCGCGAGGTGGTGCGCGCCCTGATGCTGCTGCGGCTGCAGACCCTGGCCTCGGGTCGCACCGGTGTGAGGACGCAGGTCGTGGACACCTACGCAGCCCTGCTGAATGCGGGGATCGTGCCCGTCGTTCGGGAGTACGGGTCGCTGGGGTGCTCGGGTGATCTCGCGCCGCTGTCGCATGTCGCTCTCGCGGTGATGGGCGAAGGCGAGGTGCGCGTCGGTGACGCCGGCGAGCCGATCCCGGCCGGCGAAGCGCTCGCGGCGTCCGGGATCGCCCCGCTGGTGTTGGAGGAGAAGGAGGGGTTGGCCCTCATCAACGGCACCGACGGCATGCTGGGGATGCTGGCGCTCGCGATCGACGACCTCGACGCGCTGCTCACGACCGCCGATGTGGCAGCCGCTCTGTCGGTCGAGTCGCAGCTCGGCACGGACGCCGTGTTCGCCGCCGACCTGATGGCCCTGCGGCCGCAGGTGGGGCAAGGGGTGTCAGCCGCCAATCTCCGCTCCTTCCTCGCCGGCTCGCAGATCGTGGCCAGTCATCGCGACCCGGCCGTGTGCACCCGGGTGCAGGATGCGTACTCGCTTCGCTGCTCACCGCAGGTGCACGGCGCCGCCCGCGACACCCTCGACCACGCGCGACTGGTCGCCGCGCGCGAACTGGCATCCGTCGTCGACAACCCCGTCATCACCGCCGACGGACGCGTGGAGTCGGGCGGCAACTTCCACGGCGCTCCCGTGGCCTACGTGTTGGACTTCCTCGCGATCGCGGTGGCCGATGTGGCCTCGATCTCCGAGCGGCGCACCGACCGCGCCCTCGACCGATCGCGCAGTCAGGGCTTGCCGCCCTTCTTGGCCGATGAGGCCGGGGTCGATTCGGGGCTGATGATCGCCCAGTACGCGGCGGCCGGGATCGTGTCCGAGCTCAAGCGACTGGCCGTTCCGGCATCCGTGGATTCGATCCCGTCGTCGGCGATGCAAGAGGACCACGTGTCGATGGGATGGGCGGCGGCCCGAAAGCTCCGCCGCGCGGTCGACGGGCTCGCGCGGGTGCTCGCCATCGAGGTGATCACCGGATGCCGTGCCCTCGACCTTCGCGGGCCCCTGCAGCCGGCCACCGTCACCGGCGCCGTCCGCGACCGCGTGCGCCGTGAGGTGCCCGGCCCGGGCCCCGACCGGTTCGTCTCACCCGACATCGAGGCGATCGTCGCGTGTGTGGCATCGGGCGAGATCGCCCGTGTCGCGCTGTCCATCGCCGGAGCCGGTATGGCAGGCCCGGCGTCCACTACTCCGGAAGAATTCGCCCCGACGCCCGAGGAGACCGCATGAACGCCGATTCCGACGACCAGAACTCCGGAGCCCTGAACCGGGAACGCCGAGCGCCGGTGCGTGCGCCCCGTGGTGCCGAGCGCACAGCCAAGAGCTGGGGCGCCGAGGCGGCCAAGCGGATGCTCATGAACAATCTCGACCCGGAGGTCGCCGAGCATCCCGAAGACCTGGTCGTCTACGGCGGCACGGGCCGGGCGGCGCGGTCGTGGGAGGCCTATGACGCGATCGTGCGCACGCTCGACGAGCTCGAGCCCGATGAGACTCTCCTCGTGCAGTCGGGCAAGCCGGTCGGCGTCTTCCGCACCCACGAGTGGTCTCCTCGCGTGCTGATCGCCAACTCGAATCTCGTGGGTGACTGGGCCACGTGGCCCGAGTTCCGCCGACTCGAGCAGCTGGGCCTCACGATGTATGGCCAGATGACGGCCGGATCGTGGATCTACATCGGCACGCAGGGCATCCTCCAGGGTACGTACGAGACCTTCGCCGCGGTGGCGCGGACGCTCGGCGCCGAAAGCCTGGCCGGGACTCTCACCCTCACCGGCGGCGCCGGCGGGATGGGAGGTGCCCAGCCGCTGGCGGTCACGCTCAACGACGGCGTGGTCATCGTGGTCGACGTCGACGAGTCACGGCTGGCCCGCCGCGTGGAGCACGGCTACCTCGACGAGTACACGCACGACCTCGACGACGCCGTCGGACGCGCGATGGCGGCGGTGACGGATCGAACCCCGCGGAGCATCGGTGTGGTGGGCAACGCCGCCGAGGTGTTCCCCGAGATGCTCCGCCGCCACCGTGAGGGCACGATCCACGTCGACGTCGTCACCGACCAGACGAGCGCACACGATCCGCTCGCCTACCTCCCGATCGGTGTCGGGGTCGCGCAGTGGAAGGCGGAAGCTGCCCGCGATCCGGAGGGCTTCACCTCACGCGCCCGGGCATCGATGGCCCGCCAGGTGGAGGCGATGGTGGGGTTCCAGGACTCCGGTGCCGCAGTGTTCGACTACGGCAACTCGATCCGTCGCGAGGCGGAGCTGGGCGGCTACGAACGCGCCTTCGCGTTTCCGGGGTTCGTTCCCGCCTACATCCGCCCGCTCTTCGCCGAGGGGAGGGGGCCCTTCCGGTGGGTCGCTCTGTCGGGAGACCCCGACGACATCGCCAAGACCGACCGCGCGGTCGCCGACCTCTTCCCCCACGACGCCGCCCTGCGGCGCTGGCTCGAGAAGGCGGGAGAGACCGTGCACTTCGAGGGGCTTCCGGCCCGCATCTGCTGGCTCGGGTACCAGGAACGTCACCTGGCCGGCCTGAGGTTCAACGAGATGGTCGCCTCGGGCGAGCTGGCCGGTCCGATCGTGATCGGTCGCGATCATCTCGACGCCGGCTCGGTCGCCTCGCCCTACCGCGAGACCGAGGCGATGGCGGACGGATCCGACGCGATCGCGGACTGGCCCCTGCTCAACGCCCTGCTGAACACTGCGTCCGGTGCCTCCTGGGTCTCGATCCACCACGGCGGCGGTGTCGGTATCGGGCGCTCCATCCACGCTGGTCAGGTGACGGTGGCCGACGGCAGCACACTGGCCGCGGAGAAGCTCGAACGGGTGCTCACCAATGATCCCGGCACCGGGGTCATGCGCCACGTGGATGCCGGATACTCCCGCGCCGCCGAGGTGGCGCGCGAGCGCGAGCTGAAAGTGCCGATGCTGTGAGCGCGCCTCAGGATGCCGCGGTCTTCACCGGAATCGCCGAGCTCACCACCAACGTGGCCGCCGAGGGCGACCCGTGCGGGACGGTGCACGACGCGGCCGTCGCGGTCGAGAGCGGCTGCGTCACGTGGAGCGGCCCCGCCGCGGAGCTGCCCGACTCCGTCGTGGCTGCGCACACGCGGCGATTCGACCTGGGTGGTCGTGCCGTCATCCCCGGCTTCGTCGACAGCCACACCCATCTGGTGTTCGGCGGCGATCGCGCGGCGGAGTTCGAGGCGCGCATTACGGGCACCCCGTATGCAGCCGGCGGCATCCGTCGCACCGTCGCCGCGACCCGCGCGGCGACAGACGACGAACTCCGCGAACGACTGGGCGCCCTCGTCGCCGAGATCCATCGCCAGGGGACCACGACCTTCGAGGTGAAGACGGGATACGCCCTCACCCTCGCCGGCGAACAGCGACTCGCGCGTCTCGCCGCCGAAGTGACCGACGACGTCACATTCCTCGGAGCGCATGTCATCCCCGACGAGTTCGCCCACGACCGCGCCGGTTACGTCGACCTCGTCTGCTCGGGCATGCTCCAGGCCGTCCGGGCCGTCGCACGGTGGATCGATGTGTTCTGCGAGGACGGCGCCTTCACGGTGGCCGAATCCGAGCGGATCCTGCGGGCGGGGATCGCGGCGGGGCTCCGCGCGCGGGTGCACGGCAACCAGCTGAGCGCCGGGGGCGGAGTGCGTCTGGCCGTCGACCTCGGCGCGGCATCGGTCGACCACTGCACCTATCTGTCCGATGACGACGTCGCCGCGCTCGCGGCGTCTTCCACCGTGGCGACCCTGCTCCCGGGCGTCGAGTTCTCGACCCGGCAGCCCTACCCCGATGCGCGGCGACTGCTCGACGCCGGAGTCACCGTGGCCCTCGCCAGCGACTGCAACCCCGGCTCCAGCTTCACGAGCTCGATGCCGCTCATGATCGCGCTCGCGGTTCGCGAGATGGGGATGACGCCGGCCGAAGCGGTCTGGTCGGCGACGGCGGGAGGTGCCCGCGCCCTCCAGCGCGACGACATCGGTCACCTGGGCGTCGGCGCGCGCGCCGATCTGGTCGTTCTCGATGCACCCTCGCGCGTGCATCTCGCCTACCGGCCCGGTGTGCCGCTGGTGTCGGCGGTGTACCGGGGAGGGGCGCCCGTCGGCGGTCGTTGAGAAGTCAGCCGTCTGTGTCAGCGCGGCCTCGAACGGGGGGCGTCGAAGCTCCACCGGTCGGGATCGACGGACGACGCCACCTCCCAATCGTCGCTGTCCCAGTGGAAGGTCGCGACAGCGCACGTGGGCATGTGCGCGATCCGCTCGCCCGACAGGGCACCGGCCAAGACCGTCATCCCCGGGTCGTGCGCCACGATCACCACGCGCGGCACGGCTCGTGCCACCGCCGTCGCCAGGAGCGTGCGCGCCGACGCCCCGTACAGCTCCTCCCGTCGTTCCAGCTCGACCCCGAGCGCGTCGGCGAAGAACTGCGCTGTGGTGCGGGCGCGCAGCGCGGTCGAGGCGAGCACGGCGTCGGCGGCGAAGCCGGACTCGACCAGGCGTTGCGCCGCGGCCGGAGCATCACGCATTCCCCGCTCGTTGAGGGGGCGGTCGTGGTCATCGAGCCCCGGGTCGCCCCAGTCGCTCTTCGCATGACGGACCAGCGCCAGCGTCGTCACGCGTGGGCCTCGTCGGTCGCGCCCTCGTGGTCTTCGCCTTCGGGGTGCGTGTCCGGGTGATGTTCGACCCGTGCCTCGCTCAGGCGAGCCGCCCGTCCGGCGACCCCGGCCAGCAGCTCCAGCACGCACAGCGCCGCCAGTCGCACGGTGCGTCCGTCGGGTGCGTCGGCGGTGGCATCCACCTCGACGATGTCGGCGGAGCGCACCCGGGGATCCGTGGCGATCGACCGCGTGAGAGCGCGCAACTCCCACGCCGCGAGACCTCCGGGAACGGATGCCGGGCAGCCCGGGGCCACGGCTCGGTCGCACACGTCCACATCGATGTCGAGGTGGATGGTGCCCGCAGCTCCGGCGATCTCCACCGCCTGCGAGATGACGTCGTCCATGCCCCGGCGGCTCAGTTCGTCGAGAGTGATGACGGTGATCCCCAGATCGGCGGCGCGCTGGGCGTACGCGGCGGAGTTCGCGAAGTCCGCGATCCCGATCTGCACGATGCGAGTCGGGTCGAGTCCGTCCTCGATCAGCCGTCGCACCGGCGATCCGTTGGACACGCCGTCGCGCAGGTCGAAGTGCGCATCGAGGGTGATCAGCCCGGTCGCTCTCGCCCCCTGCGCTGCGCCGTAGGTGAGGGAGTTGTCTCCGCCGACGGCGATCACCAGCGCCGCGGCGGCGAGCTCGCCCACCCGCTCCCGCAACCGCTGCTCGCCCTCGGGGCCGTCGGGATCGGTCACGTCGCCGGCATCGGCGATGCGCAGGATCTCGGTGAGGTCGAGCGGCGGGGGCCCGACGAGGGTGGGGCTGAAGCGCCGCAGCGCCTCACGGACCGCGGCGGGCGTCGCGTGGGCTCCTGTCTGGGACAGCGACGTGCGCCACGTCGGCACGCCCAGCAGCACCACGTCCGCGCTGCCTTCCCAGGCGGCGAATTCACCCGCGCGGGGCCACAGCGGGTCGATCGACAGTGCCATCAGCCGACGTACACCCAGGCGCGCCGGCCGCTGGCCAGCTTCACCGAGATGCGCCGGTACAGCGACACCTCGTACTCGTCGGCGGCCTCGAGTTCATCGGCAGTCACGTGCAGTACCTTTCCCATCACTTTGTCGACCGAGCGTCCCGTCGCGCGCAGCACCGGGTGGACCGACAAGCCCGACACGTCGACCACGCGGGCGTCTTCGATCTCGGCGTAATCGATCGTGTATCCCGGCAGCACGTCCGGGTCACCCGCCACGATACGTCCGAACGTGTCGAGCTGCACCTCGGAGAACTGGAGCGTTCCGTAGGTGAACAGGAGTTCATCGGCCTCAGCCACGGCTTCAGGCTACTCGGCCCGTCATCTCGTCGCGACGGGTTGACATGCCCGGGTCAGCCCAGCACCGCGTGGGCGACCGCGTAGATGACCACGCCCGCCAGCGCACCCACGATGGTGCCGTTGAGGCGGATGTACTGCAGGTCGCGGCCGACCATGAGCTCGATCTTCTCGGTCGTCTCGGCAGGGTCCCACTTCTCGACGGTGTCGGTGATGATCGAGGCGATGTCGTGACGATATCGGCCGACGAGGAACACCGCGGCATCCGTGATGCGATGATCCACCCGCTGTTGCAATGCCGGATCGCCCTGCAGCCTCCCACCGATCTCCACCAGGGCAGCGGTCGCGCGGCGACGCAACCCGCTCTGCGGATCTTCGAGCGCACGCAAGAGGCCCGTCTTCGCCGTGTTCCACGCTTCGGCGGCCAGCTCGCGCACGCGCGGGCTGTCGAAGACGGCGCTCTTCGCATCTTCCAGGCGACCGATCGTCTCGGGGTCGTGCTGGAGGTTTCCCGCGAGGCGGCGCAGGTAGTTGTCGATCGCCACTCGCGCCGGGTGGCCGGGGTCGGCCTGTACGGCGGCGACGAACTTGACCGCCTCGTTGTAGACGGTGTCGTCGACCAGGCGCATCGCCACCGAGGGCACCCACGAGGGCAGTCGCTTCGAGACGAGCCCGGTGAAGGCCTCGCGCCCCGAGGCGAGCCAGGTGGCGAGGCTGTCCACGCCGAGATCGACGGCGCCTCGGTGGGCATCGGCGGCCACGACCCGGTCGAGCCAGCCCCCGACCGTCGGACCCCATTCCGGCGAGAGCAGGTGCTCGCGGGCGAGGTCGCCGATGAGGTCCTGCACTTCGTCGTCCGAAAGAGCGCGGAGGATGCCGGTGGCCATCGTCGCCGCCTCCGCCGCCACCTTCTCGGCGTGGTCGGGAACCCGGAGCCAGTCGCCCGCCTTCGAGGCGATACCGGTGGACAGGAGCTTGTCGCGCACGACGGTGCCGTCGAGGAAGTTCGTCTCCACGAACTCACCGAGACTGCGTCCGATCTCGTTCTTGCGTCGCGGGATGATCGCGGTGTGGGGGATGGGGATGCCCAGGGGATGACGGAACAGCGCGGTCACCGCGAACCAGTCCGCCAGCGCGCCGACCATGCCTCCCTCGGCGGCCGCCCGCACGTAGCCCAGCCATGGGTAGCGGTCTTCGAGCACGAACGCGATGACGAACACCACGGCCATGAACACCAGGGCGCCGAGGGCCACGCCCTTCATCAGGCGGAGCCCGCGGCGGCGCTCCTGATCGGCCGGGCTCAGCAGCGACGTCGGGGTGCGCACCATGCGGCCATGTTCGCACGAGAGCGCGCGGGGGAGGCGGGACCGGGCCGCGCGCCCGCGATACCGCGCCCGGGATACCGTCGGTCGGCGTATTCTTGCGGCGTGATCGATGACATCAAGAAGCGCGCTCTGCACCGCACCAGCATCCTGGAGGGGCAGGTGCGCGGGCTTGCGAAGATGATCGAGAACGAGGACTACTGCATGGACGTCATCGGCCAGTCGCGGGCGATCCAGAAAGCCCTGGCATCCCTCGACAAGCTGCTGATCGAGAACCATCTGCGCACCCACGTCACGCACATGTTCGAAGAGGGCGGCGCCGAGCGCGAACAGGCCGTCGCCGAGCTCCTCAAGGCCTACGACCTCGAGACCCGGTGAGTCGTCGCGCGGCTCTGCGGGTTGCCACCGAGTCCGGGCGCATAACTCAGGCAGAACGGCGCCGGGCGGGGGTGTGCGCGCCCAGCAACCCTACTTTTTCCTGAGTTATGCGCCGTGGCCGTGGCGCACACCGTGCGTGAGCCGGACTGCAGGGATGCCGGGTGGCCGGGATCGGTCAGGGAGTGAGGGGGCCGAGCCAGGCGGTCGCCACCGTACTGTGAGCCGACTCCGGGTCGGAGGGATGGAACATCCCCGCCAGCACGTCGCGGTAGAGCCGGCTGAGCTCACTGCGCGTGAAGTACGACGAGCCTCCCGCCACGAGCATCGCCTCATCGACGATCTGCTTGGCCGCCACCACCGCGCGGTGCTTCACACCGCTGAGCTTGGCGAACCACAACGGCCCGTGGTCGACCATCTCGTCGATGTCCGTGCTGAGCGCAGCGATCTGGGGGAGCATCCCGTCGTAGGCCAGTGCCATGTCAGCGATCCGCCAACGGATGTCGGGGTCTTGCGCGTAGCTCTTGCCGGTCCGCTTGGAGGTGCGCGTGTTCGCCGTCTCGACGGCGAGGTCGAGGGCGCGGCGGGCGATGCCGGTGTACACCGATGCCAGCAGCACCTCGAACACGCCGAAGATGCCGAACACGAGCGGGTCGGGTTGCGGGCCGGGAGTCAGCCGCCGCACGATCCGGTCGGCCGGTGCGACCGCGCCGTGGAGCTCGGTGGTGCGCGACTGCGTTCCCCGCATGCCGACGGTGTCCCAGTCGTCGCGCGTGGTCACGGCATCGGTCCGCGGCACGAACGCATAGACCATCTGCGGTGCATCGGGGCTGGTGGTGTCGAGCCCGTGGAGGCCCAGCTGGGTCCACACGGGGGCCAGCGAGGTGAAGATCTTCGTGCCCGTGAAGGCGTAGCCGCCGTCGGGCTGAGGCACCGCCTCGGTGTCGCTGCCGAAGAGCACCAGGTCGTTGCCTGCCTCACTGATTCCGAAAGCGAACACCTCACCCGCCGCCGCACCCTCCTGCACGAACCGGAGCGTGTCGATACCGCGATCGGAGAGGACCTTCGCCACGCCCGTCCACACGAGATGCATGTTGATGGCGAGCGCGGTGGCCGGCGCCGCCGATGCCAGGCGCTGCTGGAGGAGAGACACCTCCGCGAGCCCGAGGCCGGCACCACCGAGCTCGCGGGGTACCAGGACGGCGAGGTAGCCGGCCGCCCTGAGGTCGGCGAGGTCGTCGTCGGGAAAACGATTGTCGGCATCGACGGCAGCGGCGCGAGAGCGGAACGTGTCGAGCATCTCGTCGGTGAGCACATCGGCCGGGCGGAAGGGGCGGGACGGGCGGAGGGCGTCGGAGGCGGTCACTCCACCATTGTCCTCCGCCTCACACCGAGCGGCGCGGTTCGAGCAGGTACGGCGGCACGACAAGATGGAGGGATGATCTCCACAGAACTCGCGACCGCGCTGCGTGAGGCGGGCCTCGTGTGGCGTCCGGTCTCCGGCGACCGGTTCCAGCTCGACGAGCCCGAGTTCGAAGCCGATGTCTTCACCGTCAGCGAGATGACGATCGAGCCTCGCACCTACCCGACGGGCACGATCCTGGCGTTCAACGGCACCACCGAATGGGCGCTGGACTCCGTGGCTCTGGGCGATGCGCTGTGGCTTCCGCGCGAGGATCAATTGCGCGAGATGCTGCGCGGCGCGTTCCGGTCGCTCCGGCGGCTGCCGGACACCCACGTGGTCGAGACGGAGTTCGCCGGTGAGGTGCAGTCGTTCGAACACCCCGAGCCCGCAGACGCGTATGCGCTCGCGGTTCTGGCGGTGCTGGGTCGTATCGCGGCATAGCGGCGGTGCGCCCGACACCCGACGCGGCGCGCGCAGCAGCTCAACGCACGACGCGCAACAGCTCCGCGATGGTCGCATCGGGCCGATCGCGATGGGGTGAGTGACCGGCCCCGGCGATCACCGACATCGTCACCACGGGGTTGCGCAGCACCTCGTCGGCCAGATCACCGGTGAACAACGAGTACACCGTCGGATCACTGCCGATGATGTGGGTCGGAACCGTCAGACGTGCCGCGTCGTCGCGCACATCCCAGGGGATGTTCTGCGCACCGGTCTGCTCCACGGTCCAGCGACTGGCCTGCTGCGCCGCCTGCGACTTGAGCTCGACGTCGTGGGGATGCCAGTCGGGATGCTCCGCACGCACGGCCGCCTGCGACGTGTCGGCGAACGCCTGCTCCTGGCTGATGCGCACCGCTTCGCGGTCGTCGTCGTCGAGATGGATGCCGGGATCGATCAGCACCAGTCGCCGCGTCCAGTCGGGTGCCGCCGCGCTGGCGACGGTCGCCGCGGCACCGCCGAGAGAGTGTCCGATCACGAGGTCCCAGGCCGCTTCCGAACCGGACGGACCGTCCAGATGCAGGTCGCGCAGGTCGGCGGCGTACGCGGCGATCGTGTAGTCGAGGCAGCGCGGCGCGGTGCCGTGCCCCCGGAGGTCCACCGCGGTGGCGTGCCAGCCGGCATCCGCCAGAGCCAGACCGAATCGCCACATGAGGGCGCCGCTGGAGCCCAGTCCGTGAACCAGGAGGGCGCGTCGGGGCGAGGAGGCGGATCCCCAGCTCACGGTGGGCAGGGTCACGGGAACGGGCATGCGCTCAGCCTAAGAGCCGCTGGTGTGTCGCCGGGGAGCCGCAGCGCCGAACGTCGGAGGATTCGTGCCGTTCAGGTGATGGTCGGAACCGGTTCGGTGTCGGGGATCGGGCTCGCGTCGCGTCCGCGGAGGTCGGGGAACCCGCGCACGCACGTGGCCGCCACGATCGCGCCGACGATCGCGAACGCCGCGGCCGCCCAGTAGGCGCCGGCCGGGCCGACACCGTCGATCAGGAACCCCGCGACGGCTGATCCGGCCGCAGCGCCGATGAGCTGGCCGGTGCCGATCCAGCCGTAGGCCTCGGCGGTCTCGCTGAACTTCACGCTGGCGCTGGTCATCGCGAACATCACCGCCAGGGCCGGGGCGATACCGATGCCGGCGACGAACAGCGAGGCGCTCAGGCCCCAGAACGACGACAGCAGGAAGATGGTCGCCGTCAGCCCCACCGCCACGACGACCAGGCGCCGCGCCATCGCCCACGGGCCGATCGGGATGTGTCCGAACGACAGACCGCCGGCGAGTGAGCCGATGGAGAAGATCGCGAGCACGAGCCCCGCTTCCAGACCCCCGTGGCCGAAGGTCGCGACCACACCCGCCTCGACGGCCGCGCAGGCGCCGATGAGAAGAAAGCCGGTGACGGTGGCCAGCAGCACCACGGGCTTGGCGAGCACCTTGCCGAAGGCGCGGCGGCTTCGCGGGATGCGCACGCGCCCGACCTCCGGAGAGAGGATGAACCACGCCCCGCCTCCCACCAGGATCGCGACGATGACCAAGAGGCCGGTGACCGTGCCCGCCTGGGTGGCGACGATCGTGATCAGCACCGGGGCGAGGATCCAGATGATCTCCTGCAGGCTGGCGTCGAGGGAGAACAGCGGAGTGAGCTGCCGGGAGTTGACGATCTTGGGATAGATGGTGCGCACCGCGGATTGCACCGGAGGGGTGGACAGACCCGCGAGGAGTCCGAACACCATCGAACCCACGAGGGGAAGGGGAACGAGGGCCAGCATGAGGATCGCGAACGCGCACACCGCCGTGGTGAGGGTGAGGACCCGCCGCATCCCCCACACGCCCATCCACCGGCTGGTGACCGGTCCCGACACGGCCTGTCCGATCGAGGCCGCCGCCAGCACCAGCCCGGCTGCGCCGTAGGAGCCGGTGGTGCGCTCCACGTGCAGGAGGATGGCCAGGCTGGTCATGCCGTTGGGGAAGCGCGCCGTCAGTTGCGCCGCGATGATGCGGGCGACACCCGGCGTGCGAAGGAGATCCCCGTAGGCGGCCACCTGTCCACGCTACCGACTCGCACCGACACGCCGCGACACGCCGAACGTGACAATCCACAGGCGGATCCGATGTCGGTGGCCGCTCGTAACGTGCAGCCTGTGGACAGTTCTCTCCGGGGTGTAGGAAAGCCCCGTGATTCAGGGATTTTTCAGGTTGAGAGACACGCCGCAACCTGTGGATGAATCGGTGGAGAACCTGTGTTGTACCAGGGGAGAGCGGTGGAAAACTACACGGATGTAACTACTATCCCTTGTGGTCCACCCCAATGTCCGTACCCATATGTAGTATTGGTGTCCCGGCGGAGTTCTGCCGAGGCCATCACAGATTTAGGAAGGAAGTCACGGGTCCACCATGGCGATCACGGTCTACACCAAGCCCTCCTGCGTGCAGTGCAACGCGACCTACCGCGCGCTCGACTCCAAGGGCATCGACTACGAGATTCTCGACCTCTCCGAAGACCCGGCGGCTCTCGCGCACGTCAAGTCGCTCGGCTACCTGCAGGCTCCGGTCGTCGTCACCGACGAAGACCACTGGTCGGGCTTCCGTCCCGACAAGATCGACGAGCTGGCCTCCCGGCTGGCGTGACACGGGCGCGGCGCTGAGATGCTGACTGCAACCCATGCGCCGCTGCTCGTTTACTTCTCGAGTGTGTCGGGCAACACGGCGCGATTCATCGAGAAGCTCGGGATGAGAGCCCTCCGTCTGCCCCTGCGCCCCTCCGACCCCGCCCCGGTGGTGGACCAGCCGTTCGTACTGGTCACCCCCACCTACGGCGGAGGCCAGGGAAGGGGCGAGGAGAAGGGTGCCGTCCCCAAGCAGGTCATCCGCTTCCTCAACGACGAGAACAACCGGAACCTTCTTCGCGGAGTGATCTCCGCAGGCAACACCAACTTCGGCGACGACTTCTGTCGCGCCGGGGACATCATCAGCCGCAAGTGCCACGTGCCGCACCTGTACAAGCTGGAATTGTTCGGCACGCAGGACGACGTCGATCGGGTGACCGACGGATTGGAACGATGGTGGAAGCTGCAGTGACCGAGATGACCTTCAAGACCGACGAGCGGTTCGAAGGGCTGGATTACCACGCGCTCAACGCGATGCTCAACCTCTACGGTGCCGACGGCAAGATCCAGTTCGACGCCGACAAGCGGGCTGCCCGCGAGTACTTCCTGCAGCACGTCAACCAGAACACCGTGTTCTTCCACTCCCTCAAGGAGCGGCTGGACTACCTGGTCGAGAAGGAGTACTACGAGGGCGCCGTGCTCGAGAAGTACTCGTTCGACTTCATCCAGCGCCTCAACGACCGCGCCTACGGTGCGAGGTTCCGCTTCGAGACCTTCCTCGGCGCGTTCAAGTACTACACGAGCTACACCCTCAAGACCTTCGACGGAAAGCGCTACCTCGAGCGGTTCGAAGACCGGGTCGTCATGACCGCTCTCGGTCTCGCCGACGGCGACGAGAAGCTCGCCGAGCAGCTGGTCGACGAGATCATCTCGGGCCGGTTCCAGCCGGCGACGCCCACCTTCCTCAACACCGGCAAGGCCCAGCGCGGTGAGCTCGTCTCGTGCTTCCTGCTGCGCATCGAAGACAACATGGAGTCGATCGCCCGCGGCATCAACTCCGCGCTGCAGCTGTCCAAGCGCGGCGGCGGCGTGGCGCTGCTGCTGTCGAACATCCGCGAGTCGGGTGCGCCGATCAAGCAGATCGAGAACCAGTCCAGCGGCATCATCCCGGTCATGAAGCTCCTCGAAGACAGCTTCAGCTACGCCAACCAGCTCGGCGCACGTCAGGGTGCCGGTGCGGTGTACCTCAACGCCCACCACCCCGACATCATGAAGTTCCTCGACACCAAGCGCGAGAACGCTGACGAGAAGATCCGCATCAAGACGCTGTCGCTGGGCGTCGTGGTGCCCGACATCACCTTCGAGCTGGCCAAGAACGACGAGGACATGTACCTGTTCTCGCCGTACGACGTCGAGAAGGTCTACGGCGTGCCGTTCGGCGACGTCTCGGTCACCGAGAAGTACCGCGAGATGGTCGACGACGCGCGCATCAAGAAGACCAAGATCAAGGCCCGCGACTTCTTCCAGACGATCGCGGAGATCCAGTTCGAGTCGGGTTACCCCTACATCATGTTCGAAGACACGGTGAACCGGGCCAACCCCATCAAGGGCCGGATCAACATGTCCAACCTGTGCTCGGAGATCCTGCAGGTCAACACCCCGACGACATACAACGAAGACCTCTCCTACGCCCAGATCGGCAAGGACATCTCCTGCAACCTGGGGTCGATGAACATCGCCCTGGCGATGGACGGCAAAGACCTCGCCGGCACCGTCGAGACCAGCATCCGCGCCCTCACCGCTGTCAGCGACCAGAGCCACATCCGCTCGGTCCGCTCGATCGAAGACGGCAACGACCGTTCGCACGCGATCGGCCTCGGACAGATGAACCTGCACGGCTACCTCGCTCGCGAGCACGTCCGCTACGGCTCGGAAGAGGGCCTGGACTTCACGAACATCTACTTCTACACGGTGCTCTTCCACGCGCTGCGCGCCTCGAACAACATCGCGATCGAGCGGAAGACGACCTTCGACGGCTTCGCCGACTCCACCTACGCGTCGGGCGAGTTCTTCGACAAGTACATCGAGCAGGAGTGGGCTCCCCAGACCGAGAAGGTCAAGGAGCTGTTCGCCGGCATCCACATCCCCACGCAGGACGACTGGCGTGCGCTGAAGGCCTCCATCCAGGAGCACGGCATCTACAACCAGAACCTCCAGGCCGTGCCGCCCACCGGATCGATCTCGTACATCAACAACTCGACGAGCTCGATCCACCCGATCGCCTCGAAGATCGAGATCCGCAAGGAAGGCAAGATCGGTCGCGTCTACTACCCGGCGCCGTTCATGACGAACGACAACCTCGAGTACTACGAAGACGCGTACGAGATCGGCTACGAGAAGGTCATCGACACCTACGCCGCTGCCACGCAGCACGTCGATCAGGGACTGTCGCTGACGCTGTTCTTCAAGGACACCGCCACCACGCGCGACATCAACCGTGCGCAGATCTATGCGTGGCGCAAGGGCATCAAGACGATCTACTACATCCGTCTGCGGCAGATGGCGCTGGAGGGCACGGACATGTCCGAGTGCGTCTCCTGCATGCTCTGACACCCGACTGGTCGTTGAGCGAGCGCAGCGAGACGAAACGCCGCTCAACGACCGAAATCCCAAGGATTGAGAACATGACCCCCGAACCGCTCAAGCTCGTCGACCACGTGCAGGCGATCAACTGGAACCGCATCCAGGACGACAAGGACCTCGAGGTCTGGAACCGTCTGGTGAACAACTTCTGGCTCCCCGAGAAGGTGCCGCTGTCCAACGACATCCAGTCGTGGAACACGCTCACTCCCGAGGAGCAGACCCTCACCATGCGGGTGTTCACGGGGCTCACGCTCCTCGACACCATCCAGGGCACCGTCGGCGCCGTTTCGCTGATCCCGGATGCCATCACTCCGCACGAGGAGGCCGTCTACACGAACATCGCGTTCATGGAGTCGGTGCACGCGAAGAGCTACTCGTCGATCTTCTCGACGCTGTGCTCGACGCCGGAGATCGATGACGCCTTCCGCTGGTCGGTGGAGAACCCCAACCTGCAGCGCAAGGCGCAGATCGTCATGGACTACTACCGTGGCGATGAACCGCTCAAGCGCAAGGTCGCCTCAACCCTGCTGGAGTCGTTCCTCTTCTACTCGGGCTTCTATCTGCCGCTGTACTGGTCGAGCAAGGCCAAGCTGACGAACACGGCCGACATCATCCGCCTCATCATCCGCGACGAGGCCGTGCACGGCTATTACATCGGTTACAAGTTCCAGAAGGGGCTCGAGAAGCTCACCGAGGCCGAGCGCGACGAGATCAAGGACTACACGTTCTCGCTGCTGTACGAGCTCTACGACAACGAGGTGCAGTACACGCAGGACCTCTACGACGGCGTCGGGCTGACCGAAGACGTCAAGAAGTTCCTGCACTACAACGCCAACAAGGCGCTGATGAACCTCGGCTACGAGGCGATGTTCCCCTCGAGCGTGACGAACGTGAATCCGGCGATCCTGTCGGCGCTCTCGCCCAACGCCGACGAGAACCACGACTTCTTCAGCGGCTCCGGTTCGTCGTACGTCATCGGTAAGGCGGTCGCCACCGAAGACGAGGACTGGGACTTCTGAGCGAACGGGAGTTCTCCGAAGCCTCACCGTAGAAGGGGATGCCCCGCGATGCGCGGGCGTCCCCTTCGCCGTTCGGTCGCGCGTCTCGATCGTTCGTGCGTATGGGTTGACACAAAGTAGTTTGCGCGGCAAACTCGTTTGCATGACGACCGACGAGGAGCCGCTCGACCCGGCGCGGATGTTCGAGCTGATGCAGTCCACGCGGCGTCACACGCAGCGCAAACTCGATCGCATCTACGCGGGGCTGCTGTTCGCGTGGGCGGTGGCTTGGTTCTTCGGCTTCGGTGCGCTGTGGTTCGCGAAGGATGTCGGGGGAGTGGCGCTCATCGACACCGGGGTTGCGTGGGCGATCTTCGCAGTGCTCATCGTGGCGGGCATCGTCTGGTCGGTCGTGTCCGGTGTGCGCAGCGCGTCATCCGGCATCCACGGCCGTTCACAGCTGCAGGGGGCGCTGTACGGCAATGCCTGGGCCATCTCGATGGTGGGCACGACGCTGATCACCACGGGCTTGCGCCGATCCGGGGTTTCGGAGCAGACCGCCAACCTGATGTACCCGGCGATGTTCATCCTCATCGTCGGCGTGCTCTACCTCGCTGGCGGCGCGGTCTGGCGCTCCCCGGCCCTCTATGCGCTGGGCATCGCGATGATCGTCGTGGCGTCCGTCGCGACGTTCATCGGAAGCCCGTACCACTTCCTCCTCTACGCGACCGTCGGCCCGGCCGCGATGGTCACCGTCGGGGTGATGACCCTGCGCGGGATCATCCCCGCCGAGCCGCGGCTGAAGGCTGCGGCAGCGTGAACGAGCTCGATCCTGTGATCCACACGCCCGCGCGGCTGCGCATCATGACGGCCCTGAACGAAGCGCTCGATGACGGCGACCAGATCGCCTTTCCCGCGCTCCAGAAGCTTCTGGACATGACCGCCGGAAACCTCACCAGTCACCTCGCCAAGCTCGAGGAGGCCGCGTACATCGAGATCACGAAAGCGTTCGTGGGAAAGAAGCCGGTGACCCTGGTCGCCATGACACCCGTGGGGCGCAGTGCCTTCCGCACCTACCGGGCGACCCTGCTCGAGATCCTGGGAGAGAGCAAATGAGTACGCTGATCCGCACGTCCGGCCTCACCAAGAGGTTCGGTGAGCACATCGCACTGGACTCCGTGTCGGTCGACATCCACGCGGGGGAGAGCGTCGGCCTCCTCGGACCCAACGGGGCAGGCAAGACCACTCTGCTGAGTCTCATCGAAGGACTCCGCGCCCCCACCTCGGGAACTGTCCGCCTCTTCGACGGCGACCCGCGGGATGCCGCATCGCGCTCGCGGCTGGGGAGCACACCGCAGGCCACCGCCCTGCCCGAGACGCTCCGGGTGAATGAAGTGCTCGACCTGGTCGCGGCGCACTATCCGAAGCCCGCGCCCCGCGAGCGGATCGTCGACGAGTTCGGCCTGGGGGAGCTGCTGCGCAAACAGTGCGGATCGCTGTCGGGCGGCCAGCAACGACGGGTGGCCGTCGCGCTGGCCTTCGTCGGCGACCCTGCGCTGGTGCTCCTCGATGAGCCCACGACCGGCCTCGACGTGGACGGTCGCCGCGCGCTCTGGCAGGCCGTGCGCGCGCGACAGGCCGCAGGCTGCACGATCGTCGTGACCAGCCATCACCTGGAAGAGATCGAAGAACTCGCGAGTCGGGTGATCGTGATGGATCACGGACGCGTGCGCGCCGACGACACGCTCGCCGCCATCGTCGCCGGCGTCTCACGACGGCGCGTGTCGCTGGCAGGCGTCGACATGGAGGAGCTGCGTAGGCTCGACCCGGATGCCGTGCTCACCAGCGACGGAGGCAGCGTCACAGCGCTCGTCTCCGACGCCGACGCGTTCGTGCGAGCGCTCGTATCGTCGCAGACCGCCTTCCGGGACATCGCCGTACGCGGCGCAACCCTCGAGGAGGCGTTCCTCGCCTTGACCGCCGTCCCGGAGGGAACCCGCTGATGTCCACCGTTGCCCTGTCTGCGACGTACACGAAGTACAACCTGATCGAGACGGCACGCGTGCCGATCGCGGTGATCGGCTCCGTCGTGTTCCCGACCCTCGCCTTCTGCATGTTCGTGCTGCCCCAGCGCGTCGTCACCGCGGATCCGGTGTTCGCCACCGCGGCCGTCAGCTCGATGGTCGTCTTCGCCTTCATGGCGTCGGGCCTGTTCTCGATCGGCCTCGAGCTGTCGGAGCGCCGCTCCAAGCCGTGGGCGCCCTACCTGCGCACCCTTCCCGGATCCGGCGCGGCGCGCATGGTCGGGCTCATCGTCGCGACGCTCGTCATCTCCGTGACCGCGATGATCCCGCTCCTCGTCGTGGGCGGGCTGTTCACCTCGGCACGCCCTCAGCCGCTGGCGCTGGTGGCCGCGGTCGGCTTGGTCATCGTCACCGCCATCCCCTCGATGCTCATCGGCGTCATCATCGGCACCGCGTGCGGACCGAAGGCAGCCATCGCGATCACTCAGGTCGTGATGTTCCTGCTGGCCTTCGGCGGCGGGCTGTTCCTGCCTCCGATGATGTTCCCCGACTGGCTGGATGCGGCCTCGCGCGTGCTGCCCGTGCGTCAGGCGCGAGAGATCGTCATCGCCGCCGCAGTCGGGCTGGAGATGCCGTGGTGGGCGGTCGGCGGGATCGTCGCGTGGACGGTCGGCTTGGCGCTGATCGCCGTCGTCCTGACGCGACGGGACGAAGGCCGGCGCTATCGCTGAACCTGCCGGGCGCCGTCGCCGGCCCTCGGACTAGCCCCACTGCGGCAGCTGCTGGAGCGTCCACGCGTTGCCGTCGGGGTCGGCGAACCGCACGAAGCGGCCCCAGTCCAGCTCTTCGACGTCGGAGGCCTCGACACCGGCGGCGATCAGGTGAGCGCGCGCGGCGTCGGCGTCGGGGACGACGACCTGGATGACATCGAGCTGGCCGGGCTCGAGCGTGAGTCCGAGGCCTTCGCCGATCGCGATGGAGCACGCGGACCCCGGGGGAGTGAGCTGCACGAATCGAACGTCGGGCGTCGGGCGCTGATCGTGGTCGGCGTGGAAACCGATCTTCTCGTAGAACTCCTTGGCTCGGTCGACATTCGAAACCGGCACGAAAATGAGCTCGATCTTCCAGTCCATGGCACCTCTCCCATCCTTCGTTCTCACGGTACGCCGGGGCACGGACATTGCGGATGCATCGTTAGCATGGTGCCTATGACCGACGACAAGCCCCGCTTCAGCCCCGTCATCGCGCTGCTTGCGGTGTCGGCCATGTGGGAAGGGCAGCTGTCCGCAGTGCTCCGAGACCTCGGAATCACGACGCGCAAGTTCGGGCTGCTCGGTCACATCTACGCCGAGCCGGGCATCTCGTTCTCCGAGCTCGCTCGCCGCTCGCATATCACGGTGCAGTCCGCGCACACGGCGGTGAGGGCGCTGGTAGACGAGGGGCTCGTGCAGGATGCGACGGCGCACGCGGGCGCGGCAAGCGATCTCAGCGTGACGGCCAAGGGGGCTCGCGTGCTTCAGGAGGCGCGCGAACGACTCGCTGAGCTCGACGGCGCGCTCTCCCAGCGACTGCCGAAGGTGGCCGAGTCGCTCGACGGCATCCGTGCCGGTATCGTCTAGCCTTCAGGTAGACTGAAGGGGTGTTCCGAACCCCCGCCTCCGCTTTCCGCATCCTCGCCATCGCCGAAGCGGTCACCTGGACCCTGCTCATCACCGGCCTGATCCTGCGCGCAACCCTCGGCTGGAGCCTCGCGGTCACGATCGGCGGCGGCATCCACGGGTTCGTCTTCCTCGCGTACGGGGCCACGGCGATCCTCGTGGCACTCAACAATCGGTGGCCGGCAGGCAGCACGGTGCTCGCGCTCGTCTCGGCCATCGTCCCCTACGCCACCATCCCGGCCGAGATCTGGCTGCACCGGCGAGGACGCCTCGACGGGGCCTGGCTCACCGAGCGTGACGAGCCGGACCCCGATCGCCGCTGGTACGACGAGCCTCTCCGGTGGTTCCTCCAGCGTCCCTGGGTGCTCGTCCTCCTGATCGCCGCCGCCGTCACCGCCCTCTTCGTGGTCTTGCTCCTGATCGGACCGCCCGGAGGGAAGTGAGCGCCGGCGGGGTAGCGTGGCCGGATGATCCGTCTCATTGCCCGCGTGTGCCTCGCCACTCTTCTCGTCGTCGCGGGCATGGCGCACCTCACCGTGCTCCGCCGCGGCTATCGCATCGTCGTGCCCGACTGGGCGACACGCCTGCTGCGCACCGACAAAGACACGATCGTCGTCGCGTCGGGCGTGGTCGAGATCGGGCTCGGTCTTGCCCTGCTCGCCCTCCCTCGGGAGCGTGTGCGCATCGGTGCCGCCATCGCGGCGTTCTTCGTCGCGGTGTTCCCGGGCAACGTGCACCAGTGGCAGCAGGGCACGTCGGTGCCGGGGCTCGACACCGACGCCAAGCGTGCGGGCCGCCTGTTGCTGCAACCGGTGCTGGTGGGGTGGGCGCTGTGGGCTACGGGCGCCGGGTCGACACCGTCACGGTGAACTTGCTGTTCCGAGCGACCTGGCGCGTCGGTCCGACGATGCGTCCGAGAGCGCCGCGGTAGTTCAGCGGCGAATTCCACACGCACCACAGCTGGCCGCCCGGCCGGAGCACGCGCGCGACGTCGGCGAACAGGCGCGGCGCGATGGCGGCGGTCACCGCCGCGCCGGAGTGGAACGGCGGATTGAGGACCACGAAGGATGCCGAGCCGTCGGCTCGCGACGCCAGTGCGTCGTCTCGTGCGACCACGACGCGGTCGGATACGCCGTTGGCGGTCGCTGTCGCGCGCGCCGACGCGACGGCGACCGCCGACTGGTCGCTCGCGTAGACCGCGGCATCCGGATGACGCAGGGCGAGCCGGGTGGCGATGACCCCGGTGCCGCACGCCAGATCGATCAGCGGATCCGACAGCGACCCGCCGGGAGGATCGGACGGCAGATGCTCGAGGAGCAGCCGCGTGCCGATGTCGATGCGGGGGCCTGCGAAAGCGCCGCCGAAGGCGCACACGGTGACGCCGTCGATCGTGGCCACACGGGGCTGTGGATCTCGTCCGCCTCGCGGCGAGCGGGCGATGAGGACACGGGCCTTCTGGCGGGCGTGGGTCACGTCGACGGTGCCGAAGAACTCGCGAAGCACATCGTTCATCGCGACCGTCATGTGCTTGACGCGCCCACCGGCGAACACGACCACCGCCGGGTCGGCGTGGGCCGCGATCAGCCCGGCCACATCGCGAAGCGCGTCCAGCGAGCGGGGGAGTCGCAGCAGCACCACGCGCGCTGCACTCACGAGCGTCGCATCCAGCGGCAGCGAAGCGAAGGAACCGGTGGTGCCGAGAGCCGCGGCGTTTGCCGCCAACGCGCGTTCGCCGGTGAGCGGGTCCTGATGCACCCGCACGGCGCTGCCTCCTGCCGCCAGGGACGCCAGAGTGAGCGCCCCATAGTCGTCACCGATCACCACGAGCTCGCCGGGTGTGCTCTCGCCGCGTGCGACCCTCGATTCGTCGAGGATCAGCCGGTCGGCCGAGTCGGAGGCGAACAGCTCGGCCGCTTCGACATCCGGCCACCGGCGCAGAGCCTCGAACGGGAAGCTCACGCGTCGCCGTCTTCGAGGCCGCGTCGGGTGGGCAGGTGGTAACGCAGACGCGCATCACCCGGCTCGCATTCGTCGCCGATGCGGATGTCGCCGGAGATCCGGCCCGCGGCGCGTAGTTCGCGCAATGCGTCGACCGCCCGGCGCCGCAGCTCCCAGGGATCGATCGTGTTGACGTACACCTTCGTTCCCCCCTCGAAGCCGGCGGGGTTGGAGATGCGCCACTTCAGCACCACCCGCCACGGCATCGGCCAGGGCGCTCCCGGCGGGCGATAGTGCCATTCCTCGTTCGTGGGAACGTGCACGCCGGTGGCGGCATGCAACGCGTGAACGAGGTCGGACATCGCGCGCACCTCGGTGTCGGAGTGCTCCTGCGGGAGGTTCGCCTCGGAGGTGGAGAAGACCTCGAATGCCGGGTAGCGATGGCCGACGCCGGCGAAGGCCACCGCTCCGTCGACGGCGGCGACGATCAGGTTCTGCTCGACGGCGAGGTCGGCGATGCGGTGCTGATAGAGCGCATGATCGGAGGCGAGCATCCGGAGTTCGCGATCGACCTGCGGTCCGTGCTCGTCGATGGCCACGAGCTGCTTGTGCAGGTGCTCGAACGATGCACCTGCCGGACGCAGCCAGTTCTGGAACACCGCAACATAGGCGGCGTGCGGCTGCGACGCCTGGATCTCGGCCAGTGACTGCACCGTGAAGGCGAAGTAGGCGGCGTGCTCCTGCGCGCGGAGCTCTCCCGAGGAGACGAGTTCGTCGTCGTCCACGGCATTATCGGCGACGTGGCGGCGCGCGACGATCACGTCGTGCGAGCCGCCCAGCAGGTCGAGAGTGGCCTCTTCGAGCGACTGCTCGACGCCGGAGGCGGCGGCCCTGATCGCGGCCAGCTTCTCCAGGTGGGCGCGGCCGACCGGCTCGGAGAGGTACTGCTGTGCCCATTCGATGATGCTCGCCGGCTGACGGAACCCGTGGTTCTCGCGCCAGTACTCGGCGGAGACGATCTCGAAGAGGTTGCCGAAACGGCGGAACTCCGCGACCGTGTCGTCGACCTCGGCGGCAGGCACGCGGCGCAGCTCGGTGAAGTCTGCTCCCACGAGCCGCGCCTTCTCCGGCGTGGTCTCGAGATAGCGATCGACGCAGAATGCGCAGAGGCTCCTCTCCTGCCCGGGACGCAGGGGACGTGCGGGGTCGCGCGGGGCGGCGAGCGGTCGATGGGCCCGCCCGGGCACCGTCCATACGCGGGTTCCGGTGAGTGGCCCGACCTGCTTGACCGTTCCGTCGGGCATCCGGACGATCACGTTCTGCGCCCCATCGCTCACCCGTCCAGCCTATCCACCGTCCTCGCGCGCGCGACCCACCGGCCCCCCACAGACGTCGGCGGGGGCATACTCGGAGGATGAGAACGACGGCGCGTTGGATGCTGGCCGCGGGCATGGTCTTCGCCGGCCTCAGTCACCTGTTCTGGGCACGCAAGGAGTTTCAGGCCCAGGTGCCCGATCTCGTCACCGACGTGCTCCCGATCGACAAGAACGGGGTGGTGGTCGCCTCGGGTGCGGTGGAGATCATGCTCGGCGCGGCGCTGGTCGCCCTTCCGAAGGAGCGTCGGCGTGTCGGCGCCCTGCTGGCCGCGTTCTTCGTCGCGATCCTCCCGGGCAACATCGCCCAGGCCACCGGGCGCCGTGAAGGGTTCGGTCTCGACAGCGACCGCGCCCGATTGGCCCGTCTGCTGTTCCAGCCGCTCCTGGTGGTGTGGGCGCTGTGGAGCACCCGCCGCTAGGCGGGCACGGCCTCGCGGTCAGCGGTCGGCGACGAGCCGAACCCGGACGATGTTCGACGACTCGTCGAGTTCGGCCACGGCCGGGTAGGCGCCTACGAAGTCCGAGAACGAGCGGTGACCGAGGGCCTTCTCGCTGAAGGACGGATCCATCCGCTTGATGAGGTTCTTCACCGCCGACAGGTGCACCCACTCCTCGTCGGTGCGCTCGTGCTCCAGGCGCAGGGCGCGGGTGAGGAGATCGGCGGTGGGATCGACGGTGGCGCGCTTGCGGCGCACGGGAGCGGCATCCGGAGTCTTCTTCTCGGGCTCCGGCAACACCACACCCGGGAGCGTGTCGTAGGCGTCGAACTGGTCGCACGCCGCCGCCAGCGACTTCGCCGTGGATCCCGCCACGCCGACGCCGACGACGATGCGCCCCAAGCGCTTGCAACGCTGGGCGAGAGGCACGTAGTCGCTGTCGCCGGCGACGATGACGACGTGGGTGAGGTCGGGCAGGCGGAACATGTCCTCCACCGTGTCGACGGCGAGTCGGATGTCGGCGCCGTTCTTCGCGTAGGCGGCGGCCGGGAACAACTGCACCAGATCGACGGCGCGAGCCACCAGCTGCGAGCGGTAGACCGCGTTGATGGGGGAGGACCAGTCGGCGTACGCACGGGTGAGAACGAGCGTGCCGAAGGATGCCGCATAGTCGATGATCGCTCCGACGTCGATCGTCGCGGCCTTCAGCCGCTGGGCGATCTCGGTCTCGGCGGGGTCTTCGGCGATGCGCTGTCGGTCGCGCGCGAAGGCGTTCCGGCCGTGCACGCGGTCGTACCAGCTCATGACGATGTTGTCGAAGTCGAGGTAGACGGCCACGCGGGGGTTCTGCGGATCAGGCATGGCACCAGTGTGTCAGGCCGCGGTGGGATGCGCGTGCCGACGTCGCTCTCATAGAATCGCGCCCATGCCCTATGTCTTCTCCCTCCTGGTGCTCGTCGGAATGGTGTTCGCGGTGGTCGACATCATCCTGCGGGACGAGGGACAGGTGAAGCACCTGCCGAAGATCGTGTGGCTCTTCCTCGTGATCTTGTTGCCGTTCCTCGGCACCGTGCTGTGGTTCGCCATCGGCCGCGAGTACGCCGAGCGGTCGGCACCGCGCGCGCCGCAGTTCGCCCCGTGGGCGTCGGAGCCTCCGGCGCCCCCGCGCGCCGCTGCGCCCCACGACGCACGCTCGACCGAACAGCAGCTCGCCGATCTCGAACGTGAAATCGAGGAGGAGCGGTTGCGAGCCGAACTCGCGCGGCGCAGGGCGCAGCAGGAGGACTCGGTCGACTAACTGCGCACGTTGCCTCCGCGCAGGCGCGAGACCGCGTCGACAGTGGCGGCGAGGATGAGTACCCCTCCGGTCACCAGCAGGTTGATGCCCGCATCCAGACGTAGCAGCGCGAGACCGTTGATGATCATGGCGATCACGAGCGCACCGATCGCAGCGTGGACGAGGCGCCCGCGCCCGCCGAAGAGGCTGACGCCGCCGACGACGGCCGCAGCCACGCCCGACAGCACGATGTCGCGGCCGGCGGCGCCGTCGACCGAGCCGATGCGCGCTTGCGCGAACAGCCCTGCCATCACCGCCAGGCTCGAGCAGATCACGAAACACCACCACTTGACCCACCGCACTTTGATGCCCGAACGGCGCGCTGCCTCGGCGTTGCCGCCGATCGCGTAGACGTAGCGCCCGAACCGGGTGCGGTCGAGCACGAACGTGCCGATCCACAGGATCGTGAGCACGACCGGAACGATGATCGGCACCCCTTCGATGGGGATCACCGACTGCGACCGGTTGAGATTGAGCACTGCGACGGCGGCGCCGCCGAGTACCGCGATCACGCCCAGCTTGATCCACACGAGCGAGATCGGCCGGTTCGGCACCCCCGCCCGCGTGCGCCGACGCCGGTCCCATACCGCCGTCCCACCCGAGATCAGCAGCATGACGGCGAGCATGACCCATCCGCCCCACAGCGGGAGCCGGCCGTTCTGCAGAGCGAGCACCTCGGGTGCGTTGATCGGGTAGAGGCCACCGGCGCCGATGATCAGGAGGGCGAGACCCTGGTATCCCAGGAACAGGCCGAGCGTCACCACGAACGACGGGATCCCCACCCGCGCGACGAGGAAGCCGATCAATGCACCGGTGGCCAGTCCCACGGCGAAACCGGTGGCCAGCGCCAGCGGCCACGGCACGCCGACCTTGACGTTGAGGACTACGAAGGTCGCCATCGCGACGCCTCCGGTGACGCCCGCCGACAGGTCGATCTCACCCAGGAGCAGAACGAACACGAGCGCCATGCCGAGCACCACGAGGGCGGCTGCCTGGCTCATGAGGTTGGCGAAGTTGACCGGTGTGAGGAAGAACGGGTTCAGGATGCCGAAGAGGATCGTGAGGAACACGAGACCGGCGATGGCGGGCAGGGCCCCCATCTCGCCGCCCCGCACCCGCTGCCACCACGCGGAGATCTGATCGACGAGCCCGCCTTCGACGCCACTGCCGATGAGGTCGCCGGCGACGGGGTCGGGTGCGGCCGCGGTGCGCTGGGTGGTCATCATGCGTCTCCTCCGATCTTGATGTTGCTGGTGCCGATCAGGTCGACACCCGGGGGCACCTTGGTGCCGGTGATGTAGCCGACGATGTCGTCGCGGGTGGTCTCGGCGGTGGGGACCTGCGCCACCATCTGACCGAGGTAGAGCACGGCGATGTCGTCGGCGACGGCGAACACGTCGGCGAGGTTATGGCTGATGAGCACCACGGCCACACCCTGTTCGCTGAGCCGGCTCACGAGGTTGAGCACCTGCTCGGTCTGGGCGACGCCCAGCGCTGCAGTGGGTTCATCGAGGATCACGACACGGGCTTTCTTGAGCACCGCGCGCGCGATCGCGACAGTCTGACGTTGTCCGCCCGACAGCGACGACACCTTCTGCCGCACCGACTTGACGGTGCGCACCGAGAGTGAACGCAGAGTGTCGGAGGCGTCTCGTTCCATGCGTCCCTCGTCGAACGTGCCTGCGCTGAGCTCTTCACGTCCGAGGAACATGTTCTGCACGATGTCGAGGTTGTCGCACAGTGCAAGGTCCTGATAGACGACCTCGATGCCGAGCGCTGCCGCGTCGCGCGGAGTATGGAGGGCCGCCGGCGCGCCGTCGAAGAGCACCTCGCCCTCGTCGTAGGGCTGCACTCCGGCCAGGCCCTTGATGAGGGTGGACTTGCCGGCGCCGTTGTCGCCGACCAGAGCGGTCACCTTGCCGGGCATGACCACGAGGTCGACGCCCTTCAGGACGCTCACCGGGCCGAAGGATTTCTTCACCCCGCGCAGTCTGATGATCGGTTCTGTCATGTCTCGCTTCCTTGCGATGTCGGGTACAGGAGATATCGGATACGGATGTCGGTGCCGGAATGCCGGGACAGGATGTCGGTGCCGGCGACGCCGGTACAGGCGAGGAGGCGTCGCGCCCGCGAAGACGCGACGCCCCCTCGTCACTGCGTCACTCGACGCCGAACTCCGCGCACTTGTCGGCCAGGCTCACACCGTCGATCTCACCGGTGCAGATCTCCGCCGCCGACGCGTCACCGGCGGCCACGACATCCTTGATCTGCTCGGGACCCACCAGCTGCGGCGTGACCGCGATGTACGGCGTGCCGTCCTCAAGCTTCTGGTCGGCGCTGACCGTCTCGCCGTTCAGCAGCGCGATCGCCACCTCGACCGCCTTGTCGGCTTCGAGCTTGACCGGCTTGTAGACGGTGGCCGTCTGCCAGCCCGCGAGGATATTGCGAAGGCCCTCGAGGTTGGCGTCCTGACCGGAGACCGCGACCCCCGTCAGGCCGTTGTCCTGGAGCACCTTGATCACACCGTCGGCGTTGGTGTCGTTGGCTGCCCAGACACCGTCGACCTTTCCGTCGTTGGCCGTCAGCGCCTGTTCGAAGTTCGTCTGCGACTTGGCGCCGTCCCAGACCCCCGGAGGCTCGGCGACCGGCTTGATGCCGGCGGCTTCCATGACCTCCACCGCGCCACTGCGGAACATCGCCGCGTTGCCGTCGGTCGGGTCGCCGCCCATGTAGAACACCTGCGCGGTCTTGGGATCCTTGCCGGCCTTCTCCAGGCCATCGAGCACCGTCTGGCCTTCGAGACGTCCGACTTCGACGTTGTCGAAGGACACGTAGTAGCTGGCGCCCTTGAACGGGCGGTCGTAGGCGATGACCGGGATGCCCTGAGCCGACGCCTTGCCGGCAACGCCCTCGGCCGCGCCGTTGTAGTCGACGAGCAGCATGACGCCGCAGCCCTGGGTGAGCTGCTGGTCGGCGATGGTCGCGTACTTGGACACGTCGCCCTGCGCGTTCTGGATGTCGACCTCGAAGCCGGCACCCTCCAGTCCCTCCTGGAGATACTTGCGGTCGAAGTTCTCCCAGCGAGGAGAGGAGGCAGCATCCGGCAGGATCACGCAGGCACGGCCGGCCTCTGCCGGCGGCTCGCCGCTGCCGCCGGAGGAGCTCGGCGTCGGGCTTGCCGTGCTCGAACAGCCGGCCATCAGGAGCGCGGCGCTGCTGAGAACAGCGGCGGCCAGGAGTGCGGATTTCTTCATCATTCGCCTTTCCACTTCGAAATCGCGAGTCGGTTAGGAGCGTCTTCGCGCCTGGGTCGATCTTGATGCGTTCATGTCTTGGAGTCAAGATGTGAACATAAAGAACTGATTACGGTGTGTGCGCGTTTGGCGCGTGAACGCATCTCGCCGAGTGGTGACGCTCGAGCGGTCGACGGGTATCGGTCGCCCCGCGAGCGGAGCGAGTCGAAACGCCGTGTCAGAACGGTGCCGGTGGCCCCGGTTCCGGTTCCGGTACGGGGTCGGTCCCGGTGGTGAAGGTGAGGGTCCGGGCCGGGAGGTCTGGGTAGCGCCGTCCGGTGGGGCTGGTCCAATGCAGCACCCCATCGTCGGTTTGTCTGACTCTCCAGGCGGAGTGGTGTTTGAGGGTGTGGTGTCGCCTGCAGAGGTGGGCGAGGTTTCCGAGCTCTGTGGGTCCGTCGTGTTCTCGTGCGATGGTGTGGTCGATGTCGCATCTGCGGGTGGGTATCCGGCATCCGGGGAATCGGCAGTGCTCGTCCCGCACCCGCAGCACCCGTCTGAGGTGGTCGGTGGGGCGATACCGGTCCACCGCGAGAACGGTGCCGGTGACGGGGTGGGTGAGTACCCGGTCCCACCCGGTCGCGGTTCCGGCGAGGCGGAGGGCGGTGGCGGTGTCGATGGGTGCGTGACCGGTCAGCTCTGCCGGGGTGGTGTCGTGCCCGAGGGCCGTCATCACCGGGACGGTGACCTGCACGGTGGCGATGATCGCCTCTGCCTCGGGGATCGACGCGTTCGACACCTCGGGGGTGGCGTGCCCGGTGAGGAGCAGGTCGGTGAACACGTCCGTGCGGATCTGACCGACCGTCCGGGTGTCGGGCGTGGGCGGGATCCCCGTGAAGGCGCCGCCACCGCCACCGGAGCCGGAGCCGGCGCCGGCGCCGGTGCCGGTGAGGTCGAGCGTGTCGGCCTCGGTGTCGTCGAGGTGCCCGGCACTTGCGGTGCGGGCGTTGATTTCGCGGCGTGCGTATTGGTCGAGGCGGTCGCGGATCCCGTGGGCGAGGGGGGCGGGGAGGGTGGCGATCAGTTCTGCCATCCCGTCGTCGAGGTCCCGCACCCACACGTTCCGCACCGCGGCAGCGGCCGCGGCGTGCCGGGTTTCGAGGGGGACCGGGTGGAGCCGGTTGGCGAGCATCCGGGCGGCGGGCTTGAGCCTGCCCGGGGTCTCCCGGCGGGCCACCTCGAGCACGGCGGCTTCGTAGAGAGCCCGCGCGTCGTCGTCGGTGATGGGGAGCCCGGCACCCACGATCACTGACACGTGCCCCTGGGAGATCTCGCCCGCTTCCAGGGCGGAGTGGGTGGCGGGGAAGGATCCGACGAGGACGAACGCGTCGGACAACTGCCGCTGCACGGTCCGGTCGGAGGCCCGCCACATCGCCCCGATC